>Ga0070675_100001198_pt1 | contig 18866 bp, 19 predicted proteins | sample KBSM43metaG_FD_65343 | JGI IMG/M metagenome (GOLD analysis project Ga0070675, IMG submission 65343) | Miscanthus rhizosphere microbial communities from Kellogg Biological Station, Michigan, USA - KBS M4-3 metaG | ecosystem: Host-associated > Plants > Roots > Rhizosphere > Soil ... | reverse complement strand
AGCGATGTCGTTGGCCCGGAGGTTGATCTCCGACGCGCTGCCGGCGCCCTCGGCAAACACGATGTCGGCCTCGGCCTTCAGCTTCGCGAAGCTGTCCAGCACGAACGGCATCAGCTCTGGCTTTGCCTTCTGGAACTCGGCGGCGGTCGCCCGGCCATAGACCTTGCCCTGTACCACGACTTGCGCGCCGACTTCGCTTTGCGGCTTGAGCAGAACCGGGTTCATATGCACCGAGGGCGGCATGCCTGCGGCGCGCGCCTGTAGCGCCTGCGCGCGGCCGATCTCGCCGCCGTCCTCCGTCACTGCCGCATTGTTCGACATGTTCTGCGGCTTAAACGGCGCGACTTTAAGCCCGCGCTTGTAAAGCAAGCGGCACAGCCCGGCGACGATCAACGACTTGCCGACGTCCGAGCCGGTGCCTTGGAACATGAGCACGCGCGCGGCCACGCTTTAGAACTCGATGCCTTCTTGAGCCTTCACGCCAGCAGCGAAGTGATGCTTCACTAGCATCATGTCGGTGACGAGATCCGCCGCGTCGATCAGCGCAGGTTTGGCATTTCGCCCGGTGACCACGACATGCAGATCGGGCCGCCGCGCCTTCAGAGCTGCAACCACTTTGTCCAGAGGCAGATAGTCGTAGCGGAGCGCGATATTGAGCTCATCGAGAACCACCAGCGAAAAGCTCGGGTCAGCCATCAGCTCTTGCGCCTTGGCCCAGGCGCGCTCGGCTGCTTCGATGTCGCGGGCGAGGTCCTGCGTCTCCCAGGTGAAGCCCTCTCCCATCGAATGCCACGCCACCTGGTCGCCGAATTTCTCGAACGCATCGCGCTCGGCGCTGTGCCAGCCCCCTTTGATGAACTGCACCACCCCAATGCGCCTGCCCCGTCCGAGCATGCGGAGTGCTAAGCCGAAGGCTGCCGTCGATTTCCCCTTGCCAGTGCCGGTGTGGACGATGAGCAGGCCCTTTTCGAGCTTCTTGCCTGCGACCTCCTCGTCCTGCACTGCCTTGCGCTTTGCCATCTTGGCGCGATGGCGCTCGGCCTCCTGCTCGTCGATTCGTTTGGTCATGAGCTTTTCACCGCGACCGCGATACCTGCCACCATCATGATCACGCGTGTCGCCTGCGCCGCCAGCCTTTGATTGAGATTGCCCTGTAGGTCGCGGAACCTGCGGGCCAGCGCATTGTCAGGCACGATGCCGAGGCCAACCTCGTTCGAGACGAGCACAGTAGGCCCGCCCCGTTCGGCCAATGCGTCCTGAAGTCTCGCCGTCTCGCCTTCGATGTCGGCCTCAGCCTCCAGCAAATTCGAGAGCCACAGCGTGAGGCAGTCAACCAGGACTGCCGCATCGTTCGGTGCTGCGCGAAGCGCCCCGGCAAGTTCGTGCGGCGTTTCGACGGTTTGCCATCCGGCACTGCGTCTTGCCTTATGCGCCGCGATTCGCTCGGCCATCTCCTCGTCCCTCGCCTCGCCTGTCGCCACATAGATCCACGGCTCCGGATAGGTCGTGATCAGCCACTCGGCATAGCGGCTCTTGCCTGACCGGGCGCCGCCGAGCACGAGCGTGATGAGCCCGCGCCCGCCGGCATTACGTTCTGCCATGGCTCAGCTTGCGCCGAGGAAACGGCCTCGGAACAACCCGGCGAGGCCCCCGAGCAGTACCCAAAACAGCAGCGTCGTTAGCACCACGGCAACGACGAAGCTGTGATGCAGGCTTTCGGGGATCGGCGTCTCGTAGCTTCCGGGTTGCGGCGCGCCGATCAAGTGCGGCGCGATCAGAAGAGCAATTGCAGCGAGCACGGTCCATCGCGAGCGGCCATAAACCAGAAGGCCGAGAGCAGTGGCCGTAGACGCCGCCGTCGCGACCCACCACAGTTGGCGCGCGCCAAGCTCTGCCGCGGGCATGGCCGGGAGCTCTGGCGGAAGCCCAAGACTTGGAGCGAGCGTGAACACAGCGAAACCGGCAAGCCCCCAGAACACGCCCTGGCACCAGTTCCTGATGCCGCCGGCAAGCTCGCTCGCGGCGACAAGTAGCAGGGCAAAGCCCACACCCGTTAGGATATTGGCAAGAGCAGAAAACGCCGTGCGCTCGAAGCCATTGGCCGGCGACCAGCCCTCCTCATCATGTTGGTGAACTGGTGCTTGCGCGGCATCGCCGTGATTGTGTGCCGCAGGTGTAGCGCCATGCTCCTCATAGACCTCGGCCTTGAGGATGAGCGGGACGGTGGTGAGCTGCTGGGCTACCGTCATCGCTAGTCCGGCGACCGCACCGGCGATCGCGGCAACGAGCACGATGTTGCGGACATAGTCCATGGCGCGCCTCCCTAGTGGCAGGGGAAGCCCATGGAATGGCGATAGTCATGCGCGGCGTTATGCACTGCCATGATGTGCGAGAAGCCAACCCCGCCAACGATGAACATCCCGAGCAGAGCGGCGGCGAAGATCGAAATGGCGCGTGAGGTGGTGAGCGCACCGACAGCGTGCGGCGCGGCGCCGGCAGTTTCGGTCGGTAGAGAATTCATGTGACCCCCTTTTCGCCCTCCACCCGAGGGCGCGGGCTAGCGTTGACGCCGCCGGCAGGTCTTGTGGCTCGCGGGTCTTGGCTTTTCCTCGGCCTTCCCGGAGCGAAGCTCCAGTGGCAGGTGGAGGGAAGCTCGCCGCTTACAGTTGCGGGGGCAGCCGTGGCATTGGGGATCACCCTCACCGCGTTCCCTTTTTCGTCCCGCACCACGCGGGAACCGACGACGCCCGCGACTATAGCTGCCCCGCGCTTCCGCGCAAGCCGCCTCCCCTGAACGCATTTGACAAAGGCGGCGCCTCCCGCCTTAACTGCTCGCATTCGACGGTCTCTCGAGGAGAGAGAGCGAACAGGGAACGCGGTAGGGAGCGGAGCTCCAAATCCGCGGCTGCCCCCGCAACTGTAAGCGGCGAGCCCGAGCCAAAGCCACTGGGAGATCCCGGGAAGGCGGCAAGGGCAGCGACCCGCGAGCCAGGAGACCTACCGTCGATGCAGTCGCCTTCCGGGCGGGGTGCCTCGGCGGCGGTTGATTCCCTGGGCTGTCCTTTCGGCAGCTTCACGCGCCCTGTCGTCGCAACGGTCCGTTCAGAGGAGCGACTCCGGGGTGGCACTCACCGACATCGACCAGGACGAGGACGCGAGGATCGAGGCGATCACCTCGCCGACGGTCTATGTCTGCATCAAGTGCCGGCGCGCGACCGATCCCGAAGACGCGCCACGCCCGGGCCTTGCGCTCGCCCGCGCAACCTCGCGTGCGGCCGAGGGCACCGGCGTCGGGGTTCGCCAAGTCCGTTGCCTTGCCAATTGCAATCGCGCTTTGAGCGCCGCGATCAGGTGCGACGATACTTGGACCTACGTCTTCGGCGGCCTCGAGGCTGAGAGGGATGCTGAAGCGCTCATCGAAGGCGCGCGGCTGCTCGCCCGCGCGGAGGATGGCCTGATGCCTTGGTGCGGACGCCCCGAAGTCCTGAAGCGCGGGCTGATCGCGCGCGTGCCGCCGCTCGATTTCGTGGAGGACAATGAATGACGTCGCTTGCCCGCGTTCCCTGCACCATCGTCACCGGCTTTCTCGGCTCGGGCAAGACGACTCTGATCCGCCACGTGCTCGCCAATGCCAACGGGCGGAGGCTTGCCGTCATTGTCAACGAGTTCGGCGATGTCGGCATCGATGGCGAGATTCTCAAAGGCTGCGGTAATGCCGCCTGCCCAGAGGAGAACATCGTCGAGCTCGCCAATGGCTGCCTGTGCTGCACTGTGGCCGACGAGTTTGTGCCTGCTCTCGATCAGATTCTCGCGCGTGAGCCAGCGGTCGAGCACATCGTGATCGAAACGTCCGGCCTTGCTCTGCCCAAGCCCCTGGTCCAGGCCTTCCATTGGCCCGCGATCAAAAGCCGCGTCACCGTCGACGGCGTGGTGGCGGTGGTCGATGGCGCAGCCCTCGCTGACGGCCAGGTTGCCGCAGATCTCGACGCGCTCAAGCGCCAGCGCGCGGCAGACGCCGCTCTCGACCATGACGACCCGATCGAGGAGGTGTTCGGAGATCAGATCGCGTGCGCCGATCTCGTTGTGCTCAACAAGCGCGACCTGCTCGATGACGCCGGCATGGAGAAGGCGGTGGCGATGGTGTCCGGCGCGCTGCCCCGCGCAGTGAGAGTGGTGACGGTCGCAGACGGCAAGGTCGATCCAGCTGCGCTTCTCGGCTTGGGCGTCGGCACCGAGGACGACATCGAGAACCGCAAGACGCTCCACGACGACGAATTGGAGCACGACCACGATGACTTCGAAAGCTTCGTCGTGGACATGGGTGAGGTCGGCGATCCTGCCTCTGCCGCGAACCGCATCGCCGCGGTTGCCGAAGCCCATAACATCTTGCGGATGAAGGGCTTTTTGGCTGTCACCGGGAAGCCGATGCGGCTCTTGATCCAGGCGGTCGGCCCCCGCGTCAGCCACTATTACGACAAGCCGTGGGGCGAGTCTCGCCAGGGGAGCCTCGTGGTGATCGGCCTGAAAGGCCTCGACCGTGTCGCGGTGGTGAAATCTCTCGCAGCCTAGGCCATGCATCTCCTCCAAACCACGTCAGCAACCCTCGACGACATCGTCGAACCGCGCGACCTCGGTCAGACGCCGGGCGACATCGTCGTTCTGTCCTTCGCCGACAGCGATCTTTCCGGGCTTGCCTCTGCGTATGCGGCCGAGAAGGAGAACCTCCCGAGCCTGAGGCTCGCGCATCTGCGCGACCTGCGCCATCCGATGTCGATCGATCTCTGGATCGACAAATGCGCGCGGCACGCCAAGGTGATCGTGGTGCGGCTGCTCGGCGGACTCGACTGGTGGCGCTACGGAGTCGATGCGCTCTCTGCCATGGCGCGCGAACGCGACATCACGCTTGCTGTCCTTCCCGGCGAGGATCGCGACGACAAGCGCCTCGATGAGGCCTCGACGTTGGCGCCTGGCGAACTTGCGGCGCTTCTCGCTTATTTCCGCGAAGCCGGGCGGGAGAATTTGCGGGCTTTGCTTCGCCGCCTCGCTACCTATGCGGGCTATTCATTCCCGGCTCAAGTGCCGCGAGCCCTCCCACGCATGGGTGGTTATCTGCCGGGCACCGGCGCGGTCTCTCTCGATCAACTTTGCGCGGCGTCTGGGCGAGCCGTCGTTCCGATCCTGTTCTACCGCGCGCTGCTCGCCGCCGACACTGCGCCAATCGATTCACTTTGCGGCGCGCTCGCCGCGCGCGGACTCGCTCCGGCGCCACTCTTCGTTCCCAGCCTAAAGGATTCTGAAGCCAGCGCATTCGTGCGGGACGCGTTGCAACGTCTCGCCCCCGCGGTGGTGGTCACCACCACAGCCTTTGCTGCCGGCGGCGACGGCGAGGCTTCCGCGCTGGACGCGACGGATGCGCCGATCCTGCAAGGGGTGATCGCCACGACACGGCGCGCGGCATGGCAGGAGAGCCCGCGCGGGCTTGGGCCAGCCGATCTCGCCATGCATGTGGTGCTGCCAGAGCTTGACGGACGCGTGCTCTTGGGCGCCATCGCCTTCAAGGATCCGCTGCCAGCCGACGACGCGCTCGGCTTCACCGCGTTTGCCAGCCGACCCGAACCTGACCGCATTGCTATCGTGGCTGACCGCGTTGCAGCCCTCGTTCGCCTGAGGAGGCTGCCGCGCGGCGAACGCCGCGTCGCCATTCTGATGCCTGACTATCCTGCCGCCGGCGGGCGTACAGGCTACGCGGTCGGTCTCGATGTGCCGCAGAGCATCGTCGCGCTGCTCTCCGACCTTGCTGCCGCGGGCTATGACGTACGCGATAGGACAGAGAATTCCCGAGCGCTGCTCAAGCAATTGGAACTCGGTGCGCGGGAGCCCGCCCTTTCACTCGCCGGCTACTCCCGGCTCCTCGCCGAATTGCCCGCCGAGATCGGCCGCCGCATCACTGCGGCGTGGGGCGATCGGGAAAACGATCCCGATTTCCGCGACGGCGCCTTCCGTTTCCGCGCCGGGCGCTTCGGCAACATCCTGGTCGCCTTGCCGCCTGAGCGCGGCAATGTGCATGAACGGCGCGCCAGCTATCACGATCCGGCGCTTCCCCCGCGCCATGCGCTTATCGCCTTCGGCCTTTGGCTCAGGCACAGCTTCAAGGCTGATCTGCTCCTGCATATGGGCGCGCACGGCACGCTCGAATGGCTACCGGGAAAGGCCGTGGCGCTCACAGGCGCCTGCTTCCCCGAGGCGGTGGTCGGGCCGCTGCCTGTGATTTACCCCTTCATCGTGAGCAATCCGGGTGAGGCCGCGCAGGCCAAGCGCCGCATCGCCGCAGTGACCATTGGCCATCTGCCCCCACCTCTTACCGAGGGCAGCCTGTCAGGCGCAGCGCGCGAACTGGAACGCCTGGTCGATGAATATGCCATCGCCGACGGGCTCGACCGCAGGCGGCGCGAGCGCCTCGCCAAGCTCATTATCGACACCGCGCGAGACAGCGGCCTGGCATGCGAGGCCGGCGCCGAACGCGACCTCCATCCCGACGAAGCCCTGCGCAAGATCGATGCCTGGCTGTGCGATCTCAAGGACCTCGCCATCAAGGACGGGCTGCACGTCTATGGTCGCATCTTTGCCGAGACCACCGACCCGCAATGGCAGGCAAGCGCCGACGCCGAGCGCGAGGCTCTTATCACTGCGCTCGACGGCAAGCGCGTGGCGCCAGGCCCCGCTGGCTCGCCGCAGCGTGGCCGCCGCGACGTAGTGCCCACCGGGCGCAATCTGTTCACTGCCGACCCGCGCCTTCTGCCCACGCCGACCGCAATGGAGCTTGGCCGCCTCGCCGCAGGCGAGGTGATCCGTCTCTATCTCCAGACCCACGGCGAGATGCCGCGCGCACTCGTGATCGACCTGTGGGGGAGCGCAACGCTCAGAACCGGCGGCGAGGAGATCGCCCAAGGTCTTGCGCTCATGGGCTGCCGCCCCGTTTGGGACGGCGCCACCGGCCGCGTCACCGGTATCGAGGTTCTGCCATGCGCCGCCATGGGTCGTCCGCGGGTTGATGTCACCTGGCGCATCTCGGGGCTCTTCCGCGATCTCTTCCCGGCGCAGATCGCGCTGCTCGATGCCGCGACGCGGCTCGTTGCCGAACGCGAGGAGGACGGCGACGAGAATCCTCTCGCTGCTGCAGTCCGCGTCGCCCGCGGCGGCAGGCTCGACCGCATCTTCGGCAACGCTCCAGGCGCCTACGGCGCGGGCGCCGAAGACCTGCTGGGCTGCGACACAGATGAGGCCGATATCGGTGCAGCCTATCTCGCCGCTACCTCCCACGCCTATGGCGGCGCCGAAGGCGAGGGTAGGCCCGATGTCGGCTTTGCTAAGCAAGTGGCGAGCGCCGACTTGCTCTTGCACCCAAGCAACGATCCGACCCGCGACCTGCTCGAAGGCGCAGAGGACGTGGCGCATATCGGCGGTTTTGCCGCTGCCGCTTCTTTGCTCGGTCGCGCGCCGGATTTCGTCGTGCTCGATACAACCAACCCTGGACAGCCCCGAGCGCGCACGCTGCCTCAGGCGCTCGCCCGCATCGTGCGCGGCCGCGCTACCAATCCGCTCTTCATCGAAGGCATGATGCGCCACGGCGCGCGCGGCGCGGCCGAGCTCGCCGAGACCGTGGACCGGCTGGTCGATTTCGCCGAGACCACCGGCGCAGTCTCGAGCGCCCTGTTCGATCTCGTGCACGAGACCTATCTCGCCGACCCCGAAATTCGCGAGTTCCTGTTGCGCGAAAACCCCGATGCCGCGCAGGCGATCGCGGAACGGCTCGAGGGCGCGCGGCGGAAAGGGCTGTGGCACCCGCGCCGAAACGACATCGCTTTGACAAAGATGCACGCGGAAGCCTCGGCATGACCGCGCTTCACATCCGCGGCGACTGCCCGCGTCTGGCAGAGCCCATGCAGACCGGTGACGGCCTTCTCGCGCGCCTCGTGACTGCGGGGCCAATCCCCATCGATGCCTTTGCTGCATTCCGCGCCGCCGCGCAGAAGCACGGCAACGGCATCTTGGAGATCAGCGCACGGGGCAACCTGCAAGTGCGCGGACTCACGCCGGATTCCGCGCCGTTGTTTGCCTCCGCCGTCGCAGAACTCGACATCGAGCTTTGCGATAGCGTGCCGGTGATCTCAAGCCCGCTTCCCAACGATCCGACGGCACTGATCGATGGTGATGCGCTCGCCTCGGCGCTTCGCCGCGCTATCGCCGCGCGTGGGCTTGTGCTCGCGCCGAAAGTGTCTGTGATTGTCGACGGAGGCGGGCGGCTTCATCTCGATGCGCTCACCGCCGATCTGCGCTTGCGCGCAATTGAGACGGAGGAAGGCATCAAGCTTCATGTTGCACTCGCGGGTGATGCAGCATCTGCGACGCCGCTCCGCTTTGTTGCGCCCCAAGAGGCGATTAACGCCGCCATCAGCGTCCTCGCGCTGATCGCATCGCGCGGCGCCGCGGCGCGGGCTGCCGATCTGCTGCAAAGCGAGGGCATCGGCATCTTCCGTGCGGCGGCTCGATCTAGACTGGAGGCCGTCCCTCTGCCAAAACGGCCACGCGCGGAGCCCATCGGGCTGCACAGGCTAAGGGGCGGGCAATGCGCCATCGGTGTGGCGCTTGCTTTCGGTCATGCCTCGGCCGGCGACTTGATGGCATTTGCCCGTGTAGCTCGTATAAACGGTGCGACCTGGGTGAGACCTGCTCCGGGTCGCGCTCTTCTTCTTGGGCCTATCGATGAGATGGCCGGCTTCGTGCTTGCAACGGCGGCGGACGATCTCGGCTTCGTGGTGGATGCGCGCGATCAGCGCCGCCGCATCGTCGCATGTCCCGGCGCGCCATCCTGCGCCTCAGGCTTGATCGAGGCGCGACGGCTTGCAGCGCGGCTCGCCGAGCATTTGCCGCCTTCCCGCGACGGCATTGCCGTCCACGTCTCTGGCTGCGCCAAGGCTTGCGCCCATCCCGGTGCCGCTCCTCTCACCATCGTCGGCACGGGCCAAGGCTGCGGCATCGTCCGTAACGGCTCAGCCCGCGCCACGCCGCAACGCTACGTCGATCCGGCTGATCTCATCGCCCAAGTTCGGTACGCGCAACAGCCGAGGGAAACCGTCGATGCTTAAGCAGGACTATCTCCGGAACGGCGCCGCCATCTATGAGCGCTCCTTCGCAATCATCCGCGCAGAGGCCGACCTCTCGCGCTTCACGCCGGAAGAAGCCGAGGTCGCAGTGCGCATGATCCACGCCGCAGGTCAGGTCGAAGTCGCCGGCTTGATCGAATTTGCGCCCGAGTTCGTGTCAGCAGCCCGCAAGGCGTTGCGCGGCGGCGCACCGATCCTGTGCGACTCCGAGATGGTTGCGCACGGCGTCACTCGCGCGCGGCTCCCTGCCAAGAGCGAAGTCATCTGCACGTTGCGCGACCCACGCGTCCCGGATCTTGCAGCGAAACTCGGCACTACGCGCTCTGCCGCCGCGCTCGAACTGTGGCGCGATAAGCTTGCGCGCGCTGTGATCGCCATCGGCAATGCGCCGACCGCGCTATTTCGCCTGCTCGAAGTGTTGGAGGCGGGTGCCGCCAAGCCGGCTGCGATCATCGGCATTCCCGTAGGCTTCGTCGGCGCAGCCGAATCGAAAGAGGCGCTCGCGGCGAACGTGTCAGGCGTGCCTTACCTCATCGTGCGTGGCCGCATCGGCGGCAGCCCTATGACGGCGGCCGCAGTCAATGCACTCGCCAAGGAGGGAATATGACCACGGGGCGCCTCATCGGCGTGGGCGTAGGGCCCGGCGATCCAGGGCTGCTCACGCTGAACGCTATCGCTGCGCTCAATGCAGCCGACGTGATCGCGCATTTCACCAAGGCAGGAAACGCGAGCAACGCGCGAACCATCGCGGCAAAGCACCTCAAACCTGGCGTCGAGGAACTGTCGTTGCTCTATCCGCTGACGACCGAGATCCCCAAGGAGGATGCAGCCTATCGCGAAACGCTGCGCGAGTTCTACGATAGTGCGGCTGCACAAATCGCCGGGCACCTCGACCAAGACCGCACAGTCGCCGTGATCGCCGAGGGCGATCCCCTGTTCTACGGCTCCTACATGCATCTCCATGTGCGGCTCGCCCCGCGCTATCCGACCGAGGTGGTCGCCGGGGTGACCGGCATGTCCGGCTGCTGGTCGGCCATCGGCGAGCCAATTGCGCAAGGCGACGACGTGTTCACCGTGCTGCCCGGTACGCTGCCCGAGTACGAGCTCGAGCGCCGCCTCGCCGATGCCGACGCCGCGGTGGTGATGAAGATCGGCCGCCATCTCGCCAAGGTGCGACGCGCGCTCGATCGCGCCGGCCGGCTCGAACGCGCGATCTACGTCGAACGCGGCACCATGACCAACGCCGCTGTCATGCCTCTCGTCGACAAGCTCGATACCTATGCGCCCTACTTCGCCATCGTGCTGGTGCCGGGCTGGGAGGCGCGGCCATGAGCCGCAAGCTCTCAATCGTCGGGCTCGGGCCCGGCGATGACCGCTACCTCACGCGCGAGGCGCTCGATGCGCTCGCTAAAGCTGAAGCGTTCTACGGCTACGGGCCTTATCTCGACCGCGTTCCGTTGCGGAAAGGCCAATCGCGGCATGCTTCCGACAATCGCGAGGAAGCGGCACGCGCCCGCGCCGCGCTAAGCCGCGCGGCGTCAGGCACCAATGTAGCCATCGTATCAGGCGGAGACCCTGGCGTATTCGCCATGGCGGCTACGGTGTGCGAGGAGATTGCGGTCGGCCCCGACTCGTGGCGCGCGCTCGATGTCGCCATCGTTCCCGGCATTACTGCCATGCTTGCGGTCGCTGCCCGCGCAGGAGCGCCGCTCGGGCACGATTTCTGCGCGCTGTCGCTGTCGGACAATCTCAAGCCTTGGGAGCTGATCGAGCGTCGCCTCGATGCGGCCGCCGGCGCCGGCTTCGTCATCGCGCTTTACAATCCTGTCTCCCGCGCGCGACCGTTACAGCTCAGCAAGGCGCTCGCGCGGCTCGCCCGCCATCTGCCGGCTGCGACGCCCGTCATCTTCGGTCATGCGATTGGGCGCAGCGATGAAAGCCTCGCGGTAACCACGCTCGCTCACGCACGCGACACGCTTGCCGACATGGCGACGCTCATCATCGTGGGATCGCGCGAGACGCGCGTCATCGCCCGCGAGGGCCGTGCGCCGCTCGTCTACACGCCGCGTGCCGTCGAGGAGGCGATCGCATGATCGAGCCAGACGAGCGCCTCCTCTACCGTCGCGACGGAGGAAACCTCTGGCAGCGCCGGGCGCGCCAGCATGATCACCGGAAGCTGGAGCGTCCGCGCCGCGGCGATCTTGCCGTAGGTCGCGCTCCCGCCGCTGTTCTTCGCCACCACCACATCAATGCGGTGGCGCTTGAGCAGCGCGCGGTCCTCGGCCTCGCTAAACAGTCCGCGCGCGGCGATATAGATTGCGTGCGGCACGGCGAGCGGCGGGTCGACCGGATCGACGCTGCGGATGAGATAGACGTGCTGCGGCGCTGCCGTGAAAGGCTGAAGCTCCTTGCGGCCAAGCGCGAGGAACACGCGGCGCGGCGCCTGCCCGAGCGCGCGCACCGCCTCATCCATGGTCGCAACCTCGACCCAGCTATCGCCATCGACCTTGGTCCACGCCTTACGTCTAAGCGCAACGAGTGGCACGCCGGTTGCGCGCACAGCCTCGGCCGCGTTGGCCGAGATGGTCGCGGCGTAAGGGTGTGTCGCGTCGATCAGCGCGTCGATCCGCTCATCGCGAAGATAAGCGGCCAAACCGTCAGCGCCGCCGAAACCGCCGATGCGCACCGGGACAGGCTGCGGCAGGGGGTTCGCGGTGCGGCCTGCGAGCGACAGTGTCACGGTCACGCCTGGGCGCTTGGCGAGCGCGTCGGCAAGCAGTCTCGCCTCGATCGTGCCGCCAAGGATGAGGGTGCGGCTCGTGCGCGCTGAACGGACCATGCCGGACCCTGCCTCACCGAAGCGATGGCTGTCCATCGTCGGCATCGGCGAAGACGGCATCGACGGCCTGAGCCCAGTTGCCCGCGGCCTGGTCGCGGGCGCCGAAATCGTGTTCGGCGGCGAGCGTCACCTCAAGCTTGCGAACCAGCTGATCCGCGGAGAGGCAAAGCCCTGGCCTAGCCCGTTCTCGCGCGCGGTCAGTGAAGTCTTGGCCGAGCGCGGGCGCCAGGTTTGCGTGCTCGCTTCCGGCGACCCTTTCTTCTACGGCGTGGGCTCGGTGCTTGCGAACCACGTCACGCCCGAGGAGACGGTGGTGGTGCCAGCGCCATCGGCCTTCAGTCTCGCTGCCGCGCGGCTCGGCTGGGCCCTCCCCGACATTGCGCTCGTCTCGGTGCACGGGCGTGAGCTCGACCGCATCCGCCCGCATCTCCATCCCGGCGCTCGCGTGCTGGCTTTGACCTCCGACAGCGAAGGTCCTGCCGCGCTTGCGCGACTCCTGGCCGAGCTTGGCTTTGGCGCCTCGCGTCTCACGGTGCTCGAAGCACTGGGCGGCGCGAGCGGGCGCGTCCGCGCCACGACGGCAGCGAGCTTCGACCTTGCGGACATCGCCGCGCTCAATACCGTCGCCATCGAGGTGGAGGCTGCACCTGGCGCGCGGATCATCGCCTTTAGCGCAGGCCTAGACGATGCGCTGTACGAGCATGACAGCCAGATAACCAAGCGCGAGATTCGCGCCATTACCCTGTCGTCGCTCGCGCCGCTGCGCGGACAATTGTTGTGGGACATTGGTGCTGGCTCAGGCTCAATCGCCATCGAGTGGATGCTGGCTCACCCATCAATGCGGGCCATGGCAATCGAAGCGAGGGAGGATCGCGCCGCGCGCATCCGCCGCAACGCCGCGGCCTGCGGTGTACCTGGACTAGAAGTCCTCGAAGGCCATGCGCCCGAAGTTTTGCGCGGGCTTGCTACTCCAGATGCGGTCTTCATCGGCGGAGGGGCGAGCACTCAAGGCGTGCTCGATGCGGCAATCGCAGCCCTCCGGCCTCGAGGCAGACTTGTCGTCAATGCCGTCACGCTCGAGACCGAGGCCGAACTCGCCGCGCGCCACGCGGGCCTGGGCGGCACGCTCACGCGCATCGCCATTTCACGCGCGGAAGCCGTTGGCGGCAAGACGGGATGGCGCGCCGCGATGCCCGTGACGCAATGGGTATGGGTGAAACCGTGATCGTGGCCGGCATCGGCTGCCGCAAAGGAGCTTCGCCCGCCGAGATCGAGGCCGTGATTGCAGCCGCGCTCGAACGCGCGGGCTTTGCCCAGGACAAGCTCGGTGCCATCGCCACCCCGGCAGACAAGGGCGTGGAAGCAGGCATCGCTGCCGTTGCTCTGCTCTATGGCTTGCCGCTCCTGTTCGTCCCGACGCCTGATCTCGAAGCCGCGGCTGGGCGCTGCGAGACGCACTCGCAGCGCTCCCTCGCGGTCAAGGGCGTGCCGTCAGTCGCCGAAGCCGCAGCTCTCGCCGCCGGGGGTCCTGACGCGAAGCTGCTCCTGCCGCGCATCGCGGTCGGGCCTGTAACGTGCGCGCTCGCCGAGACTGGATCCGCGCCATGACCGTTCATTTCATCGGTGCAGGACCTGGTGCTGCCGACCTCATCACCGTGCGCGGGCGCGATCTCCTCGCGCGGTGCCTTGTCTGCCTCTACGCAGGCTCCATTATTCCTCATGCGCTGTTGGCCCATTGCCCATCTGGCGCCCGCATCGTGGATACGGCGCCGATGTCGCTCGACGAGATCGAGGCGGAGTTCGTTTCCGCGCAGGAGCAAGGCCTCGACGTGGCGCGGCTGCAATCGGGTGATCTTTCGGTGTTTAGCGCATTAGCAGAGCAGCTGCGGCGGCTTGACCAGCGCGGCATTCCCTACACGCTGACCCCGGGCGTTCCGGCCTTCGCCGCGGCAGCGGCCGCGCTCGGTCGCGAGCTGACCGTGCCTGAGATTGCGCAAAGCGTGGTGCTGACCCGCATCCCAGGCCGCGCCTCGCGCATGCCGGAAGGCGAAACCCTCGCCGCTTTCGCTGCGACCGGTGCCACGCTTGCAATTCATCTTGCCATCCATGCCCTCGACAGAGTCGTCTCCGAGCTGATCCCGTTCTATGGCGCGGACTGCCCGGTGGCCGTGGTGGCCCATGCAAGCTGGCCGGAGGAAAAGATCGTACGCGGCACGCTCGGCGATATCCCGTCGAAGCTCGCGGCGGAGCCCATCGAGCGCACAGCGCTGATCGTGGTTGGCCGCGCCTTGGCAGCGGAAGACTTTCGCGACAGCGTGCTTTACGACGCCGATTATCGCCGCCGCTTCCGCGGGGGTGCCGCATGAGAAGCCGCAAACGGCGCGCGGCCCACGAGCCTGCCCTCGCGGTCGAACAAAACGACCTCGATTTCGATGTCCTTGCCCGCAACGACGGCAGTCGCGGCCTCACGTGCGGCACTCGCCACTTCGTCGCCGAGCGCAACGCCTTCGGCCTCGGCATGAACGAAGGCTTCAGCCGCTGTATTGGCAGTGAGAATGTACGCGGCAAGGTCGCGCGAGCCGCCTGTACGTTCGGCAAGCTTGGCGAGCGCCACGAGGTCGACCGAACCGCGTTTGGAGTGAAGATCGAGCAGCCCTTGGGCGAGCTTGGTCATCTTGCCGACGCCGCCGGCAATGGTCACCCGCGGCACCGGATGGCTGCGCAGATATTTCAGCATGCCGCCGACGAAGTCGCCCATGTCGATCAAGGCTATCTCGGGGAGGCCGCACATTCGTTGCACCGCCCTCTCGGACTCCGCACCCGTCGAGCCAGCGACATGCGCGAGCCCCGCCGCGCGCGCGACGTCGATTCCGCTCCTGATCGCCTGGATCCAGGACGAGCAGGAATAAGGAATGACGATTCCCGTGGTGCCGAGGATCGAGAGGCCACCAATGATACCGAGCCGGCCGTTCATCGTCTTGGCGGCCAGCGCCTCCCCGCCTGGAATGGCGATCTCGACCTCGACATCGCCTGGATCACCGTTTGCCGCGGCGATCTCGGCAATCGCCGCGCGTATCATCTGCCGCGGCACCGGGTTGATGGCGGGCTCGCCCGGCGGCACCGGGAGTCCCGCACGCGTGACTGTGCCGACGCCTTCGCCGGCGCTGAAGCTAACCCCGCTGCCTTGCGCGCCACGGCGGACGGTGGTGAGGACGAGCGCGCCGTGGGTCACGTCAGGGTCATCGCCGGCGTCCTTGACCACGCCCGCGGTTGCGGACCCCTCACCGCGAACCGTCGTGGCGAGCGCGAAGGCAGGGCGTCCGCCGCCGCGCGGCAGCGTGACCTCGACCGGATCGGGAAACTCGCCGGTGAGCAGCGCGGTATAGGCGGCCTTGGCGGCTGCCGTAGCGCAGGTTCCTGTGGTCCAGCCGCGGCGAAGCGGGGATGCCTTCGTTGCCATGGCCCCCGCTATAACGCCCCGGGACGCAGCGGTCACTTGACGTGGTGGGCCGGATGACGGCCCGTGGTCTCATCGTCGCCGCGCCGCGCTCCGGCGCAGGCAAGACCACGGTGACGCTTGGCTTGCTTGCGGCGTTGAAACGGCGCGGGCTTGCCGTGCAAGCGGCCAAGGCCGGCCCCGACTATATCGACCCGGCCTTCCACCAAGCCGCGACCGGCAGAAAGAGCGTCAATCTCGACAGTTGGGCCATGCGGCCCTCGCTGCTCGACGCGCTAGTAGTCGAGGCCGCTTCGCGCGCCGATATGCTCGTGATCGAAGGCGTCATGGGCCTGTTCGATGGGATCGATGCCGCCGCAGGCCGGACTGGCTCGACTGCCGACCTTGCCGCCCGTTTCGTCCTTCCGGTCTTGCTGGTCATCGATGTCTCGGGGCAGTCGCAATCCGCAGCGGCGCTCCTGCGCGGCTTCGTCACCCATGATCCGGAGGTGAAGATCGGCGGTGTCGTGCTCAATCGCGTCGGCAGCGAGCGGCATCGCAAATTCGTGGCCGACGCCATCGCAGCATCGGGCATCCCCGTTCTCGGCTCGGTGCCGCGTGATGAGATGATCGCTCTGCCAGAGCGGCATCTTGGCCTCGTTCAGGCCGGCGAGCATGGAGACCTTGCTGAACGGCTCGATCGCCTCGCGGCAATCGCCGAGACCCACCTCGACCTGGACCGCATCCTGAGGCTTGCCGTCCCGCCACATCTCGCTGAGGCAAAGCAGGCAACGGCCCTTCCGCCGCCCGGATCGCGCATCGCACTCGCGCAGGATGCTGCTTTCACCTTCGTCTATCCACATGTTCTCGATGGTTGGCGGCGCGCAGGTGCGGAGATCGTGGCTTTCTCTCCCCTTGCCGACGAGCCGCCGCCGAAGGATTGCGATTCCTGCTGGCTGCCTGGCGGATACCCTGAGCTGCACGCGGGCCGGCTCGCGGGCGCTCACAAATTCCGCGACGGCCTCGCCCGCTTTGCCGCGACACGGCCGGTGCACGGCGAGTGCGGAGGCTACATGGTTCTTGGCGAGGTGTTGGAAGATGCCGACGGCATCAGCCACCCCATGGCTGGCCTGCTCGGCCACGCCACGAGCTTTGCGCGGCGCAAGCTCCATCTCGGTTATCGCGAGGCAACGCTGCTCGCCGACAGTCCCATCGGACGAGCAGGCTCGCGGCTGCGCGGACACGAGTTCCACTATGCGGCGCTAGTCGCGACCTGTAACGACGAGCCTTTAGTCGAGCTTGCCGACGGACAGGGCCAGAGACTCGGAACCTCGGGGAGCTGGCGCGGGCACGTCACCGGCACCTTCTTCCACGCCATCGCCGCCGCCTAATCCTCAACTCTCTTTGTCGGACACCTTCGCCTCGGCAAAGGTTGCCATGCCGGTATGGCAGGCGAGCGCCGCGCGAAGCACAAGCACGGCGACCGCGGCGCCAGACCCTTCGCCAAGCCGCACTTCGAGATCGAGCAGAGGATGAAGCCCGAGTTCATCGAGCAGCAGGCGATGCCCGGCCTCGGCCGATCTGTGCCCGGCGCGGGCATGATCAAGCGCATCAGCGCGGAGCTTCGCAAGCGGTGCGACCGCGGCCGTCGACACGAATCCGTCGATCAGCGCCGGCACGCGCGCATGCCGCGCGGCGAGGCACGCGCCAAGGAGTGCGGCGAGCTCGCGCCCGCCGAGCGCCGCGGCGATGCGCAAAGGATCGTCGAGGATCGGTGCATGACGAGCGAGCGCGTCATCGATCACCACTTGCTTGCGCCTCAGGCCCTCTTCGTCGAGGCCGGTGCCATGACCGGCGAAGCGTGAGCCGCCGCCGCCGAATAAAGCCGCGGCAACCGCTGCAGCTGCGGTGGTATTGCCGATGCCCATCTCGCCGAGCACCACGAGATCGGCCTCTTCCGGAACCGCTTTGTAGCCCGCCACAACGGCTTCGAGGAATTTAGCCTCCGTCATGGCAGGGGCTTCGGCGAAATCAGCCGTAGGGCGCTCGAGATCGAGGGCGATCACGCGCAATTCAGCATTGGCGGCGCGCGCGAGCTGATTGATGGCGGCGCCGCCAGCGGCGAAATTCGCCACCATCTGCGCCGTGACCTCGGCGGGATAGGCCGAGACGCCGCGCGCAGTGACGCCGTGATTGCCGGCGAAGACCAGGATCTCGACTTTGTCGAGCCGCGGCGGTGCCAGGCCCTGCCAGAAGCTCAGCCACTCGACCAGTTCCTCAAGCCGGCCCAGGCTGCGCTGCGGCTTGGTCAGCCGCGCCTCTCGCGCCGCGACCTTTGCGGCAGCGCCGGGATCGCCACCGGGCAGATCGAGGCAGACCGCACGCAGTTCAGCGAATGAGGCAAAACGCGTCATTTGAGGATAGACTTATTGCAGTCGGAAATGCGTCCAGAAGACTTCGTGAGCCGCGTTCGAATGAGCACGGTGAGGGGACGAGGGAATGACAGCCGGCGCCTCGATCGAAGCCCTTAACACGGACCTCAAGGTCGGCCTAGCCTTCCTGACCCGCCTGCCCTTCGTAGGCACACCATCGGCCTCTGGCGCCAATGTGGCGCGGGCGAGTTGGAGCTTTCCCGTCATCGGCGTCGGCATCGGTCTTATCGGTGCTTTCGTTGTGTGGATCGCCGACGGGCTCGGCCTGCATCCTTTCATCTCCGGTACGCTCGCCATCGCCGCGATCGTGCTTATTACCGGCTGCCTGCACGAGGACGGGCTGGCGGACATGGTGGACGGCTTCGGCGGAGGCGGGAGCCCAATGCTCAAGCTCGAGATCATGCGCGACTCAAGAGTCGGCGTTTACGGCACCTCCGCGCTCATTCTCTCTTTCATGCTGCGTGCAGGCGCGATCGCGAGCCTCGCCGACCCGAGCTTCATAGCACCGGCGCTGATCGCCGCGGAGGCCGGCGCGCGCGCGACCATGCCATTGTTCATGCGACTTGTGCCGCCCGCGCGACAGGATGGACTGTCGGCTAAGGCAGGAAAGCCGCCGCAGCGCGCAGCGCTGATCGCGACGTTGATCGGCTTCATCGTGCTCGTGCTTTGCCTCGGCTTCGGCGGCGGACTGCTCGCTGCCATGCTCGTCGCCGTAGCGATCGTCGTTCTCGCCTGGCTCTGCATGAGCCAGATCGGCGGGCAGACTGGAGATGTGCTCGGTGCCGTCGAGCAGGTGAGCGAAGTCCTGATCCTGCTCGTCGCGGCCGCCTGGCTGTGAGGAATACTAACGCGCGGGAAACCAGACTTAGGTTACGGGGTTGCCACCGAGCCAAACTGGGTAGAAATTGACGAAGGAGCAAATTCCATGCGCATCGCTGCTGCCCTTGCCTTCATCGCCAGTGTCTTAGTCATGACGCCGGAAGCGGTTTCGGCAA
>Ga0070675_100001192_pt1 | contig 18898 bp, 21 predicted proteins | sample KBSM43metaG_FD_65343 | JGI IMG/M metagenome (GOLD analysis project Ga0070675, IMG submission 65343) | Miscanthus rhizosphere microbial communities from Kellogg Biological Station, Michigan, USA - KBS M4-3 metaG | ecosystem: Host-associated > Plants > Roots > Rhizosphere > Soil ... | reverse complement strand
GCAGGCTTCGACGGCGATGTACCAGCTGTCGCAGGCCATCTCGTCTGGTCGAGTCTCCCTGCAGGACTGGAACTCAGTTGTCAATGCCGGTATGGGTGGCACCGTCTTCCAGCGAGCTCTTGTCCAGACCGCTGAGCACATGGGGACCCTGAACAAGGGCGCCGTGGAGCTCAAGGGCAAGATGAAGAACGTGACGATCGAAGGCGAGTCCTTCCGAGAGTCGGTTCAGGCCAAGCCGGGCGAGAAGTCCTGGCTAACCTCAGACGTTCTGACCAAGACCTTGTCGCAGCTGTCTGGCGACATGACCACGGCCCAGCTGAAGGCCGAGGGTTACACCGACGCCCAGATCAAGGCCATTCAGGCACAGGCCAAGATGGCAGTCAACGCCGCTACCGAGGTCAAGACTCTCTCGGGAGTCCTCGATACGGCGAAGGAAGCCATCGGATCGGGCTGGGCGCAGACCTGGCAGATCGTCTTCGGTGACTTTGCCGAGGCGAAAAGCCTCTTCACAGGTCTGTCGAACGCCATCAACGGGTTCATTGGCGCGTCTGCCAATGCTCGTAACTCGGTTCTGAGCGACTGGAAGAAGCTGGGTGGTCGTACAGACCTCATCGAAGGGTTCAAGAACATCTTCGAAGGGGTCCTCACGATCATCCGGCCGATCAAGGACGCCTTCCGGGACATCTTCCCCCGGAAGACTGGCGAAGATCTGAAGGCAATCACTCAAGCATTTGAAGACTTCACCGACAAGATCAAAATAGGACCAACGACGGCCGAGAACCTCAAGGCGTCGTTCAAGGGCCTGTTCGCTTTGCTCGACATCGGCAAGCAAATCCTCGGGGGAATCTTCACTGCAGTAGGCCATCTCCTTGGTGGGCTCTCGGATGGCTCCGGTGGAGTCCTGGAATTCACAGGGAACATCGGTAGCCTGATCGTCAAGCTCGATCAATGGCTCAAGAAGGGCGACAAGGTCCACGACTTCTTCGCTGGTCTTGGCGATACGCTGGCTCAGCCGTTGAGCATCATCGGGAAGTTCACCGGTGCGCTCAACAGCATGTTCGGGTCACAGGACAGTGGGGCGACTCATTCGATCACAGCGCTGGGTCAGGCAATGGACCCGGCGGCAAAGTCGGTGGATCACGCTGCTGGAGCGTTCGACAAGCTCGGTGATGTTCTCAAGAAGCTCAAGGACATTGCCAAGCCGGTTCTCGACACGATCAAGGAAGCTCTGGGTAATGCCGGAGATTCTGTTGCGGAAGCGCTGAAGAACATCAACTTCGACAAGTCGTTCACCGTCATTCAGACCGGCCTCATCGCCGGCATATTCTTGGCCATCAAGAAGGGCCTTTCTGGTGGGGTCAACGTCGACATTGGTGGTGGCTTCCTCAAGAACATCAACGGACTCTTGGGTACGCTCAAGGGCAACCTCGAGGCGATTCAGCAGGACATCAAGGCTCACGCCATCCTGCAGATCGCTTTGGCGGTTGGTGTTCTGGCGGCATCCGTGTTCGTGCTGGCCCAGATCAATCCTGAGCGACTTGGCTCGTCCATGGCGGCAATGTCGGCTGGCCTCGCCGAGCTGATGGCTGTCATGCTGGTCATGAACAAGACGGGCGGAGGCCTGAAGGCTGCTGTGGGTATTGGTGGCATGGCAACATCCATGACTATCCTCGGTACAGCTCTTCTGATCTTGTCCGGGGCGATGCTGATCCTGTCCAAGCTGGATTACAACGAGATCGGCAGAGGTCTCACGGCCATCGCAGGGCTTCTTGTTGTCGTAGCAGCCGGAGCAAAGCTACTCAGTGGCAATGCTCTGACTCTCACGGCTGCATCGGTAGGCTTGATCGCTATCGGTGTGGCGCTGACCATTCTCGCCGGGGCGATGAAGATATTCGCCACGATGAGTCTGGAAGACATCGGTAAGGGGCTACTCGGTGCCGCCGCGGGGATCATCGCAGTCGGATTGGCAGCCAATGCTCTTCCGATGTCGATGCTCATCACGGGGCCGGCGCTTATTGTGCTGGCTACGGGCCTATCAATCCTAGCCGGAGCTGTCAAACTCTTCGGTTCGATGGATGTCGCAACTCTGGCCAAGGGTATCGGCGCCATCGCTCTGTCGTTGGTAGGCATCGGGTTGGCCATGGGTCTCATGCCGCCCACAATGCCACTCACCGCAATCGGGCTCACGCTCGTAGCAGGTGCGATGGTGGTGTTGGCAGGAGCTGTTGCTGCGTTCGGCAACATGGACATGGGTACTCTGGCCAAGGGCATCGGCGCCATGGGTCTGTCTCTGGTCGTGTTGGCGGCAGGATTGACCCTCATGCTCATATCCTTGCCTGGTGCGGCAGCATTTGCCGTGTTCGCAGCAGCGTTGGCCGTATTCGTGCCTGCTCTGGGCTTGCTCGGAGAGATGGACTTCAGCACGATATTCAAGGGGCTGGCAGCGATTGCCGCTTCCCTAGTTGTCATCGGTCTCGCTGGCACGGTTGCAGCTCCGGGGTTTATCGCCCTGGGAGTCGGCATTACCGTGTTGGGCGCAGGCATATTCCTCCTAGGCGCAGGCGTCAAGTTGCTCGCTTCCGGGATTGCGATCCTGGCCGGCGAAGGAACCAAGGGCGTCGGGGTCTTCTTTGCCGCCCTGACTGGTCTGGTCGCAATCATGCCGACGATCATCATCACGTTCATCAAGGGCCTGGTGGAGATCGTTGCTCAGATCGCCGAGTTGGCGCCGAAGGTCGCAGTGGCCATCGGCAAGATCCTGGCGACGTTGCTGCAGATCATCATCGACAACGCACCCAAGGTCGCGGCCGCAACTACTGCGCTGATTCAAGCCATGCTCAAGGTCCTGGCCGACAATGCTGGTCCACTCATCGAAGCTGGATGGCAGCTGCTTCTCGCGTTGCTCAAGGGCATTAGCGATCATATTGGCCAAGTGGTCGAGCAGGTTGCGGACATCGTCGTCAAGTTCCTCAATGCTGTTGCCAGCGCATATCCTCGGATCGTCACAGCGGGATTCAACGTTCTGCTGAATTTCCTCCGGGGAATTGGCAACAACATCACTCGAGTGATTGACACTGCGGGCGATATTGTCGCTCACATCATTACCGGTATTGGAAACAACATCGGTAAGGTGATCAGTGCTGGCTCCGGCATCATCACGAAGTTCATCGAGGGTGTTGGCAATAGCATCGACAACATCATCGATCGTGGTGCCGCGATGGTCAATCGCATCATCACTGGCATTGGTAACAACATCGGCAAACTCGTCGACAAGGGTACTGACATGGCCGTACAGGTCATCAAGGGCCTTGCCGATGCTGCTGTCAAGTTGGCAACTGCCGGTGGAGACGCAGTTCTCGATGTTCTTCGAGGAGTGCGAAAGTGGCTCGATGACAACGCATCCAAGGTCGGCGAAGAAGGCCGAAGGATCGCGGTTGCTCTCATCGGTGGTCTCGCCAGTGGTGTTCTTGGTATCGACGTCACCGCGTTGGCCAAGAATGTGATCAACCACATCAAGGGCGCAATCGGTAAGGTCAAGAAGTTCTTCCATATCGGTTCGCCTTCGCGATGGGTTGCAGACGAAGTCGGAATGCCACTTGCTCAGGGCATCGCTTTGGGCATGTCGGATGGGGAACGAGAGATCGAGCGTGCTGGCGCAAGCATGCTTCAGACTCTACGGAGTACGCTCCGCGATATTCCGGCCCAAATCGACATGGATGTGAATCCGACGATCACACCCGTGTTGGATCTGACGCAAGTCAAGCAAGAAGCCAAGAAGTTGGGCGATATTTCCAACGTAACGCCCATCCGGGTCGCCGCTGAAATCAGCGCTGCCAGAGAGGCTCAGCTCAACACTGACGTTGACCCTGAAACAGGGGCCAAGGTCTTCAAGTTCGAGCAGACCAACATATCTCCGGTGGCTTTGTCGGAAGCGGAGATCTACCGTCAGACCAACAACCAGTTGTCACAGGCCAAGAGCGCGCTTGGTCTGTGACAAGGAGGGCTCGGGGGGTCTGTCCTCCCGCTCCACCCCCTCGGAGCGGCCCCCCGAGTTCTCTATATTCTCGAAAGGAGGCAGCAGTGCTGACAAAGCTCGAAGTCTTCGGTCTGCGGTCGCTCGTGCCGACGCTGCCTCTACTCGAGGATGGCGACGCAGGAAGTGATCCAATCCAGGTCATCGGAATCGATGGTCTGGGACCAGTCAAGGCTGCAATCACCACCGCGCCGTTTGGCGCCTTTGATGGTGAAGCGTATGTGGGCGCCTCAGTGGGCAAGCGCAACATCGTTCTAACCATCGGTCTGCATCCTGACTGGGCCATTCAGACCATCGAGGAGTTGCGACAGCTCCTCTACAACTACTTCATGCCCAAGCTGCTCGTGCAGTTGCGATTCAGCAGCACGGGTTTCCCCACGGTCAAGATCGAGGGGTACGTCGAATCGGTCGAGCCGAACATATTTGTCAAGTCGCCTACCATGGTGGTCTCGATCATCTGTCCTTCTCCGGACTTTGTTGCCATGGATCCGACTGTCTGGACCGGCATCACCAGTGATGGTACGGACTGGGACACGATCGATTACATCGGATCCGTCCCGACCGGAATCAACCTCAAGATCAGCCAGACGGTGGGCTCTCCGGGTGAGGACAGCATCCAAGTCAGCCTCACAGGGCAGTACGCACCGCAGATCTTCGCTACTCGAGGCAACATCGTGCCTGATATTCGCTGGGAGATGAACTCGGTTCCGGGTCAGAAGTACATCCGAAGCGTTTCACTCCTGTCGGGTGCGGTGCAGAACTTCCTCAACGATCTGGCTCCGGACGCAAGCTGGCCGACGCTATATCCGGGCGAGAACAAGCTGTCGGTGATCACTCCCCTGACCGGACAGAACTGGGAGCTGTCGTACTACTCCCGATTCGGAGGGCTGTAGATGGATATTTACACGCTCGACGAAAACTTCCTCCGGCAGGATGTGGTTGACGAGTTTCACTCCGTCGTGTGGACCGAGAGGTACACCAAAGCCGGCGATGTGAATCTCGTTGTCCCGATCAACGCGAAGAACGTGGCCATGCTTCCTGAGGGCAAGTTTCTCGGTCTCCGAGGAACCAAAGAAGTCATGCAAATCGAGAACGCTCTGATCGAGGACAACAAGCTCAAGCTCACTGGCCCCAGTATCACCAAGTTCCTCAACGAACGGGTTATTCGCTACACCACTTCGCATGCGGATCGTTACTACAACAACTCGTATGCGCCCGAAGTGATGATCATGACTCTCGTGAATGACATGTGCATTCAGGGGCTGGGAGTCGGCGTGGACGGACCCCGTCAGATCATTCCGGGGCTGGACGCAGCCCTGTTCGAAGGCGATACGTTCACCGCTCCGGTGCAGTTCGCAGTGCCATACGGTCCTTTGTACGATGCGATCGCTCAGATCGCAGACACATACCAGGTCGGAATCCAGCTCTATCTGGATCATGCGACTCCGGAGGTATATTACCTCCTGTTTCACTGTTGGTATGGCAAAGACCGAACCAGTGGTCAATCCGTCAACGAGATAGTGCGATTTTCACCCAATGTGGATTCGCTTACTGATCTCAAGGAACTGCGATCCATCGCAGGGTACAAGAATGTCGCCTACGCCTTTGCTCCTTCAAACCCTGTCCCTGGCGTTACGCAATCGGGAGTTGCGTACGCAGACAACGAAGCAGCAACGTCAGTCGGATTCGACCGCAGAGTCCTTATGGTCTTTGCTGACGACATCACCACCGACAAAGTCGGAGGCTCCGCTGCCGTTCTTCTTCAAGTCCTGAATCAGAGGGCGAAGGATGGTCTAGCCAACAACAACTACACCAAGGTTGTTGACGGTGAAGTAGTGCCGCAAGCCCAGTTCCAGTTCGGAAAGGACTACGGAATGGGCGACATTGTCGAACTGCAATCTCTTCGCGGTGATCTGCAAAGAGCTCGAGTGACGGAGTATATTCGCACGCAGGACAACACTGGAGAGCGAGCGTACCCCACGATCTCGGTTATCGACTAGGGGGTGAACACGGATGATTGCGTTGCTGGTTGTTTGGATCGTTCTAGCGACAATCGACCCCATCATTGGTGTGGTCGTAGTGGGTCTAGTCGGTCCTCTGGGCGCATATTTGGTCGCTGCCCACAAAATGTCGGGCAAGATCGCCACTACCGAAGCTGCTCAGCTTTGGGAGGAAAGTCGCGCTATTCGTGAATGGTCAGCAGCGCGAATCGACAAGTGCGACGAGGAAATCGCTCGTCTCACCGAGCAGTTGAAAATCGCTCGAGCTCGTATCACCGAGATCGAGAAGGAGAATCGCCGATTGGAGAAGTTGCTGAGAGAAAGGGAGGATCGGCATGACTTCTGACGCTCCAGTACCACGACGGAGGAGGAGTGACTTGATCTTGCCGAAGGCTGACCTCTCTGACCCGGCTCTCCATACCGCCAAGGAGCTGAGGAGAACACTTCGGCTCTTGATCGGCCTCACAGTGGTGCTTTATGTATTCCTGGTAGGTATTGGCGGATATACCTACTTTCAGGGACAGAGGAACACTCGCGCTCTCTGTACCATCCGCAACAACGCCCAAGATCGAGTCGACCAAACGACTGATTTCCTCCGAAGCCATCCAACCGGGATCGCAGGAATCAGCGTGTCTGATCTTCGGCGCAGCATCGAATCGTCTCGAGCTACTGTGAGGGCACTCGACGACGTAAACTGTCCAGCACCACCACCATAGGAGGGGGATTCATGCCGGTATTCACCGGAAAGCTGTATGACGTGCTGAAGTACCTCGCGCAAGTCGTCTTCCCCGCGCTGGGGACGGCATATTTCGCTCTCGCCCAGATCTGGGGCCTTCCCGCCGCGCAGGAGGTCGTGGGCACGATTCTCGTCGTGGACACGTTCCTAGGCGTGGTTCTTCAGATCTCCTCGACCAAGTACGAGAACAGTGGCGCCAAATACGACGGTACTGTCGGCGTCACGGAGACCGAGGACAAGCTCAACTACGTCTTGAACCTGAATGACGATCCCGTCGCCCTGAAGGACAAGGACGAGATCAGGCTCAAGGTCGGCCCTTCGGTAGCGGACACTCTCGCGGGCAATACATAGCCTATAACGAGAGACCCCTACTGAAGGAGCAGAAATGTTTCAGAAGAAGAAGCCTACCCGCCTCGACAATGAAGTCGAACGCGCGCTCAAAGAGTTGAGTGAGAAGAAGCCCGGTACCGATGAGTACAACAGCATTCTCAACCACGTCGAGAAGCTACACAAGATGCAGGAAACCCCTGATCGCGTGAGCTACGACACGATGGTTGCGACCGCTGCCAACCTCGTCGGAATCGCTCTGATCATTCGCCATGAGCACGTGAACGTCATCACGTCGAAGGCCATGAGCTTCGTTCCGAAACTGAAGTCCTGAGAAGGAATCGAAAAGGGGGATGTCGCGCAAATTGCGTGGCATCTCCTTTTTCTTACATCGATTCTAATTTTTTGCCCGGGGGGTCATCGCGGAAAAAACATCGCCTATAACGAGACCCTACAACCAAGGAGTAATCATGCATAACGAGTCCCTCGCCGACCTCATCACCGAGGCCAACCCGGATGAACTCGTCCGCGTTCCCACCCGCAAGGAGAAGATCGTCAGTACCGTAGCAGTCGGAGCCATTTTCGTGGCCCCCGTCGCGCTCGGCATTGGCGGTGCTTTCCTCGGCTGGAAGCAGACGAAGATGAACCTGGAGGCCGCCAAGATGACCCTCGAGGCCGCTAAGCTGAACAACCCGTCGTAGTAGTCCAGAGGAGAACCCACACGGGTTTTCCTTTTCGCGAGAAATACATCTCTTGTAATGAGACCCCACCAAACTTTATAGGAGATTCAAATGTTCAAGCGTATCAACATCGTTGCCGCTCGTCGTGAAGCCCGCCACCAGCTCAAGCTGGAGGAGCTTCGCATCGAGGGCATGAAGAAGATGCACCGCAACATCGACGAACTTTCCCGCAAGGGCTGGAAGTAATCAGGAGGAGAACCCGCACGGGTTTTCCTTTTCGCGATATTTACATGGCTTGTAATGAGACCCCACTAAATCAAGGAGAACAGCCATGACCGTCAAGAACCCTGTCGCCGCCATCAAGGCTCGTCGCGCCGCCAAGCGCTACGAGGCCCAGATCGCCGCTTCGCAGGCCAAGCTTGCCGAGACCAAGCTCGTCCCCGGATACACCCGGATCTACTGCTGAAAGCCCAAGCCCATATTCATGGGCTTTCAGTTTCGCGAAAAATACATGCTTTGTAATGAGAAGGAAGTACTGTGACACGAATGTAGTTGCTTTAGTGCAACCGGTCCAGTAAGAGTTCGACGCTCCTTACTGGCCTTCTCTTTTTTTTGTGCCCCTAAATCCAAGGAGTGTCCAGATGGAGAAGTTCATGCAGAACCTGTTGGCTCAGGCCGAGGAGCAGCCGATCGCCGCTCTCGGCGTGGCCGCCGCTCTCCTTCACGGTGCGTCGAAGTTGGTGAACGCGCACGCGTGGCACAAGGAGGTCAACCGCCGGATGAAGATGACGAAGTGAGTCGTCTGATCCCGGAGAAGATCGAGGGGGACGTCAACGTGAACGTCTCCCTCAATATCCAAGCCGCCGATGCCGCTAACGCGATCGGCAAGAGCTTGGAGAGTCTTGTCATCACATGCGCAATCGCTTCGGTGATGCGTAGCTGGTTTCGCAGGAAGTAACCCTACAAACAAGGAGTTGACATGTCGTATCGCAAGACCGTAGTGGGCCTCGTCATCGCCTTCCTCATCCTGGCTCTCAGCGGATGTGGTACGGCGGAGGCCAAGAGCATGAACGGAACCTGGAAGGACAGAGGCAACGATTTCGTCGCCCACATCAAGCCCAATCACATCGATGTCTACATCATGAGTGAGGGCTCCGCGTTCCTGTACTGGCGTGGCGATTTCCGCCGCAAGGGTACGACGCATATCTCGAAAGCGAACACAAAGGCGCTTTCGCAGTCGATTCTCGGATCAGAGAATCGCTTCAAGATCTTCTACACCAGCCGCAATGGTCGCCTGTGGTTCCAGTTCAGTGCCATGGGTATGTCGAAGATCGTCACGATGAGGCAGGTCTAGCATGGAGCCGCATTACGGTTTCTGGCGGTTCTTGCTGGACTGCTTCCTCGTGCTCGTCACAGGTGGGCTCTGGCTCATCTGGATATTCGTTCGCGAGATGCGACGCGAGCGACGGTACCGCCGGTATTACCACAGGTGGTATGAGTGGTGATGCACTGGCTGCAGTTCCTTCTATATTTTCTGGTGGTCCTTGCAATCTTCTTCGGTTTCTGGAAGGGATTGGATAGGGCGTTCAACGCTCTAGAGGACCGGCAGGATCGTCGATTCGAAGAGAAAGTGGACAGGTATCGACGTGGCCATCGCTGACATGCTGAACAACGCTCGCAGCCTCGGGAAGGAGAACAAGACTCTTCTCCTCACGGCTGTGGGTGTTGCAGGAACGGTGACGACAGGCGTTCTGTCGTTCCGTGCAGGATACAAGGCGTCGGAGATCGTCGACGAGGAGGCACAGGCCTTCTTTGCGGAGCATCCCGATCACGACGTCGTGGACTTCGACATGAAGACGAAGATCCAGCTCGTGTGGGCGCAGCTTATTCCGCCAGTCGGAGTGGGTGCTTTCACAATCGCTGCCATCATCGCAGCACACCGCATCGACGCGAACAAGGCTGCTGCACTTGCAGCCGCTTACGGCGTTTCGGAGCGGGCACTGACCGAGTACAAGGCGAAGGTTGTCGAGAAGCTCGGTGAGCGCAAGGAGGGGGCTATTCGCGACGAGATCGCGCAGGATCGCCTTCAGAAGGATCCGGTCGAGAACCGGCAGGTCATCATCGCCGGCAGCGGCGAGGTGCTCTGCTACGACAACATCTCTGGGAGATATTTCCAGAGCTCGATGGAGGAACTCAAGCAGGCCGAGAACCAGGTCAACTACGAGCTGGTTCACCACAACGAATGCAGCCTGAGCTTCTTCTACGACAAGATCGGACTTCCGGCTACTCGTCATTCCAACGAGGTGGGCTGGAACAGCAACAATCTGCTGGAGCTCAATCTCTCCACGCAGATGTCGACGGATAACCGTCCATGCATTGTGGTCGACTTCGTTGTCGGCCCAATCACTGGCTACGGGAATCTGTACTAGCTTCCCGGGGAAAGAAGGGTTCCACCCCGCTAGCAGGCCTGCCGGGAGCCTGTGGAAGAAATCCCGGCACATATATTCATCCGCGCAACAACCAAGGAGTAGCAATGTCCAACGAGTCCATCGCCGATCGTATCGTCGACGGCACCGCCGAGGAGGTCAACCTCAACGGCAACAAGCCCGCTCTGGGCGTCGAGGTCACCATGTCCCCGCTCGTCACCCGCATCGCCATCGCTGTCACCGGCGTCGCCCTCGGTGTCGTGCTCGGGAAGAAGCTGAACGCTCGCAACATCGCCGTCAACACGGCGCAGAAGGTCCAGGACGTCGCCGAGCAGGCCGAGGAGGCCGCCACCCGCGGCTAGCCCATGGACCTCAGCAAGAGTGATTTCACGGAGAACATGGCGCCTCCCTGTCATTTTTGCGGGAGGCCCATCGTTCGTACCGAGATCAAGCACGAGAACACGCCAGACGGATGGCATGCTAGCGGGGCAGTAATGCTCTGCCCTGTCGGCCACCGCAACCCAGTCGAACCACTGGAGGAGTAATGGCTGCTCCGATCCGGCGCTATGTTCTGTTCACGGACGACGAGGATGAGGCTATGGGGGAGCTTCATTCTCGTCGTGCCGCGTCCTCTTTGGACCGGCAGGCCTACCGTGGCTGGGACATCGGCCAAGTCAAGTACATGGAAGATCCACCCGACACGGACAAGCAGTTCTGTGTCTTCCAGATCAAGGAGAACAAGTAGTGCTCAAGAAGTCGATCACCTACAAGGACTTCAACGGGGTCGAGCAGACGGAGGAGTTCCACTTCCATCTCTCGGCCGAGAAGCTCATGGAGCTCGAGTCGACCCTTCCCGGGGGCTTCGAGAAGTACACCACCAAGGTCATGGAGTCCGGCGACGGCGGCCAGATCCTCGATCTGTTCAAGAAGATCATCCGCATGTCCATCGGCCGGGTGTCCGAGGACGGCAAGCGCTTCGACCAGAACGACGAGATCACGGCCGACTTCGTGTCGACCAACGCGTACACGAAGCTGTTCATCATGCTCGGCAAGGACGCGGACACCGCCGCGAAGTTCTTCAACGGCCTCGTGCCGCAGGACCTCGCGGAGCAGGTCGAGGAGCTCAAGGGCGGCAATGGCGAGCCCGTCACCCGGGAGCGCTTCGAGGCGGAGCGCCGGCATCCGTCGGCATCACCCAAGGTCCTCACGCAGGCCGAGGCCCAGGCGATGTCGCAGGAGGAGCTCCTCGCCAAGATGAAGGACGGCTGGACCATCCAGACCTAGGAGTGCGGTGGGGTCGCGAAAATTACATAGTATGTAATGAGACCCCACAACACTTCAAGGAGATTTACAATGACCCACGTCGCCATCGCCAAGAAGGTCGTCCACACCATCGTTCAGATGAATGTCGCTAACCGCGTCCAGATCCTGATCGACGAGAACACGGAGCTGGACGGTGATTCAATCACCGCTACCTGCACCGGCCTCGTCGTCGGGCACCTGGTCGCCAACCAGACCGACAAGATCACGAACCCGATGGTCGATCGGACCGCCTCCAAGCTTTCCACGATGAAGGCCAATTGGAAGAACCGCAAGTCGCAGGAGTCGTAAGCTGAGAGCCCATCATGGGCTTTCAGTTTTCTCTTTTTGCCTAGGAGGGCATATTCGATGTCAGCAGATTTTCCGCCCAACAGCGTTCGGGCAAAGACGGAGTCCGAGGCGGAGTCGCCGGCGGACAAGAAGGTCGAGCCGGTGGTCACGGGTGACGTCAAGCGTCGCAAGAAGCCGCTCGGCAAGCGATTCCACGAGACGTTTCTCGGCGGGGACGCGAGAGGGGCCGCTCAGTACGTGGTGTTCAACGTGCTGATCCCGGCAGCGAAGGAAATGCTCGTCGAGGCTGGCGCCAAGGGCGTCGAGCGCTTGGTGTACGGCGAGTCAACGCGCATGCGCACACCGAGCCGTTCGGCGAACGCCCCGGGGCACTTCGCCTACAACCGGGTCGGAACGAGCGATCGGCCTCCGGCGGCGCAGATCAGTCGTCGGGCTCGGGCTCGGCACGATTTCGATGAGATCGTGATCGAAACGCGCGGTGAGGCCGAAGAGGTTCTCGAGCGGATGTACGATCTGCTGAGCCGATACGAGTCCGTGTCGGTGGCAGATCTGTACGAGCTCACCGGCGTGCAGAGCGCGCACACCGATCAGAAGTGGGGCTGGACTGATCTGCGTGGCTCGGGTCTCGATCGGACCCGTCAGGGGGGCTACGTGATCAACCTGCCGGAGCCTCAGCCACTGGGCTGATGCACGAGAACGTTCGGCGAGCGATCGTTCGTGGGTTCTACCCGGGGCCCAAATGGAGGTCCCGGGTAATGGCCATGGACGACGAAGAAGTTGAACGGATGTATCAAGCCAAGCTTGACTACGTCCGAGAGCACGGCGAAACACCAATGCAAACTCGACTGAGAGCTGAGGACAATGAAGTTCATCCCGAACGCTCTGAGCAATAAGCTCGGGCGTCAAATGCTGAAGGCCGAAGCAGGATCTCCAAAGATCCTCTTCGTCGCAGGCGTCGCAAGCATGGTGGGCTCCACTGTTCTGGCCTGCCGCTCGACGCTTCACCTCGAGGAAGTCCTCGAGAAGACCCAGAGCGATCTCCACACGGCGAACACTCTGGAGCACCGCGACTACTCAGATCAGGATCGTCAGAAGGACAAGACGATCATCTACACCCGGGCAGCCGTCGACGTCGCCAAGCTGTACGCCCCGAGTCTTATTCTGGGCGTGGCCGGCATCACCATGCTGACCAAGTCGCACAACATCCTTCAGGAGCGCAACGCCGCACTCACCGCCGCGTACGTCGCTCTCGACAAGGGCTTCAAGGAGTACCGCTCCCGCGTGATCGAGAAGTACGGATCGCAGGAGGACCAGGAGTTCCGCTACGGCGCCGAGAAGGTGCAGCTGCAGGACGCCGAGACCGGCCGCAAGAAGACCGTCGTGGTGGCAGCGAAGGGGGAGCCGTCGATCTACGCTCGGTTCTTCGACGAGCTCGCCACCGAATGGCAGCGCGAGCCCGAGTACAATCTGTACTACCTCAGGTGCCAGCAGTCATATTTCAACGATCTGCTGCATGCTCGAGGCCACGTGTTCCTCAACGAGGTCTACAAGGCTCTCGGCATTCCACACTCGAGCGCTGGTTCGGTTGTCGGCTGGGTGCGCGGCAACGGTGACGACTACATCGACTTCGGGATGTACGACGAGACCAACGAGAAGGCTCGGGAGTTCGTCAACGGTCACGAGGGTGCCATCCTGCTTGACTTCAACGTCGACGGGGTCATCTACGACCTCATCGACTCGAAGACGGAGGAGAAGTCGAGGTGGTATCGCGGATGACTCAGCGCGATGAAATCCTCCTCGCCTTCGTGTGCGGGGCAACGGTTGGCGGTGTGGTGGTCGCCGCGGCTCTCAACCAGAAGTACAAGACCAAGTACGCTCAGATCGCGGATGACGAGATCGAGCAGGTCAAGGACCACTACCGCATGAAGGAGATGGATCTCCTCGAGCAGCAGAAGGAGATCGCCAATCAGCCCAAGCCGGATCTTGACGAAGTTGTCGAGAAGCTCGGCTACAAGGTCGGCGGTGTGGGCCCAACGATTCCCATCCAGGGCCCGCCCGAAGAGGAAGAAGACGACGAAGAGGAGCACAGCGCCTTCGTCGAGCTTCCCGGTTGGAACTACGACGAGCAAGTCGCCAGTCGTACGCCTGACAAGCCGTTCATCATGCATGCACACGAGTACATGCAGTCGGAGTGCTCGCACCAGATCACCATCACATATTTCGAGGGCGACGATGTCCTCGTCGATGAGTCAGATGAGGTGATCAGCAAGAAGGACGAGGTGGTCGGAATGGACAACCTCGAACGATTCGGATTCGGATCAGGAGATCCCAACACCCTCTACGTCCGCAATCCGAAGCTGGACATCGAATACGAGATCCTACGGCACCGAGGTCATTACGCCAAGGAGATCCTCGGCCTCGAAGAAGACCCGAGCTTGGAGCACTCGGCGATTCCGAGGAGGCACATGAAGTTCGATGATGGCACAACGTAGAGGGCCCACCCCAAGCGCAATCCGTCATCAGTACTTCGAGTGGCTGGTCTTGCAGATTGGCGACGAGACAGTAACGGATATTCATCCGGTGTGCACCATCATGCACCAGAAGGAATTCGTCTGGTTCGTCGCCAACGACGACAACCGCATCCAGGATGCTCTGGATCTGCGGCTGGAGTTCCTGTATGACAACAACCTGGAAGTGCCATCCGATGCTCTACGGCTGGTACACGTTTCCGTGCTCGAGGTACTCGTAGCTCTCTCACGTCGTATGGAGTTCTTCGTCAACGGCCGGGCCTGTGATTGGGCCTGGGTCTTGATGGAACATCTGGGACTCCACAAGTACCGGGGGCATCTCACCCCAAGGCGTCGACAGAACGTCGATCAGATTCTCGAGGATCTGGTCTGGCGGCAGTATGACGCTGACGGACAAGGTGGGTTCTTCCCACTGGCATGGCCGGATGGCGATCAGCGTAAGATCGAGATCTGGTACCAGATGCAAAACTGGATCGGTGAACAACATCCCATGTAAGGAGGTGAAATGGACTTCTACCGCATTGGTACGAAGAAGCAGGATCGGGAGCTCATCCTATTTCCTGACTTCATCGTACATCATTCCAAGGACCTAATGGTCCGAGGGAAGTCCTTCTACGCCATCTGGGATGAGGAACGCGGACTCTGGTCTCAGGATGAGTACGACGTCGCCCGCTTGGTGGACGCGGAGCTTGAGGAGGCTGCACGCGATATTTCTTTGCGCGCAGAAGCTCCGTGTTCCATCAACATGATGAACAGCTTCACGAGCGGTTCTTGGAAGAAGTTCAAGGACTACGTGAAGAACGTCGAGGACAGTCATCATCCTCTGGACAACAAGATCGTCTTCGCCAACACCGAGGTGAAGAAGTCCGACTACGTGAGTAGAAGGCTTCCTTACCCGTTGGCCGCCGGAGATATTTCGGCATGGGACGAACTGATCAGTACGCTGTACGCACCGTCGGAGAGGGAGAAGATCGAATGGGCTATTGGGTCCATTATCGCCGGAGATTCGAAGAGGATCCAGAAGTTCTTGGTCTTCTATGGATCAGCGGGGACTGGGAAGTCGACTGTCTTGAACATCATCGAGACTCTCTTCTCGGGATACACAACCTCCTTCGACGGCAAGGCTCTTGGTTCCTCCAGCGCGACATTTGCAACGGAGGTGTTCAAGAACAATCCTCTGGTGGCGATTCAGCACGACGGGGATCTCTCTCGCATCGAGGACAACACGCGCCTCAACTCGATCGTGTCTCACGAGGACATGATCATCAACGAGAAGTATAAGTCCGGGTATACAGCGCGTGTCAATGCGTTCCTCTTCATGGGCACCAACCAGCCCGTCAAGATCTCGGACGCGAAGTCGGGCATCATCAGGCGACTGATTGATGTCCATCCGACAGGAGTGACGATTCCTACGAATCACTATCACGTCCTGTTGGAACGGGTTCAGTTCGAGCTCGGGGCAATCGCGCATCACTGTCTCGAGACGTATCGGAATCTGGGTCGGAACCATTTCAGCGGCTACAAGCCGTTCGAGATGATGCTTCAGACAGATGTGTTCTTCAACTTCATCGAGGCGTACTACGACGTCTTCAAGAAGCAGGACTACACATATTTGTCTCAGGCGTACAAGTGGTACAAGGAGTTCTGTGAGGAGACGGGCATTCCTCATCCGCTCCCGCAGTACAAGATGCGTGAGGAGCTTCGCAACTACTTCGATGAGTTCCACGAGCGTGGACGAATCGAGGATCAGCAGGTGCGAAGCCTCTATCAGGGGTTCAACGCCGACAAGTTCAAGGCTCCGGTCAAGGACGACGCGAAAGTGTTCTCCCTTGTGATGGAGGAGACGGAGTCTCTGCTCGATGGTGTGCTTGCCGCATATCCTGCACAGCTGGCTAACGCGGATGGCACGCCTTCCAAGAAGTGGGCAAACGTGAAGACCACGCTTTCAGATATTGATACGCGTGAGCTTCACTGGGTGAAGACCCCAGAAAATCTCATCTGTATTGACTTCGACCTCAAGGACCTGAATGGACACAAAGCTCTCGAACGAAATCTCGAGGCAGCCTCTGCTTGGCCTGCTACTTACGCTGAGCTCTCTAAGTCGGGAAGTGGCGTCCATCTCCATTACTTCTTCGACGGAGATCTCGATTCTCTTGCTGCGGAGTTCAGTCCAGGCATTGAAGTAAAGAAGTACACCGGCGACGGATCGCTACGGAGGAAGCTCATCAGATGCAACAACATCGAGATTGGCAAGATTTCATCTGGCTTGCCGATGAAGCAGAAGGAGGCAAAGGTTCTAACCGAGAAGACAATCAAGTCCGAAAAGGGCCTGAGGCAGCTGATCGAGCGGAACCTCAAGAAGGAGATTCACCCGGGGACCAAGCCCTCGGTGGACTTCATCCATCACATTCTTGAGGAAGCGCACGAGTCGGGCATGAAGTACGACGTGACCGACATGCGTGCCCGGATCATGGCCTTTGCCAACAACTCCACGCACCAGTCCAAGACGTGTTTGGCTACGGTGCAGGAGATGAAGTTCTCGTCAGAAGAGGAAGTGGAGTCGGAGATCCTGCAGGATACGGGAGATCCGCTCGTCTTCTTCGACGTCGAGGTGTACAGCAATCTCTTCGTCATCTGCTGGAAGTATCAGGGTGGCGAAGAGGTAGTGCGGATGGTCAACCCGTCCGCCCACGAAGTGTCGGAGCTGTTCAAGCACAAGCTGGTGGGGTTCTACAACCGCCGGTACGACAACCATATTCTCTATGCCGCGGCCATGGGCTACGACGTGGAGAAGCTGTTCGCGCTCAGCCAGAAGCTGATCGTGGACAACAACAGGAACGCTCCGTTCGCAGCAGCGTATGGAATCTCATACGCGGACATCTGGGACTTCAGCACGAAGCGTCAGGGGCTCAAGCAGTTCGAGATCGACCTCGGCATCCATCACCTGGAATTGGACTTTCCTTGGGATGAGCCGGTGCCGGAAGAGAACTGGGACCGTGTCGTGGAGTACTGCGTCAATGATGTCCGAGCCACGGATGCCGTGTTCGAGGATCGTAAGGGAGACTGGGTCGCTCGTCAGATTCTGGCAGCGCTCTCAGGTCTTACGGTCAACGACACTACTCCAAGGCACACAGCCAAGATCATCTTCGGTGACGATAAGCATCCGCAGAAGGAGTTCGTCTACACCGATCTAAGCAAGGAGTTCCCAGGCTATGCCTTTGAGTTCGGTAAATCGTCCTATCGCGGCGAGGATCCAGGGGAAGGTGGCTACGTCTATGCTGAACCTGGACGGTATGAACACGTCGCCGTTCTGGACGTGGCGTCTATGCATCCGGCGAGCATTGAAGCGCTCAATCTCTTCGGGAAATACACTGACCGGTTTCGCAATCTCCGTGAAGCCCGTGTGGCAGTCAAGCGTAAGGAGTACGCTCGAGCCGGGGAGCTACTTGGTGATGGAGTCCGAGAGCTTCTGGACGGTGCTGAAGCTGACCCCTCTGTTGGTGAGAGTTTGGCTTATGCCCTCAAGATCGCGATCAACACCGTTTACGGACTGACGTCAGCCAAGTTCGAGAATCCCTTCCGGGACAATCGAAACGTGGACAACATCGTGGCCAAGCGTGGGGCCTTGTTCATGATCGACTTGAAGCACCAGCTGTGGAAGGGTGGCTATCAGGTCGTTCATATCAAGACCGATTCGGTCAAGATCCCGAACGCCGACGAAGACGTCATCAAGTTCATCCTCGAATACGGTCAGAAGTACGGCTACGACTTCGAGCATGAGATCACGTACGACGAGTTCATTCTCGCCAACGATGCGGTCTACGTAGCCAAGAAGGTGTTGCAGGAAGACACCGGATGTCGCACCGTGTGGGATGCAGTGGGTGCTCAGTTCCAGCATCCGTACGTATTCAAGACGCTGTTCTCAGGAGAGGAGCTCGAGTTCCGTGACTTCTGCGAAAAGCGAAACGTCACCAAGGGGACGATGTACCTCGACTTGGAAGAATCAGAGGTGCCCGACCATCGGAAGATGCGTCACCTTGGTAAGACTGGGTCATTTGTGCCCGTTCTTGAAGGCGGTGGTGTCCTCTATCGATTCAACGAAGAACGATACTACGCCGTAGCTGGAACCAAGGGCTATCTCTGGATGGAGGCAGAGATCGCTAAGGACAAGAAGGACCTCCAGATCGACATGTCATATTTCGAGAAGCTCAAGGCAGACGCCGAGGCAGCTATCTCGAACCTTACTAAGGAGGACTAGATGCCGCAGGACAACACCGTGCTCATGGAGGGGGTCCGGATCATCTTCCGGAACTTCACGGGCAAGGAGGGGAAGTTCAACAAGCCGGGCGACCGCAACTTCGGTGTCGTCATCCCTCCGGGGCTGGCGTCGCAGCTCAACGAGGACGGCTGGCCCGTCAAGGTCCTCGAGCCTCGGGAGCAGGACGAGGGAGAGGAGGGGACGCCGTGGCTTCCGGTCTCCATCCGGTTCGACGTCTTCCCGCCTCGCGTCGTGCTGGTCACGAGCAACGGCCGCACGCAGCTCGGTGAGGACCAGGT
>Ga0070675_100001191_pt1 | contig 18901 bp, 23 predicted proteins | sample KBSM43metaG_FD_65343 | JGI IMG/M metagenome (GOLD analysis project Ga0070675, IMG submission 65343) | Miscanthus rhizosphere microbial communities from Kellogg Biological Station, Michigan, USA - KBS M4-3 metaG | ecosystem: Host-associated > Plants > Roots > Rhizosphere > Soil ... | reverse complement strand
TATCACTTGAAGGATCGTTTGACATACGTGAATTATCTAAAAGAATTATCTGGTCCGATACCAGGGCGAGTCGTACTATCGAAGGGAGGTGACGTCATGGAATGGAGAGATGTTGTCGGATGGGAAGGATTGTACAAAGTTAGCGATCAAGGAGATATCTGGTCTGTTAGGAACGAAATGGTTTTAAAGCCGATGCATCGGAAAGAACAATACTTTCGTGTATGCCTTTCACGAATGGGGTGGAGAGTAACCATTCCTGTTCATGAAATCGTTGCCAAGGCATTCATTGGTCCGAAGCCTAAAGGGCTAGAGATTTGTCACAATAACGGTAATGGGTTTGACAACGCGAAAACTAACATTCGATACGATACACATGTTAATAATTGTATGGATGCCGTAAGTTATGGAACGCATTCTCATGGAGAGAGACATAGACGATCCAAACTCACGAAGGCACAGGTGCTTGAGATACGCGCGTCTACTAAATCAGGGAAGGACTTAGCAATTCAGTATGATGTCTCGCGATCTTTAGTGTCTTTGATCCGAAACCAAAAGCTGTGGAGGGTCTGAAAATAATGCTTGACAATGGTGAGTGATTAGTTTATGATGATAAAGTGATGACAAAGTGTATCACTCGAATCCAACGCTGAGGAGCGATCAAATGCGTGGCGAACGTGATCCAATTTATGGCGAACATGATACCCGAGTTATCAGCGTAGCTAATGGTGAGTGGCAGGCACAGCGTCGTGTGACTCACACAGGAACCAGGGAGCATGATCCCTGGGAAAACGTTGGCAAGCCTTGCAGCAAGCAACAGGCTTCGGCTATTGTGTTTGGTCCGCCTAGGTGAGTCAGCTTACATCTGTGATGGGACTGCCCAAGTTGTTACGGGCAGTCGCCTCACGTCTGGAGAATGGGTCGGAAGACCTGAACCGGGCGCTACTTGAGCAGGTTGCGGATAGGCTCGAACGACTTGAGGCGGTCGCCATAGTTGCAACTCATATCATCGGGTTGATACCTTATCATGCAGATCATTCCCGAACATCTAAAGTACCGAGGGCTACGCTGGTTAGATTGGCTGATGCGCTCAACCAGATGGAGGATATGCGAGTCAAGCGACCAAGAGAACGTAAGCAGGCTGTGTGATTCACACAAAGAGGAGCAAGCAAATGACAGACGATAGCTACGAGGCGACTCGCGATGAACAGAGGAAGTCTCTCGATGCGCTTGAGCAGTCGATCCGTGACCGCCCTCAAAGCGGCATTGGTAATAGTGGCCATTCTATTTCTTCTTACCCTAGCAATGGCGGGCCTCCTGACATATCAAGAATTGGGGAACTGAGTGCGAGAGGGATCGACAAGATTAGCATCGAAACGGCAGACCAAATCCGTGAGATTGGTGAGGCTGCCGTCACAAGGGCAGAAGCCTTACGAGGTGAAGCCAATGCTCTTGCTGATAGTATACTGGAACAAGGGCGTCGTTTCTCCGACCGTGTTGCTTCGTTCACCGCTACTGCGGAGGCGATGGTGTCGTCGATGAACGAACAGCGTGCAAGGCTGCATAAATCTAACTCGTAGTCTGTGTAACTCACACAAAGTCTGAGGAGGCTTTAATGTCATTCAAAACAGACATCATCCGGTTCATGTCAGGGATTGTTGGTAAATACATCAATAACCCTGATGCAAAGCATAACCAAGGTGCGCTGATTGGTGTAGCCTACGCCTGGGACGAAGTTGAGAAGTACGCGAAGGCTCAGTCTGAAAAGGTATGGGCTATGATGGAGAAGGAGGGTGTGATCCCTGATATCGATACGCTCGACACAGGCGATCACCAACTCGCAGACAGCCCGAGCTTTAGCATCGTAGCTAGCGTGTCGTCACCAGTCAGGCGGTTCAAGGTAGAGGAACTCGGTGCGTTGTTAGCTAAGAGTAAATACAAAGTTCCGGTTAGTGTGACTGCTGAACTATGTGACAAGGCTAAAGTTCCAGGTAAACCAATGCGTAAGCTCAAGATCATCGAGAGGTCATGATGGCTAAGGGCAACGGTTCGCTGGTGCTTCAGCCTGAGATCACAGAGATACCAATCCCCGAGTTGGAGGAGCGGATCGCTGCCATCCGTGACCGACGTATCATATCAGCAATCGAGTACGTTGCTGGCCAGAACCTTAAGCTTGAGATCGAGAAGGATAAGGTGCATCGCAAGCTTAAGGCTCAGTATGAGATGTTGGCTAAGGAACTGGATCGCTGCGAGCGTGCAATCTATGCATGTGAGGAACGTGTTGCAGCGATCACCATGCTGAAGGATGAAGCAGGACTGATGGAGGATATGTGATGCAACACAACGAGTTCCAAAGGCGTCTCGCAGACGCACACTTAAGCGAGCAGGCAATGTACCTGCTCAGCAGCATGTTTGAGACGCAAGTGCAGATTATGAAGGACTTCGATAGTGCTCTGGAAGTCCTTCATAGGATGGCTGATACCATTCACGGCTTCGTCGGCTTGAATGAGAAGACGCTGATGGAGATCAGGAGGATGCAGAACCGAGACTCTGAACACGCCACGGTTGAGTCAGTTCGCAACGATCCAGAGACGGAGCACTAGTGTGACTCACACAACTAAAGAACTCCCATCGCTTCAGGGAACTCCGCTTGAGCCCAAACAAGTAGAGCGTGCTAAACAGATCGCCATGTACATCATTGACTTGGCACAGACAGAGCAGCGTGAGGTTATTTCTGCTTGTCTCACAGTGTTGGCGACGATCTGTTTCACAGAGGCACAGGGTGATCGCTTGAGAGGCGGTGACCTAATGGAGTCTTTGTTCCGCGATGCTTACAAGGCACTCCGCGTCCTGTATGCACCAATGAAACCGCCGGAGCCCCGCGATGAAACCGACACAGGGATATCTGACTGAAGATGGTACGTTCTTTGAGAGTAAGAAGGAAGCTGCGCTCTATGAAGCTGAGATCAGGTTGAGGGACGCCTTCATAGAGAGATACCAGAAGGGCGATGTTGAAGTGTTCATGACAATTGTGCGCACGCTCAGAAAGCAGATAGGAGATTATTGCAATGTCTATTTTACCCCGTCGCCCGTCGACATCACCGAACCTAACACTCCCGCCGAAATCGAGGAGCGAGAAGAGACTCCTCCAAGTCCACCGACCACGGCTGATGACCGTCCTCGCATCCTCACCGGCACAGAAGAAGATATTGCATCCGTACTCAAACTCCCGACTAGAAGACATCGCAACGTGTCCGACGTGGGGAGTGGTACACCTACAGAAGAGATATCCGACCGCGGCCCGCTCTATGGCGCTGGAGTGCGGTTCGACGATGCATGAGATGTTTGCGGCTGTGCGTATCTGGCAGTTGTCTGAGATACAGAAACTACCCGATCACGCACAGTGTACAGGCAAGCGTATCTTCGGCGCAGCACGATGGAACAAGTGTTGGAAACATTGTGTGAGTTACACAGACGAACGTGAACAGTTGATGGAGTTGTGCTTCTCCATTCTGGCCACGGCTGGATGGAAGGATGACGAGAATGATCGTACGCGGACCATGACGAACATGGAGTTAGCAACGATAGTGTACATCGATGAACGGCTTTATGGGATGGAGACTTGGCCGATCTATGTCGAGGATGTGTCTAACCCTCAGTCTATGGTGGGGATTGAGCAAGTGTTTGATGTTACTCTTACTTTTGAGGATAGTAAAGAGTTTAGGTATATCGGGACCATTGACGGTCTGGTTATCAAGGCGCCTACTGGTCAGTATTACCTCGATGAGAATAAAACTTCTGTTCGTCTCAGCCAAGCGTGGCGAGACTCATTCGATATGAAGCACCAGATCACAGGCTATTGTGCAGCAAGTACGGCAGTGTTTGGATTTCGTACCCTACGGAGTCGCGTCACAGGCTTGAAGATACCGCCGAGTAATCGTGGTGAAGACTGCTACCCGTTCGAGCCCATAGAAAGGACTGAAGATGCTATTCAGCATTGGGCGACCTGGCTCCGTGAGATGGCGGAGACATATGAGAAGTATAAGGATGACTTCGAGCACGCCGCGAGGTACACGCATAGTTGTAACAGATATTTCCGGACGTGTTCTCTTCTACAGTTTTGCGCAGACACTGCGGAGGGGAGGCAGATCGCCTTTAACGAGTCGATGGTGGCAGCGGAACCCAGTCCATCCGAACGATCCATAGGTGAATGACGATGTGTGAATCACACAAGCGAGGAGGCTACGGTGCTCAACAAGAAACCAACGCAAATGTTGGGTCCTGTCCCAATAACACAGGGAGAGGAAACCCCTAAGAGGATAGCGTTACTCCTATGGGGTGACGCAGGATGTGGCAAGACTACCCTGTCGGCTACGGCTCCAGGGCAGAAGTTGTGGATCAGTTTAGGAGATCAGGAGCATGTTAGTGTGTCCCATCGCCCTGATGTTATGGTCGCGAACTTCTCCGCGATGGGATACGACGATTTCTTCAAGCACGCACAGAACGATAACCCGTTTGGTTTGGATCAAGTACTGGCGAACAATCCAAACATTGAGACGGTGGTGTTCGACTCCGTTACGGCTCTGGCGTTCCGTGCGTTGCAGAAAGCCGTAGCTATGGGTCTTGGAGCGGGTAGGAACTTCACTCCAACTGTTGAGGCTCCAGGGTTGAGCGCGTACGGCGGACGCAATGCGATCGTACTTGAAGTGTTGACTGGACTTCTTCGTGTCACGGCCAAACATGGCGTCCATGTTATCATAACCGCGCATGAGAATGATCCGATACAGGACGAGCAAGGTAACGTACAATATATCACGATTATGCTAGGCGGTAAGCTAGTAAGTCACAACACATGGCGTCTATCTGAGATATGGTACATGAGTCAGGATGGTGATAGGCGTCGGATAGCGGTGAGGCCCACACGTAAGCGCAGACCGATGAAGTCGCGTATGTTCACTGGTATTGGACCGCCTGAGTTCGAATTAGTGTACGACTCAGAGAAACCAGACCAAGGCCAGATGACGATTACGTCCTTCTTTAACCAATGGGTATCGGGTAATGGAAGGAAACTACAGATACCAGTTCGTGTGAGTCACACAAAAGGAGGAACGAAATGAGTGAAGTTTGGATGATTAAGTGGGACAACATTCCACATCTGTTCTCGTCTCTCGGTGTAGCGAAGCAGAGTATCATGCAAACCTATCCTGATCACCTGATCGTGGGGTCAGGTAGCGAGAGCGAACATTCAGCAGTATTTGATGTGTGTAAGGATGGTAAGATACAGGATCGCGTCACGGCTCTGGAAATGAGTGTGCATAGCGAACCGATAACCATACCTACTACAGTCGGACGTAGCACCGCAGAGTTCTAGTCGAGGTTCCCTGGCAGGGGACGAAATAGCAACGCAGTGAACGGCTGCCAACGTGTCACGAGGAGCAAGACTATGGCTAATGACGAACCGATTGGTATCATCGAGCTTGAGGAGAATCTGGCGGATGTTGAGAAGCCGCCGGAGATTCCCGCAGGTAAGTATACCGCGGAGGTACAAGACGTCCAGGAGATGACGTCAGGGAAGGGTAACACTTACTTCGCTGTGACGTTCCACATTGCTCCCGAGGAATTGCCCCAGGACATTGCGGATCAATACGAAGACGGTGCCAACCTCTTCTGGAACCGGACGATGAAGCCGAAGGGTCGCTCTGACCGCCGTGGGATGTTCAACCTGCGTCGGTTCATCGAGGCTCTCGGACTCGACTCCAACACGACGACGATCGATCCGAACGATTGGATGGGTCGTCCCGCCCGCCTTCACGTTGTCATGGGTAAGTGGCAGGGTGAGGAACGTGCGGAAATCCGTGCGGTCGAACCGGCTGAGGAACGTGCTCCTCCGCCCAAGGCTCGTGCGGCGCGTGGTGGCAATCGTCGCGCCACTGCTGAGTAAAGCGTAACCATCGGCGGTGTGTGGCTCTTGTGTGAGTCACACACCGCCATCCCCATAGGAGTTAGCTATGAATCCCCGAGTGTTTGCCAGACCTCCATCTGTTACGATCAGCCTTGGTGATCTGACAGCCTCGAACGGTGAAGCGCAGACTGTGTTTCGTTGTTCGCAATCAGATAAGGCTGACGTAGACCTTGCGGCAAAGCGTCTTCATATGTCCAGCGCGCAGTTTATTAGGATGGTTGTTATTCAGTGTGCGCGCAAAATCTTAAGTGAAGAAGGGTTGGTGTCGTCATGAATAGCGTATTTGGTTATGGGAGCTCGTCGTCGTGATCAAAGCCATAGTGAAACCAGAAAAGGTTATGGCTTGCGATTTAAAGCCTGGAGATATATTCCAGCTAGAACTGCCTGATCCTATGTATTTCAATAACGAAATGAACCGGGAGGATGTAGCTATCCCTGTGTTCCTCCGTACTAATGTCGATGCCTGGGACGTGTCGGACGCTACCGATATCGTGTATCGATTGAACATCGTGGTGGTGAACGAGGGACACCCGATGGATGTGAGAGTTGATCCCTTCGTTCCACCAGGGATGAAGCCATGAGCATGAGAGAAGCGTGCGAAGTTTATATGAAGCTGTTAAAAGACACAGAGGAACTAACTCCAGAGCAACGGCATCTAGCTCGTGAGTCTTTTAATGAGGGATGGCTTCAGTGTGAAGCGACCCGCCGCGCACTGGAGGCCAAGCCATGACCATCAACCTCAGTATGGAGCAGCAGAACGCGCTTGAGATGTGCTGCGATCTCACCATGCCCATTGTCAGCGTCACAGGCGGGGCTGGTACTGGCAAGACCCTCGTACTCGGTAAGGTATACGAGGAGCTAAAACGTCTGAGAAAGACGATCGTGCTGTGCGCTCCAACAGGGCGTGCAGCTAAACGTATTGAGGAGCTAACCAAGATACGAGCCAAGACTGTACATCGTATGTTGGAGTTCCCTCTCCCTAATGATCCTGACGCAGATGGTAACGTCGATCCTAATGAACCCAGACGGTCTAAGGATTTCCCACTAGAGGAAGACGTGATCATTGTTGACGAGTCGTCGATGATATCTCCCGCGTTGTATAGGTTCATACTCAACGCAATGAAGCGTGGCTCTGTCATCCGTTGGTTTGGGGATAACAATCAGCTACCGCCTGTGGAGGAGGGCAAGCCCCCATTCATCACACTCCTTAAAGAACACCCTGCGATCACACTCACGTACAACTTCCGTAGTGGTGACGCGCTGATTGAGAATGGTCAGCGTATCCTGCGAGGCTCATTGCCTAGGCGTAATCCCAGGTTCGAGATCATCTACAGTGACTTTCCGCTCGACGCCCTCCTTGACTTCATCACAGTAGAATTCACTACAGAGAACTACCAAATCATCACGCCTACGCGGAAAGGTCGTACAGGTACCATCCGAAGCAATCCATCTATTCAAATGAAGTTCAATAGCCGTGGCAAGATGCTGCGCCTTGATCGCTTCGACAAAGAAGAGTCTCCACTTGCCATTCGTGAGAAGGATAAATTCATCTGGATTAAGAACGACTATAAGCTCGACTTGTTCAATGGTGAGTTAGGTTATGTCGATTGGATAGACCCTGACATAGGCGACCTAGGTATTGTAACTGGTGAGCGTGCGGTTGTCATTCCATCTAGGGTTAAGACATATAATTCCTACATAGGCACAGTCATCAATTACGATCCAAGGAAGCAACTTGAACTAGGCTACGCGGTCACTACACACAAGGCTCAGGGTTCAGAGTTCAAGACGATCATCTACTACATAAGCAGAAGCCAGGCATGGTTGTTGAATAGACGTAACTTCTATACAGCGATCACGCGAGCTAGGGAGAACGTGATCCTAATCACAGATCGTAAGGCAATGAACCTTGCGATGCGGCGATACGAAGATACACTCAGATAGTTGTGTGATTCACACAGGGAGGCCGAAGTGCTAAAAGTCGCGAAGATTGAGTTTCCACCGCTAGACCGTGCGGAGTTGAATAATGAGTTCCGAGCAATGGCAGCCAACCTACAGCTTGATACCGAGGTACTCAGCGACGGCCCCTTGTCCTCCTCCATTGCGATTGTCGGTGAAGGACCTGGAGAGACTGAGATACGACATCCTCAGCGACTACCATTTGTTGGTGGCGCGGGCCACTTGCTCTGGGACTCGCTTAGGACTTTTGGCATCAATCGATCTAACGCTTACGTCACAAATGTGGTCAAAAGGCAAATCTCCCTCTCTCGAAAAGGAGGAGAGAAGCACATCGTTCACCGTGATGAATTGGAAAAGTGGATCGGAATGCTCAAGTGGGAACTGGAACAACTCCCCAACTGCACTACTATTTTTGCCATGGGAAACTATGCTCTCGAAGCTATTCTCGGGGACACAGGTATTACAAACTGGAGGGGTTCTGTCATCGACGCTACTCTGCCGAATGGTAGAAAAGGACATGTCGTTTGTGCCTTCAACCCCGCTTATGCGCAGCGTGAACTTAAGTTCGAGCCTGTATTTCGAATGGACTGTAAAAAACTCGATCTTATCAATCGACGTGTGTTCCGACCCCACCGCGTCGATGTAGTGATCAACCCGACATTCAAAGAGGCTATGGCATATCTCCGTGACCTCGAACGCTCCGACAAGCCTATCGCGTTTGATATAGAAACTATGAACACCAGGGAGACGGTCTGCTATGGGTTTGCCAATGACCCGCATAAAGCTATCTGTATCAATCTTCGTGATGCCGAACTTAATCGGTTCTCCGTGGTACAGGAGCGTGAGCTTCTATTTACCATCCGCAAGCTGTGTGACTCACACAACATCGTGGCGCAGAATGGATCGTTCGATACATATCATGAATGGTGGCGTAACGGTCTACGTATCAAGATATGGTTTGACACGCTATTGGCACATCATACTCTATACCCGCAGCTCCCCCACTCGTTGGCTTTCCTCGTGGCGCAATACACTACGCATCCCTTTTACAAGGACGAGGGAAAGAAGTGGAAAGAAGGAGGGCACATAGATGACTACTGGACGTACAACGGGAAAGACTGTGCGCTCACGTTCGCGTGCTACGAAAAGCTCTACGCGGAACTCAAAGCGCAAGGTCAAGAGAAGTTCTTCTTCGAGCACGTCATGCGCGCGCAGCCTCATCTTGTCAGTGCGACTGTCCACGGCGTCAAGGTTGATGCCTCAATCAGAGATGTTATTACTGAGCAAGTTAATAAGGACTGTGATGCGGCAAAGGCTGAGTTTCACAGGCTTGTGTATGAACTCACCGAAGATGACGAGTATCTACCGAACCCTAACTCCTGGCAGCAACTACAAGAGTTTTTCTTTCGGCGTCTTCGGCTCCGAGGAAAAGGCCAAAGCACTGACGAGGCTAATCGCGACAATCTCATGAAAGACCCAGGCACGCCTCCACTCGCGAAGGAAATGCTTGCCGCGTTAAACAAATTCAAGAAGGAGGATAAGTTTCGTGGCACCTACGTCGAGTCGAAAGTCTCGGAGGATGGCAGGTTTCGTTGTGAGTACAAGCAATATGGAGTTGCTAGAGCACCCGGCCGCCTCAGTTCTGCGGCAATTATTTACGGTGACGGTGGAAACATGCAGAACCAGCCTGTTCGCGCGAGGAGTATGTATATTGCTGATCCTGGTGCGGTGTTTTGCTATTTTGATCTCTCGCAAGCAGAAGCCCGCGTTGTTGCTTATCGAGCCAATATCCCAAAGTGGAAAGAACAATTCGAACAAGCTCGTCTTGACGGTAAGTATGACTGTCACCGAGCCCTAGCGTCGGAGATGTTCAAAGTACCATACGATCAAGTACCTCTAAAGGATTGGGACGAAGATGATCTCCCTACTATTCGCTACATTGCTAAGCGCTGCCGTCATGGTCTCAATTATCGCATGGAGCGTCATAAACTTGCCGAAGTTACGGAGCTTGCATATCATCAGGCCGCTAGAGCGTGGAGTGTTTATCATGCCATTACTCCTGAGCTACAGAGATGGTGGGCAGCCGAAGAGAAGCGATTCAAGGCTACACGAGAAGCCTACAATGGACTTGGTAGAAGACTCAAAGTCATCCAGAGGATCGACGAGGTTGTACTCAACTCACTCATCGCCTTCTTTCCGCAATCCACGGTTGGAGATAAGGTAACTCGTATCTGGTACAAAAGTGCTGAAGACGATAGATGGCCAGACAAGATGTACGCGCGTATCTGCATAGACGTTCACGATTCATTGATCGCAATGACTATTCCAAAATATGCAAAGACTTGCTTAGCCATCATGAAAGAACATGCCGAGGAGCCAATCATGATACAGGATGTGTACCTTCATCCTTCGGAGCCTTTGATTATTCCGGCAGAACTAAAACAGAGTTATCCAACAGTGTGGGATAAAGTAAAAAAGAAGTTCATCGAAGACCCAAAAGGCTATCATCGCTGGTCCATGCTCAGGGACGTCCACCTATGAGGCCGCATGATGAACTATCTCAAGTCCTTCGATTGTATCTTATGTCAGCAGGCATCACAGGTAAGAAACAGAATGAGATATTTAGGCGCTTCCAACACCGTCCGCATCTAGAGATACTCGCGGAGTTAGAAGCATTATGGGCGGAGCATAAACTGCAACGGTTTACAATAGACAAGAAAACCGTCGTGTGGCGTGCGACCGATTTAGCCAATGTGTGAGTCACACAGAGTTATTGCGCCGCTACTCCAGGCAACTCCTCCGGATACGAGAACGGTGCATCTCCGGTGATAGGTTGTGCATAGGGCTGGATGTCCTTTAGTTTGATCGGACGTCCAGCCTTCGCAGAGAATTCCTCCTCCACAGCCTTTTGCATTTTCAGTAGCACAGCCGCTGCGTCCTGTTGTTTGAAGATGTAATAGTTCTTGACCTGACGTAGATTGGTCGGATCGACTTGATTACGTTTCAACTCCTCGAGCACGTCTTTACGATTAGACAGTTCGGCTTGCCAAGTTACATTGTTCCCATCGTCAACGCTGCGCAGCGATTTGAGCGCAGCAGTCGCGTCTCCGTATCTACGCCATACCGAGCGGAAGCCGATACCGCCTCCATCCTCACCCTTGACGAAGTTCGGACTCTCCTTCTTGAACCTGTTGTAGAAGTCTTGCATAAACGCAATGTACACTGGATTTGTTGGAGGCTTAGGCATAAGCCCTGGGGACTCACCTGAGATTGGCGGGCCGAGAAGTTCAGTCGCAAGTACGCCTCCGCCCTGACTTGCAGCTTTGGTGTCAATTTTACCAGCGCCTTGTTCGGCCTTAAAGAAGCTCAACAGCTGATCGATCTGCTTCTGGTTCTCGAACAACTCCTTGCGGATATCTGTATTGCCAGACGCTGGCGGTAGGAGTCTTGTCAAGTCACGTACGATCGGCGCCTTCTCAGCAAGCGTGCTGCCAGCCTGCGTTAATCCATTCTTGATGCCGGCCGCGACTCCCTCTGGTGTGTGTGAGTAGGCTGCGAACCCAGACCCCACAACCTGAGCCATGCTGCCACCGAGTACGCGCGTAAACGCTTCGATGTTCGCAGGCATTCCACGCCATTGATCGAATGGATCAGTCTTGATCTGATAGGCGTCACCACCAAACGCGCCCATCGGAGGTTGAATGCCCATCAGCGCCATAGGAGCACCGATGAATGGGGGCATTGGCGGAATGACTGCCGTATCTAGGAACGCATGTGCAGCCTTCCAGTAATCCTCCTTCAGCGAGTTGTCGTTATTGCCGAACATATGATCCATGCCGACTTCAGTTAGGCGCTTAACAGGCGCCATCTCATGGAAGAACGGCAATTCGATTCCATCCTCAGCAGGAAGCCCAGGGAGAGGGATGTACCAGTTCATCTGACGATTGTACGCACTGCGCCGGTTAAGCATGTAGTCAACATAACTTTCTCCCTTAGGGTCTTTGCCAAGAGAATGCGCGTATAGGTATTGACTGGCAGCGGGCATGGCTGCATACAGCCACATGTTCCGGTTAAACAGCGCAGGGTCACGCATCCACGCTTTGCCAATCCCTTTGATGCCTTGTTGTGTAGCGTTGAACCAAGGGACTGCATTACGTGCGAACTCGTTCACCGCCAGATACGGACGCACAAGAGCTTCACCGGCTGTGTGACTCACACCACCGCCAGTCTCATAACGGATCGGTTGGTTCTTACCAAACTCGTCTTGGAACCTGTATTGTCCAGTCGTCCTGGGATCGCCTGTGAGGCTACGAGCCTTGTGCGCCATTGTCGGGAGTGTCACCTGCTGACCAGTCGCAGGATCAATTGTCTTAAGGTTTCGGCGTACATAGTCGAACGCAGGACCATTATGCATCGACTCGATTAGAGCTTTGTATCCATTAATCCACGGCATCACATAAGGCTTAGCAGGACTCGACCATTCATTAAGCCTTTTCTGCATCGCTTGTAGGCCGGTAGAGATACGTTCGTGTTCTAGGATGCTGCCACGTGCCGTTCCTGCCACCTTCAGTTGCGCATATAGACTATCATCATAGTGCTTCGCCAGCGTCTGCGATAGCGATTGCACCCATCCTTTATTAGCGAACTTTGACAATGATCCCGCGTCGATGGTCTCGTGAATGAACTTCGCAAGCTGCGGATAGAGTTGCTGTGGAATAGATCGCAACGTTCCTACAATGGTCGGTGTCCAAAACCCTCGCTCGGCTGACATTTTGCCAATGGCGTGATTTCGAATCATGCTGATTGGGGCAAATGCAGGCGCGCCGAGTCCAGTCGCATTGAACTCAATCGCTCGTTTTGCCATATACATGAAGTCACCAGGACCAGTGACAACTGGCGTATCCATCTTAAGTGCATCAGCGAGGAATGGATCAGTCGTGTAGGATTCCTTTACGCCGTGCCGGAAAAACGATACAACATTCTTCCGATACTCAGGATGTTCAGCGAGAACCTGTGCGACTTCTTCCGGTGTCCTGCCCACGCGCACGAATGAATCGGGAAGCACTCGACGCATACTGTCCACGTACTGACCAACAGCCTCGTTTTCTAGACGCTCCCGAAGGTTTCGCTTCGAGTACATAGTCTGCATCTGAATAGGGTCTTGTTCAGCGAGACGCTGCGACAAGTCCATCCCTCGTGACTCTTGACGATTAAGCCATGGAACCTCATACCGTCGGTAAGCATTCAAGTAAGCTGCGCTGCGATCAGGAATGCCAGGATTGTTTGTCGGAGGGCGAGCCTTTGGAATGGTTGCGTATTCGCCAGTCGACTGAAACTGACGTACAGCCTTATTCCAATCCTGCCAAACTTTTGCAGCTTGTTTGACTGCCGGATTAGCCTGTTCCATCGACTTAATAATAGGCCCGAGCGTCTGTACAGTTTGACCAGCAGCGGTAGGTAGCCCAGGATTTGGATTTGCGGCTGTAGGTTGATATCGCGGAAGCCGTGAACGCGCTACAAGGGACTCGAACGTATCGAGTGCGATAAGATACTCCTTCATATCAGGCGTGAACTTTTGTTGCATTTGTGCAAGAGACACAGGTGCGTTGAACGTAAACGTATTGGTTCGCATCTGACCAGTTTCGACAGCACTCTCGGACAAGTGCCGCGCACCGGATCGGGTCTGTACACCAAACAGATCAGTTAGATGCTTTTCCACTGATGGCACGATACCGTTCTTCGCGCCGACATTTAGCAATGCTTTGTTCACATCATCAGCGGTACGAGCAAGGTCCATCGGATTGCTGAACGCCTTTGTTCCAGGCATGGCGTGAATGACGTCGCGGCCAACGGGGATACGTGTCTCTCCAAACACTCCCTCTTTGAGCAACAATGCGTCTATGATCCCGCGTGGTCGCGGTGTCGTACCCCATTTGAACGCACGAAACACACGAGGCGCAAGGATCATACCAGCCGCACCAGCCGCAGCCCAGCCCATGCCTTCGTAATCCGTCGGTCTAATCCTCTTAGGACCACCAACTGTGTCAACGACTCGCTGTGCCGTAGGAGTGTACGTTTCGAGATACTTTTGCTTAACAATTTCGTATTGCTTAAGTCGCTCTGCATACTCGTCGTCAGACTCCTTCGACCGTTTCTTCGGCTTAGACGGTTGCTTTACACCAGCGGGAGGCTCCATCTGTGGGGTCGCAGGTAGCGGAGCAGGAGTCGGAGCCAATCGTTTACGAGCCGCTTCGAGTAGCTTCTCTTTGTCACTCATCTCACCTGCACCCGCAGACGGAACAAGCAACTGCGCAAGTTCTTCAGCCGTCGCCTGTGCGCCACCACGAGCCTCAAGCTCTTTGGCAGCCATCGGCGCAGCCATCAAGCCACCAGCGAGGAGAAGCCCTCCCTTGCCAGGAGTAGCCAACTGTGCAAGATCGACGAGTGGCTTCGGTGTGAATTCCTCTCCAGCCGCTGCCTTGCCAGACTCTTCAAATCCAGACTTGGCCAAATCATCCAGCAGCTTAAGAACGGCGGGACCGCCCTGTTCGATCAGTTTGGTCGCGCCGCCCTCTTCCCGTCCCTCTGCTGGGCGCACACCGCGACGAATGCGGCCCGCAGCGACGGTGAAGGGATCAGGTTCTGTGATGGGCTCAGGAGCCGGTTCAGGAGCAGCGGAGTCTTCAATGTTCTGGTTAAGTTGTTCTTCCTGCTTCGCACCACCTATTTGGGTGGCTGTAGTCGGCGTGATAGGAACGTCGTCCGGTCCGAAACCGGTTACAGGTACTGCTTCGCCTTGTGTGAGCGGTGGCCTAAATGACGGATCAGGTGTGAAATACGGAGCCTCTGGATCACCTTGTTGTACGAATCCAGGATAGGCTTGAGGCGTCTCACCAGGAATAGTGAAACGCCCTGCCTTCAGAAGTTCATCAAGCTGCTTGAGCCAATCGTCTTCTTCTTCAAGCGGAATCAGCATCTGTGTGACTCACACAAGAGTTAGCTTCATCATTCACCGGCTTCGGGACTTTCATCCGTCTCAGAGTCCTGCATACCGGGTGGTAGCTTATCCTCTCCCCAGTACTGCTCAAATGCACTCACGTTCTCAGGGGATGGGTCGGCCATGAGAGCTTGTTGATCTTCTGCAAGGTTCACCCATCTCATTCCGCCAGTTGGAGGAGGAGCTTCCCCACCCATCTGATTGCTTACATCGTCAAGCATTGCTTCATCTTCTGGCATGTCAGGAGGAGCCATCGCAGGCCGCATCCCAGGAGATCCAGCAGGCATTGGCGGTCCCATCGGCATTCCCTGACTACCAGGAGCACCACCAGCCGCCTGTGCCGCCATCATCTGAGCAATTAGTTCTTGAGGTCCAGCCATGTTGCGTCCTTTCTAGAAGCCCCAGTAGTCGTCACCGAATCGGTCGTTGAAACTCGATACTTTCGCTGTGTCCCCATACGGATCGGGTACGATGCCGCTATAGTACGGAGCACCGCCGAATGGGGCAGCCTCGCCGCCGACACCTTTTGTGGTGGGTCCGAAGTTAAACCGTCGATCCCAACTGCCTATATCAGAGCCACCGCCACCACCACCGCCACCAGAATATGTAGCACCCTTCGTATTACCGAGCGTCCCACCCGTTCCCGCAGCGAGCTTTGCCAATTGGCCCAAATTGCCCGCACCACCACCACCACCACCAGCGCCAAATGCAGCAGCCCCCTTGACTGCCGTATCATAGGCGTGACCAATGTTCTGGCCTCCTTGCGCGAATATCGAGGCGATAAGTTTTTCGTAGTCCGCATCCGCCGAGAGCACATCGGAACGCCCCTGACCTTCCATCTGCTTGATCACGCTGCCTGTCGGATCGAGCGGCGCCACCGTATTAGCCGTTCGCTCAAATGCTTGTAGCGCAGGTAGGTATTTACTCGTATGTCCCGCTTCGCGCTTAAGCGATTCATCCAATGCTGCACCGCGAGCCTGAAGCATCTGTGCTGCGAGTTGTTGTCCAGGCGTCTTCTCCCCGTACTGCGAGGCATTGATTACAGGTAGGTTGCCTTGCTGACGTAGAGCCTGTCGACCGACTAATGTACTCAACGCACGATCGCCTTGACCCTGCGCTCCTTGGATTAGGTTGACGAGTTCCGCGTAGCTTTCGGCTTCAGTTTTAGGATGGTCATAGAGGTACTCGCCCCTGAGTCGGTCGTAATCCTGGGAAGCTTGTGCACCCCTAACGTTAGTACGTCCTTGTCGGGCTTCACCTTCGTCGATGAGCCGCTGTTGGGTTGGGGTGTAGTCGGTAACCCATCGCCGCTGTGTCGGGTCATAGTATGTTGAGTTCCCAAATTGGTCAAATCGAAGCCCGCCAGCGGCACCTAGGCGTTCTCCATGTGCGCGTTCATTACTCGCCAAAGCGTTGGCAAGGTTCTGCTCCTGAAACATCGTCGATTCGTTGCCTTGGAGGAGAGCAGCACCGCCTCCAATAAGCTTCTCCCCAGCACCAATGCCAGAGATCAGCATAGATAAGGTCAACGGGTCCATATGTCAACTCCCTGTGTGAATCACACAGCTTAGAATACAGTCGAAGTCCGCTCGTCTTTTTTCTTCAAAGGAGCGAATGGATCATCAGTCGTGGTTTCGCTTGTCGGAATATTTGTTCCAGCCAACGCATTAGGATCGAATGGCTGATTTCCTGCACCTTGCGCACCGCCCGCCAATGCCGCAAGTGTCTTAGTATCGAACAGATCACCGGTGATCGATCCCTTGAACCTGTCCGGCAACGAGGATTGAAACGATCCGATTTCTGTATTGTACGCACCTGCATACGGATTGATGTCGAACGTATCACCTACATTAAGTGCTGATGCGGCACCTCGACCACGATCCGCAATTCCTGCAAGCTTATCACGTTCGGCGGACAACAGAGTATTACTAATGTCATCAAGTGAAGTACGCACCCGCGATCCTTGTTCATCAAGATTCTTCGCAGCCGCTGCATAACCAGTGTCCGTGATGACGCCGCGCTTAAGGAGATTTTTGATGTAATCATCCGCCTTGCCTCGCTGCTCGCCATAGACCTGTTGCTCAAGCGGATCGGTTAGCGAGCTTGGAAGTGCAGTGTTTTGAAACTCAGGTGCGAACAGTGAGTTGAGTTGCGCCATTGCAGACTGACGCGTCGCAGTAGGGTCTTTCGCAGCTTCCGCAGCCTCCTTAGCCTGTTGATCAGAGCGAAGCTGATTCAGATAATCCATCTGAACCTGTAACGCCTGAGCATTTGCAAGCCGTGCCCGCTCAGCTTCGCGCTGTCGCACCGCTTCTGGGTCTTCACCGCCACCGCCGAATAGATTGCTGAGCCAGGACATTGAACCCTCCTAGAAGACTGTTGTACGCCGCTTTTTCTCAGCGGGTACGGCTGGAGCTTGATCATCGAGCCCTGTGCTTAACTGTCCCCCTTCGACTGCATAGGGATCATACGAAACATTCTGTGGTCCAGTCACCGCACCGGATGCCGCACCGATACCTGATGTATCATACAGATCACCAGGTGGCAGACTTGCATTGAACCGCGTTCCAAAGCTTCCTGCGTAGCCTTGTCCTGTCGATGCGATTTCATTAACGAGAGGTGTTGGATCGAACTCTGTTCCTACAGGAGTCCCTTGCGCTTGCGCTCGCTTTTGGTTTGCAAGGTTTGTTAGATTGGTACGATCAGAGCTGATGAGAGCACTACCCAAGGCATTTAGCTTTGAAGTGATCCCACCCGTCTGTGTATCTAATGCCTTAACCGCATTGCCTCGTCCTGACTCATTCAATACGCCACGCTTAAGCATGTTTTGAATGAACTCATCAGCCTTGGAGCGCCCCGATGTAAGAGCTGTATTGATGAACGGATCGTCAAGTGTATCTGGTAAGTAACGACTCTCGAACCCGCTTCCAAGTGTATCGTTTAGCTGCTTCAGTGCCACTTCTGGACCAGTTGGAGCAACACTTACCGGAGCCGCTGCGGCAGCCGCTGCTGGTGCTGCGTATGCTGCGGCTTGTTGCGAGGCGATGTAGTCAGGATCATTTGCTTTTATTGTCTCGTAATACGCAGGATTGTTAGCTTTGACATCTTTATAGTAGTTCGCCACCTGCGTCGCCGTCGGTGGAACAATCTGCGGTGCCGAACTGTCACTAAACACATCACTTAACCAGGACATCATGCCCTCCTGTGTGACTCACACATAAACCAGACTGACTTTGGTGATGGCGTCGTACAGCGTACCTGCGTCCATGTTCACATCCTCGCTCTGAAATTCAAGCCGCTTATACAAGCGACAGTCGGAAAATTACCAGCAAAACTATTACTACCTGCCCCACCCCATTCCATTGCTTGCCAAAAATTGAAACCTAATGCTGAACATGAATACTGGCCAAAAACAGGCACCCACCCGGATGTAGTCAGAAAAGCTGAACTGTATATGCCGGTTAGTACTGTCGTGGAATTAAAACCTATACCAACCGTTCCATTTACTGATGTTGGTATATTTACAGCCGAATTCACAAAAGCAGTTATTTCATCTTCCGCAAGACCAAACACAGCCGACACTCGATTGTTGACTGAATTATTAAGCGGCCTGAGCAGGCTGTTAACAACCCAATTAGCCGTTGCCTCGCTAACAGTAGTTACAATATTTACCCGATTGTAACAATTCCAGACACCAAGAAACGCAGCACCGCCGCCAGCCGCCGAACTGCCAAGTACCCAATCCAACTGCGCCGATGCATTGCTGCGCGTCGTGCCAACATAGGTGCCACGACGAATCGCAGGTCCATTTGTGATCGCGACTGAGTTAACCCAAAGACCTTGAACACGTTCGATCGCTGTACCTGCCGATCTCGCTGTGTCATTCGTCCAATCGGGACCATGCACCAACTTGAGCACACCACCACCACTATCCCAGATGAACCAATCATTAACCTTTGACACACCGATAGCCGCAGGGCTGTTCG
>Ga0070675_100001188_pt1 | contig 18929 bp, 15 predicted proteins | sample KBSM43metaG_FD_65343 | JGI IMG/M metagenome (GOLD analysis project Ga0070675, IMG submission 65343) | Miscanthus rhizosphere microbial communities from Kellogg Biological Station, Michigan, USA - KBS M4-3 metaG | ecosystem: Host-associated > Plants > Roots > Rhizosphere > Soil ... | reverse complement strand
CGGCCGCGGCAGAGATCGCCGGAATGTTTCGCTCGATTCGTTCCTAACCTACGGCACAAACTCAAATTTCAGATGGGCAGAAGTCGTCACTCGCGTTTCGCCTGCCCTGGATTACGGCCTTTACTTCGGGTATCTCGCGCTCGCGTTTGCAGGGATTGCTGTATTCACCCGACGAAACCGAGCAGTGCTCATGGTTGCATGCACCACTCTGGTTGTATTTCTCGTGTCCGTTGCCACGCCGCTGGCCACGCTTTTCTACTACACCTGGCCGGGGATGCAGTACTTCCGGCATCTCAGCCTCGCCTCCACAATCGTCCGGATGCTTCTCTGCTTTCTGGCCGGCTTCGGTTTTGAGGCCATTTTGACTCCGAGTCCGAACGAAGAATTCAGATATACGTCAAAAGTGAGGATGTCGATACTCCTGCTGTTTGCCGCTGCGGCGGGACTCTTGAAGTTTTCATACCAGTACCGCTATGCAATGGCGTTGTTGTCGCTCTCCGTGTACGGTTCGCTTCCGTTGGACGAAGGCGTCTTCAGTTCAGCATATCTTCCGCATGAGCTTGTTAAGGCCTCCTTCTGGTGTTTTGGCGCAGTTGCGTTTTTTCTGGTGCTGCTGATGGGCAAGGTACCGAGAAAGAACCTGGCTATTGCGGCGATCATTTTTCAGGCGTTGGATATCTACTCGTTCAAGATGGATCTTTCACATCGTCGAACGGTTCAACTTACGCCCGGACAGTACGACATCACTCGCCTTCAAGCAGTTCCTTATTCGGCGCGGCGTCAGTCTGTTGATTTCAGGACTCACCCCCGTGCAAAGAACGTGCCGCAGAACGACTATCCCTATGGCGAAACCTACTGGACTGTCGACCTGCTCGCATTTTTGGATCAACCTTCAAGTTCGGGGCGAACGGACCATTGGCCGTTGCCACTGGACGATTTCCTGCGGACGTATTCCGGTGAGACTATCCGCGCTATGGGGCGCACGTCAGCGTATAGACAAGATCAATCATTCGCGTTTCCCTTTCAGGAACCAAACGCGCTGAAGCTGGCAGGAGTCACCGAAGACAAGATCCAGTTCTTCTCCAGAGCTCACTTCGTGGAAACCGATCAGAGGATCAGCGAGATGATGGCTTCAAAGAATTTCAACGGAGACATCCTGCTGCTTTCGGGAGCCAGTGATGGTGAGGAGGCTGTGTCGCTCGTGGCCAATGAGCGCACACAGCGCGATTATGACGTTGTGCAATACGACGCCAACAATATCAAGATTCTCGTTAAGGGCGCTGCGCAAGGAGATTGGCTCTATTACGCGGACTGCTGGCATCCCTTCTGGTCTGGCACGGTGAATGGAAAAAACTCTGTAATCTCAAAAGCCAACCTCGCCTATAAGGCAGTCCAGCTTGAGCAAGGCGACAACGTTGTTCACTTCAGATTTCATTCCTCGCGGTTGGCTTTCTTTATGGGCGTTATCGAATGGAATGCCGTCATTTGGGTGTTCCTCCCGCTCTTCCTTCTCTGGCGTGAGTCCCTCGAGAGTAATCGTCGTGTCTTAGGGGAAGTCTAGCGGGTGCGGGGAGAGTCCGCCGCAATGGAGCGAAGCCGGGCATCCTGTTGACTGAGAGGTCGGGGGCGAAACCAGGTCTTCCCATTGTTCCAACGGATAGTCTGGCTGTCTGTACTCATGATGAAGCGACCTGTAAGACCCCAGCTTTCGAGCACGATGTACCCTTGATCCAACTTCCCAATGGCAACACTACCTTCGTTTTCAAAGTATGCCTTGCCATCGACAATCTTTACCTCGCGGTAAGGTGAATTTGGCCCCACCTCCCACAGGCCCTCGATAACCGTGAAGTCATGTAGATCAGGCGCGGAGCAGGGAATGTCCGTGACGCTCACGATTCCGGCGTTTGGCCCTTGTGGGTTATGAGCGATCGACTTTTCCGGGAATAGCACGTCTGGCATTCGAAAAGGGCCAGTCCAGTTGGAGCCTTTGCGTACATGAGGCTCGAACCATTCAAGGTCATCGGCACACGCGGAGTTGACTCTGAAGAATGCGCCCTGGGAACGGCCGTCGATCTTTTGCCACTCTACAATTCGGCTGATGAGTTCCAGTCGGGAGGATGAGTATCCGAATCGATACGCGCGGCACAGCTGAAATGTGTTCCATCCGTTCAAGCCGACCAGGAGGGCCAAACCGCAACCTAGGTAAAACAATGCGTTCGGGTTGTGACTGACCTTTGCTGGGGTGAGTATTCCTCGATCGCCAAGCCTTCCAGATGCGAACCCAATGCCAATGCATGTCGAGAGGATGGGGAGATAAGCGTCGTACAGACTACTTAGCAGCGTGAAATCGATACCTTCTGTGGCGGATTGCCCGAAAGCGATGACACCTGAATACAGTCCAAGAAATACCACCACAGGTGCGGCGCGAACCAGGACTTTTCGGACAATCCGGGTGCGGGACGACACCAACAGCGATATGAGACCGATACACGCAAGAGTCACGGCGGCGTAATTAACCAGACTCAATACTGATCTGCCGCGGACAAAGTCGGTGATGACAGCACGGCTCGATGCCGCCACCCTGAAGGTTGCCGGTAACAGTACTTCCAGCGCCCATGCCAACAGTTGCAGTCCTGTGTCTGCTATTCCTTGAGAGATCCTGGCTGACGTGTATTCCTGCGTTCCCGGGGGCCGAGCAGTTACCAGGGCATAGACGAAAGGAAGGAACAGCATTGCACCGGCTGCCAGGAGCAAGATGTATGCCTTTGACTCCTGCTCTCGCTCTGCCTCTCGATAGTGCGAGAGCAGCGCCAAACCAGCAAGGAGTGAAAAGACTGTCCCAAATTCGTAGGTGAACGTTGCCAGCGCAGAACAGATGAAGCTAATGACAAATGGTACGACTCTGCCGGTTGCCAGAAACGTGAGCAGTGTGTTTGTAGCCTGGGCGATTAATAAACAAAACAGAACATATCCCGTCCGGTGGTTCCAAATCACGAGTTCGGAAGCGGGGAAAGCCCCCGAAAAGAGACAGGTAAGCGCAAGCGGCCAGAGTGTGCCGTACAAACGGGTCTTCAACAGTATCGAGAACAGAGAGAGCGCGACAAGGATGTGCAGACCGATGGCAAAGATCTGCCATAAGAAAAAATTGTATCCAAAAGCGAAGTACTCCAGTGTCCGGACGATGTGTAGGATCGGCCGAAAGTGAGAGGCGTCACCTGGTGCGCTGTGTGTTCGATCCCAGGAAGGTGCGAGAGGTAGTGCTTCCGCGAGAGTCCCGTACTGGCTGACTTGATGCAGGTAAGCGACTTGATCCGCGCGAGGGGCTCCGCCCCAGAGGGCATGCCAAAAGACCGCAACCGTAAACAAAGCGATCAGGCATCGTTGAAACCAGCCTTGCTGGAGAACTTGACCCATCTTTTGGTATGCGCCCGACGACATCCACCCGTGCGGAAACACGCACGCGAGCCAAAATTCTAAGTCAGATATCGAACGATCCGCCGATTAAAGTGCGGGTTCTTTGGGTTTAACTTGAATGGGAACCCGTCATCGGTAAACAATCCATATCTGGCACGATCTTCTTGGTTCGTTACACGGAGTTAAAACTTTTGGCAATTCATTCCTTAGTTCCGCCTGCCCCTGGGAGGTCGACGGCTTTTTGAAGGTTACTCTGTTGGCTCTCACCCTGAACGAAATCGACGGAGTCAAAGCGATTCTGCCTCAGATCGACCGGTCCTGGTACGACCAGTTGATCGTTGTGGACGGCAAGTCCACCGACGGGACCATCGAATGGTGCCGTGAACACGGCTACGAGGTCTACGTGCAGAAGCGGAAAGGTATCCGCTTCGCCTACTTCGAAGTGCTTCCGTTGATCACCGGGGATGTCATTCTTTGTATCAGTCCGGACGGCAACTGCCCCGTCGAGGCGATCCCGCAATTGCTGGAGAAGATGGCTCAGGGCTATGACCTGGTAATCGGGTCCCGGTATCTTGGCGATGCGAAGAGCGATGACGACGACGTCGTCACCGGTTTTGGAAACTGGCTGTTCACCAGGACCGTCAATCTCCTGCATGGCGGGAACTACACGGATGCGATGGTCATCTATCGCGCATTCACGCGCCAACTGATCTACGACCTCGATCTCGATAAGGAAGAGTCCTATCGCCTTCCAGAAAAGCTCTTTCACACAATCATCAGCTGGGAGCCTCTCATGTCCGTGCGGGCCGCCAAAGCAGGCAAAAGAATCACCGAAGTCGCTGTGGGAGAGCCGGAACGTATCGGGGGCGAGCGGAAGCTTCAGATATTTCGATGGGGTGCGGCTTACTATTTTCAGTTCTGGCGGGAGCTGTGGTTCTGGCGAAGCCCGGCTCGCAAGGAAGCTAAGGTTCGGAATTCTTAAAGGGCTTGGGTGGTTTCCAACAGATGACACTACGGGTACTTGTTACGGGCGCAGCCGGCTATCTGGGATCAATATTGTCCGAGCACCTGCTCGATGAGGGATACCGCGTCACCGCTGTCGACAATCTGATGTACGGCCAGCAGGGGCCGTTTCATCTCTGCGCCAACGATCGATTCAATTTCATATGTGGCGATGTTCGGGACGAGCGACTGATGTCGTCACTGGTCAAGGACGCTGACGTTCTGATTGCTCTGGCCGCGCTGGTCGGCGCACCGGCATGTGATCGCGATCCGCAAATGGCTCAGGCCGTAAATATGGACGCGCCCCTCATGCTCAACCGGCTCCGATCGAAAGATCAGCTGATGATCTTCCCGAATACGAACAGCGGATACGGCACCAATTCCGGCGACTCGTATTGCACGGAAGAAACCCCTCTTGAACCCATCTCGTTATACGGTGTCACCAAGGTTCGAACCGAAGCGGAATTGTTACAGCATCCCAACGTCGTTACCTTACGATTAGCAACGGTGTTTGGCATGTCTCCGCGCATGCGTCTGGACCTGCTGGTCAATCACTTCGTGTACGCGGCGGTAACGGATGGATACATTGTGATCTTTGAGAAGGACTTTAAGCGAAACTACATCCACATCCGGGATGTCGCCGACTGCTTTCTGCACGCGATTCGGAACTCGAAGACCATGGCGGGCCGGCCTTACAATGCGGGACTGGATGCAGCGAACCTGTCGAAGGAGCAGTTGGCCCTGAAGGTTCAGCAATACGTCCCGAGTTTTTACATCGATTTCGCGTCGCTTCGAAACGACCCGGACAAACGTAACTATATCGTTTCAAACCAGCGCCTGAAAGAAGCCGGCTTTGAGGCCCGGCGCGGGCTTGACGACGGAATTCAGGAACTGATCAAGGGCTACCGGATGATGCCACGCTCGATCCATAAGAACATATGAGCAAGGAGACGTCTTGATCGTCAGCAGGACCCCCTACCGCATTTCGTTCTTCGGAGGTGGAACGGACTATCCCGCCTGGTACGGTAAGCATCGTGGCGGAGTCCTTGCGACGACCATCGACAAGTACTGCTACCTGACCTGCAGGTATTTGCCGCCGTTCTTTGAGCACAAGATCCGCGTGGTCTACTCGAAGATCGAGAATTGTCACTCGATCGATGAGATCGGGCATCCGGCAATCCGCGAAGTGCTGCGGTTTATGGAATTCGATCGTGGTGTGGAGATCCATCATGACGGTGATCTACCGGCGCGCAGCGGCATGGGTTCGAGTTCGGCATTCACCGTCGGGCTGCTTCACGCGCTTTATGCCCTGAAGGGCGCCATGCCCGGCAAACGCAGGCTCGCGATGGAGGGAATTCACGTCGAGCAGACCCTTTTGAAGGAAACTGTCGGTTCACAGGACCAGGTGTCTGCCGCATATGGTGGTTTCAACCACATCCAGTTCTTTCCGAACGGAGAGATCTCCGTCACGCCCGTCACCGTCCAGCCCGATCGCCTGAAGGAACTGAACGCGAATCTAATGCTGCTGTATACCGGCATCAAGCGCACTGCTTCCACGATCGCCGCCAGCTACGTGAAGAACATCGACGACAGCAAGAGACAACTCCGCATCATGCGAGATCTTGTCGATGAGAGCATGGTCGTGCTCAACGGCAATGGCGACCTGGCCGCGTTCGGAGAACTGCTGGATGAGGCGTGGCGCGCCAAGAAGGGTCTGAGCGAAGCCGTGACGAATTCAGAGGTCGATGATCTCTATCGGGAAGCAAAGGCCGCTGGAGCCCTGGGCGGCAAGCTCCTCGGGGCCGGGGGCGGCGGATTCATGCTGCTGTTTGTTCCTCCCGACCGGCAACAGGAAGTGCGCGACAAGCTCAGCCGGTCCTTGTTTGTTCCTTTCAAATTTGAATACTCCGGAAGCCAGATCATCTTTTTCGATTCGGAGCAGGATTATTCTGCCGAAGAAAAGATCCGGGCGTCGCAATCGCTGCGCGAGTTTCGAGAACTTCGCGGTGGCTCGAACTAGCGTCATGGTCAAGGACAGCAAGATCTATGTTGCCGGCACCGATACCCTGATCGGAGCCGCTATTCTTAGCGACCTCGAGAAGCAGGGCTACACCAACGCGACCGGCAGTGCGCTGTCGGCGGACGATGCGCCCGTCGATTCATTCTTTTCTGAGAATCACCCCGAATACGTCTTTCTGGCGGCGGGAAAGTCGGGCGGGATTGGCGCAAATCAACGCTATCCGGCGGACCTGATGATGGACAATCTGGTTGTCGTGTCCGATGTGATTCGCGCCTCGCATCGCTACGACGTAAGAAAGCTGCTGTATGTCGCAAGTTCCTGCTGCTATCCCCGGGATTGTCCCCAGCCGATGCGTGTGGAAAGCCTGATGTCCGGACCGCTGGAGCAAACCAACCAGTCTTATGCGCTCGCCAAGCTCGCGGGCCTCGAGTTGTGCCGCGCCTACAGGGCCCAGTTTGGTTCTGACTTCATTGCTGCCATCCCCGCAAACGCCTATGGGCCTGGAGATGACTTCAGCTTCGACGATTCGCACGTTATCGCAGCCCTGATCCGCAAGATGCACGAAGCCAAGGTCGCAGAGGCCGGTCATGTCGATGTTTGGGGCGCCGGGACCGCAGAAAGGGAATTCATCTTTGCGGCGGATCTGGCGGGAGCCTGCGTGTTCCTCATGAATAACTATTCCGCGATGGCCCCAATCAATGTTGGCGCCGAGTCTCAGCGCGTCACGATTGCGGAGCTCGTGGTGCTGATCAAGGAAGCCGTCGGGTATGCAGGCGAGATTCGCTTCGATCGAACCCATCCGGATGGCATGCCGCGGAAAATCCTCGATTCCGCCCCGCTCAGGGATCTTGGATGGCGGCCCACTACCGACTTCCGAACCGCTTTGGCCGCGACTTACGATTATTTTTTGCAGATCGAGCATGGGAAACAATTCAGCCATGTATGAGCCGCTCTATCGAGCCCTCTATCGGATTCGGCGGGTGGAGGAAGAAGTCGCAAGGGTATATCCCACCGACAAAATCAAGAGCCCGATTCACCTGTCGATCGGCCAGGAAGCGGTTGCCGTCGGCGTTTGCCAGACGCTTCAGCCACGGGACATTGTCTTTGGAACCTATAGAAGTCATGCCAGCTACCTCGCCAAGGGCGGCGATCTGAAAAAGATGATCGCCGAGCTGTATGGAAAAGAAACCGGATGCGCCAAAGGGAAGGGCGGTTCGATGCATCTCGTCGATGTCGAGGCGGGTGTGATGGGAGCGTCGGCAGTCGTCGGCACAACGATCCCTCATGCTGTCGGGTATGCCTATGCCCTGAAACTTCAAAAAAAGCCCTCGATTGTCGTCACATTCTTTGGCGATGGCGCCTGCGATGAAGGCGCTTTTGCCGAAAGCCTGAACTTTGCAGCCCTGAAGAAAACGCCACTGCTCTTCATCTGTGAAAACAATTCCTATTCGATTCACTCGCCTCAACACGATCGACACGCAAAACCGGACATCTGCGGCCGTGCGATTGCCCACGGCGTACCGGCCGAGCGCATTGAGAACAACGACGTCCTGGAGATCAACAAGCGCGTGGGCGCAGCCGTTGAGAGGATCCGCAGTGGCGAAAGCGGCCCGCTGTTTTTCGAGTGTATGACTTATCGGTGGATGGAACATGTCGGGCCCAATCTGGATTACGACTTCGGGTACCGATCGAAGAGCGAATTGGAACCCTGGCGCGCGACGGACCAGGTTCGGCGTATCGGCTCACTTCTGGATCAGAAGGTGAGAGAGGACATCGAGAGCAAAGTGGAAGACGAAATTCGCGAGGCCTTCGAGTTCGCAGAGGCAAGCGCCTTTCCGCGCAGTGAAGAGCTCTATACGGACATGTGCGAGGGGTAATGGAACGGGTGCTGACATACGCGGAGGCGCTTCTTGAAGCCACTGAACAGGAGATGGAGCGCGATCCTTCCGTCATCCTCTTTGGTATTGGCGTGGACGATTTCAAGGGGACGTGGGGCACGACGAAGGATCTGCATCTCAAGTTCGGACGAGATCGTGTTTTCGACACGCCGCTTGCGGAAGACGGCATGACCGGCGTCGCCATCGGCGCCGCTCTCGCCGGCTTGCGGCCGATTCACGTTCATATCCGCATGGACTTCGTTCTTCTCGCGATGAATCAGATCATCAACATCGCTGCCAAAAGCCGATACATGTATGGCGGGAGTGTTTCTGTGCCTCTCGTGGTGAGGTCGGTGATCGGTCGAAGCTGGGGACAGGGAGCCCAACACTCGCAAGGGCTGCATTCTTATTTCACGCACGTGCCTGGCCTTAAAGTTGTGGCCCCCAGCACTCCTTACGACGCAAAAGGCGCTCTGACGGCGAGTATTCGAGACAATGATCCGGTGATGTTCATCGAGCACCGGTTGATTCATTTCCAGAAAGGGCATGTGCCGCAGGCCCCGTACACTGTTCCATTCGGCAAGGCGCGGATCCTGGCGGCGGGATCCGACGTCACTCTCGTTGGAATTTCCTACATGGCGGTGGAATGCCTGCGGGCGCAACACTTCCTGTCTGAGGTGGGGATTCATGCGGAAGTTATCGATCCGGTGTGCCTTGCCCCGCTGGATATGGAAACGATTCTGGCATCGGTGGCGAAGACTCGCAGGCTGATCGTCGTGGATACGGCATGGACTTCATGCGGAATGAGCGGTGAGATTATCGCGCGGGTTGCGGAACACTTGCAGGGCTCCGACCGTCCTCGACTGCAGCGGATGGGATACGAGCCTGTGACGTGCCCGACAACGAAGAACCTGGAAGACCTGTTCTATCCAAATCCGCAGAAGATTGCGGCCGCCGCCTACTCGATGGTTCACGACAACGGCTCCTCATGGGCGCCCAAACATGTGGATTCGCCCGAAGTCGTGCAGTTCCGAGGTCCCTTCTAGTGCAGAGTAGCGACGTGTCGAGCAGCCTGAACTGGCCTTTAATGAAGAACAACATCTCACGGGAAGATCTCGATGCAGTCGTTGCTTTTCTCCGCGATGACATTCCCATACTGACTCAATCCCGTCAGGTCCAGGCTTTCGAGGAAGAATGGTCGAAGTGGCTTGGCGTGAAGCATAGCGTCTTCGTGAATTCGGGTTCTTCGGCGAACCTGATTACGCTCGCGGCACTCCGGGAATTTCACGGCGGGGGCGAGATCATCGTTCCCACTCTGACCTGGGTGTCCGACATCGCTGCGGTGATCCACGCCGGCTTTCAACCGGTGTTTGTCGATATCGATCCCCGCACGCTCGGCATGGACAACGTGCAGGTCATGGATCGCATCACGCCCCGTACGAAGGCGGTCTTTCTCTCGCACATCCTGGGCTACAACGCGCTTTCCGGCGATCTGCTTCGGGGGCTGGAAGAACGCGGAATACCGCTGATCGAGGATGCCTGCGAATCACACGGGACGACCTTTCGCGGACAGAAGGTTGGAACATTCGGCCTGGCTTCAAATTTCTCGTTCTACTATGCCCACCACTTGAGCACAATCGAGGGAGGTATGGTTTCAACCAACGATTCCAGGCTATACGAGTATGTGCGGATGTTCCGATCTCACGGAATGGTGCGCGAGTCGACTTCCGTGGAAGTTCGCCAGTCGTTCGAAACGCGGCACACGGATTTGACTCCGGAATTCATCTTCGCCTTTCCCGCGTATAACGTGCGAAGCACGGAAATCAATGCCGTTATCGGTCGATCGCAGCTTGGCAGGCTCGACGAAAACAACAAGGTTCGCGCGGAGAATCTGAGTCTGTTTCTGGACAATCTTGACCCGAAAATGTACCGGACGGACTTCGAGCGGGAAGGGAATAGCAACTACGCGTTCACGCTGGTGCTGAAGAAACCGGACTCTCCTTTGCGCGACAGGATGATGGATACCATGCGACGCTATGGTGTCGAATTTCGCCGGGGAACTTCCGGTGGCGGCAACCAGTTGCGCCAGCCGTATCTGAGGAAGCTTCTTGGAGAAACCGCAGCTTCCGCTTATCCGCACGTCGATCATGTGCACTTTTTCGGTTTCTACATCGGCAACTATCCCGGACTGGAACGAGAGAAGATTCACAAACTTTGCGCGATTTTGAACGAGATACCCTATGGCTCCTAAGAACGCATTAGATCTGCTGCTGATCAATCCAAGCAATCGTGTCCAGGTGTATCAATCCTTGAGCAAAACCCTCGCGGCGGTGGAATCGCCCGTCTGGGCGGGGCTGATTGCGTCCTTCGTTCGTGCGCGGGGAAAGTCTGTTGCGATATTGGATGCCGAAGCCGAAGGTTTGACTCCGGAACAGGTCGCAACCCGCGTGCAGGAAATCAATCCCTTGCTGGCAGCGGTGGTTGTTTACGGGCATCAGCCGTCGGCGTCAACCCAGAACATGACTGGGTGTCATGCCGTCTGCAATGCCATCAAGTCCGCTTACCCTGAAACGAAGTTGCTTCTCGTCGGCGGGCATGTCGCGGCGCTTCCGGAGCGCACGATGAAGGAAGAACCCGTCGATTTTGTGGCCGGCGGCGAGGGACTCTACACGATCGTCGAACTGATCGAAGCGCTGCGGGCCGGGCAGTCTGATCTCAGCCAGGTGCGCGGCCTTTGGTACAGGGAAGGCAAGACGCTTCACCGGAACAATCCTGCTCCGTTGCTGGCTAACCTGGATGGGGAAATGCCGGGCGTCGCCTGGGATCTGCTGCCGATGCACAGGTACCGGGCGCACAACTGGCATTGCTTCGGCGACCTTAACCGGGAGCCCTATGCCGCGCTGTATACAACGCTGGGCTGCCCTTATCACTGCACGTTTTGTTGTATTCAGTCTCCATTCAAGGAAGGTGAGGCCCAGTCTGGGTTCAAGGAATCCGTCAACACTTACCGTTTCTGGAGTCCGCAATCGGTTGTCGCGCAACTGGACACTCTGGTTCAGAAGTATGGCGTCAAGAACATCAAAATCGCCGACGAGATGTTCGTTTTGAATCCCGCGCATGTCCGCGGACTCTGTGACCTCATCATCGAGCGCGGTTACGACCTGAATATCTGGGCGTATGCGCGCGTGGATACCGTTCGCGACGACATGGTGGAGAAACTCAAGCGAGCCGGATTCAACTGGATTGCTCTTGGCATCGAGGCTGCGAGCGAGAAAGTGCGTGACGAGGTGCAAAAGGGTTTTGGGGAGAACGAGGTCTTCGAGACTGTCGAGAAGATCCGGGGCGCCGGAATCCATGTGATCGGCAACTACATCTTCGGCCTGCCGGAAGATGATATGGAAAGCATGCAGGCTACGCTGGACCTTGCCCTCGAACTGAATTGCGAATTCGCCAATTTCTATTCAACGATGGCATATCCGGGCTCCCCTCTGTATCAGATGGCTTTGGAGAAAGGGTGGCAGCTGCCGGAGAACTGGAGCGGCTATTCGCAGCACTCAGTTGATACGTTGCCCTTGCCGACAAAGCATATCTCTGCAGGAGAAGTCCTGCAGTTCAGGGACCGTGCTTTCCAGGCGTATTTCACGAGTCCGCGGTATCTGGAAATGGTTCATAGGAAGTTTGGCGCCGAGACGGTCGAGCACATCCGGCAGATGACTTCCCATCAGCTGGTACGGAAGTACGCAACGAGCTAGGAGCGGGGAGGGGTGGACGCCACATCAAGAGAAATATCACGTCAAATATCCCCTCCTTAAGGGCAACAACACACTTGGCTCACCAGGGCAGGAAGGGGGAAATTTGAAATTGGACGAATCCTGCATCTCAAATCCGAAATCCCGAAAATTCAAATTGGACTACGTCTGTTTATAGGCTGCCCGTCCACTCTAAGATTTCGGGATTTCGAATTTGAGATGCAGGCTTGGTCCAATTTCAAATTTCCCAGCGTTGGTGAGCCAAGTGTATTGTTGCCCTCCTTAGGGAGGGGATATGTACGCCATCCTTGAGAATTCATCGTCCATCCGGCCCTTCTTCTGCTCAGACCCAATCACCGGCTCCGGCTCTGCAGCGCCTTCTTCGAAAGTCGAACCTCATAGATTCCGAAATCCTGCACCTTCTCAAAGTCCTCTTCTATCCACGCCTTGAGCTTCGGCATTTGCCTCCACAGGTTGTGATTCAACACCCACGAATCCTTCTCCAGTACGATCGCTCTCACGTTGTTCCTCTCGAGCGCGGCGACGACGGCAGCGTCTACTTCCGGAAGCTCTTCAATCAAAAAGCTGTGGCCGGGCGAGAAATACAGCCATGGCTGCGGCGAGATTCGTTTCTGCAATCCGTAGAGAATCGTTGAATCGGGAAACACGAAAAAGTTCGATTGCGTCTCTGCCAGCCAGGCATTGAGTGCTTCAAAATCGTGCCGATCAATTATGGATCGCACGCCATAGCGTGTCGGCTCGCCCCAAACCACGCGCGACATTCCCGGAACCTGTGTTCGGTGATTAAAGACTGCGCCCGCTTGAAATTCCTGAACGCTCCGGTTCCAGGCAGTGTTCAGACCCTTATAAAGCGGATAACCGAGGACGAGGCAGCCAAGCCCCACAAAGAATGCTCTCTTCAGCCACTCCGTCCGGGATGTTTCTGCCAATACCATGTATTGCCAGAAGACCGCGAAGCACAAGCCGTAAATCAGGCCGAGAAATGGCAGGCTATTCTCGATCTCGTTGTCGGTATGCAGCTTGAAAAGATTCTGATAGTACGCACAGCCGATCACGATCCAGATAATGAGGATGCGGTTGGTGGCGGGCATCAATGCTGTTCGTGATTTCGAGAAGGCCGCTGCAAAGGGCCCGAGGGCGGCAATCATGAACGGCCAGGTCATCGACAGAGGAAAGAGCGCGAAGAGCAATCCGACCAATCCCGCGCGATCCGATCCAATCTGCCGCGCCATGACCACGTACTGTTTCCAGAATCCTGACGGAGACGAAAAGATCCATAGGCAGATTGCAAATACTCCCGCCGCCAGCAGGATGCCGGCGAGCACCTCAAGCGCCGCGCGGAGGGCTTTCCGCTTCTGACCCAGGATTGGAAGTGTTGCGGCGCCGAGCGCCAGCGGAAGGAATTCCGCGCCGGCGTTTTGCTTGCACAGCAGTGCCGCCGCCAGAAGGACGCCGGCGCCCACGCGACAGCCAACGGCTACGGAATGTCCAGCGTCCAGGCACTTCAGAAGAAGGACAAGGGCGAGAAGATTGAAGCAGAATGCCGTTTGCTCGAACCACAGCGTTCCAAATGGCGCCTGAAACCAAACCGCGGTCAGCAACCCGGCAATCAATGCGATAGCCGTCTGCTCCGGCACAAGCCGGCGGACCACCCACATCACGCAAAGCGCGGCTATTGCATTCGATACCGCTGCGGCGAGAACCATCGCTGAGAAATCCACGCCGGCCAGGCCAAAGAACAATGCCTGGATGGCAAAGGGCAGCGGTGGAAAAGTCGAGACGAAATCGCGGTACTGGACTTGTCCCTGATAGACCCGCCACGCCCCATCGAACATTATCGATTGATCCAGCAGAAATACGCCGCGATGTCCGGCGAACCATAGGAAGACTGCGGCGAAGAGTGTTACTGCCGCAAAAGCCCAGGGCCACAGTCTTGAGAGTCCCGACGGTCTGGAGTGGCTTGACGTCATGCGTTCGCTGTCGAGTGTAGCCCAGGGACTTTGGATGATTCAGGAGATCTTCAATGAGATTCGGGCTAGTCGTGCTTCAGCCAGTCATCGATCTCAACCACTTTTCGAAAATCGGCATCGGCGAGCAAGCGCAGATCATAGAGGTTCCGACGGTGCAGGTAAGCGATGCGCGCAGGCAGAAAATGCCAGGACTCCCTTTTTACACGGATGTTCCAGGCAAACTCCTGAAGTGTCCTCACGAATCCAGCGGTGTTCCTGCGGATCAGGCCCTTCAGGAGCCGTTTGCGGCTTCTGTGACGCCGGTACTCGGTGTAGGAATCGCAGTTCCCCTGGTTGCCAAGCCGCTTTACCAGATACGACAGGGTCGTCCTGCTCTGCGGAATCATGTGATAGATGACGGACTTCGGGGTGTAGGCGAACTTGTAGCCGGCCTGTTTGAGCTTGATGCCCAGGCCCGTTTCGCCATCTCCGATCCAAACACCGGCAGTGTTCTCAGGATTGAAGCCGCCGGATTGAAAGAACAGGTCTCTCCGGATTGCCTGGTGGCAACTGAAAACGAGATCGTCCGGTGAGACGATCACCTCTTCGGGCCTCTCTAATTCCGTGAGGCTCAGATAGTAGTTGATCAGGTGCCGTGTCACCCATTCGGGAGGTGGCACATCGAACTTGCCGATGATCTTGCCGGTCGCGGAAGCAATCATCGGATCGAGGTCGAAGACTTTGACAAGTTCCGACAGCAGTAGTCTATCGGCGATCATATCGTCGTCGGTGAAGTAGAGAATCTCTCCATGCGCCGTCCGTGCGGCGCTGTTGCGCGCGTAATGGACACCCTGGCGGGACTCTAGGATGGACTTGAACTGGGATTGTTTCGAGCAATAGCTGTCGAGGACCTGCTGCGTATCGTCGGTGGAATTGTTGTTGGCAACGATGATTTCGAACCTGTCGCGGGGATAGTCCTGGGCAATGAAGCTGTCCAGGGTGATCGGCAGCATCTTCGCCCGGTTGTACGTCGGGATGATGATGGAGACGTACGGGGTCGTCGGCATCTAGCGTTTCCCGGGAATCATACGAGCCCACGCTTCAGCGGCGCGAAGGTAAGCCCTGAGATAGATCGGCTGCTGCTGCCGGTAATGCTGGGTGATCGAGTGGACTCGAACCGAGTTCATCCCGGTCTGGACGTCGCCATAGGTCTTGGTGCTTTCGAGGTAGCGATAGTTGCCCCAGGTCTTGTCGACGTACGTGACGTTTGCGTTTTGAACCGCCCTGAAAACGAAATGGACGTCCATTCCGAAGTGTTCCTGCGTTTCGTACGGGCCAATCCGCTGATGCAATGATTTGTGGTAGAAGTAGGCCGCGGGATTCAGGGGAAACGCCTCGGCATACCTTCCCTTCAAAAGATTCAGCAGGCTGATCTGAGCGGGCCTATTGATGGAGAGCAGTTTTCCTCTGTCGTCCCAGACGTTGCAGTTGCCGACGAGCAGAGTGGGTTCGGGCAGTCGCTTGAAAAGCGAGACGGCTTCGGAGAGCACGCCGGGTTCGTAGTAATCGTCGACATTTAGAAAGCCCAGAATTGCGCCTTTTGCTGTGGCGATTCCTTTGTTCATCGCGTCGGACTGGCCATGGTCGGGCTCGGAAGTCCATCGAATGTGGCGGTATTCACCGGCGTATTTTTTGATCAGTTCGATCGTTCCATCCGTGGATCCGCCGTCGATGATGAGATGCTCCATATCCTTGCACTTCTGATCGATCACGTTCCGGATACAGAACTCGATGAAGCGAATTCCATTGAAGACGGGTGTGATGACGGATAGTTGCGGTTTCGTGGAACTCATGCTGTGGCAGACGCCTGGGGCGCAGCGGAAATCGGGCGGTCAAAGACCGCCCGGCAAGCAGAATGACTGCAGACTTACCGTTGACCCGTCTTACCGGAATTGATAGAAGATTCCAGCCCCGAATCGAAAGAACGTGTTGTCTCCAGCGAAAATCATAAACTCCGGTTTGAAGCCCCAGCTGTCCTTAACATAGTAGCGGGCGCCGCCCCCGAAGCTTACATAGAAGTTGTTGCTGCTGGAAGACACGTTCTGAACGGAACCGCCCACAGTGCTCTCCACGTCTCCGGACGAATGCACGACGCCGAGAGCGGCGCCGGCATACGGAACGAACGAGCGTGTTTCGCCGAACTGGTACTGAGCTCCGGCCATGAAGCTCAGCACTTTCCCGCCTGCCGAGAACTGGAACGGGCCTCCGGGCGTCGTTCCGCTGGCGCTCGCTCCGCCGAGTGGGATCCAACCAAACTCACCCAGCACGAGGACATTGTCGGAGACCGCTCCCCCGACGCTTCCGGCAAAGGATGCCTGGGTGCCGATGCCGGCCGCGATGCCGACCTGGCCGGTAGCCTCTATCTTGCCCTTTTGCAACTGCTGTGCGTAACCGGACGATGCGATGACAAGGCATGCCACGGCAGCCGCGATGACCTGCATCAAACTATTGTTCTTCTTCAAAGTTGGTTTCTCCTTGTTTGATATGGATCGAAAAATGGGGGGCTTGCTCCTCATGGATTCGCGGCGCACGGCAACGTGGATTCCTCCACGGCAAGCTGCCCTTTTAACTGTGTGACGCTATCACCCGGGATTCCCTGAAATGGTCCCACTCGGGACTTTTGCCTGTGCGATTTATTTCAACTAGGATGCTTCCCATATGCGAGGACTCACCTTCTTCGGACTGATCGTCCTTTGCCTCCTGGTAGCCGTCCCCGTGGCCGATCCCACGTTCGGGCAGGCGAAAACGGCCGCTTACACTCCCCCCAGGACTCCCTGGGGCGATCCGGATCTTCAGGGAATCTGGCCCGGCAACATGGGTGTTCCAATGCAGCGACCCGTGGAGTTTGGAACCCGCGCAACCCTGACAGACGCGGAATTCGAGCGAAGGGTAGCGCAGGCACGAGCGCAGGCTGATGCGGACGCGCAGGAGTTTGTCGCGCCCGGCACTACTGCCGGCGTGGGGCCGCCATCGCACTGGTCCGAACGCGGCAGGCCGACAAGACAGGCATCGTTGATTGTCGACCCTGAAGACGGTCGGTTGCCCGCACTGACGTCCGAAGCGGAGAAACGTCGCCGCGAAGCAAATGGCGGCCGTGGTCTGCCCGGCGAGTGGCGTGGTGATGCCGTTTCCTGGGAGGACATGAACATCTATTACCGCTGCATCACGCGCGGGCTGCTGGGCTCGATCATTCCTGTTGTGTATGGAAATGGGAACGAAATCGTGCAGGGGCCGGGGTACGTCGTGATCCGACAGGAAATGATTCACGAAAGCCGTGTGATCCCACTCGATGGAAGTCCCCATCCCGGCACGGCAATCCGCATGTATATGGGCGATTCGCGAGGTCATTGGGAAGGGAACACGCTCGTCGTCGAAACGACGAACTTCACGGATAAGGTTGCGATCGGTTCAAATGGCGCAGGATATCCCGGTGATCCGGGTTATCACAGCGAAGCATTGAAGGTGACCGAACGGTTAACGCGAACAGCGGAGAATACGCTTCAGTACGAAGCCACAGTCGACGACCCCAGGACCTGGGTTCGGCCCTGGACGATCGCGATGCCTCTGGTTCGTGAGCCGGGTTATCAGCTTTTCGAATATGCCTGCCATGAGGGGAACTACGCGATGACCAACATCCTGAGTGGGGCCAGGGCGGCCGAGAAGAAGTAGCTCCATTCCCACGATCACTTCCTCGCCGGAGCAGGGGAGTTTGCGCGGTCCCGCTTCGTGTGGTCAAATCAACGGCTATGGCTGAAATCGCTCTCGGCATCTGGACAACGCACGGCCCGCAGCTCAGCACAACTCCCGAACAGTGGATGCTTCGCGTGCCTGCGGATCGCGGGCGGCAACACTGGTTCAAAGGAACGGCCTACCCCTTCGACGAACTCGTCCAGATGCGGCGAAATGAAAGCCTCGTCGAGAAGTCTTCACTCGAGGCGCGAACACGCAGCCATGCCGCCTGTCAGGCGGCGATCGCACGGGTGGCCGCGATCTGGAAGGACGTCAATCCGGATGTTTGCGTTGTCTTTGGGAACGACCAGCGGGAGTTGATGCTGCCGGAACTTCAACCTGCCTATACGGTTTACTGCGGAGAGACGTTCTGGAACGGGCCATTGGCCAGGGAACGCGCAGCGGAACTTCCTCCCGGGATTGTAGAGGCGGAGTGGGCGAACCGGCCGAAAGAACGAACCGAGTACAAGGGACTGCCGGATCTCGCGGCTCTGCTGATCGAGCGCGGGCTCGATCAGGGCTGGGATTTCGCAGCCTCCAGCGCTTGGCCGTCGCATCCTTCGCCGCACCATCACGTCGGAACGCCGCACGCGTTCGCTTACCTGCTGCGCCGGGTCATGGAGGATCGCGTAGTTCCGATGTTGCCGATCATCACCAATACGTTTTTCCCGCCCAATCAGCCGCGGCCCTGGCGGTGCTTCGCACTTGGGGAGTTGGTGTTCAGCGTCCTGAAGGAGTGGAAGCGAGACGTGCGGGTTGCAGTCTTCGGATCCGGCGGGATGACTCACTTCACAATCAACGAAGAATTTGATCATGCATTGATCAAGGCAATCCAGGGGCGGGACGCTGCATTTCTCAAAGCGATATCGCCAAAACTGATGAAGGATGGAACATCCGAGCTGTTGAACTGGGTCTCGGCGTCAGGATGTCTGTTTCAGACGAAGTTGTCGGGCGACCTTATCGACTACGTTCCGTGTTATCGCAGCGAAGCCGGGACGGGGACCGCACAGGGGTTCCTTGTCTGGCGGTAGTGTCCTGAGTTAGAGGTTCGTTGGTAGGTCGGAGGCGATCGATTTGCTCCTCCTGGCCTGTTGCTCAACGGGAATCT
>Ga0070675_100001186_pt1 | contig 18936 bp, 18 predicted proteins | sample KBSM43metaG_FD_65343 | JGI IMG/M metagenome (GOLD analysis project Ga0070675, IMG submission 65343) | Miscanthus rhizosphere microbial communities from Kellogg Biological Station, Michigan, USA - KBS M4-3 metaG | ecosystem: Host-associated > Plants > Roots > Rhizosphere > Soil ... | reverse complement strand
AGCCGCTGCCGGTCAGCCGCTGCCGGTCAGCCGCTGCCGGTCAGCCGCTGCTGGCTAGCCGCAGCCGCAGGCGCCCCCGCAGCAACCACCGCCGCCGGACGGGCGCGGGGCCGACGCGGGCATGGAACCGCCGCCGCCGCGACCGGTGAGCGCGACTGTCGACAGCAGCTTGACCGTGTCGTCGTGGCCGGCCGGGCACGGCGTGGGCGCGCTCGCCTCGCTCATCGCGCGGGTGAGTTCGAAGGTGTCGCCGCACGCGCGGCAGCGGTATTCGTACCGGGGCATGGATACAGCGTAGGCGCCACCATCGGTAATACTCGACGGGTGGCGAGCAACGACCAACCGCGGATGATTCGCCCGTCGACGCCCGACCAGCGGACATCGACGCAGGTCAGTCTCGTCAAGCGCCGATCCACCACGGTGGCGCCGGTGACTCTGGTCAAACGGGTGAGCCTCGTCAGGCGGACCGGCCGACCCCGGGTCAGCCTCACCAAGACGCGGGTCAGCCTCACGAAGGCGCCGGTGCGGCCGCCGGCCGTACCCCGTCAGCGCCGGCGCGCCGTGCCGACCCCGACCCGCGTGTTCGCGGCCGCGAGCACCGGTGCGGTCCGCGGCGCCCGGGCCACCCGGGAGTGGGCCGGCCGGCCCAGCGGCCGCATGGTGCTGCCGGGCGTGCTGATGGCCCTGCTCGTCGCCGTCGCGATCCTGGGCGGCGCGTTGCTACCGCACGCGACGGGTGCCGAGCAGGCCGCGGGCGGTCCGGACCAGTCCGACGTGCCCTCCGCCGGCCCCGACGTGCCGCTGCTGCCCGGCGAAAACGGCGAGAACGGCCAGAACGGCGAGAACAAGGATCCGGGCCAGCCGCTACTGCCCAGTAACGGCCCCGGCGCGTCGGGCGCCGCCGGCGCCGGCGGTCAGGCCGCCAACACGCTCGCCGCCTGGGCCGCGCCGATGGCGGTGCGCACCGACATCCCGCTCGTCGCGCTCGAGGCGTACGCGTTCGCCGAGCTGAAGGTCGCGCAGACGAATCCGGGCTGCGGGCTGCGCTGGACGACGCTCGCGGGCATCGGTCGCGTCGAGTCCAACCACGGCCGGTCCAACGGCGCCACGCTCAGCGTCGACGGCCGGTCCAGCCCGCCGATCTACGGTCCGGTCCTGGACGGCACCGGCGGCACCAAGCCCGTCCGGGACACCGATCAGGGCCGGCTCGACGGCGACTCCACCTGGGACCGGGCCGTCGGCCCGATGCAGTTCATCCCGTCGACGTGGGCGACATACGCCGTCGACGCCGACGGCAGCGGCTCGCCGGACCCGCACGACATCGACGACGCGGCGCTCGCGGCCGGCAACTACCTCTGCGCCAACGGCCACAACCTCGCCACGCCCGACGGATGGTGGGACGCCATCCGGAAGTACAACGACGTCGGGATCTACGCGCAGAACGTGTTCAACGCCGCGAACGACTACGGTCTGCGCAGCCGAACATGAGCCGTAACCACCGTAAGTTGTAGCTCGGTGACTCTTTCGCGATCGCAACCCTGACGGCAAGCTGTACGGGTGATGGTTCAGGAGTGGGATCCGGCAACAGCGCCCGAGGCTGAACTGGCGGCGGTTGTGGACCTGCTCAACGCAGCGGGTGAGGTCGACGTCCCGGACGATCCGCGGTGGCGGGTCGACGGTTACCGCGAGTACCTGTGCTGCACGATGCCGGGCGAACGGCGGGCCTGCTGGATCGCGCCCGACCCGCACGCCGACCGGCTCCTCGGCCAGGCGAACGTGCTGCTCATGGACGACATCGGCGTCATCGACCTGGTCGTCCACCCGGACGCGCGCCACCACGGCGTCGGCAGTGCGCTGCTGCTGGCGGTCGCGCGGCGGGCCGCCGACGAGGGTGTGCCCGCGCTCGGCGTCGAGGCGATCGGCGACACGCCGGCGGTGCCGTTCTACGAGGCACACGGCTTCCGGTGGGCGTACGCCGAGATCCGAAACGTGCTCGATCTGTCGACGGTGGACTGGTTGCGGTTGGGCGGGATGGCGCAGGGCATCGGCTCCGGGTACCGGGTCGAGTACTACCCCGGCGGCCCGCCCGAGCACCTGTTCGCGGCGTACGCGGCGGCCAAGGAGTCGGTGCGCGGCGACAGCGACGGCGACCTCGACCTGCGACCCAGCTCCTACGACCCGGAGCGGCTGCGGGCGAGCATCGCGACGCTGAACGGGCGCGGGCTCAAGCCGTACATCGTGCTGGCGATGCACGAGTCCACCGGAACCGTCGCCGGCCTCACCGAGGTGGTGGTGCCGCGGCAGCGGCCGGGACGGGCCGATCAGTACGACACGATCGTGGTGCCGGAGCACCGCGGATACGGCATCGGGCGGGCCATCAAGGCACGCATGCTGTTCGAGCTGCGGGCGGCCGAGCCGAAGCTCGCCGAGGTGCAGACCTGGCACGCGTTGGAGAAGGAGCCGATGCTCAAGGTCAACGCCGACCTCGGCTTCCTGCCCGACCGCGAGTGGCGCGAGTACGAAGCCGACGTCAAGGACCTGCTGAGGCGACTGGGCCCCTCGCCTGCGTGACCTTTCCGCGATCTTGGACTCGTGCCGGTGCCGGGGCACCGGCAGGAGTCCAAGATCGGGTCACCGGACGTTCGGGATGACCTCCTTGGCGTACAGGTCGATCAGCTCCCGGTAGTTCGGCCCGACGTTCGCCACGTACACCTCGTCGTAGCCGGCGTCCGCGTACTTCCCGATCATCTCCAGCTGCGGGCCGGCTTCGGAACCGCAGACGAACGAGTCCTTGATCTGGTCCTTCGTCACCAGCTGCGACGCCTGCTCGAAGTGCCGCGGCGACGGCAGCACCTGGGACAGCTCCCCCGGCACGCCGGCGTTGGGCCACTTCTCGTACGCGATGTCCACGGCCTGCTCCACCGTCGGTGCCCAGCAGGCCTTGAACCCGCCCTGGGCCACCTTCTTGCCCCCGCCGTTGGAGCGGAACCGCTTCACGTCGTCGGCCTCCGGCTTGGTGCTGACGAAGCCGTCGCCGATCCGGGCGGCCAGGTCGATCGACTTCGGCCCGAACCCGGACACGTACACCAACGGCTGCTGCTCCGGCAGCGTGTAGATGCGCGCGTTCTCGACCACGTAGTGCTCCCCGTCGTGGTCGACGAAGCCGCCCGCCCACAACTTGCGCATCACCTCGACGGCTTCCTCGAGCATCTCCAGCCGCACGTCGGCCCGGGGCCACGCGTCGCCGAAGATGTGCTCGTTCAGCGCCTCGCCGCTGCCGACGCCGAGCACGAACCGGCCCTCGTGCAGCACGGCGCTCGTCGCGACGGCCTGGGCGATGATCGCCGGGTGGATGCGCATGGTCGGCGCGGTGACGGCGGTGGTCACCGGCAGCCGGGTCACCTGGCTCAGCGCGCCGATCATGGACCAGACGAACGGGCTCTGGCCCTGTGCGTCGACCCACGGGTGGTAGTGGTCCGAGATCCAGAGCCCCTCGAAGCCCGCCTCCTCGGCGAGCCGCGCCTGCTCGATCAGCTCCGCAGGGGTGTATTCCTCGCTGGACAGGAAGTATCCGATTCGCATACCGGACACCTACCCGCCCGGCGGCCGGCTAAGCCCGCGAGAGCAGTGCTCCCACCTCGGCGGCCCAGTAGGTGAGGATGATGTCCGCGCCGGCCCGGCGGATCGAGGTCAGCGTCTCGAGGATGGCGCGCTCGCGGTCCAGCCAGCCGTTCGCCGCCGCGCCCTCGACCATCGAGTACTCGCCGGAGATCTGGTACGCCGCGACCGGCACGTCCACGGCCGCCCGGACCGCCGAGACCACGTCCAGGTACGGCAGCGCCGGCTTCACCATCACGATGTCGGCGCCCTCGGCGACGTCGAGCGCGACCTCGCGCAGCGCCTCCCGCCCGTTCGGCGGGTCCTGCTGGTAGGTGAGGCGGTCGCCGGTCAGGGCCGACTCGACGGCGTCGCGGAACGGCCCGTAGAACGCGGAGGCGTACTTCACCGCGTAGGCCAAGACCGAAATGTCGGAAAGGTCCGAGTCATCCAGGGCGGAACGCACCGCCCCTACCTGCCCGTCCATCATTCCGGACAGCCCCACCATGTGCGCCCCGGCCCGCGCCTGGGCCACCGCCATCTCGGCGTAGATCTCGAGCGTCGCGTCGTTGTCGACCGACCCGTCCGGGGCCAGCACCCCGCAGTGCCCGTGCGAGGTGAACTCGTCGAGACACAGGTCGCTCATGATCACCGTTGCGTCGCCGACCTCGGAAGCCAGGTCGCGCAGCGCGACGTTGAGGATGCCGTTCGGGTCGCACGAGGCCGACCCGGTCTCGTCGCGCGTCTCCGGGACGCCGAAGATCATCAACCCGCCGACGCCGGCGTGCACGGCCTCCACGGCCGCCTTGCGCAACGTGTCGCGGGAGTGCTGCACGACGCCGGGCATGGTCGGGATCGGCCGGGCCTCGGTCAACCCCTCCCGGACGAACATCGGCAGCACCAACTGCGCCGGGTGGATCCGGGTCTCCGCGACCAACCGCCGCAAAGCTGGCGTGCGACGCATACGACGTGGCCGTACCTGGGGGAAAGACATTGATGTAATCCTATCGGAAACGGAGCGCCGTGGGACCCTGGACCTTCGACCCCCGCCGCTGCTTGGCCGGCATCGCCGCCAACTTCTCCCGCAGTTCCACCGCGTACGCCGCGAGCGCCTCGACGAGATCGGGCACCGACGCGTGCTGCGGCTGGACGTCGACCCGCAGGCCGAACTCGACCGCGGTCTCCGCGGTCTTCGGCCCGATCACCGCGACCACCGTGCGGGCGTGCGGCTTGCCCGCGATGCCGACGAGGTTGCGCACCGTCGACGACGACGTGAACAGGACCGCGTCGAACCCGCCCGACTTGATCGCGTCGCGGATCTCGGCCGGCGGCGGCGCGGCCCGCACCGTGCGGTAGGCGGTGACGTCGTCGACCTCCCAGCCCATCTCGATCAGGCCGGCGGCGAGCGTCTCGGTGGCGATGTCCGCCCGCGGCAGCAGGATCCGGCCGACGGGGTCGAGCACCTCGTCGTGCGGCGAGAACTCGGCCAGCAGGCCGTCCGAGGACTGCTCCCCGGCCGGGATCAGCTCCGGCTGGATGCCGAAGGCGCGCACCGCGTCGGCCGTCGCCTCGCCCACACAGGCGATCTTGACCCCGCCGAAGTGCCGGGCGTCCAGGCCGTGCTCGGCGAACTTCTCCCAGACGGCGCGCACGGCGTTGACGGACGTGAAGATCGTCCACGCGTACCGACCGTCGACGAGGCCCTTGATCGCCCGCTCCATCTGCGCCGGCGTGCGCGGCGGCTCGACGGCGATCGTCGGCACCTCGCACGGGATCGCCCCGTACGAGCGGAGCAGGGCGCTCATCACGCCGGCCTGCTCCTTGGTGCGCGGCACGAGCACCTTCCAGCCGTACAGCGGCCGGTTCTCCCACCAGGACAGCTTGTCGCGACCGCTCACCCCGGAGCCGACCACCACCACGAGCCGGCCCGCGGTGCCGAGCGCCGAGGAGACCAGACCCTCCACCGTGGACGACGCGGTGTACTGGGTGTCGCCGGTGCCGTCGCCGGTCAGCGCCACCGGCGTCGCGGCGTCGACCCCTGCCGCGATCAGGCCGTCACGAAGCGCGGCCAGGTCGCCGGCGTCGACCGACAGGGCGGCCGACCCGCGGGCCACGGCGGCGGCCAGGGCGTCGAAGTCGAGCGCGTGCACGTCGTCGACGTCGGCCGTCACGCGCACGCCGGACAGCGGCACGCCCGCGTACGTCGCGACCCCGGCGGCGTGCCCGACTCCCGGCACCACCTCGAACGCGACGTTCGTGCGGGCGACCGACTGGACCTCCTTGACCACCGCGTCCACCGCGAACGGGTCGCCGTCGACGAGCCGCACCGCGCGCAGCCCCGAACGGGCCGCGGACAGCAGCACCTTCGCCGCGTCACCCGGCGTGCCCTCGGCCGGGCTGAACTGGGTGTCCGGCTCCGCGTCGGCCTTGACCGCATCGAGCAGCGCTATCGGGACGTCGCGGTCGTAGACGACGTGATCGGCGCTGGTCAACGCCGCGAACGCGCGGCGGGTGAGCAGGCTCGGGTCGCCCGGCCCGGCCCCGACGAACGAGATGCGGCCCACCGACTTGCGGGTGCGGGTCATCACTGGTCTCCCATTAACTGATCGGCGCCTTCCGCGCGCAGGTCGCGGGCCAGCGCGCGGCCCACCTCCGCAGGGTCGGCGAGCGTACCGGTGCGCGACAGCCGGATGGTATTCGTCCCGTCCGGGCTGAACACGGCACCGCGCAGATAAATCTCCGGACCGTCGTCACCCTCGGCGACCTCGGCCAGGGCCGCGACCGGGGCCGAGCAACCGGCCTCGAGCGTCGCGAGCAGGGCCCGCTCGGCCACCACGGCCGCGCGGGAGTATTCGTCGTCGAGCAGCGCGAGCTTCTCGATGGTCTCGGCGTCGTCGATCCGGCACTCGACCGCGAGCGCGCCCTGTGCGGGCGCCGGCAGCATGACCAGCGGGTCGAGGGTCTCGGTGATCTCGTCGGCGCGGCCGAGCCGGGCGATGCCGGCCCGCGCCAGGATGACGGCGTCGAGTTCGCCGTCGGCGACCTTGCGCAGCCGGGTGTCGACGTTCCCCCGGATCGGGACGGGCTCCCAGCCGCGCCGGGCGGCGTGCAGCTGGGCGATCCGGCGCACCGCGCCGGTGCCGATGCGCGCACCGGTGCCGAGGTCGGCGAGGGTTGCGTCGGCGCGGGCGACCAGGGCGTCGCGCGGGTCGGCCCGCAGCGGAACCGCCGCGATGACCAGGCCCTCGGCGGGCGCCGTCGGAAGGTCCTTGTAGGAGTGGACGGCGAAGTCGATCTCCTTGGCGATCAGCGCCTCGCGCAGCGCCGAGACGAACACGCCGACGCCGAGCTGCGCCACCGGCGCCGCCGACCGGTCGCCGGCCGTCACGATCTCGACGAGTTCGACCGGCCGGCCGATCGCCGCGGTGAGGGCGTCGGCCACCAGACCGGACTGCGCCAATGCGAGCTTGCTCCCCCGCGTCCCCAACCTGATGGTCACGTGCCCTCCGGGCCGGCTTCCAATGCCCCGGGCACATCCAGCGGCTCGGGCAGATCGAACAGGTCACGCAGCAGGTTGGCGTACGCCTCGCCGCCGGGTTCGGAGGCACGCTGGCGGATCCGCACGGTGGGCTCGTGGAGCAGCCGCTGCACGATCCGGTGCATCGACTTGGCGACCTCGGCGCGTTGCTCGTCGGTGAGGCCTGCCGTGCGGGCGGCCAGGCGACGCAGCTCGGCCGTCACCAGGTCTTCGGCGCGCGAGCGCAGCGCGGCGACGGTCGGCGCCACGTCGGATTCGCGGTGCCAGGCGACGAACGCCTCGACCTCGGCGGCCACGATGTCCTCGGCCAGCGCCACGTCGGCGGTCGCGGCGACGGTCGCTGCGGTGCCGGCCGCGCCGGCGACGCCCGCCCTGCCGGCACGGCGCAGCCGCTCGATGTCGATCAGCGTGACCGCTGGGTGCCCGGCCACCGACGGGTCGACGTCGTGCGGCACCGCGAGGTCGAGGATCAGCAGCGGCGCCGCGCGCGGCGGCACCCTGGTGACGACCCGACCGGCCGACGCGGTGGCTGAGACCAGGATGTCGACCTCGGTGAGCAGGGCGGGAAGGTCGGCGATCGGCGCGGCGGTCGCGCCGTAGGCCGCCGCCAGGTGGACGGCCTTCGCCGCGGTGCGGTTCGCGATCAGCAGCTCGGTGACGCCGCGCCGGTGCAGCGTCGCGAGCGCGAGCGCGCCCATCGCGCCGGCGCCGAGGACGAGCGCCCGCTTCCCGGCGGCCGGTTCGTCGCCCAGCCCGAGATCGAGCGCCGCGCTGACCACGCTCTGCCCGGCCCGGTCGATGCCGGTCTCGGCGTGCACGCGCTTGCCGACGCGCAGCGCCTGCTGGGCGAGTTCGTGCAGCATCCGGCCGGTGGCGCCGTGCTCGGCGGCCGCGGCGTACGCGTCGCGGAACTGGCCGAGGATCTGGCTCTCCCCGACGACCATCGAGTCGAGGCCGGCGGCCACCCGGTAGGCGTGGCGCACCGCGTCGGTGCCGTAGTGCGCGTAGAGCCGGTCGGCCAGCGCGCTCACCGCGATGCCGGCCCGCTCGGCGAGCACCGTGCCGACGTCGGACAGGCCGCCGTGGAACGAGGCGACCACCGCGTACACCTCGACCCGGTTGCACGTCGAGACGACCATGGCCTCCCGCACGTACGGCTGGCCCAGCAGGCGCCCGAGCAGGTCGGTCAGTTCACCCGGCTGCAACGTCACCCGTTCGAGCAGCCCGACGTCGGCCGTGCGGTGCGAGACACCGACGACGAGGATGTTCACTGACCCACCGCCTTCGCTGGTAACGCCGTCAGCGCCGACTTGCGGTGCTCGTGGAACGACAGGATCTGCAGTTCGACGGCGAGGTCGACCTTCCGGACGTCGACCCCATCCGGTACCACGAGTACGCAGGGCGCGAAGTTCAGGATGCTCGTAACTCCGGCCGCTACCAAACGGTCGGCCACCCGCTGGGCGGCGTGCGCGGGCGTGGCGATCACCCCGATCGAAATGCGTTCCGCTTCGACCACGGCCTCCACCTCGGCGACGTCCCGGACGGCGAGTCCGCCGACGCGCTCACCTACCCGCCCGGGATCGGCGTCGAACAACGCGGCGATGTGGAATCCGCGGCTGGCGAAGCCGGCGTATCCGGCCAGCGCGTGGCCCAGGTTTCCGATGCCGACCAGTGCCACGGCGCGCGACTCGTGCAGGCCCAGTACCTGCTCGATCTGCTCGATCAGCAACCGGACGTCGTAGCCGACCCCCCGGGTGCCGTAGGAACCCAGGTGGGACAGGTCCTTGCGCAGCTTCGCCGAGTTGACGCCGGCCGCGGTGGCCAGCCCCTCGCTGGAGACGGTGTCCTGGTCGTGCTCGGCCAGCTGGTGCAGTGCCCGCAGGTACTCCGGGAGCCGGGCGACCGTCGCCTCGGGCAGGTCCGGGAAATCCGGACCCGGTGACGCGAAGCCCGATCCGTTGGCGCGCTGCTGACTCATGTGACTCCGGGAAACGACGGCGGCGGGTCGGGGCCCCACGTGCCCTACGGCCGGTGGCGGCAAGCCCGACGTCCTGCCAGCCTAGGACTTTGTGAAGCCGCGCACAAATCGCGATCTTGGACCCTGCTGGCCACAAATGGGGCATTGCGCAGGCGGCACGACGAGGGGCGCCCACCCGCACACCGGCGGATCGAGAGATGCCCCCGCGGCACAATGTGCCCTTCATTCTCGACCCGCGGGCGCGGGTGGGCGCCTGATGTCCATTATGCCGAAAAAGACCGATTACGCAGGAAAACCCGAATCCCGGCTTTCCGCGATCTTGGAGGCCCGCATCGCGGCCGCGATTCGCGGCAGCGACAGCTGACATCCAAGATCCACGAACCACCTGCCGGCGCCCCCGCACGGGTACGGTAAGGCCAGCCCTACCGCGAACTGGGCAGGCGGCCGGATGGGAGGTGACCGCTCGGATGCCTAGCGTCGAGAACATGACCAGGCCCGCTCCCCTCCCCCTGTCAGCCCCCGCTGTCGTCCGGCCGCGCTGGCTGGTCCGGCTGCTCGCCGACACCGCCTACGTGATCGCCGCGTTCCCGTTGGGGATCGCCGGCTTCATCGTCCTGTTCGCCGGCTTCGCCGTCGGAATCGGGAACGCGGCGACGCTGCTCGGCATCCCGGTGCTCTCGGCGACCATGTACGTGGCGCGCATGTTCGCCCGCGGCGAGCGGGCGATGGCCGCCCGGATCGTGCGGGTGCCGACGGCGACGGTCAGGTACAAGGAACCAGCCGCCGACGCCGCCTGGTGGCGTCGCATCATCACCCCGCTCGGCGACGGGCAGAGCTGGCTGGACCTCGGCCACGGCCTGCTCGCCTTCTTCACCTCGCTCGTTTCGTTCATCCTCGTGATCGCCTGGTGGGCCGGCGGCATCGCCGGCACGCTGTACCCGCTGTGGGCATGGGCCATCCCCCAGGACCCGAACGACCAGCAGTTCCACCAGTTGCTCGGGCTGCCCGACACCCGTTTGGCCGACATCGCCGTCCAGACGTCGATGGGGCTGGTCCTGCTGATCACCCTGCCGCCGGTGGTGCGAGCCGCCGCGGTGCTGCGGGCGCTGCCCGCGCGCGGCATGCTCTTCTCCACCGCCGCGCTGCGCGACCGGATCACAAACCTCGAGGAGCAGACGGTGCAGGCCCGCGCGCAGACCGCCGCCGCGGTCTCGGCCGAGGCGACGGCGCTGCGCCGCCTCGAGCGCGACATCCACGACGGTCCGCAGCAGCGGCTCGTGCGCCTCGCCATGGACCTCGGCCGGGCCCAGCACCAGCTCGACACCGACCCGGAGGCCGCCCGGCTCACCGTCACCGAGGCCCTTGCGCAGACCCGCGAGACGCTGGCCGAACTGCGCGCGCTCTCGCGCGGCATCGCGCCGCCGATCCTGGCCGACCGCGGCCTGGTCGCCGCCGTGTCCGCGCTGGCCGGACGCAGCACGGTGCCGGTCGAGGTCGACTACCCGGGCCTCGCCACCACCGGGGCGGGCACCGAACCGGCCCGGCTCGACCCGGCCGTCGAGAACGCCGCCTACTTCGTGATTGCCGAGGCGCTGACGAACGTCGCGAAGCACAGCCACGCGACCGAGTGCGCGGTCTCGCTGGAGCGCACCGGCGCCTACCTGGTCATCGAGATCCGCGACAACGGCGTCGGCGGCGCGCACGTCGCCAAGGGCCAGGGCCTTGCCGGACTGGCCGACCGGGTGCGGGCCGCCGGTGGCGTCCTGACCATCGACAGCCCGGATGGCGGGCCGACCCGACTACTGGCGGAGCTGCCGTGCGTGTAGTGATCGCGGACGATGCCGTACTCCTGCGGGAGGGGCTGATCCGCCTGCTCGCCGAGACCGGGCACGAGGTGGTCGCCGCCGTCGGCGACGGCCCGAGCCTGGTCTCGGCGGTGGTCGAGCACAAGCCGGACGTGTCGATCGTCGACGTGCGGATGCCCCCGTCGCACACCGACGAGGGCCTGCGGGCGGCGGTCGAGGCCCGCTCGAAGCTGCCCGGGACGCCGGTGCTGGTGCTCTCCCAGTACGTCGAGGTCTCCTACGCCGACGACCTGTTGGCCGACGGTCGGGGCGGCATCGGCTACCTGCTCAAGGACCGCGTCTCCGAGGTGGGCGACTTCCTCGACGGCCTGGCCCGGGTCGCCGCCGGCGGCACCGTGCTCGACCCGGAGGTGGTGGCGCAGCTGTTCGCCCGCCGCCGGCGCGGCGACCCGCTGCGCACGCTCACGGCCCGCGAGCGGGAGGTGCTCGGGCTGATGGCCGAGGGCCGCTCCAACACCGCGATCGCCAAACACCTCGTGGTGACGGAGGGAGCGGTGGAGAAGCACGTCCGGAACATCTTCACCAAGCTCGACCTGCCGCCCGACGACGAGCAGCACCGCCGCGTGCTCGCGGTACTCGCCTACCTCAAAGGATGAGACCGGCGCTCTCGCGCGGGTTGGACCGGCACCGATGTGGGCGTGCCGGACCCGCCCACACCCCGTACGTGGTCAACGGATAATTTCCTCGGCCAGTGCCACCGCTTCGACGAGCGTCGGGGCCAGCGGGCGGCCGCTGGCCCGCAGCACCGCCGGGTCGGTGAACCCGCCGGCGTAGAGCACCACCTGCGCGCCGACCTCGTCGGCCGCGTGCGCGTCGTCGATCGAGTCGCCGATCAGCACCGTCTCGTCGCCCTTGACCTCGAGCGCCGCGAGGTGCTCGATGAGGTGCTCGGCCTTGTGCCCACCACCGACGGTGGCCCGCAGCCCGTCGACGCGGACCAGCCGCTCCGCGAGCCCGCGCCGGCTGACCTCGGGGAGCAGCTCGTCGTGGAACCACATGGACAGCAGCGACTGGGTGCCCGGCCAGGCGCTGATCGCGTCGACGGCGTCGTCGGCGAGCGCGCACTCGAGCAGCCTGGTCCGGTAGGCGGTGTGGAACGCGTGGTCGAGCCGGACGAACTCGTCGGCGCTCACCGGCCGGCCCAGCACGAACGCGTAGTAGTCGATCACCGGACGGCGGAAGTCGCGCCGGTGGTCCTCCGCGGTCACCATCGGGCCGCCGATCGCGGCGAACGCCGCATTCGTCGCCTCGACGACCAGGTCGAGGTCGTTGAGCAGGGTGCCGTTCCAGTCCCAGACGAGGTGCGCCACGGCGACGAGCCTAGCTCGTTGATCCCTTCTCAAGATCGCGCAGCAGGCGGGCCTCCTCGACCCGCCAGTAGCCGTGCTCCCTACCGTCCAGCATGAGGACGGGGATGCGGTCGCCGTACTCGGCGGTCAGCTCCGGATCGGTGGCGATGTCGACCTCGGCGTAGCCCTCGCCCGTCGCCGCGCGGACCCGTTCGAGCACCGCCTTCGCGTCCTCGCAGAGGTGGCACCCGGCGCGCGTGTAGAGGGTCAACCTCACGGTCGCACCTCGCTACGCTCGGTCACGAGCCCTCCCGCAGCACGCCCTTGCGCACCTTGCCGGTCGCCGAGTGGGGGAGCTCGGCCATGAACTCGATCGCCGTGGGGCACTTGAACCGGGCCAGGTTCTTCTCGGCGTACGCGATCAGCTCGTCGGCCGTCACCTCCGCGGAGCGCACCACGAAAGCCTTCACCGTCTGGCCGGTGTACGGGTGCGGGACGCCGAGCACCGCCGCCTCGGTGACGGCCGGGTGCGTCATCAGCACGTTCTCGACCTCGACCGGGTAGACGTTGAAGCCGCTGACCAGGATCAGCTCGCTCAGCCTGTCGACGAGGAACAGGTCGCCGTCGGCGTCGGCGTAGGCCACGTCGGCCGTGTGCCACCAGCCGTCGGCGCCGGGCCCCTCCCGGCCGTCCGGCCAGTACCCGGAGAACAGGTTGGCGCCGCGCACCAGCACCTCGCCCGGGTCGGTGCCCGGGGTTCCGGGGCTGTCGTCGTCGTAGTCGTCGTCATCGAGCGGGCCGTCGACCACGATCTCGCCGTCGGCGAGCGCGAGCTTGACCTCGACGCCGGGGATCGGGCGGCCGATCGAGCCGGGCTTGCGGGTGGCGCTGGCGATCGTCGACGAGACGACCGGCGCGGTCTCGGTGAGGCCGTAACCCTCGTGCACCGGCTGCCCGGACGCGGCCTCGAACCGGTCGGCGGTCGCCGGGTCCAGCGGGGCGGTGCCGGACACCGCCAGCCGGACGCTCTTGAACGCCGCCGCGAGCCGCTCGCCCATGAGCGACCAGGCGACGTACATCGGGGGCACCCCGGCCACCACGGTGACGCCGTGCCGGGCGATGACGCCGAGCGTGTCGGCCGGGTCGAACCGCTCGACGAGCACCCCTGTCGCGGCGTGGTAGGCGGCCGCGACCAGGCCGGAGTTCAACCCGTACGCGTGGAAGAGCGGCAGCGCGAGCAGGAGGACGTCGTCCGGGCCGGCGGGCGGCGACGGCAGCGCGGCGAGCTGGTCGTGGTTGGCCAGCAGTGCCCGGTGGCTGAGCATCGCGCCCTTCGGCGCACCCGCCGTTCCCGACGTGTAGAGCAGCACCGCGACGTCTTCGCCGCCCGCCGTGGTGGCTGGCGCCGGCCCGCCGCCGCCGGGCAGGTCGCCGAGCGTGAACGTGTGCCGGGGCGCGTGCTCGCCGGCCGCCGCCACCACGTCGTGGCTGCCGACCAGCACGGCGGCGCCGGAGTCCTCGAGCAGGTGCGCCAGCTCGCGCGTGGTGTAGCCCGGGTTGACCGGCACGGCGATCAGGTTGGCGCGCAGCGCGGCGAACAGGGCGACCGCGAACTCCGGCACGTTCGGCAACCCGACCGCGACCCGGGGCGCGTGACCGCCGCCGTTCGGCAGGTCGAGCGCCGCGAGGGCGGCCGCCAGCTCGTCGACCCGCTGGTTCAGCTCGGCCCAGGTGAGCACCCGGTCGTGCCAGCGCAGAGCGGGATGGTCGGGACGGGTGTCCGCGGCGCGGCGGACGAGGTCTGCGACATTGCCGGCCGTGCCGGCCGAGCCGGCTGGGCGTACCTCATGCACGGACGCGAGTCTGGCACACACCTGCCGGATGGTGGGTCGCGGAAATGCGGTGTCCGATTTGTGCATATACGGTTCTCGACACGCCGATGGCCGAGCCGGTTCACTCCAGCGGGGGATCACCGCTTCGCACCGTGAACACGGGCTCGCGGAGTGCATCTGAAACGGCGTGTTCCCTGGAAATTGCGGCGTGTCGCACGGTCCGATCGCACCTCATGTGCGACGACGGGGTCCCCCGATACGGAAATACTGTGCCTCCGTGTAGCGGACTTCCCACACGGGGGTGACGGCGGCCCTACTATCGGCGGGTCGGCTCACCCCTTTTGTTGTGTTCCGATCCCCCTCAGACCGAGGAGGCCGCAATGCCCAGTTTTGTACGGGAAACCGAAGCTGACGAAGCTGACTTGAGGCACCTGGGGGATCTCCACCCGTCGATCAATCCCCCGAGCGACCGGAAGGCGGATCTGTGACCTCGATCCCGTCCGCGCTGGGCGTGGGCACAGGCATTCCCGGGGTCAGCCCCGAGGTGCTCGCCGCACGCGCGGCCCTGACACGGGGCCTCAACACGCTGCGGCATGCCCTGACCACCGGTCTCATGATGTCCACCGGTACTCAGCGCGGCAACGGTGTACCCCGCACGCGTAACCGCCCCGCCGTCGGGGAGCAGTCCCCTCCCTACGTCCCCGGTGGCAACTCCCGGGCGTCGGACGCGCGGCTCGGCGGCAAGCCTTCCCCCGTCCCGCATCCCGGGCGACCGGCCGACGAGCGCGAGCGGCCCGACCGCCTCGACCCCCTCGCCGGCCCGGCCACCACCACGGACCTGGACGATCGCGGCGCCGGCCCCGCCCGCGGCGGCCCGGGAGCGGGCCCCGGCGGACCGGAGACCGACCCGGACGACGAGCCGGCCGCCGAGGCGATCAAGACCCGGCCCGACCCGACCGACGCCGCGGCCGGCGTCTGGGCGCTCGTCGAACGGGCACAGGCCGGCGACGCCGAGGCGTTCGGCCAGATCTACGACCGGTACCTCGACACGGTGTTCCGGTTCATCTACTTCCGCGTCGGCAACCGGCAACTGGCCGAGGACCTGACCGCCGACACGTTCCTGCGCGCGCTCAAGCGCATCGGCAGCTTCACCTGGCAGGGCCGCGACCCCGGCGCGTGGCTCGTCACGATCGCCCGCAACCTGGTCGCCGACCACTTCAAGTCGGGGCGCTACCGGCTGGAGGTGACCACCGGCGACGTCCTGGACGCCGACCGGGAGGACCGTGGGCCGGAGGGCAGCCCCGAGGCCGCGGTGGTCGACCACATCACCAACGTGGCCCTGCTGACGGCGGTCAAGCAGCTCAACCCGGAGCAGCAGGAGTGCATCGTGCTGCGGTTCCTGCACGGGTTCTCGGTGGCCGAGACCGCCAACGCGATGGGCAAGAACGAGGGGGCGATCAAGGCACTGCAGTACCGGGCCGTGCGCGCGCTGGCCCGGCTGCTCCCGGAGGGCTTCAAGTCATGAGCCGGGCGGCAGTGACCCGCGTCACGCGCCACTCGTTAGGGGACCGGGCCGCCGTAACCGGCACTTCGCATCCTCCGTTGGTTGGGGTACGACCGACGGCCAGGCGCCCGAAGGTCCCGGCCGCCCTGTCCGGGGCGGCTTACGGCCGTCCTGCGGCCAGCGTGCGCCGTTCCGTCACTCCGAGCGAAGGGGGGTGCTCCAGGTGATCACGTCCGTGTTTCCGAGCCGGCGCGCCGAGCGCTTTGCCCAGTTGCTCGACGAAGCGGCCGGCGCCCGCCGGCACCACGCATGGTCCGTCGACGACGACGACCTGGGTGCGATGGTGACCATTGGTCAGCGGGTATCGACGTTGCCGCTGGTCGTCGAGGTCGATCCCGAGTTCCGCACCGGCCTTCGGGCGAGCCTCATGGCGCGCATCGAACGCGAGGGCATCGGTGCCACGGCAAGCCCGCCGGAAGCCGACGCGCCCGCGCGCCGTCGCCTTGCCGACCTACTTCCCAGCGGCCGCACCCGCAGCGCGATCATCGCGACGGTGGCCGCCGGGTCGTTCGGCGCGTTCGGCATCTCCGCCGCGAGCGGCGACGCGATCCCCGGCGACACGCTGTACGGGGTCAAGCGGTCCGCGGAGGAGGCGCAGCGCGCGCTCACCGGCAACCCGATCAGCCTCGGCCAGCTCAACCTGGAGTTCGCCAAGAAGCGCCTCACCGAGGCCGGCGCGCTCGGCAGCGACCCGGCCCGGTTGGACCCGGTGCTCGACGACATGGACCGCGACATGCGCGAGGGCAGCAAGTTGCTCACGACGGCCGCCGTCGAGCGCGGCGAGCCGGCCGCCCTGCAGGTGATCCAGCAGTTCGCCGGCGACCAGCGGCCGATCATCGCGAACCTGGTGAACCGCCTGCACGGGCCGGCGAAGGGGCGCGCCGCCGAGTCCCTCCGGCTGCTCGACCAGATCAACGACCGGGCGGGTGCGCTCCAGCAGACGGTGAAGTGCCCGGGCGCCAACGTCCAGGTCGACGACCTCGGTGCCCAGCCGGCGCCGTGCGGGAACGCCGCGCCGGTGCAGCAGAACGCCGGTGGCGGCGGCAAGTCGGAGGCGACCCGCCAGCCGACGGCGCCGGCCACCTCCTCGGCCGACAACCCGACCGCCGAGGTCACGGGCGGTCAGAGCACTGCCGGTTCGGTCGAGGCCGGCGCCTCGGCATCGCCCGACGCCGGCTCCGCCGACGACGACGAGAAGGGCGACGGCGGCGTGGTCGACAGCATCAAGAAGGCCATCGAAAGCATCTTCAACTGACCCCCTTCGTGTGACAGCAACCAGGGCGCCCGGGAACGTTGACCCGGGCGCCCTTCCGCGCTAGAGGGTTCGGGTTAGGCTCGCGTGCGAAGGGAGGCCGAGACGAATGGCTGAGCTGCCCGCGGTCGAGTCCGGCTCGTTGGCCAATGGCCGGCGGAGGGGACGCCGGCAGCGGCAGGCACCCCGCAAGCGCCTGATCACCACTGCGGCCGGCTGGGCGGCGGCGGAGGTCGAGGCGGCCCTGACGGTGCCGGCCGACCCGAGCGCGGCCGCGTTCTTCGACGTCGACAACACGATGATGCAGGGCGCGTCGATCTACTACTTCGCGCGCGGCCTGGCCCGGCGCAAGTACTTCTCCACCACCGACGTGATGCGCTTCGCCTGGAAGCAGTTGAGGTTCCGGGTGATCGCGGCCGAGCACGGCGGCGACGTCACCGCCGCGAAGGCGGCGGCGCTGGCCTTCGTCGAGGGCTGGAAGGTCGAGACGCTCGAGCGCCTCTCCGAGGAGATCTTCGACGAGTTGATGGCCGACCGGATCTGGTCCGGCACGCACGCCCTGGCCCGCCTGCACCTCGACGCCGGGCAGCGGGTGTGGCTGGTCACCGCCGCGCCCGTCGAACTCGGCCGGATCATCGCCCAGCGGCTCGGGCTCACCGGCGCCCTCGGCACCGTCGCCGAGATCCGCGACGGCGAGTACACCGGGCGGCTGGTCGGCGACATGCTGCACGGCCCGGCCAAGGCCGAGGCGATCACCGCGCTCGCCAAGGCCGAAGGGCTGGACCTCGAGCGCTGCTCGGCCTACAGCGACTCGGTCAACGACACCCCGATGCTGTCCCTGGTCGGGCACGCGGTGGCGGTCAACCCCGACTCGGCGCTGCGCCGCGAGGCCCGCCGCCGCGGCTGGGAAATGCGCGACTTCCGCACCGGTCGCAAGGCCGCCAAGGTCGCGGTTCCAGCGGCGCTCGGCACCTCGGTCCTGGCCGGCGCCGCCGTGGCCGGGGTAGCGCTGCACCGGCGCCGCCGCAGCCGCGGGGCCCTGATATCGGACGCCGTCCGCAAGGCACTCTGAGCGCTCGATCAGCTGCGTCCACTCCTGCTCAGCACGAAGTCCACCCGTTCGTCCACAGTGGACTTCGGCAGCGCGACGAGTTCGTAGCCGCACGACTCGTACGCGTCCACGACCGCGTCGTAGCTGCGGATCGCCTCGGCGAAGTCCTGCCTGCGCTCGGCATCGTTGACGTAGATCTCCGGCCACGGCGGCGCGACGAACACCCGGCGCCGGTACCGGAACCGTTCGGCGGCCGCGACGAAGTGCGGCGGGGTCCGGCCGCCCATCATCGGGTGGTAGCCGACCAGGTCGGGAATCCCCCGGTCGAAGAAGACGAGGCAGTCGCGCTGCGCAGCGCCCGCGGATCGGCGGGCCTCGGCCGCCGCGGCAGCGGCCTCGTGGCGGGCCGCCGCGGCAGCGGCCTCATGGCGGGCCGCCGCGGCGACGGCCTCGTGGTAGGACCGCATCTCCCAGGCCAGCAGCACCTCGGCGCCGACCGCCCAGTCGGCCGTGTGGTGCGCGATGCCGCCGATCGCGACCTGGTCGCGGATGATGGCGCGGCCCGCTTCGCCGACGGTCGGATAGCCGCGCTCGCGGAGGCGCTCGACGAGGGTCGTCTTGCCGGAGCCCGGCCCGCCGGTGATGACGATGAAGTTCTCGGACATGGTGGATCCCCAGCACGGTGAGGTGGCGGTAGCGCCCGATCGGGGCGGGAGGTGGGACGGCGACCGGTCAGCCGTCGAAGCGACAATTGGAGTCACAGCACGAAGCTGGACAAGACACGCCCGCCGTCCCGATTGGCAGGCTACTCCCCTTGCCCCCGATCCCCCCAAGATCGCGTTGATCTTGCACTTGCGGTGCCGCAATTCGCGGTACTTTGCCAGCCTTTGTGAGGCACCACAAGTGCAAGATCAACGCGATCTTGGCGGCGTCAGGAGAACGGGTCGGGGCGGCGGTCGAGCAGTTCGTA
>Ga0070675_100001184_pt1 | contig 18944 bp, 16 predicted proteins | sample KBSM43metaG_FD_65343 | JGI IMG/M metagenome (GOLD analysis project Ga0070675, IMG submission 65343) | Miscanthus rhizosphere microbial communities from Kellogg Biological Station, Michigan, USA - KBS M4-3 metaG | ecosystem: Host-associated > Plants > Roots > Rhizosphere > Soil ... | reverse complement strand
CCGCGTCCCGCTGGAACCCGCGGCGAGCGCGCACGTCGAGTTCACGGTGCCGGCCGACGCCAGCGCGTTCACCGGCACGCACGGCCGGCGCATCGTCGAGCCCGGGGAGGTCGAGCTGCGCTTCGGCCGCTCCAGCGCGGAGTTCCCGGCCACTGTCGGGCTGCGGCTCGTCGGCGACGAGCGCGAGGTCGGCCACGACCGCCGCCTCGAAGTCCCGGTGCGGATCGAAGGCATGCCGGCTTGAGTACCACATTGGACAGACCCAGGGCCTCCGCCGACGGGACGGCGGCGCCGGCCCGCGCGCGAAGGGCCCGCGGCCCGACGTGGCGGCGCGCCATCCGCCGCGACTGGCAGCTCTATTCGCTGGCCGTCGTGCCGCTGCTGTTCTTCGTCGTCTTCCGGTACGTGCCGATGCTCGGAAACGTCATCGCGTTCCGCCGGTTCCGGCCCGGCGGCAGCATCTTCGGCGAGTACTGGGTCGGCCTGCGCTACGTGAAGATGTTCCTGGCCGACCCGACCTTCTGGCACGTGTTCACCAACACCCTCGTCATCGGCACGCTGACGCTGGTGTTCACCTTCCCGCTGCCGATCGCGCTGGCCCTGCTGCTCAACGAGGTGCGCACCCGGGCGGTGAAGCGCTTCGTCCAGTCGGTGTCGTACCTGCCGCACTTCCTGTCGATCGTCATCGTGGCCGCGATGGTGATGCAGCTGCTGTCCGTCGACGGCTCCGTCAACCAACTCGTGCGCGCGGCCGGCGGCGAGGCGATCCCGTTCCTGCAACGACCCGAGTGGTTCCGTTCCATCTACGTCTCCTCGGAGGTGTGGCAGACGGTCGGCTGGGGGACGATCCTCTATCTCGCCGCGCTCACCACCATCGACGAGAACCTCTACGAGGCGGCCCGCATCGACGGCGCCAACCGGTGGCGGCAGACCTGGCACGTCACGCTTCCCGGCATCCGCCCGACGATGGTGACGCTGCTGATCCTGAACATCGGCACGTTCATGACCGTCGGCTTCGAGAAGATCCTGTTGCTGTACAACCCGTTGACGTACCCGACCGCCGACGTCATCTCGACGTACCTGTTCCGCATGGGCTTCGAGTCGAGCAGCTTCAGCTACGCCGCGGCGATCGGCCTCTTCGAGGCCCTGATCGGGGTCACGCTCATCCTGACGGCCAACGCCATCTCCCGTCGCACGGTGGGGACGAGCCTGTGGTGACGGTCGAGCGCGACAGCACGACGCGAGCCGACCGGCTGTTGCGCGCGGCCCGCCCGCGCGGCATCACGCCGACCCGCGGCTACCGCGTCTTCCAGGGCGTCAACGCCGTCATCCTCACCGCCGTCGTGGTGGTGACGCTGTACCCGTTCGTCAACATCGTGGCCCGCTCGTTCAGCGACCAGACCGAGATCATCGCCGGTCGCGTCAACCTGTGGCCGCGCGGATTCAACCTGACGGCGTACCGGCTCGTCATGTCCGACCCGATGTTCTGGACCAACTACCGCAACACCGTCGTGTACACGGTCGTCGCCACGGCCATCGCGATGGTGCTGACCGTCTGCTACGCGTACGTGCTGTCCAAGCCGCATGTGCGCGGCCGTCCGGTGCTGGTGGGCATGGCGGTGGTGACGATGGTCTTCCCGCCCGGCCTGATCCCGCAGTACGTGCTCGTCACCAGCCTCGGCCTGAAGAACACCATCTGGGCGATCGTGCTGCCGGGCGCCATCAATGTGTTCAACCTGCTGGTGATGAAGTCGTTCTTCGAGAGCCTGCCGGTGGAACTCGAGGAGGCCGCGGCCGTCGACGGCCTCAACACGTACGGCGTCCTGCTGCGCATCGTGCTGCCGCTGTCGAAGGCGATGGTCGCGACGATGGTGCTGTTCTACGCCGTCTCGTTCTGGAACTCGTGGTTCACGGCGTTCCTCTACATCGACCGGCTCGACCTGTTCCCGGTCACCGTGTACCTGCGCAACCTCATCGCCGGTGCCACCGGCGCCGGCAACATGGGCGGCACCAGCGACGCCGTCCAGTCCGCCGCCACCCTGCAGGCCGTGACGATCGTGCTCACCGTCCTGCCGATCCTGTTCGTCTACCCGTTCATCCAGCGGTACTTCGTGTCGGGCGTGATGCTCGGCGCCGTCAAGGGATAGCGAACCGCCCCTCCGCGATCCCCGTACCCCACCCCCGAAAGGAAGGCCCATGCTCCGCACACCCCCACGCCGCGCGGTGCTGCTCGCCGCCGGGGCGCTCATCGTCGCGCTGGCCGCGTGTGACAGTGGCGATCCAGACGACGACGCCGGCAAGGACCTGGCCGGCAACCGCGCCGGCGCGATGGCCCAGTACAAGGTCGGCGACCAGTTCACGGCGACGGAGCCGCTGTCGTTCTCGATCCTGTACAACAACCACCCGAACTACCCGCTGAACGAGAACTGGCTCATGTGGACAGAGCTCACCAAGCGCACCAACGTGAAGCTCGAACCGGTCGCGGTGCCGCTGTCCGACTACGAGCAGAAGCGCAGCCTGCTCATCGGGGCCGGCGATGCGCCGTTCATCATCCCCAAGACCTACCACCCGCAGGAGAACACCTTCGTCTCCTCCGGCGCGATCCTTCCGGTCAGCGACTACATCGACCTGATGCCGAACCTCAAGGACAAGATCGCCAAGTGGAGCATGAAGCCGGAGATGGACTCGTTGCGCCAGGCCGACGGCAAGTACTACCTGCTGCCGGGGCTGCACGAGAAGGCCTGGCAGGACTACTCGATCGCGATGCGCACCGACGTCCTGCAGCAGTTGGGTTTGCAGGTACCGAAGACCTGGGACGACCTGTACACCGTGCTCAAGGCGATGAAGGCGGCGCACCCGGACACGTACCCGTTCTCCGACCGGTTCAGCAAGCCGACGCCGGGCGGCAACCTGCTCAACATCGTCACCAAGTCGTACGGGACCTACGGCGGCTGGGACTACCAGCACGCCACCTGGAACGAGAGCGCGAAGAAGTACGAGTACACGGGCGCCACGCCGCAGTACAAGCAGGCCGTCGAGTATCTGCACAAGCTCGTCAGCGAGGGCCTGCTCGACCCGGAGAGCTTCACCCAGACCGATGACGCCGCACGCCAGAAGCTCGCCACCGGGAAGTCGTTCGTCATCAGCAGCAACGCGCAGAACATCGTCAACGACTACCGGCCGGACCTCGCGAAGACGATCCCGAACGCGACGATCGCCAAGATTCCGTTGCCGATCGGCCCGGCCGGTGAGATCAACCCGGCCACCCGCACCGAGAACGGCGTCATGATTTCGCGCAAGGCCCGCGACAGCAAGAACTTCGTCGCCATGATGCAGTTCATCGACTGGCTGTTCTACTCCGACGCCGGGCAGGAGTTCGCCAAGTGGGGCGTCGAGGGCGTCACCTACACGAAGGACGCCTCCGGCAAGCGCACCCTCACCCCCGACGTCAACGTGATCGGGCTGAACCCCAAGGGCACCAAGCACCTGCAGAAGGACTTCGGCTTCTACAACGGCGTGTTCGCCTACGGCGGCAACCTCGAACTGGTGCAGTCCTTCTTCTCGCCGGAGGAGATGGAGTTCCAGAAGGTGCTCAACGCCCGCAAGACGTTCGTGCTCCCGCCGCCGTACCCGTTCACCGACGAGGAGCGCGAACAGGCGACGCTGTGGGAGACCCCGCTGAAGGACCACGTGACCCAGAACACGCTGCGGTTCATCCTCGGCCAGCGGCCACTGTCCGAATGGGACGCCTACGTGAGCGAGCTGAAGGCCAAGAACAGCAACCAGTACATGGATCTCGTCAACAAGGCGTACGAGCGGTTCAAGAAGAACAACGGCTGATGTCCCGCAGGACTGCTGAGATCGTGGATTCCCGTGGCAGCCACCGGAATCCACGATCCAGCTTCGGCACCGGACCGCTGTCCCGCGCGACGGCGCTCGTCTACACGCTGCTCGTCGTCGACGTGCTGATCCTCCTCGCCGCGCTGCCCGGCCTGGTTCCGTTGGCACTGCTGGGCCGCGACACCAGCAACCTGCCGCTCGTGGCGCTGTGCCTCGTTCCGCTCGGCCCGGCGCTGTCGGGCGCCGTGTACGCGGTGCGGCACCGCAGTTCCGACGTCACCGACCTCACCCCGGCAGCCGCGTTCGCGCGCGGCTACCGGGCCAACGTCCGCGGCGTCCTCGCGATCTGGGTGCCTCTGCTCGCCTGGCTGGGAGTCGCGGCCGTGAGCCTCGCGAACTTCGGCGCCTCCGGCCTGCCCGGCTGGTGGGCCGTGCTGCTGGCCGTCGTCGCGCTCGCGGCGACCCTGTGTGGCATGAACGCGCTTGTGATCACCTCGCTGTTCGCGTTCCGCAGCCGCGACGTCGCACGGCTCGCCGCCTACTTCCTGTTCCGCGCTCCGGGCGTGGCGCTCGGCAACGCCTGCCTGCTGATCGTCACCGGCGGCCTCGCCGTGCTGTTCTCGGAGGTGGTGCTCGGGCTGCTGGCGTCGGTGTTCGTGCTGTCGCTGGTGCGGACGAGCGAACCGATGCTGGCAGTGCTGCGCGCGGAGTTCACCGCATGACGAAGGTCCTGTTCGGCGGCGACCAGGTGGAGTGCGAATCGGGTGCCGCCGGGGGCACGTCGGTTGCGAAACGACCATTCCGGTTGCGGGGCGGTCATGCTCGGTTGACCGGCACATCCCCCGCCGGTGCAGCAACCCCCGGAAGGAACCGCCGGTGCAATCGAACAGTCACAAGGACGTCAAGAGGCGGCGACCGGTCCACGCGGCGGTGGCCGCCGCGCTCGCGGTCGCGGTCGCCGCTACCCCGCCGGCGGCGCCGGCTGCGGCCCCGGACGCAGGCGGCGGTGCGCCCGCCACAGCCCTGGGCTCGGGCGGATGGGCCGGCAACGCCTGGCTCGGCGGCGCCTCCTCGGCGACGTCGCTGACCCTCGGCAACGTCCGCACGGTCATCGGCGCCAACACCGGCGCGGCCGCGACGCTGACCGGTGCCGGGGTCGGCGTCGCGCTCATCGACACCGGCGTCGCGCCGGTACCCGGGTTGCCCGCCGGGCAGGTCGTCAACGGCCCTGACCTGTCCTTCGAGTCCCAGTCCGCGAGCCTGCGCTATCTCGACACCTACGGCCACGGCACGCACATGGCCGGCATCATCGTCGGCAACGACACCGCCACCGGCACCAAGGGCATCGCGCCCAGGGCCAAGCTCACCTCGATCAAGGTCGGCACCGCGAACGGGGCCGTCGACGTCTCCCAGATGATCGCCGCCGTCGACTGGGTGGTGGCGCACCGCAACGACGACCCGGCCAACCCGATCCGGGTGATCAACCTGTCCTACGGCACCGGCGGCATGCCCGACTACTGGACCGACCCGGTGCAGTTCGCCGTGGAGCAGGCGTGGAAGGCCGGCATCGTCGTGGTGGCCGCGGTCGGCAACAGCGGCGGCCAGATGAGCGATCCGGCCACCGACCAGTTCGTCCTCAACGCCGGCTCGGCCGCGACCATGGGCACCCTGTCGACGGCCGACGACACCATCTCCACGTTCACCAGCCTGACCTACTCCGGCGGAGCCAACCGGCGCACCGACGTGCTGGCCCCCGGCGAGGCGATCGTGTCGCTGCGCGATCCCGGCTCCAGCATCGACACCAGCTACCCCGGCGCGCGGGTGGGCACGACCCTGTTCCGCGGCAGCGGCACCTCGCAGGCGACCGCGATCACCTCCGCGGCGGTGGCCCTGCTGCTGCAGGCGCGGCCCGCGCTGACCCCGGACCAGGTCAAGAACCTGCTGATGAACAACGGAACCATCCTCACCGCGGGCAACGCCGCCGGCGCGGGCTACCGCGAGCTCAACGTCAACCTCGCGCTGGCCGCCGCCACCCCGACCGCCACCCAGAACTACGGCTGGTCCAGCGGCACCGGCGCGCTCGAGGCCGCCCGCGGCGGCACCCACGTCACCGACAACGGCACGCTGCTGTCCGGTGAACGGTCGATCTTCGGACCGTTCGACAGCGCCGCCTGGGCGGCGAAATCGGCGTCGAAGACGTCGTGGAACGGCGGTGTCTGGCTGGGGTACCGGTTCGCCGGTGACGGCTGGACCGGCACCTCCTGGGCGTCCAAGACCTGGGCCGCGGCGACCTGGTCCGGCAGGCCCTGGGGCGGCTCGACCTCCTGGACCGACCCGGGCTGGTCCGGCCGCTACTGGTCCGGCGGCGCCTGGGTGGGCGGCAGTTGGGTCGGCCGCTACTGGTCCAGCGACGACTGGGCCGCCGCGTACTGGGGCTGACGCGCGTCGCGGATCGCCAGGGCGGCCTGGACGAGGGCGGCGTGGGTGAGCGCCTGCGGGAAGTTGCCGAGGTGGTGACGGGTGGCCGGGTCCATCTCCTCGGCGTAGAGGCCCACCGGGCTGGCGAGCTCCACGAGAGCGTCGAACAGCTCGGTGGCCTCGCGCAGGCGGCCGCTCGCGGCAAGGGCCTGCGCGAGCCAGAAGGAGCACGGAAGGAACGCGCCCTCGGTGCCGGGCAGTCCGTCCCGGCCGGGTGGATAGCGGTACAGCAGCGGCCCACCGGCGTGCAGGTCGTGCCGGATCGCGTCGATCGTGGTGCGGATGCGGGGCGAGTCGGCCGGCAGCATGCCCAGCAGCGGCAGCACGAGCAGCGCCGCGTCGAGCTCAGCGGAGCCGTAGCTGCGGGTGAAGGTCCCGCGGGCGGCGTCGAATCCGCGGTCGGTGATGTCGGCGGCGAGCGCGTCGCGCTCGCGCCGCCAGCGCTCGCGCCGCCGGGCGTGCGCATTGCCGAAGCGACGGCGACGGGGGCCGCGGTGCTCGGCGATGCGGATCGCGCGATCGAGTGCCAGCCAGGCCATGAGCTTCGAGTGGACGTGGTGTGCCCCGGGCCCGCGGACCTCCCAGATTCCCGCGTCCGGCTCCCGCCAGCGGGCCGCGACGGTGTCGGCAAACCCCGCCATCGCCCGCCACGTCTCCGCGTACAGGCCGTGACCGGCGTCGGTGAGCAGCCAGGCGGCATCGAGCACCCAGCCGTAGCCGTCGAGCTGATGCTGGTCGGCGGCGGCGTTGCCGAACCGCACCGGCCGGCTGCCCGCGTACCCCGGCCAGCCGGTGACCTCCCGTTCCGCGACGGGGCGGCGGCCGTGAACGGTCAGCAGGACGGGAAGGCGGGGGCGGTACAGCCGGGTGGCGTGCAGCAGCCAGGCCATGAACCGGCGGGCCTCCTGGTCCTTGCCCACGCCCAGGAACGCGCCGACGCCGATGCTGGCGTCGCGTGGCCACGCGTACCGGTAGTCCCAGTTGCGGATCCCGCCGACGTGCTCGGGCAGCGACGTCGTCGGCGCGGCGACCGGCGCACCGGTGGGCGAGTAGGTCAGCAGCCGCAGCGTGAGCAGGCTGCGCAGCACCATGTCCCGGTGCGGAAGGTCCTCGTCGATCCCGCGGCACCAGGCCTGCCAGGCCCGTTCGTCGGCCTCCAGCGCCGCCCAGGCCGTCGCGGCGGTGACGTGCACGAGCGGTTCACGGTCGGCGACCGAGACGGCGACGGTCAGCGGCCGTCCCGGTTCGACGCGCACGGTCACGGGTCGCCCCGCCTCCACCCGGACGTGCGGTTCGGCCTGCACGGCGACGGCGGTGCCCGGCCAGGACGCGACGAGAACCCCGCCCCGGTGCTCGATGCGGGGGCGGCTGCGCCCCACACCCGGGCGAGGGTCGAAGAGCAGGGTCGCCTCGACGGGTCCGGCGTCCGCGCTGAGCCGGCGCACGAGCAGGGTCGTCGGCAGGAGACGGCCGGCGACCTCGCCCACCATCGCCTCGGTCAGGGTGAGGGACCCGCCGCGGGTCTCCCAGATGGTCTCCAGGGTCGCCGAGTCGGGGCGGTAACGGCGCGCGCGGACGCTGAAAGAGCCGGCAGGGCCGGCGGGTCCGAGGCGGAAGCTGCCGGCCCCGCTCCCCCCGACGAGGCGGCCGAAGACCGGCTCGCCGTCGAAGCGCGGGACGCACAGCCAGTCGATGGAGCCGTCCGGGGCGACCAGCGCGGCGGTGCGCGTGTCGCCCAGCATCGCGTAGTCCTCGATCGGCGGCGCCACGTCAGGACGCCTCGAGCAGCAGACCGAGGGCCGTGCCGTAGACGGCGTGCGCGATCACGGTCACCAGCGGGGTCCGGGCGCCGTAGTTGAGGCCGAGCAGACCGGGCGGCTCCAACGCGGCCGTGGAGGCGGGACCCGCCCGGTTCGAGGCGATGCGGGGATGTACCCCGGCCAGCAGCGGGACCAGGACCGTCAACGCGATGGCGGCGTGCAGCAGGCCGAGCAGGCCGCCGAGCCACCAGGCGGCCCGGCCGAGCAGCGCGAACGTGGCGGCGTAGCCGAACGCGAAGACCTCACCGACGCCCAGGTGCACGAAGAAACCCGCGAACCGGGCCCGGTCCGGGTCCTCGGTGACCAGCGTTCCCAGCAGCAGCGGCAGGTCGAGGCGGGTAACGCCGGCCAACTGGGCCGCGATCAGGACCGCGGTCAGCGCGGCCGTCGCGAGCAGCCCGAACAGCGCCCATCCCGCCCAGTCCACGTCACACCCGCGCGGCCGGCACGCCGTTGCCGACCCTGCGAACCTTGGCCGCCAGCGCCGCGAGCACCTCCCGGTGGGACGCGTGGAACGCGGCGACGCCCGCGTCCTCGAGGTGCAGCCCGACGTCGTCCATGTCGATGCCGATCGCGGCCAGGCGGCGCATCGTCGCGGCTGCCTCATCGACGCCGGTGTCGATGGTGCGGGCCAGCGTGCCGTGGTCGCTGAACGCGGCAATGGTGATCTCGGGCAGCGTGTTGACGGTGTCCGGCCCGATCAACTCGTCGACGTAGCGGGTGTCGGGGTAGGCCGGGTTCTTGGTCGAGGTGGAGGCCCACAGCGGCCGCTGCGGGCGCGCCCCGAGGTCGGCCAGGCGTTGCCACCGCTCGCCGGAGAACTGCTCGCGGAACAGCTGATAGGCCAGTTTGGCCTGGGCGATCGCGGCCCGGCCCCGCAGGTCCAGTGCCTCGGCGGTGCCGATCGCGTCCAGCCGCCGGTCCACCTCGGTGTCGACCCGGCTCACGAAGAACGACGCGACGCTGTGCGCTGTCGACGGGTCGCCGCCGCGCTCGACGAGCGCCTCCAGCCCGGACAGGTACGCCTCGATGATCTGCCGGTACCGCGTCAGGGAGAAGATCAGGGTGATGTTGATGCTGCGGCCTTCGGCGATCATCGCCCGTACCGCCGGCACACCCTCCGCGGTCGCCGGAATCTTCACGAACAGGTTCGGTGCGGCGATCCGCTCATGCAGCTTCCTGGCGGCGGCCGTCGTGGCCTCGGTGTCGCGGGCCACCTCGGCGGCCACCTCCAGCGACGCGAAACCATCGGTGCCACCGCTGGCGTCGAACACGGGACGCAGCACGGCGAGCGCCGCGGTGACGTCGTCGACGACGAGTTGCCAGTAGGCGTCCTCGATCGGCATCCCGGCCGCGGTCAGGGCCGAGAACTGCTCGTCGTAGTCGGCCGAGCCGAGGATCGCATTCGTGAAGATCGTCGGATTGGCCGTCACCCCGCGGATCCCATCGGCGACCATCCGCGCCAGGGTGCCGTCGCGCAGGTAGCCCCGGGTGAGGTTGTCCAGCCACGGACTCTGGCCGTACTCGCGGTAGAGACGTTCCAACATGTCCACGACGGTTCCCCAGATTCTAACGAAGATTATCTTATGTGTTACAAATGTTACCGCCGCCGCCTTCTAGCGTCAAGTTTTGTGTATTTTAGAATCGGATGCCGCGATCGATGGTGTGTACCGTCCAGTCGTGGACTCGCGGACCGGCTGGTGGGCCGTCGGCATCACGTTCGTCGCGCTGGGTGTGGCCTTCGGGTTCTCGTACAACTTCGGCAGCGTGGTCGCCCCGATGCGGGAGTCGATCGGAATCAGCGCGAGTCAGGCCGGCTGGATCTTCTCGGTCTTTCCGTTCACGTTCCTCGTCCTCAGCGGCGTGACGGGCAGGCTCGCTGACCGGTGGGGTCCGAGGCACATGCTCGCCGCCGGTGGCCTGGTCTTCGCGGGCGGGCTCGCGCTCACCGCCGCTGCCGGTGATGCCGCGACGGCCGTTGCCGGCTACCTGGCGGTGGGCGTCGGCGTCAGCTGCGTCTACGTGCCGACCGTCGCGAACGTCGGCGCGCTGTTCGTGCGGCACCGGGTGCAGGCGATCGGAATCGCGGTAACGGGAATCGGCGCCGGCACCATCCTCGGGCCGATCGTCACGGCCGCACTCGTGGACGCGATCGGGTGGCGTCGCACCGAGACATGGCTCGGCGTCGCGGGCGCGGTCGTCCTGCTGGCATGTGCGGCGGTGATGCCGGTGGCGCCGCGCGGGAGGCGTCTGACCGCCACCTGGACGCTGCGTGGCCTCGTCCGCGAACCGATGTTCCGGCTGCTGTACGGCTCCGGGTTTGCGACAGGGCTCGTGCTGTACGTGCCGTTCGTGTTCGTCGCTCCGATGGCCGAGCAGGCCGGCGCCACCCCCGTCCAGGCCGCGGCACTCATCAGCGTCATCGGGTTCGCGAGCACCGCGGCCCGGGTCCTCTTCGGTCTCGTGGCCGGCCGGGTGGGGGTCGTGGCCGCGTACAAGGCGACGATCATCACGATCTCGGCGGCCTTCCTGATCTGGGTGCCGTCCCGGTCGTACTGGGTGCTGCTGGTTTTCGCGCTCGTCTTCGGCACCGGCTACGGCGGCAACATCGCACTGATGCCCGCGATGCTCGGCCACTACTACGGCGCGGAGAGTCTCGGCACGGTCACCGGCATCGTGTTCACCAGCGCGAGCGTCGGCTCGCTGCTCGGTCCACCGCTGGCCGGGTTGCTGCTCGGGGTGTCCGGCGGATACCTGCTTCCGGCCGTCGTCACCGCAGCCGTCGCCGCGCTCGGCGCTGTCGGCCAGGTGTTCCTGCCGCCCACAACCCGCACCCTGCCGCGGTAGGCCGGCCGCGTCAGTAGATCCGGCGGCCGTGCGCGTCCGGCACCCCGGACTTGCGGTAGAAGTACGTGTTGACCTGGTCGCGCCACTCCTCGGCGCAGCGCACCTGCTCGTCCAGCCGCTCGCCGACCCGCGCGTGCAGGTCCGCCGCCAACAGCCCGCCCACCGGCACCGCGCGCCACGCCTGGCGCATCCGCGCCGCCTGCGCCGCGCCGGCGAAATGCGAGTCGTAGATGTGCTGGATCACCGTTTTCCCGCTGTGGAGCACGTGCCCGTACGGGACGTGGTGGAAGAACAGCAGCACCTCGTCCGGGCAGGTCGCCGGCGACTCGTACACGTCGCACCACGGCGGCGGGTACTGGCCGGTGTAGCCGGTTCCGGTGGCGCGGGTCCGGTCGACGCCGACGCCGTCCCGGTCGGCGAAATGATAGGTGCCCCAGGGGGTGTACTCGTAGCCGTCGACGTCGGGGCCGTAATGATGGCCGGGCCGCACCATGAACCCGACGCCGAGCGGCGCGGTGTAGCGCTCGTAGGTGCGCCACGAGTCATCGAGGATCGCGTGCAGCGCCGCACGCAGACCGTCCTCTGTGGACACACCGAACGTCAGGTCGATCCACTCGTCGAGGATCGCCGCCGGGTCGAGCGCCGGGTCCCAGGCGAGCCGGCCGAACGCGTACAGGTTGGCCTGGGCCAGCGGGTGACCGGTCCAGAACGGGTCGTCGCCCACATTGGACACCGCGACCAGACCGTCGCCGCGAGCCGCGACCGCGGCGACGTCGCCGGCGGCGCCCAACCGGAAGCCCAGCATCTCGCTCCACTGTGGACCGAGGTAGCACGCATGCTTCTGCTGCCCGGTGTACTCCTGCGTCACCTGCATTTCCACGGCCAACGACGTACGCGGCATCGCGGCGATCACGGGCGACACCGGCTCGCGCGCCTGGAAGTCCAGCGGACCGTACTTCACCTGCAGCACCACGTTGTCGCGGAACCGCCCGTCGAGCGGCGTGAAGTGGTCGTGCGCGGCCCGCGCCCGGTCGGTCGTCCGGTCCCGCCAGTCCTGGCGGTGGTTGTAGACGAACGCCCGCCAGTGCACCACTCCCCCGTGCGGGGCAAGCGCGTCGGCGAGCAGGTTCGCGCCGTCGGCGTGGTCGCGCCCGTACGCGAACGGCCCGGGCTGCCCCTCGGAGTCGGCCTTCACCACGAACCCGCCGAAGTCCGGGATCGTCTCGTACACCCGCCGCGCCGCCGACGCCCACCAGTCACGCACCGCCGGGTCGAGCGGGTCCGCTGTGGACAGTCCGCCGAGAGTGCGCGGCGCGGCGAACGACACCGACAGGTGCGTACGGATGCCGTACGGGCGGAACGCCGCCGCGATCGCGGCGACCTCGCCGAGGCGGTCGGTGAGCAGCCGCGCCTCGGTGGCGTGCACGTTGACGTTGTTGACGGCCACCGCGTTGATGCCGGTGGCCGCCAGCAGCCGCGCATACGCGGTGACCCGGGTCCGGTCGCGAAGGGCGCCGTCGGCCCAGAACAGGGAACCACCCGAGTAGCCGCGCTCGACCTGACCCATCACCGGGTGCACGTCGACGTTGTCCCAGTGGTCGAGCATCCGCCGGCGCATCACCGGCTCGTGGCGCTGCGGGCCGAAGTCGGCCCCGAAGCCCGACTCCCCCCGCCGTGCGAGTTCGAACAGCCCGTACAGCAGCCCCGCCGGGCCGCCGGCCACCACTCGGGTCACGCCGTCGCGCCGTGAGACGACGAAGGCCTGCGGCTCGTCCCCGTCCCCGATCGAGAAGACGACGTCGGGCGCCGCTTCCCCGGTCGGCTCGCGGCGGACCGTGCCCCCGAACGACACCGCGGCGTCCGCGATCTCCCGGACCACCGTCTCCACAAGCGGTCCGGTGCCGAGCACCACCGCATTGCGCGCCCCCAGGGCGCGCAACGCCGCGGACGGAAGCCACGCCGCGTGCCAACCGCCGAGAGTCACGTGCGCGAACCGCGCCAGCCGTCCACCGGGAGGCCGAACTTCGCCACCAGCCGGTCGGTGAACGGCTTGTCGTGCAGGCGGACCACGCGCACCGGCTGCTCGCCACGGCGCACGGTGACCACCGCGCCGGGCGCCAGCGTGAACGCGCGCCGGCCGTCGCACTGCAGTTGCGCGAACGTGGTGTAGGGCGCCACGGTGACCGTCACCGTCGACGTGGGCGCGGTCACCAGCGCCCGGCTGAACAGGGCGTGCGCGCTGTTCGGCACGAGCAGGATCGCCTGGACGTCGGGCCACACCACCGGGCCACCGGCCGAGAACGCGTACGCCGTGGAACCGGTGGGCGTGGCGACCAGCACGCCGTCGCAGCCGTAGCGCGACAGCGGCCGGCCGTCGACGTCGACCATCACCTCGAGCATCCGCTCGCGGACGCCCTTCTCGACGCTCACCTCGTTCAGCGCCCACGACCGGGCGACCGCCTCGCCGTCGCACTCGACCTCGACGTCGAGGGTGAGCCGTTCGTCCACTGTGTACCGTCGGGCGACGACGTCGCGGACGGTCACGTCCAGGTCGCCGAGTTCGGCCTCGGCGAGGAACCCGACCTTGCCGAGGTTGATGCCGATCAGCGGCACCTTGGCCGGCCGGGCCAGTTCGGCGGCGCGCAGGAATGTCCCGTCGCCGCCCAGCGCGAACACGATCTCGGCGCCCTCGGCGGCGGCGATGCCGCGCACCGGGACCACGCCGGGCAGGTCGAGTTCGGGCGCCTCCTCCGCGATGACCCGCACGGTGAACCCGGCGGCGATGAGGTCGGCCGCGACGGTGCGCGCGTGTGCCGAGTTGTGCCGGCGCCCGGTGTGCGTGACGAGCAGGGCCTGCCGCGCCTCCAGGGCGCTCATGCGATCGCTCCGCTGCGCTCCGCGATGCATTCGCACGGCGCTCTGCTGATGATTCGCTCGCTCCGCTCGCTCATCCCACCACCGCCCGCAGCGTGGCCTCGTCCAGCGGGCCCGCGTCGCGACGCAGCCACAGGAAGAACTCGACGTTGCCCGCCGGTCCGGGCAGCGGGCTGCGGGTCACGCCGGCCACCCCGAAGCCCTGCTCGGCACCGCACGCCGTCACTGCCGTCACCGCCTCCGCCCACAGACCGGGGTCGCGGACCACTCCACCGGCACCTACCCGGTCCTTGCCCACTTCGAACTGCGGCTTGACCATCGGCACCAGGTCCTCGGCGGTGCAGTCGGCCAGCGCCGGCAGCGCGAGGCGCAGCGAGATGAACGACAAATCGGCCACCGTGAGCTCGGCCGGGCCGCCGATGATCTCGGGCGTGAGCGCGCGGACGTTCTGGCGGTCGAGCACCCGCACCCGCGGATCGGTGCGCAGCGGCCAGGCGAGCTGCCCGTACCCCACGTCGACGGCCACCACCTCCCGCGCGCCGGCCCGCAGCAGCACGTCGGTGAAGCCGCCGGTGGACGCGCCGGCGTCCAGGCAGCGCCGACCCTCGACCGCGAGCCCGCCGAACGCGGCACTTGCAGCGAACGCGGCGAGCGCGCCGGCGAGCTTGTGGCCGCCGCGGGAGGCGTACTCCGGCGGCGCGTCACCGACCAGCCGCACCGGATCGGCCGGATCGACCATCGCGGCGGGCTTGCCGGCAACCAGCCCGCGCACCTCGACCCGACCGTCGGCGACCAGCGCGGCGGCCTGCTCCCGGGAGCGGGCCAGGCCGCGCCGGACCAGTTCGACGTCGAGCCGGTTGCGTCGGGCCATGCGCCGTCAGGGCCCGGATCCGGGGCCCGGCCCGTCGATGTCGGCCAGCGTCTCCTGCAGTTCACGCTGCACGGCGGTGAAGCCGGCGACCTGGTCGGCCGGTGCCAGCTCCGCGATCCGGTCGAGCTCGGCGAGGGCCGCGTCGACCCGCGGGTGTCCGGTCGTCTGGGCGTCGGGTTCGGTCATCTCCTGCTTCCTGTGGCCTTCCTGGGCTTACGGCACGGGTTCGCCGCTGCCCGGCGTCCGCTTGGTCGTCTGCTTCGCCGCCTTCGCGGGCGCCTTGGCCGCGTCGGGACTCTTGGCTGGCGCCTTGGCCGGAGCCTTCGCGGGCGCCTTCTTCGCGGCGGGCGCCCCCTTGGCGGCGGGCGCCCCCTTGGCGGCCGCCTTCTTGGCCGGCGCAGACGCGGCCGCCGCGGCGGCAGGGGGCGCCTCCGCGGACGGTATCGACGCGGCGGACTTCGCGGCCGGCGCGCTCGCGGCGGACTTCGCGGCCGGCGCGCTCGCGGCGGACTTCGCGGCCGGCGCGCTCGCGGCGGACTTCGCGGCCGGCGCGCTCGCGGCCGGCGCGCTCGCGGCCGGCGCGGTCGCGGCGGCTTCGACGGCCGCCCCGGGCTCTGCCGCGGCGCCGGCGGCCGGCGCCGACGGCTCCGCAACGGCGACCGCCACATCAGCGGCGGCCGCCGACTCGGCGGCCGGCGTCACCGGCGCGGCGGCCTTCTTCGCGACCGCCTTCTTCGCCACGGTCTTCTTGGCGACCGCCTTCTTGGCCACCGCCTTCGTCGCCGACGGCCTCGTCGGCGAGTCCGTCGACGGGCTCGTCAATGCCGCGGGTACGTCGGCGGCCGCCGGGGCGGTTTTCGCCGCGCGCAGCTGCGCTTCGAGTTCCAGGACCCGTGCGGTCAGCGTCTCGACCTCGTCGGCCTTCGCGAGGCCCACGGCGCTGAGCGCGCGCTCGATCTCGAGCCGGACGAGGTTGGTCACCGCCTCGCGGTTGGCCGAGCTGGCCCGTGTCAGCTCCTCGGCGAGGGTCTGCAGCTGCTTTGCGCTGACCCGCTTGCCGACGAGTTGCTTGACTGTCTTCATCGCCTTCTTGCTGGACGCCTCCGTGAGGCCGAGCGCCATGTCCAGATACGCCCGCCACGCCTCTTGCCGCATCGCACGGAGCTCCTTTCCACAGTTGACCGCCACGCTACCCGTAGGGCCGTCACCGGTTGCGGTAGCGTGCCGCTCATCGCCAGCCTGGTGATCCTGACACGGCGCCGCCCGCCACGACGACCCGGAGGTCGAATCGCGATGGCCACCCTGGAACAGTGCCGCACGGCGCTCAATCAGCTGGCCGCGCGGCTTGCTGCGAACGCCGAGGTCGGTGGCCGCCTCGACTTCGACCGCTCGCTGGCCTGCCAGGTGACCGACCTCGGCGCCGCCTTCCACGGCCGGCTCGAGGGTGGCCGGATCGTCGACCTGACCGACGGCGACGACCCGCGCGCCAAGATCAGAATGATCATCAGCAGCGACGACCTGCTCGAACTGGTCGGCGGGCGGCTGGACGCCGGCAAGGCCTTCGCCAGCGGCCGCCTCAAGATCAAGGCCAGCGTGCTCGACCTGATCAAGCTCCGCAAGCTCCTGTAGCGGGTCCGTGCGGAGCCCTCGACCGGACACGTTGTGGATCGTGGAGTCCTGCAGCGCCTATGGGCGCCGGAGGAGTCCACGATCCACAACACCGGAGCACCATCGGCACCCGAGGCCGCGACGCCACTAGCCGAGCCGCAGGTCCGCCAGCGCGGCGGCGGCCGCGTCACCGTCCGGGCGGAAGGTGCGCGCGCCGCCGGGAGCGCGCCAGGCGGCGGCGCACAGGGCGCGCAGGGCGTCGAGCGCCGGTCCCGCGCCGCGCAGCACGAGCTCACCCCCACTTTCCGACGCGTGCCAGCCGGCCCGTTCACCCTCCAGCCGGACGGCGTCGGCGGGCTCGAACAACCCATCGAGGTCGGCCGCCACGTAGGTTGGCCGCTGGTGTGCCGGGGCGGCGAGCAGGTCGGCCGGTTGGTGCACACCCGTGAGCACGAACAGGCTCGGCATGGACGCCCGGTTCGCGCCCTCGATGTCGGTGTCGAGCCGGTCGCCGACCACCAACGATCGCGATGCGCCCCGCCGCTTCGCGGCCTCCTCGAACAGCGTCGGTGCCGGCTTGCCGACCACGAGGTCGGGCTCGCGGTCCACCGCGGTTGCCAGCGCCGCGACGAGCGCGCCGTTGCCCGGCAGCGGCCCGCGGTCCGACGGCAGCGTCCGGTCGGCATTGGTGGCCAGCCACCAGGCGCCGCCACGCACCGCGACGCAGGCCTCGGCCAGGAGCGTCCACCCAACCTCGCGGCCGTAGCCCTGGATGACCGCCTGCGGACCGTCGTCGGCCGTCCACACGGGACGCAGCCCCACGTCGGCTACCTCCGCGGCCAGGTCCTCGGTGCCCACGATCAGCACTGCCGCGCCGGCGGGCAGGCGCTCGGCCAGCACCCCGGACGCGACCTGCGCGGAGGTGACGACCTCCCCGTCCGACGCCGGGACGCCCAACTCCGTCAGGTGCGCCGACACCGCGGACGCCCGCCGAGCCGCATTGTTCGTCGCGTACGCGACCGCCCGCCCCTCGTCGTGCAGGCGGCTGATCGCCGCCACGGCGCCGGGAACCGCCGCCGGTCCGATGTACACGACGCCGTCGAGGTCGAACACGAACAGGTCGTGTTCGGTGGCGAGCGTTCCGGTCACCGCGGCGGGTCCTCCGGTTCCGGCTCGTCGTCGGGCTCGTCGTCAGTTGCGTCGTCGGGCGTCCCGTCCGGTGTCTCGTCGGCGGCCTCCGGTGCCGCGAAGATCACCGCGTAGCCGGCCGGCTTGGGCTCGGTCGCGGGCTCCGCCTCTGCCGGCTCCTCGGGCTCGTCGTGCTCGTCGGGCTCGTCGGGCTCGTCGTGCGCGTCGGGCTCGTCGTGCGCGTCGTGCGCGTCGTGCTCCTCCTGCTGCGGATCGTCGATCACCACGCCGTCGAGGTCGAGCAGCCGCTCCGCGGCGTCGGTGACGAGGTCGTCGTCGACGTCCGCGGCCCGCGCGAACCACTCCCGTGCCTCGTCGGTGCGCCCGGCGGCCCGCAGGGTGTCCGCGAACGCGTAGCGCAGGCGGGCCGCCCACGGCGCCTCGTCGTCCCGAAGGTCCGGCACCTGGAGCATCGCGGATGCGGCGTCCAGCTGGCCGAGGTCGGCGCGCGCGCCGGAGGCAACGATGAGCAGCTCGATGGCCTCGTCGGGGGCAAGCTTGTCGAGGTCCGCCGCCCGGTACAGGTCCACGGCCCGCTCCGGACGCCCAAGCGCCCGCTCGCAGTCCGCGATCACCGCGAGGTGGGTCTGCCGGCCGGTGATGCGATGGTAGGTGCGCAGTTCGCCGATGGCGGACTGCCACTGACCCGCGTGATACGCGGCCAGCCCCACCGCCTCACGCACACTAGCCACTCGCGGCGCGAGCCGCCGGGCCACCATGGCGTGCGCGAGCGCGCCCTCGGGATCGTCGTCGAGCAGGGTCCCCGACGCGACGAGCCGCTTCGCCACGGCCGCCGACAGGGCCCCGCCCAGCGTGCGAAGCTCGCCGCGCACCTCCGCGTCCAACTCGCGGGGGTCGATGTCCTCGGGCAGGTCGGGATCCGCGGTCCCGGTCGGCTGGACGTCGGACGCGTCCTCGGAAGGATCGACCGAAGCGGCGTCGGAAGCGGCGTCCTCCACCGCCCATTCGGCGGGACCGTCCTGTCCGGTCCACTGTGGACGGTCAAAGGGGCCGTCGGCGCGGCCGTCGCCGTCAGCGGGTCCACCGTCAGCGGGGCCGCCGGCGCGCGGCCCGCGGTGGCCGGCATCGTCGCGATACCCGGGCCGGTCGGCGCCGCGCGGCCGCTCGCCGGCGTCGCGCCGGTCGAACCGGTCCCGGCGCGGACCACCACCGGTCCGATCGTCGCGCCCCGGCCCGCCCTCGCGGCGGTCGTAGCGGTCCGGGCGCGGTCCGTCCCACGGACGATCGCCGCGCGGGCCGGCGTCGAACCGGTCCCGTCGCGGTCCGTCGCCCCGGCTCTCGCCCCGGTCGAACCGGCCGCCGCGCTCGTCCCGGCCCTCGCTGCGGTCGAACCGGCCGCCGCGGTCGTCCCGCCGCTCCCGACGTTCGTAGCCACGGTCACCGCGGTCGTACCCGCC
>Ga0070675_100001182_pt1 | contig 18959 bp, 14 predicted proteins | sample KBSM43metaG_FD_65343 | JGI IMG/M metagenome (GOLD analysis project Ga0070675, IMG submission 65343) | Miscanthus rhizosphere microbial communities from Kellogg Biological Station, Michigan, USA - KBS M4-3 metaG | ecosystem: Host-associated > Plants > Roots > Rhizosphere > Soil ... | reverse complement strand
GGCGGCGCAGGCATCCTCGTCTTCGACATCGATCACGGTCACCGGTTCGTCAAGCGCGTGCCGCTGCAGGGCGCACCTCCGCCTCCGCCCGTCGTCGATCCGGGAACCGGACGCGAACGCGACGGCGGCCAGGAGTCGATCAAGGGGATCGCGGCGCACGCCGCAACGGCGCGTCTCTACGTGTCGACCAGCCGACGCGTGGCGGCCTACGATCTGCTCACCGACAAGCTGGTGTGGGAGCAGAGCTATGACGGCCGCGGCACCGACCGCGTGGCGGTATCGCCTGACGGCAAAACGTTATACGCACCGGTTCTCGGCGCCGCGAAGTGGATCGTGGCCGATGCCTCGACGGGCGCGCCGATCGGATCGGTCGACAAACCGGGGACGGCTCACAACACCGCGTTCTCGGACGACGGGGCGCACGTCTACTTCGAATCGCAGGGCGCAACGCGTACGATGTCGGTCGTCGACGCGAAGACACGGGCGATCGTGAAGGAGATCGGACCGTTCGGCGACGTTGTCCGCCCGTTCACGTTCAACGGGAAAGAGACGCTGCTGTTCGCGAATATCAACCAATTGCTCGGCTTCGAGGTCGCCGACCTCAAGACCGGATCGATCCTGCATCGCGTCGTCGTGCCCGGCGTGACGCCGGGCCGGTCGCCCACCCACGGCATTCCCAGCCACGGCATCGCGATGACGCAGGACGAGTCGGAGATCTGGATCGCCGACAACGCGAACAACTACGTCCGCATTTTCGACGCCACCGTCATGCCGCCGGCGTTCAAGGCCAGCGTGAAGGTGCGCGACGAACCGGGGTGGATCACGTTCGGCCTCGACGGCCGGCTGGCGTATCCGTCAACCGGCGACGTGATCGACGTGCACACGAAGCAGATCGTCGCCACACTGCAGGACGAACACGGCGCGAACGCCGAAAGCGAAAAGCTGCTCGAGATCGATTTTGCGAACGGCACCCCGGTGGTCGCCGGCGATCAGTTCGGCAAGGGCAAGAAGCGCTGAACGCCAGCGGCGCGCCGATCTACGGAACAGTGATGCTGTCGGTTCCGACGACGTTCGAATACGTCGCGGAGATGACCGCTGTTCCACTGCCAGCCGCCGTCACCAGACCGGAGGCCGAAACCGTCGCCGCGTCAGGATTAGATGACGACCATGTCGCAGCGCTCGTGACGTCTTGCGTCGAGCCGCTGGACAGTGTGGCGGTTGCGGAGAACTGTGACGTCGCGCCAACGGACGGGACGGCGCCGGTGACACTCAACGAAGAAACCGTGCTGGCCGAGGTGGCCGAATCTTTGCTGCACGCGCCGACACACAGCGCGAGCACCACCGCGAAAACGCTTCCAGTGATCGTTCGAAACATCATCGTTTGTCTCCCGAGAGGGCGGTGGCATTGTTGCCATTGGCCATTCATGGGAGTTCAGACTTTCAAGATGTGACGAAACGGTAGACTGCCTGTGACAAATTCGCGGCTAGTGCAGCCTATCGTCAAAAACAGTACTGGCCCGGAAGAGGAACGCAGAGTTCGCTAAGTTCGCAGAGTATGAATTTCACTCGGATTCTGCGTTCTTTGCGAACTTTGCGTTCATCGTCAACTGGCGAGCGGTAATGAACCAGGCGAGACAGTCCACTAGACGCTGAGGAGCGGTTCGACGCGAATCGTCGAACCGCTCCAGTCTGGATCAGAGAATACGAAGGTAAGCGAGGAGCGCTGCACGTTCGGACGGCACCAGCTGCAGATCGGGATGCACGCCGTCGCTGGAGATCACAGGCGGCAGCGGTCCAGGCGGCGCCACCACCAGGATGAAATTGAACAGCGCAATGTAGTGATCGACAACTTCCTCCAGCGTGTCGGCGCTGTTGTTGTGGAAGTACGGCGCGGTCTGCGAGATGCCGCGCAGTCCCGGCATGTCGAGCTTGTTCCAGTCGTCCAGCGGCGGCGGCCCGCCGACGAAACCGGTCTGAAACGCGCGGCCGGGATCGGAGCTCACACGGCGAATCGTCGCTCCTGCTGGAATGACACCGGCCGGCGTCGGCGTCGGCACCGTCGTGACGATCTCGTAGGTCCGCGCGTTGCGGGCGAGGCGATCGGGGCACGCCTTGAAGACAAAGTGCGGCGTCGGCGACGGATCGACCGGCCGCGGGCAAGCCGTGAGGATGTCGTGATAACGGACTGGCGTGTTCGGCGAAACGGTCTGACGCGGCCCGCCATGGCACTGCGTGCACGATCTGGTGAACAGAGCTTTACCCTGCTGCTCGAGCGCGTTGAGCGGCGGATCCGTTTCGGGCAGCGGCGTCACGCCGGCGGCGAGCGCATCGGAAAACGCGCGCACGCGATCGTTGGTGAACTGCACCCGCTGGAACGACGCCAGGTCGTCGAGCAGCCGCTGATCCGGGTTGTTCTGAATCTGCGCGTGATTCCGCAGCGCGCCGAGCGCCTGATCCTGAAGCGTCCCGATGCGCGCGTCGAGCTGATAGCCGCCAGCCTCGTTCGGACCGCGGAACCACGGAATGCCGCCGTCCGGTCCCGTGAACTTGACGTTGTTGACGGTCGGCACCGAACGCCACACGTCAACTTCGGTCTCGGACGAGACCAGGTTGGTCGCCGGGTCGACCAGCTTGATCTTCTCCGGCAGCGTAAACGTGATGCGGATCAGGCCGTTCTGCCGCAGGTTGCTGAAATCGTGGGCGTTTTCATGATTGGTCCGGAAATCGTCGGCGTCGATCGGGCGGAACAAGGGGTCGTCGTACGACGGATTGAATTGGCGCACGAAGCTCTGGAACTGGAATCGACGTTCGACATTCGCGGGTGACAATTGGAAATTGTCGGTCGGCATGTGGCAATCGGCACAGGAACGGCCGTTGCCCGCGAGTCCGTGCAGCCGCCGATCGACAAACGACTGCGCCCCGCGCGCCACCGCGTCGCACGGCTCGCCGCCGCACAGCGCCGCCCCGCCGCCGGAGTGCCCGTCCGAGGACGCCTGCGCCACGTTTCCGCTCCGAGAGCCCATGACGACCGCGGACAGGAGCACCAGGCCAGAGACGAGGCAGATCCTTGTAACCTTCATGATTTCACCCTCCATTGCGGAAGCGACGTGTGCTGTAACATACGGGCCGCTCCTCGCCGGAGTCCCAGGAGATTAGAAGGACAATTGCAGGGTTTTCGCAGGATGGCCTGATTGGAGATTCGCTTTGGTCCGTTCGCGCTCAATCCCGACACCCGTCAGCTGACGCGCAACGGATCTGAAATCCACATTTCCCGTAAAGCGTTCGAGTTGTTGGTCACGCTGGTCGCAGAGCGTCCGAACGTAGTCGGCAAGGCGATGCTGCAGGAGCGTCTTTGGCCTGGGACGTTCGTCGTCGAGGCGAACCTGTCGAACCTGGTCGCCGAAATCCGCGATGCGCTCGGCGACGAACCGCGCTCGCCGCGGTTCGTCCGCACAAGTCACGGCGTCGGCTATGCGTTTGTCGGTGAGGTCGTACCGGCCCCGCCGGTCCAACCCGAGGCGGCGCAGGCCCAGATGACGGCGAACTGGCTGGAATGCCAGGGCCGCCAGTTTCCTCTCGCCCCGGGTGAAAACATCATCGGACGTGATCCTGACCTGGCGGTATCCCTGATTGCACCGACCGTCTCACGCCGTCACGCACGCGTGATCGTGAGTCACGACGGCGCGACCATCGAGGACTTCGGCAGCAAGAATGGAACGTTCATTGGCGGCGTGCCCGTACGGTCGCCGATTCGGCTCGCTCACGGCGATGACATTCGTTTCGGCACGTTGCCGGCGAAGTTCTACCGCCAGGTCGAGGCGGTGACGGAAACCGCCGTTAGACAGCCCGGTGCAGAAGGCAGCTGACGAGGCTACCGTAAGGCGGCGGCGAGGATGAAGCCGAGGAAGAAGTTCCGGTACGGGCGCAACGAGTCTATTATCGGGCCGCGCACGCAGAGATGCAGGTCAGGCATACAATCGCCGTCCGGAGGTGACGCCGTGAGCATGAAACGAAGAGAGTTTCTTGCAGCAGGTATCGGACTCAGCCTCGCGCTGCCGAAGATCGCGCTGGCGCAGAAAGATGTCGCCACTCGCGCAGCGAAGACGACCCGGATGTTCAAATCGCCGGGCTTGTACCCCAACGCGCTTGCCGTGATGACCGACGACCCGGGAGGCCTGTGGATCGGGCAGCAGAAAGTCACGCCTCAAAGTGCACAGACATATGGCCTGCCCCTGGATCACAACCAGGACGAAGCGGCCTGGCTGGTCGACTGGAACGGCAAGCTTCTCAAGACCGTCAACACCCATTCGCGCAATACATCCGGCATGGCATACGGCGGCGGCTGCGTATGGATGGGGGCCAACACCGATCCCTTCGGCATCTTCCAGGTGAAGATGAACTCGGAGCAAGTCAATCACCGACAGATTCCGCTCAGCATCGACGGGCGAGGCGGTGGTTGCCACGGGGTGAAGTGGCACAAAGGCAAGCTCTGGATCGCTGCCCTGCGCCTCGGCGGCATTTTGCGGGTCGATCCGGAAACGTGGGTTCCCGAAGTCCTCATCCGCGTAAGTTCCGACGAGAGGCCTCGCCTTCACGACGTGGCGTTCGACGACGAGGACAATATCTGGGTGGTGACCGGCAACAACAGCACGAGCTACGGCGAGGGCAAAGCCGGTCTGAATAAGTACGACGGCAAAACCGGCCAGCGCCTGATGACCGTGGAGTTCGAACCTGGATCGTGCGACCCGCACGGATTGGTGTGGCACGAGGGACGACTGATCAGCTGCGATGCCGGCATCCATCCCGGCTGGAAGGGAATGGAGAGCCCGCACTCCGGCTACATTTTCCGCATCGAGATCGCCTGACGTCTACGGTTGCACCGGTAAAAGAAGAAACCGCGGAGGGCGCAAAGGTCCACCTTGACGTCTGACGCGACTCGTCACTCGTCACTCGTCTCTCGAAGGGCGAGTTGCGAGTAACGAGCAACGAGTAGCGAGCGACGAGCAACGACAGGTCGCAGAGTCACTCACACCGCAGCGCGATGATTGGATCGACGAGCGCGGCTTTGATCGCCGGCACGGTTGATCAGTGGGTCAGGCCGTAGATCAAGTAATTCACGGCAAGCTTGTAGGCTTCGTTGGTCTGATCGAACGGACGGAAGCCGCGCCCCGACCACTCCCAGAACTGCGACACGTCCGTGTTGTAGTTGATGATGGCGATCAGTCGCTTGTTCCGATCGTTGTCCTCGAAGATCCCTCTGAAAATCGGGTTGCCGCTCACGTAGGCCTGCGGAAAGTGATCGAGATCGTCAATCTCGTAGAACACGTGGAAGATGGCGTCGTCTGGTGTGAGGTCGAAGAACTTCACGCCAGGCAGCACGCGCCCCATCGTTTCTGCAAACGGCTCCCATCCGCCACCGGAGAGTCCGCGCCATCCGGGCGGCTTGAAGTCGTCGACGAACAGAAAGCCACCCTTCTGCAGATAGGCGCGCAGCCCCGCGGCTTCGTCATCCGTCGCGCTCCACCAGCCGACTTCGATGAGATAGGCGATCGGATACTTGAACAGCTCGGGATCGTCCAGCGTAACCGTGTTGATCTCGTCGTGAGGACTGAGGAAGCTCACTTCGTTCATGATCTTCATCAGGTTGCCTTCGGCGAGCGGATAGCCGTGGATCCAGGACGGGCGCCGGCCCGGCCAGTATCCACCAGGCGCCGGATCGTAGCGGACGCGCACGAACGTGAACCGGCCATCGTAGGGAATGTTGGGCAACGGCCGATACGGTCCGCGCGCATCGTCGAAACCCAGCTGGGCGAATGCGGCACGGCCCAACAGCAGTGCGATTCCAAGCACGACGATCGAGGTAACGCGGCGCCACTTGCAGTCGAACATGACCGTCGAGTGATGATACTGCGCCCGTCTGAAGGGACTCGTAAGGGGGCGCGATGCTCGGATGTAAGATGACCGACGCTGCAGGAGGCTCCCGATGCGCGCACGCCGTCGAACGTTTCTCAAATGGTCGGCAGCGGTAGGCGCCTGCGCCGTTGGCGGGCTGACCGACCAGAGCGTCGCCGCGCAGGGCGGAACCGATCGTCCGGGCGGACAGGCCGGCAGCGCGGCACTCCCCTCCGACCTGCCCGCCTCAATCCGTGCGCTGCGGCCGATGACTGCCGGCATCGTGCCGATCTCGACCGCCGAGCGACAGACCAGGCTCGAGAAGGCGCGCCGTCTGATGGCCGAGAACCGCATCGACGCGATCATCCTCGAGGGCGGCTCCAGCATGTTTTATTTCACGGGCGTCCGATGGGGGCTGAGCGAGCGGCCGTTCGTCGCGGTGATTCCGGCGAAAGGCGATCTGGCGTGGGTCAGCCCGGGCTTCGAAGAGACGCGCGCCCGCGAGCTAATCGAACTCGGCGGACGCGATCTGCGCACGTGGCAGGAGGATGAGAGCCCCTACCGGCTGATCGCGCAGATCCTGAAGGACCGCGGCGTCACGACCGGACGCGTGGGCGTCGAAGAGCGGCTGCGGTTTTTTGTGTTCAACGGCGTCAGGATGGAGGCGCCCGCAGTCGACTATGTCAGTGCCGATCCGATCACCGCCGGCTGCCGGATGATCAAGTCGCCGGCCGAAATCGCACTCATGCAACGCGCCAACGACATGACGATCGCCGCCTACAAGGCTGGCCTCGCCACGTTGCGCGAGGGCATGACGCAGGGCGATCTTCGCAACAACATTCTGGCCGCCTACCGCGCAATCGGCGCTCAGGGCGGGGTCGTCGCCGTCAGCTTTGGTACCTACACCGCGTTTCCGCACGGCAGCATTACGCCCCAGAAGCTCAAGGAGGGCGACGTCGTCCAGATCGACGATGGATGCAACGTCGACGGCTATCAGTCCGACATCACGCGAACCGTGGTCTTCGGCAAGCCGACGAAGCGGCAGGTTGACGTCTGGAATCTGGAGCATCGCGCCCAGGCGGCGGCGTTCGAGGCCGCCAGGGTCGGCGTCCCCTGCGAAGCGGTCGATGCCGCGGCGCGCAAGGTAATCACCGACGCGGGCTTTGGTCCCGACTACAAGGTGCCTGGCCTGCCGCATCGGACGGGCCACGGCATCGGTCTCGATGGCCACGAGTGGACCAATTTCGTCCGCGGCAACAAGACGCCGTTGCAACCGGGCATGTGCTTCAGCGACGAGCCGATGATCACGATCTACGGCGAGTTCGGAATTCGACTCGAGGACTGCCTGTACATGACCGATAGCGGGGCGAAGTTCTTCAGCCAGCCGAGCCCGGCGATCGATCGGCCCTTTGCGTAAAGAAGAAACCGTCACTCGTTTCTCGTCTCTCGTCTCTCGAACGGCGAGTAGCGAGTAACGAGCAACGAGCAACGAGTAGCGAGCGACGAGTAGCGAGCGACGAGCAACGACAGGTCGCAGAGTCACTCACACCGCAGTGCGATGATTGGATCGACGAGCGCGGCCCTGATCGCCGGCGCGGACGAGGCGGCGAGCGTCGTCACCGCCAGCGCGCCCACGACGGCGGCGAAGGTCAGCGGATCGGTGGGCGCGACGTCGTAGAGCAAGCTCGCGATCGTGCGCATCAGCGCAAAGGCGGCCGCAACGCCCGCGCCGATGCCCGCCGCCGCAATGGTGATCGCCTGCCACACGATCATCCGCACCACCTTGCGCCGGTCCGCACCGAGTGCCATGCGTATACCGATCTCATGGGTCCGCTGTACCACCGAGTATGCGATCACGCCGTAAATGCCGACGAGCGCGAGCACCAGCGCTGAGCCGGCGAACGCGCCCAGCAGCAACAGGTTGAACCGGCGCGGCGCGATCGAATCGGCGAGCACCACGTCGAGCGGCTTGACGTCGAAGATCGGCTGCGTACGATCGACACCGGCGAGCCGTGCGCGAATTGCCGGCGCCGCCTTGTCCGGCTCGCCCGCGACGCGCATCGTAATGGTCAGTCCGAACGGTCGCGCGTGGCGATAGTCGGTGAAGAGTTCCGGCTCGCTGCGCGCGTCGAGGTTCGAGTAGCGGAGATCCGCGACCACGCCGACGACGGTGGCGAAGCTCTGATTGTCAACCCACGGCAGACGGAAACGTTTCCCAACCGGATCCTGGCCCGCGAAGTATTTCCGCGCCGCCGCCTCGTTCATCACGTAGACCGGCAACGGCTCATCGTCGCGAATCCACCGGCCCTTGACGATGCGCATGCCGATCGCTTCGGCGTATCCGTCAGAGACCACGCTGACGAGCGCCCTCGGCCGAAGCTCGCGTGGAACGTCCGGTGAACCCTCGATGTCGAGCAGCATGCGGCCGTCGGCGTTCGAGCTGACGCCAGCCGCCTGCACGCCCGGTGCGTTCCGCGCGCGCTGCAGCAGTTCGTCCAGATATGCAGCCCGATTGGCGTTGTCGCGATAGCGCGGTCCCGAGAACTGCATCCGCATGGTCAGCACCCGCTCGGGCGCAAAGCCCGCGGGATTCTCGGTGATGCGCCAGAAGCTGCGCATCAGCAGGCCAGCGCCGACCAGCAGCACGACGCTGAGCGCGAGCTGAGCGGCGACCAGCGCTTTTCGCGCGCGCAGGCTCCCGCTCGACGCCGAGGCCGCCCGCGCGCCGTCCTTCAATACGTCATGCACGCTGACGCGACGCATCGCGAACGCCGGAGCAAGGCCACAGACGACGGCTGTCAGGACAGAAATGACCGTCGCGAACACCAGCACCCGCGCGTCAATCGTCGTTTCGACCAGCCGCGGCACGGCTTCCGGGAGGACGCGCACGAGACCGGCCAGCGTGAAGCGCGCCGCCAGCACCCCGGCAGCGCCGCCGATGGCCGCGAGCATCAGGCTCTCGACGAGAAGTTGCCGCAGCATGCGGCCGCGACCCGCACCGATCGCAGTGCGAATCGCCACCTCGCGCTGCCGCGTCGAGCCGCGCGCCATCAGCAGGTTCGCAACATTCACGCACGCGATCACCAGCACCAGAGCGACGGCCGCGAGCAAGACCAGCAGCGAGCGCCTCGCGCCGCCGACGATCTTGTCGGTGAATGGCACGATCTTCAATCGTCGACGCTGGGACTGAGGGCCGAAGGCTTTCGCGGTGTTTGCCCGAATGGTGTCAAGCTCCTCCCGCGCGCGCGCGATCGATACGCCGAGTTTCAGGCGGCCGATCACTTCGAACAACTGTATGGCGGTCGCCTGGCCCGGTGGCCCCGGCGCCTGCACGATCGATTGGCGATAGATGTCGACCTCACCGGACTGCACACCGCTCCATGCCGGCGGCGGCGGCAGCTGCACGCGGAATCCGCGCGGCATGACTCCGGTGACGGTGGTTGGTCGCCCGTTGAGCGGAACCGCCCGGCCAACGACTCCCGGATCGCCGCGGAACCACCGCTCGAAGAACGCATGCGACAGCACGATGCCCTCTTCGCCCGGCCACGGCACAGTCCCGAGCTCCGGACGTGCGCCGGCGATGTCCCAGAATCCGTCAGTCCACGCGGCGATCCGCGCCTGAACCACTTCTTCGCCGACATCGATGCGCTCGCCGCCGATCGAGAAGCCGGCGATACGATCGAGCGACTGTGCCTGATCTCGCCACGCGATCAGGTCAGGTGATAGCACGAGCTCTTCGTTCGAGCCCTCCTCGGAGGTTGCGATCCAGACGAGACGCTCGGCGTTCGGGTACGACAACGGGCGCACGAGCACGGCGTTGACGACGCCGAACACGGCGGTGGTGAGGCCAATGCCGAGCGCCAGTGTCAGCATGACGACCGCGCTGAAGGCGGGCGCGCGGCGGATCATGCGGAGACCGTAGCGCGCATCCTGAATCAACTGATCGAACCAGACGGGAATCCACACCGCCCGTGCGTTTTCTTTGGTGAGCGCAATGCTGCCGAACGCCCTCAACGCCGCGGCACGCGCGTCGTCGGGGGTCATGCCGCGGTCGATGTTGTCCGCCGTCTCGCGTTCGATGTGGTCGCGGATATCGGCGTCGAGATCGTCGAGAGCGTGCCGTTTCATGCTGGCCTCAGTACGCGCGCGATGGCGCGGGCGAGCGTGTCCCACTTCGACGTTTCGACGGCGAGCTGTTTGCGCCCCCTCGGCGTCAGCCGATAGTACTTCGCGCGCCGGTTGTTCTCGGACGTGCCGTGGTCGAAGTCGATCAGGCCACGCTTGATCAGACGATGCAGCGCCGGATAGAGCGACCCCTGTTCCACTTGCAGCACGTCGTCGGACGACTGCTCGATGGCCTTCGCGATCGCGTGGCCATGCGCGGCGCCGGCGAGGAGGGTTTTGAGAATCAGGAGGTCGAGCGTGCCCTGCAGCAGCTCGATGCGCTCGCGGCTCTCTTTGGTAGACATTCTAGGTGAGACTAGCGGCACTCACCTAGAATGTCAAGGTGAGCCTGACCGCAGGAGCGCATCGCCTTTCTGCGCCGACCAGCGCTCCACGTGCGCCTGGAACGCGGCATGATGCGTCAGCGACACGAATGCCGGGTCGCGCCGCACCCAGCTCTCGTTGTAGAAGCCGGGCACGGCGAAGAGCTGATCGAGCACCGCGAAGGCTGCGTCATGCTGGCCGAGTCGTGCGTGAATACCGGCAAGCAGATAGAGATAGAGCGGCCCGAGTATCGCGTTTTTCGACACCGGCATCAGCTCGGCGGCGCGCTCGCCGTGTCGAACCGCATCGGCCGCGCGACCAAGGCCCGCCGCGGCCAACCCGAGACTGGCCTCGATCTGGAAATCGTCCGGTGTGTTCGAACGCTTCCGCTCCAGCTCCGTGAGTGCCGCAGCATAATTGCGCGCGGCGTCCGCGCGCCGGCCCATGCTCGCGTAAACGTCGCCGGCCGCCAGCGACGCCGGATAACGGAAGTCGGCCGCCAGCCAGGAGCCCGACGCGTCCATGCCTCCGATCAAATCGAGCGCCCGTTGATATCGGCCGTCGAACCATTCGAGCCGTGCAAGGAGTCCCTGAACGCGAGCGTCCACCGGCGTTCGCGTCAGTGCCGGTTCGAGGACACGCCGCGCCGCGTCGACATTGCCGCCGTCGCTGAAGCGCGTCCAGGCTTCCGGCACAGTGATCCCGATCCGGTTCGCGTCCTTCGCGACCGCAATGAACCGGCTGGCGTCCCGGTACTCCCGCAAATGGAGGTAGTGAACCGCGATCGCTTCAGCGATCGCCGACGGGGCCAGGTCGAATCCGCGCATGAACACAGGCAGCGCCTCGGCCCAATGCCCACGGCGTTCCTGCGTCAACCCGATCAGTCGGAACACTTCAGGGGAATTTGGCAGGCTCGCACCGGCAGCTTCCAGCTCGCGCAGCGCCGCGTCGTTGTTCCCGGCGAAACTCATGATCGCCGCCAATGCCAGATGCCCTTCCGGCAATCCCGAATCAATCTCGATGGCGGTGCGCGCCGCGCGTTCCGCTCTCTGCTTCATCTCCGGCTGCCGCAGCGCGCCACTGTTGTATTGGTTGACGTAGACGCGCGCCAGCCAGCTCCACGCCAGCGCGAAACGCGGGTCGCGTGCGACGGCGCTTTCCAACCGCGTGCGGGCCTCGGCCTGGCTCGTCGTATCCGACCCACCCTGCTGATACATCGTGATGCCGCGAAGGTAGTCAAGATATGCCTCGCTGTCCGTCGTCGGCCGCGCCTCGACCGTGCGACGTTCCCGGGCTTCCAGCGCGACCTGCAGCGCGTCTGTGATCCGATGCGCGATGTCGGCCTGGACTCCGAAGAGATCCGTGAGCGATGCGTCGTACTGCTGCGTCCACGCCGTCGTGTCGTCGGCGACGCGAATGAGCTTCGGGGTGATTCGGACGGCCGTGCCTGCCGCATCCTTCGCCCATCGGACCGACCCTTCGACGATGTAGGCGACGCCAAGATCGGCGCCGATCTGTGGAATGCTCTTCCCGTGGCGTTCGTAGGCGGCCGCCGTGGTGCCGGAAAGTACCGCTAGGCTGTGAAGACCACCGAGACGGCTCGTGATCTCCTCGGTCATCCCCGCAACGAAAAACCCATCGTCTTGCGCGCCGAGATTAACGAACGGCAGGACGGCCAGACGTGTCGGTCCCAGTGATACGGCGGCCGAACCCGGACGGCGCGCGGCCGTCATCGCAATCGCGATCACCGCGACCACGAGAGGGACGGCGGCGATGAGCGCCCAGACCGTGCCGCGGCGCTTCGCCTTTTCAATGTGCGGGCGCTTCTCCACCTTCTCCACGAATCGGTACCCGCGCTTCGGCACCGTCTCGATGGCCGGACGTCCAGGACTGATCTCGCCGAGGACGCGGCGCAGCAGCGAGATGTTCTGGGCGAGATTGTTCTCTTCAACGAACGTCTCCGGCCAGACGATGCGAAGCAGCTCTTCTTTGGTGACCAGGCTCCCCTGCCGTTCGACCAGGGCGACCAGCGTTTCCGCGGCCTTCGGCGTGAGCGGGACCGGCTTGTCTTCCCGGTAGAGGATTTTTTCGGCCGGCTCGAGCCGAAACGGACCGAACCAATACGAAGCGCGAGATGAAGCAGCCATCCGTGCCCGACCCTCAGAAAACTTTCAGCGTTCTTTCAAAGCTCTCTAACGACCTTCCGTGCTGCCAGCGCCTATCCTCGGCGCATCGATCGAAGGGAGGCCGTTGTGGGCACGATTCTATGGCGGACGGGGGCGCTCGCGTGCGCCTTGATGATGGCCGGCTCCACCCAGGCTGCTGCTGAAAGCCTCTGCTCGAACGTTTCCGGGAACCTGTTGCTGAACTGCGGGTTCGAATCCGGCCTGCTCGACTGGAGCGGCACGGGCGATTTCGGGCTCAGCGCCAGGTCGCAAAGCGGCTCGCTGGCCGCCTACCTCGCACACACGGCGTTGAGTGAAGGGACCATCAGTCAAGAGGTGGCGACTGAAGCGGGCCGGCCGTACGACCTCGAGTTCTGGGTGCTGGGCGACATCCTGGGCGATCCATTTCAGGCGATTTGGAACGGTGCGTCCGTCTTTTCAATATTCGCAACGCCCGACACGTTGAACGTCTATCGCCCGATCCAGGTCGTGACCGGAACCGGAGCGGATACGCTGAGTTTCTTCGGCGCTGGAACTGACCCCGGCGGCGACCATACCTGGTACGTGGACGACGTGAGCCTCGTAGCGCGCAATTCGGAAACCGTTCCCGAGCCTTCGACGCTGTTCGTGCTCGGGACCGGAATTGCTGGAGTGTTGCGCTGGCGCAGCTCATCGATGACGCGCCGCTCGCGACGGCGAGCGCGATCTTTCATCAATCCGTAGGAGGAACCATGAACGCGAAACAAGTGAGCATCATCGGTCTGAGCGTTGCGCTGTGTGCAGCCTTCACTCCACCGCTCAGCGCGACCGATCAACACGACAACCATGATGTGTCGGTCGGTTTGCTGAGCGCCGTGCGCGAAGCCACACAGGATTTTCGCGACGCGAATGTGGCGATCGCGGCCGGCTATGCCTCGCTCGGCAGCTGCGTCAGCGGTCCTGAGCGCGGAGCGATGGGCATTCATTACGGGAAACCCGCGCTGATCGGCGACCCCGGGATCGACGCGGCGACTCCCGAGTTGCTGATCTACGAGCAGCGCGGTTCGCGTCTGTATCTGGTTGGCGTCGAGTTTCTCGTGCTTGCGGACGCGTGGAATGCGCTCCACTCTGGGCCGCCGGTGCTGATGGGCCAGCACTTCCAACTCGTCAGCGCACCAAATCGCTATGGCCTTCCGGCGTTCTACGAACTGCATGTATGGGCGTGGAGAGACAACCCGTTCGGGGCATTCGTCGACTGGAATCCCGAAGTCTCCTGTGCGGAGTTCGTCGGCTGATGCCGGCCGAGCGGCTTCTCGTTCGTCATCGTCAGAGGCGCGACGGACGAGAAGCCGACAAGGTCACTTGTCGCCGAGGATAATTGGCAGTCCGCTCTTGGAACTGCCGATGACGACGATCTTGGCGTTGCTGCTGGTCGCCAGCTTCTCGGTCGCCTCGATTCCTTTCCACTCGAGCAGTTGCGCGCTGATGCCTTGCGCGACGATGCGCTGGAAGTCGGCGATGCCCTGCGCCTCGATCCGCTTGCGTTCGGCTTCCTGCTGCTCTTTCGCGAGAACGAACTTCATCTGCTCCGATTCCTGCTCGCGCCGCAGCTTTTCCTGAATCGCGTTGGCGACTACAGGCGGCAGCCCGATCTTTCGTAACAGCACTTGCTGAACGACGATGCCTCGGTCGCTGGCGAGGCGGCGGAACAGCTGGAAGATCTCCGTCGCGATCCGCTCGCGTTCCGCCGAGTAGAGCGCCTTGGCTTCGTAGGACGCGGTAATCTCGCGAATCGACGAGCGGAACTGCGGCTCGACGATCGTGCCGACGTAGTCCGAGCCGACGGTCCGGTAGATGTCGGCGGCTTTCGCCGGATCGACCTGGAACAGGAGCGATGTTTCGAGATTCAGGATCAATCCTTCGCGCGACGGGACCTCAGCGGTCTCTTTGATCTCCTGCGTCTGCACGGACATCTTGACAACGCGGGTGAGCGGCAGGACGACGTTGACGCCCGGCGAGAGGACGGCGTTCGACACGTTGCCGAAGAAATCCTTTACGCCAACGTGTCCTGCGGGCACCGCGCGGAACGGTCCGCCCATCAGGAACACGATGAGACCGAAGATCACGAGAGCGGCGAAGATCGGTCTTTTGAACCCGGAGCGCGGCGGCGGGAACACATCGGTTCGCATGGCGTGCCCTCCTCTCGTAAGGCAGCCTCATTCTCGCATCGATTTCGAACTGGCCTTGTGGGTTCGGCGATCGACCACAAGATATGGTGCGAGCAGAACTGGCCTGAAGAATGAACGCCGAGACCGCAAAGATCGCCGAGTGTGAAATTCATTCGGAATCTCGGCGTTCTTGGCGAGCTCTGCGTTCATCGTGAATAGGCGAGCGGTAGTAAACCACGCGAGACAGTACACTAGTCTAGTATCTCCGCATGCGACTACCCCGTTTCGCCATCGCCGTTCTCGTCTCGCTGCTGTCCGCCGCTCCGCTTGCACAGCAACCGCCAGACAAGCAGGCATCGGCGCCACAGTCTTCGCCCAATCCGCGCCTCGATCAATACAAGCGCGACGTCGGCCTCGAGGTGGACGGCCTCGGCGAGATGGTTCAGCGCATGAACGATCAGGTGTTCAGCTTCGCCGAGCTCGGCTTCCAGGAATTCGAGACGACGAAATACCTGACCGGCATCCTCCGGCAGAACGGTTTCTCGATTCAGGAGAATCTCGCCGGCATTCCAACCGGCTGGATGGCGAGCTGGGGAGCGGGTAAGCCCGTGATCGCGCTCGGGTCCGACATCGACGACATCCCGCAGGCGTCGCAGAAACCGGGCGTCGCCTATCACGATCCGATTATCGAAGGCGCGCCCGGACACGGCGAGGGCCACAACTCCGGCATGCCGCTCCAGATTGCCGCCGCCCTCGCGGTGAAGAAGATCATGGAGCAGCAGCACCTCTCGGGCACGTTGCGCCTGTGGCCCGGTGTCGCCGAGGAACTCGACGGCGCAAAGGCGTACTACGTTCGCGCCGGCGCGTTCAAAGACGTGGACATTTCGATCTTCGTTCATGTCGGCGCGAACATGTCGGTGACATGGGGCGAAAGCACGTCGAACGCGCTCGTGTCCGTGGAATACAACTTCAAGGGCGAGAGCGCGCATGCGGCGTCAGCCCCGTGGCGCGGCCGGTCCGCCCTCGACGCCGTCGAGCTGATGGACATCGGCTGGAATTTCCGGCGCGAGCACCTCCGCCTGCAGCAGCGCTCGCACTACGTCATCAGCAACGGCGGCGATCAGCCAAACGTCGTGCCGCCGAACGCCACCGTCTGGTATTACTTCCGCGATACGAACTATCCAAACACCAAGACGCTGTGGGAACTCGGCGACAAGATGGCCAAGGCAGCGTCGATGATGACCGACACCGAAGTGTCGTCGCGTCTGCTCGGCTCGGCATGGTCCGGACACTTCAACAAGACGATCGCCGAAGTGATGCACGCGAACATCGAGAAGGTCGGTCTGCCGAAGTGGTCGGACGCCGATCTCACGCTCGCCAAAGCGCTGCAGCACGAGCTGAAAGTTCCGGAGATCGGACTGGCCACGGCGATCCAGCCGCTGCGCGGCCGCTCGGAGATTCCGGACGAAGAGCGCCGCGGCGGCGGCTCGGACGACATCGGCGACATTTCCTGGAACGTGCCGACCGTGACGCTCAACTATCCGGCCAATATGCAGGCAGGGCCTGGACACAACTGGGCGAACGCGATCACGATGGCGACGCCCATAGCGCACAAGGGCGTGCAATACGGCGCCAAGGTCGTCGCGCTGACCGTGATCGATTTCCTGATGAAGCCTGAATTGACAACGCAGGCGTGGGACTACTTCACGAACGTCCAGACCAAGGACACCAAGTACATCTCGTTCATCAGGCCCGAGGACAAGCCGGCCATCTGGCTCAACGAGCAGACGATGGCGAAATACCGGCCGGAGATGAAGAAGTACTACTACGACCCGTCGAAGTACAAGAACTACCTGGAGCAGCTCGGGATCACGTATCCGACCGTCCGGAAGTAGTGCGACCGTCTCCTACTTCGCGCTCATGCGCAGCATGTTTTCCAGCGCATGATTGCCTTCGTGGCAGGCGTATTCGAAAATCCGATACCGCTCGTCTCTGTTCAGCGGAAACGCCATTTTCCAGGGCCGGGTGTAAACGTTCGGATCATCGATGGTCACTTCGTACTGAATTGTGTCTTCGTCGACGCGCGTCAGGCGTTCGATCGTGTGAGCGGCCTGGCTTAGCGGAATGCCGCGAATGCGCCCTGCGGCGGCATGAGTGGCGATCCAGCCCCTCCCGTTGAAATTGGTGGTGTCGATCACCAGGGTGGCGCCTTCCCAGCGGCCGCGCGAGTCTCCGTCCCACGACCTGATGTCAGCGCGGAGATGCGGCCGACCGTCGAGTGGAATGACACGAGCCTCATGGATCATTTCAGAGTGCAGGACGACGTAGCCCGGCGTCTGTACAATCTGGTGACCGTTGTTATAGGCGCTCGGCCACATCGATCCGGGCACGCCGCGCGTAATGCATCGCTCCCACGGCCCGTAGTGTTCGAGGGAGTTCGGGTCGAGCGCAAGCGCCGCATCCCGGCTTTCAACCGCTTCTCGCTTCAGCGGAACTTTCCCGTCCGGCGGGTCCACGACCATCGACGGGCGCCGAGGGCTGGTCGGACTGTCCTGCACGAGCCAGTCGGCCGTACTCACTGCCGGTCCTCGCGGAGGTTGTTCTTCGCGACTCAGCCGCTCAAATGGCGTCGGGTCGTAATTCGTCCACACCCCCTGCAGGTCCGGCTGTCCGTCCGGCGTTCGACCGACGGTCCACTTCTTCTCCGTAACCGTCCGATCGGACTGCGGCGCCCCGCGAAGCAGCGCTCCGCAGACCAGCAGCGCTGCTGCCGCAGCGAGTACCTCCGCGGATCGTCGGCTGGATTGAATCATGTCGGACGAAATATCAGCGCCGTCGGGGAGTTAGCATAACGCTCGTTCTTTGTTCCTGTCAGGTTTCTCTGTTCGACAGTCCGACGCCGCCTCGCGTTTCGATGCACACGGTTCCAAGCGCCTGCCAGGTACGGCTGGGGTGGCCTGTCGCGACGAACTGGCCGATATCTGGTAGACAGTTGTAAGGGCCGGAGCCAAGATCAGCGCCTCCCGTATCTCACGGATTGGAATCGCCCGCCAATGGCGCATTCAGGGCTATCAGTTCGAGGTGGCAATTGGTTCGAATTCTGACTGTACGGCTTTTGTTGATTGTTTTCGCCGTCGTGGGCTCCTGGGCCGTCCCACGTGCTGATGCAGCCACGATTACTGTCAACTCTACCGACTTAACCGTCGCGTTTGGCGATGGTAAATGCACGCTGATCGAGGCGATGGAGAACGCACGGAATGCCAACGTCGGCTACCCTGATTGCGCGGCAGGAGAGGCGGCAGGCAACGTCATCGAACTCCAGGTTGGCCAGACTTACACGCTGCCAGGCGCGAACTCGGGCGCCGTGGGCCTGCCGTTCATCACGCGCACGCTTACTATCAACGGCCACGGCAGCACGCTTACACGTGGCGTGAACGCCGGTGCGTTCCGAGTGCTGTATGTGCTTGCAAGCTCGTTGACTCTCAACGACTTGACGATTCAGAACATCGTTCTGCCGAACGGCGCCGATGGCGCGATCTATAACGACAACGGCGCTCTCACCATCAACCGCTCGATAGTGAGGGGCACGCGCGTAGTGGCCGGGGGATCGGGCGGTGGCGCGATCACGAGCCGGGCTTGCAGCCCCGCCGTACTTGGCTTTTGCTCTGCCAACAGCCAGGCAAGCCTTGTCGTCGCCGATAGCGCCGTCGACGACAACGAGTCCCGTTCGACGACAAGCTCATTCGGCGCCGGCGCGGGAATCAATACCTACGCAGTCGGAAACGCGCTCAACCAGACGACAATCCTGAGAAGCCGCTTTCATGCGAACACCGCCACCAATCAGGGGGCAGGCGTGTCCAATGCGGCCTACGACGCCGGCGCCACGTCCACGGTGACGATCGACCGCAGTTCGATCACGGCGAACACGACCACCGGAGGCACGACCCCGGCATTCGGCGGCGGCTTAACCAACTTCGTGGGAAGGGTTTACACGGGCGGCGCCGCCAACGCTACCGCGACGCTGACCATCACCAATACGACGATTGCGAGCAATACCGCGGCAAACAGCGGGGCTGGCGATGGCTTCGGCGGCGGCATCTTCAACGAAGTTGACTGTGGTTTCCAGGTCTCGTGCGGCGGCGGCTCTTCAGCGCATCTCACGCTGAGGAGTGTGACGATGTCTGGCAATGCCTCGGGCAGCGATTCTGAAGGCGGACGCGGCGCGGGTATCTGGAGCAACAACAACGACCCGACCGGCAGCGTCACC
>Ga0070675_100001178_pt1 | contig 18981 bp, 20 predicted proteins | sample KBSM43metaG_FD_65343 | JGI IMG/M metagenome (GOLD analysis project Ga0070675, IMG submission 65343) | Miscanthus rhizosphere microbial communities from Kellogg Biological Station, Michigan, USA - KBS M4-3 metaG | ecosystem: Host-associated > Plants > Roots > Rhizosphere > Soil ... | reverse complement strand
CCTAAGCGCACTCCGAGCTTCTTCAGTCCTTTCACGCGACGGATGCCGGCAGCGAGTTCGGGGCTCAACAATCCTGCATCGGCCGCCTCGTAGGCCAGCCTCCGCACGGCGGCAAGCCGCACATTGATAGTGCCTGGGGCAAGACTCCGAAACTCCAAATGGTTTCGGCCGCATCACGACTGTCCGATTCAAGGAGAGTCTCGGCTCCGAGCAATACCATTCAACGAACTCGTCGATGGCGTGCCAATATCCACGCTGCGACTCGGGCGAACGTAGGCTGCCGAGAACGGCTGATTTGGATTGATCCAAGTCGGGTAGGCCGAACCGGAATTTAGGCCGCCTGTTCTTTTTTCTGTGGGATTTTCGTCTCATGTAGAAAGCCGCCTCCAAAACGGCTACTCACGAGAATGCAGAATTCTTTGGGGCATGTCGGTGATGGATCACGCAGAACCATAGCCGGTTACTCGTACACAGGGAGGAGTCCCGCGCCAGCCGGGTGCCACTCCCCGGGTGGGCCAGATCGCCCGCCAGTGAGGGCTCCCGATTAACCGTACTGGTCCTACCTGCGCGGTCAAAATGATTCGCCTGGATCGACGTCTGCAATCTCAAACGTTCAGAATTCTACCGGCTCGATCGCGTACGGCAGGATCTCGATCCTGCGATGTCATTCGTTCTACAACGGATCGAACTTCTGGTTTTGCAGCGTAAGAACTCAGGGTGTTGAGTGTTTCTCCTCACGTCAAGGCTTGGGTCGGAGGCAAAGCGTGCCAGGAGAGCGTGTAGATTATCGGGTGACTGTTTTATCCTCTTGCAAAGATGGCGTTGTAAATAGGATTTCCTGTCATAGTTTTACTTTATTTCTACTAATGTTGTCGTTGCGATGTTGCCGTCTTTGGCGGATTCGTCGTAGCGTTCGATGCTGAAGCCTCCGTTGCCTTTGAACGCGGAAAACGTGGTGCCGGATTCGGCGAAATTGCAAGTCACGCGGGCGATCACGATCGTATGGTTCTGGAGTTCACTGGTCGTGGTGCCGGTGCATCCGTACGCAGTACCGAGATCGTACTCTCTAGTCTTGCCGTCGTAGGTCGTAACGGCGGCAGCGATTTTCTGCTCGTAGAAATGGAAATCGTCCGGGCTGGTGACGCTGGGGGCTGCTTTTTCGATGCTCCAACTGACTGTGCGGACCGTTATCGCATCGCGGTTCCAGAGAGGATTGAGAGAGCCGCCCGTTAGATAGAAGCTGAGTTGGGCCACGGCCCAGAACGGCGGTGGGCAATCGTCTCCTCCCTCCACGTTAGTGAGCGGTTCCCGGTGGCAACCATAGTGGATCGTGGTGCCGACGAATCGAACGCCAATAAAGAGGCCGATACCAATGATAACGATCGCAATTTTCAGAGTCATGTGATTTTCCCTTCGTAAAAACCATATCCCCACCGGGTCATTTATTGGTCATCTGGCCTTTCGAGGCGTCGAATTCGAAAACGGGCGCAGGATCGATCTTGAATGTGTTCTCTGCGTTTGCTTCAAGCGGGACGGCGGACTGCTCGCTTCCTGCTTGAAATGTAAAGCGCGTCCCGCCTCCCCGGTGACCCTCCGCCGCTAGCCGATCAAGGCCAGTTATAAAAGCGAGCCTTTATATGTGTCAAGTACTTTGTATTGAAGAGTACAAAATATCGCTCACTGATGATATACCTGTGAAATTCCGAATTGTTCGCTGCAAACGCCGCAGGAGTTAGCGAACGCTCGTCTCTTGTTGTGAAGTCGGTATCCCGTACAAGTGCCTTCCGGAACCACAGATTGCCGATAACCTCACAGGACGACCTGCTGCGGATGCAAATCATCACCAATTATTCGGAGCGGCGAGTTGTTCGCATTCTCAAACTCTCAAACCCCGACTGTGAGACTGTGAATGCTACTGGCGTCGAACTTGGAATGGACGCCACCCCTCCCCGGCAGTTCGCGCCCAGGGCGCAACGTGGGGCAACCTGTTGGGGATGTCGGCAGAAGCCCAGGCTGGCAGTCACAAAAACTCGGCCTTCGGCTCCGGCAAGTGGCTTTGTTTGCAACGCGGACTCAGGCGCGAAAGCGCGCAAATACCTAACATCCTGTTTCTTAACGGAGTATTTGGAGTATTTCCTAAAACGGTAGGCCCGTAAGTCTATGAAACTAAAAGCGGGAGACGGGGATCGAACCCGCGACGTCCAGCTTGGGAATATGGACGCCGTTTGTTTATCAAAGACTTCCCTGTTCAATACGTTCATACAGGTCTATGGAATTGCGCCAGAAGTCGCAAAATGGCCTGTTTTCGTCTCTTAACGGAATAAATGGAGTATTTGGACGCCTATCCCTGGGAAGCCGCCATCCTTATATATAAGTACATAAGGATGACCGGACAGGCACCTTCGATTCGCAAGGAGTTGTTCGTATTCTCACGAGAAACCGAACAACCGGTCTCACGTTCTTACGCCCGCGCCTAGTCGCTTCCCCTAATCGGTTCCAGTGGTTTGTCGAACAATCCTTCCAAGCTGTCTTTCGCCTTGCCCTCCTTCTTAATGACTCTTCGCTGGGCATGGCAAAACCACCTTTGCATATCACGGCAATGTAAAGCTTCTGGCGTTGGAGAGGCCACGGCTGTTGCGCAGCGTGACAGCGACCGTGCCCTTGAGGCTCCCGTCGATAAAAATAGGGACTCTCAGTGCGCTAAGACTGCCGAAAGTTTCATCCGCAGCAAACCATTGACTGAACACCGATTGCACATCAAGACTCAGACTTTGACCCGCGACTGAACACCCTTTGGCAGTCCCGCAGCTGAGCCGAACTGCAGGAGTTGTGTTGAACTGCAGGTTCAACTGCGTCACCTCGCGCGTTGTCGACTGCGAAGTGATGAGAACGACGAATCCTTCCTGTGTGATTGTCTGTACGCCTCGGAGTACCGGCGCCTCCTGGGGTATCGTCGTCAACCCTGAGAACGTTGTCTCGACCATGCCAGCCTGCAACGTTCCATTTAACGTGAGAGTCCCTGCCACTGTACCGGCTTGAAAACCCAACGGACCATTAGGCGCAGTAAGAAACCGGGCTTGCAAGCTGTTCGCGGGGATCGTGTAGCTCACGGTGCGGCCACCGGTCGAAAACTGAATGGCCGGATCGTCCACCGGTGGTGCGGACCCAGGCGAGAAACTGAGCGTCAGCGTCCCGGCGACCTCGAAGGGAAACGCAGCCGACAGCGCTATTCCCACGCTCTCCTGCTGTCCGGGAACGAGTTCAGTTCTGGAAAACTGCAACGTCGGCATGGGAGTAGCCGCAACGGCCGTTACTTCAGAAACGGAATTCGAGGTCGGATCCAGGTCTCCCTCGGTCGACACAGAGACCGTGTGGGCCACAAGTGGCGCCGAGTTACTTTGTACTGCGACGGTCAACCTCAAAGTCGTCGACGCGCCAGACGACAATACTTTGGAAGACGTACAGGTCACCGCTTGGTCGTGTTCCGAACACGACCAGCCGTATCCGGTTCCGGATACAAACTTCCATCCCGGCGGCAAGGTGTCGGTCAATGTGAGCGCACTCGTAGTAGGCTTCAATCCCACGTTGCTCACGCCGATGGTAAAGACTCCGTCAAAGCCTACCCCTAGATTCCCGCTACGGGAAGTGGTGACCCGAAGATCCGGGAATGGAGAAACAACAGTAAACGGAATCTCATTTCTGTTCCCCAGTTCGGTTTCGACGGCAAGCTCGCGGATGCCCAGAGCCGCGTCAGGCGCGATCGTGAATTTCGCTCGAGCTGCCGTACTGCTTGTTACCAGGATATCGGTTACGGTTATTCCCGGGCCTGCGTCTACGGAGAGAATGCTACCAAGTCCCGTACCCGTAAAAGTAACGTCCAGGGTTGAACCTCGAGCGCCCAGGGTCGGAGAAATTCCGGTCGTGACCGTGACCGTGGAGACAACCTTACGGATGCGGTTGTTATTGAAGTCGGCGACAAACAGAGTCCCGCTCCCATCGACAGCGACACTAGTGGGATAGTTGAGCTGGGCTAGGGCCGGCGGTCCGCCGTCTCCGCTGAAACCCGGGAGCCCATTACCAGCGATTGTGGTGATGATTCCGTCGGGCGTGACCTTTCGAATCCGATTGTTGTGTGAGTCGGCGATGAAAATGTTGCCCGCCGTATCTACGGCAACCCCCAGTGGATATGAAAGCTGCGCAGACAAGGCGGGCCCCCTGTCTCCACCGAATCCACTTGTGCCATTACCCGCCACAGTCGTAATGACCCCGTCCGGTGTGACCTTGCGAACGCGGTTGTTATAGGAATCGGCGATGAAAAGGTTGCCGCCTGGATCGATGGCAATACCGTTCGGGTACGATAGTCTGGCGGAAGTTGCAGGACCGCCGTCTCCGCTGAACCCCGCGTTTCCATTGCCCGCCACCAATTTGATGTCGCCTGTCTTAGTGATCATCCAAACGCTGTGGGATATCGTTTCAGCGACGAACACATTGCCCTCCGGATCTGTCGCCACACCAGCCACACACTCTTCTCCATCGACGGCCAGGTCTTCGTAATCGAAGAAGTACCATTGGCGGTCGCTGCCCAGGCGGTTCATTGCTCCAACCGGAGAGATCCTGAGAACAGTGTTGGTGAAGCTATTTAGGAAGACCCTGTTACCAATGTTGAACGTTTCCGTGACAATCGCGTTGCCGGTCGCGTCTAGAACGACACTTGTGGGAAACCGCATTACTCCCCCACTCGCAAAGGTGCTGGTCACGCCGCCGGTAGTGACCTTGAGGATGCGTTGATTCCGCGAGTCTGCGACGTACAAATTCCCCCCGCCATCCAGGGCGACACCCGTCGGAAGGTTGAACTGGCTCGGAGATCCATCACCCGCAAACGTCGTGATGATGTCCTGAGCCAGACATGTGGCCGCAGACGACTGCAGAAAAGCAAGCAGGATGCAGAGACGGCACAAAAATGCGCGGAATCGCTTCACTTGGACACCTCCAGCGCGGCGACAAACGGAATTCACCTATTCGGTGGACATCCAACCGAGGACTCTTAGAGCAGTCACTGGTTGATGACTACTTAAGCAATTCGGACTATTCGTTACACGTCCGGTTACCGTAACAAACCTTGGGAACGCTTAGCTAGCCGGGCAGTTGCTTGAATGTACGCCTCTAACATGTGGCGGAGCGCCAAACTTCACGAGAATCTGGGTCGATAACATAACGGTAGATTCAGTTTGAGTTTGGCAAGCTCAGCGATCTGAGCCGCTCCCAGCCGTTCGTAGTGCTTGAGTCCAAAGACTGACCGGGTTTCGGTAACGAAGACCGCGAATTGCTTCATTGACTAGTGTGAGGCAGGCTTCATGCCCAAATCATCCGATCCCTGACGACCCGCGACCGCATGGAGATGGTGGCTAAGATTTGCGACGGCGTGCACCACGCCCATCAGCGCGGGCTGATTCACCGCGATCTCAAACCGGGCAACATCCTGGTCGATGACACTGGGCAGCCGAAAATCCTGGACTTCGGTGTTGCGCGTGTCACCGACAGCGACGCACGGGCAACCCAGCAAACCGATGTGGGTCAACTGGTCGGAACGCTCGCGTACATGAGTCCCGAACAGGCGCTGGCCGATCCGCTCGATATCGACATACGCACGGATGTCTATGCGCTCGGAGTGATTCTTCACGAATTGCTATCGGGACAACTGCCCTATCCGATCAGCAAGAAGATTCACGAGACGATTCAGACGATTCGGGAACAAGATCCGATGCGGCTCGGCGCTGTTAACCGCAGTTATCGAGGCGATATTGAGACTATCGTCGCCAAGGCGCTCGAAAAAGACCGTGCGCGGCGGTACGCATCGGCCGCGGAACTGGCCGCAGATATTCGTCGATACCTGAACGATGAGCCCATCGTCGCGCGGCGGCAGAGCGCGGGCTATCAACTGCAGAAGTTCGCGCGACGGCACAAGGCGGTGGTTGGGAGTGTTGCGGCTATATTCGTAGTGTTGTCGGCGGCAGTGGTGACCAGTAGGTTGCAAGCTTTAAGGGCGAGTGCTGCCGCGTTAAGGGCGAGCACCGCCGAGGGAGCGGCATTGGAAGAGCTGTCTCGCGCCAATAAGGCGGAGGAGGTCGCGCGCGAAGAGCGTGATCTCGCAGCTGCGGCGGAGGCGGAGTCAGACCGGCAACGGGACATTGCCTTGAGCGCGCAGCAGGAGGCCACGACTCAACGGAATCTGGCATCAGCCGAACGCGACCGGATCACCTGGCATTCTCTCGCTCGCGAGTCCCTTCGTCTTGCCTCACAGCACACCAATGATGAACTCGCAGTTCTGCTGGCGCGGCAGGCTTTCCTCCTTCATAGTCGGACTCCGAACCAGCCGCGAAACCTGGTTGAAGAAGCGCTCCAGCAGGCGGCCCGCTTGAGCCCATGGGGTTTTGGAATTTCGGGTCATGAGGGGGCGGTCAGTTCTGTAGCATTCTCACGCGATGGCGCGCTCCTGGTGACGGGCGGCGCGGACCGTACCGTCCGGGTCTGGAATTTGAATGCCCGCAATACTCCGCCTGTCATCTTCGTAGGCCACACTGCTCCTGTCTACGCCGTGGCCTTTTCGCCCGACGGCTCGCGCATCGCTTCGGGCGACGACTTTTCGCTCCTTGTCTGGAATCCCAACGAACCTAATGCTCCGCCCCAATCACCGAGAGGCTACCAATCGCGCTCCGAATCGAGTCCCATTTCTTCGGTCGCGTTTTCACCTGATGGGATGCGCCTGGCATTCAGCCAATATACCGGAGTGTGGATATGGGATTTGCGCAGTCCCACCTCCCCTCCCGTCTCACTAGGTTTAGATCGAGGCGGGCTACCTTTCACATCCGTGGCGTTCTCGTCCGATAACGCGCACGTTGCCGCTGGTGACAGCTCCGGGCGCGTGTGGGTGGCAGATCTGCGCGTCCCCGGCGTTCCGCCGTTGGTGTTCCGAGGTCCTCGAGGGCACAGTTCAGTTGCATTCTCGCCCGATGGGAAGCGACTCGCCTCCGCCGGATCGGGTCTCTGGGATTCGATACAAGAAAGGCGTGGGGAAGGATCGGACTGGAGTGTCAGGGTATGGGACCTCGCCAATCCCGCCGGACCGCCAGTACTGTTGCCCGGCCAGGAGAGCCGGGCCAATTCCGTGGCGTTTTCGCCGGACGGGAAGAAGGTGGTCTCCGCCGGTGAAGACGGCGCCCTGCGCATTTGGGAGCTCGGCGAACCGGCGTCGCCTTTACTGCTCCGGACTCACGACGGGCCTGCCCGCTCCGCAGCGTTTTCCCCGGACGGCGCCCGTGTGGCTTCCACGGGCAATGATCACCGCGTCCATATCTGGGACTTGCGCGATTCCAAGGTCCCGTTCAGACCGCTCAGGGCCCACCAGGAAAGTGTCGAATCCCTCGCGTTTTCGCCCAATAGCGCTTACCTGATATCCGGGAGCGCGGATCGCACGGCGGGCGTGTGGGACCTGAGGAATCCAAACAGCGCGCCTGTCTCGCTCCGGCACGAGGATGTTGTCCAGTACCTGGCCTTCTCTCCGGATGGCTTTCATCTCGCATCTGCCACTGCGGGATCAGCACGGGTGTGGAATATGCGCGATCTTGCTTCGCAGCCAGCGTTGCTCCAGGACGAGGGCATTAAATCCATCGCATTCTCGCCTGATGGCACGGAGCTGGCCTCCTTTACAATCAAGGTCACTCAGACTCGAAACGATCTACCCGGCGGTGTGATCCGATTGAGTATGGCATTCCGGCCTGAGGTAAAGCGGTGGGACCTGCGCACTGCTGTCTTGCAGCCACTTCTACCGGAGGCTCTAACAACCGGTATGCGAGTTGTCGTCGCGTTCTCCAATGACTGGAGCCGTTTTGCCTCCGGCCGAGACGACACCTCCGCCCAAAACGGCGGCTCCGTCCGAGTGTGGGACCGACGCCGCCCTGATCTCCCTGCGGCGCAACTTGGAGGGCGCCAGAACGGCGTGACTGCGCTGGCATTCTCGCGGAGTGGCCGCCTCCTTGCGTCGGCTGGCGGGGATCTCGTCGTTCGCGTGTGGAATGCGGAGAATCCAGATGGCCCACCCTTGAGTTTTCAAGGTTCCGGAAACTTTGTCGGGTTCTCCCTCGACGACACGCGCGTCGTCGCGGGCGGAATTGGGGCTGCGGTCGTGCGAATGTGGGACCTGCTCGAGCCCACCGCCCCACCCGTAATATTCACGGGCGGCAGCGCTGCTATACGGTCGGTTGCCCTTTCCCGCGACGGCTCCTCTCTGGCCCTTGGAGACGTGGCGGGTAACGTCTGGCTCTGGAACCTTTGGACCGCGGCGGCCGACTACCTCTGTACACGCGTCTCCCGTAACCTTTCCATTGCAGAGTGGAGATTGTACGTAGGGAATGCGATCCCTTACGAACGCACGTGCCCCTCGCTGCCCGCCGGTATTGGTGTTCCGTGAGTGCCAATACCGGTTGGAAAAGCTTGTGAACCTGTTAAGGCAAGGACAAACCTCTTCTACAATCCTTCTTATGTCCCTTCGCATCTACGTCGACGCTTACTCCGGCTATCGCGCCAACAAACGGCCAATGTCCTTCTCCGTGGATTTAGCCACTGGAGAAAATGTCGTCACAGGTGTCTATGACATCGAAGCCGTTGAGGACCGCTGGTACGACGCGAACGCGGAGTACTTCAAAGTTCGCACCACCGAGGGCAAACGCTACATCCTTCGTTACGCAGATCGAGAGGAACAGTGGACATTGCAGAGCGGCTTTGATGGCACGGAACTGTTGGCGAGACCGCGCATCGAGCTGGTCGCTGTGGAGCCATCCGCGATTCGCCAGGCGGAACTGAAAATCGCTGGTTGTGTGCGATGCCGCGCAGACGAATCCGACATCCCGTTCGATTCGATTCTCCCTGACGTACTCGGCACACACGGACCGTTCGAGTTCGTGATGAGCGAGCCTGGACGTTGCCCCAACTGCAAAGGGGCGCTATCCGAGAGGGCGCTGGTCGAGCCGCAGGGTGGCATTGAAGTGGAAACGATGGAATGAGGGAACTGTATTTGCGGTTCGATGATTCCTATTCATTGTTCACCGCTTCTTAATTGGAACCCTATGGGAGGCAAAATCGAGCGCACAGGCGTTGCCGGCGTCGAAGCGGACTGAAACGATCCTGGGTCCCCCAAAATGGCTGCACTTTGTCTATACCATTAACAGCCGCGCTCTGGATGTGCAGATCGTAGCGGGATTTCCTTTTATATCTTTGTAAACTTGCCGTGATACCCTCCCGCAAACGTTTTTCACAACCCAACAGGAGGACTGAAATGAAGCAGTTCAGAAACCGCGTTATAGGAATGGCGATGTTATTGACTCTGGCAGCCGTTGGTGTACTTATGACCGTGCATCAGGGTGGTGCACAGGGCCAAGGGAACCTAGTTCCTGGATCGGCGCCCGTAAATATCGTCAGTCCACTGCCGCTTCCGATCACGGGTTCGACAAGCGTTTCGGGCACGGTCGCCGTCACACAGAGCGGGACGTGGGATGTGCGGATTACAGGGCGAACCCCCTACCACTTCCGCGTGAACGGCTCCTTCGATGGCAGCAGCGGTACGACCGGCGCAGAGGTGAGCCACACACTGCCTGCTGGCAAGACCTTCGAGATGCAGCACGTCTCCTGCTCGGCAAACATAGCGCACGAAACTGGTAATCCCCTCGTGCTGGTCCTCCTTTCAGGTGCTATTCCCAACCAGGTGACATTAGCCTCGCTTCAGGTTCCCCAACTGGGAGGCTATAAGCGAGCGTACTTCGTCACGCAAGCCACGCATGCGTACCTGGGTCCCGTCCCAAATCAGTCCTTCGGCAACACTATTACGGTTAGCGCCGGAGTTTGGGATGGGGCTGGATTCGTGGACTGTTACGTAGCGGGTGAGCTGATCAACTGAGGCGCGGGAGTTCGCAGTTTTGGCGAGTCCTTGGGAGCGCCCCTGAACATGCGCCTGTGAAGTGCCCGCTGTATCATGGTCCGGTCAGTGAGAAGACTTTGGTCGAATCGGCCTGGTTGTGCGAGGCGATAACGAGATCGACCTTGGAAACTCCTAGCCGGTTCAAGTCGGCGAGCATCGTTCCCGTTGACCGACCGCCATCATAGACAAGGTTCTGCCCGGAGGGGGGAGTAGCAGGAACTGGCAATGAGGACTAATGGAACTGCACTTCGGAGTCGGCGAGGCTCTATATATAAAGGATGCCTGATTAACCGCACACTTGTTCGGCATACGTCCGCAGACGTCTTTCGTGCATGGGGTTTTGCGGGGACAAATAAAACGAAAGGCGTTGTCACAAAGACGCCGGATTGCTTAATTACCTTCTAGAGGTCCGATTGAGAAAGAGCGTCATCGGATTCGGAAAACGCTCCCGTCCTCGTAAAGGACATCGGGCCTGAAATCCGTGCAGCCGCCTTAAGGCTTTACATAGAAAATATCGCGGTCTGCTGAAACAGCCGGAGAAGCAAAAGTCACCTTAACGTAACGTGCTTGAAGCCATCCAAAGGAGAACCCCTATGAAGATGCGTTCCACCAGCGCCGCCCTCGGGCTCCTGGTTGTTTTCGGATTGCTGATCGGCCGATTCCTGTGGGCCGCCATTCCTGGGGGGCAGAGCGTGGCGATCGACTACAGCGCCGAAGTACCCGGCGCTAATGGCAAGTACCAGTTCAACATCCCCATCGAACCGGTGATGTTCCCTCTCCAGACGATACAGGGGAAATATAGGCTGGTCCGGTTGCGCATCTCGAACTCGACGACGACGACGCTCGCGCTGTCCGCCGACCGCGATCGCTTCGAGGTGCTACTTGACAAGGGCGCGACCGCCGTTGCAGCAGTGCTCAACCCGCAGCGCCTCGACCCCACATTCTGGGGCGCGATCGACGTAAAGACCCGCGAAAACCTGGCATACCCCATCACGCTGAAAGGGAAACCAGAATCGATGCCGGGCCTCCCGACCTCGGAGTCGCTCTATATGTATGTGCTGGTGCCGGCGGCGCAGGTTAGCAAGTTGCCTGAGGGGTTTCGGTACACGATCGCAAGCCTCAGCCAGACGATTGAGATTCGTCTTCCACCGACGACGCGGGGCGCAACTGCGCAATAAACGTGACCACCGTGCTCTCCGACGCCTTAGACAGGCTCCTCAAATACCTCGAGAAGCAGCGATACTGGAAGACGATCCAGCCGTTCTTCCTCACCACTTTCGGCACCGTCGCCGCCGAGGTGGCGGCGTATCAGTACGTCAAGTCGCAGTACAACCTGACGCAAGTCCCGTTATTCCTCGGTAGTTACATCTCGACGCGGATCTTGGTGTCCGGGGCCGCTGTGCTGGTGCTGCTGCTCCTCTTCAAGGTCAATCCAGGCCGGCGCAACCGGCCGGCCCCAAGTCGGCTTGTAGCTCTGTACCGCGCGAACCGGACGACGATCCTCTATCGGGGCCTGCTCATCGCGACTGTCGCTGTGGCAAGCGGGCTCGTCTTCTTCGCCACATCGCCCACCCGCGCGAGCCGGATCACGATCCGGTTCTTCGATTTACCTTCCGACGTGCGAAGCGAGGCCTTCACGTACCTGGTGTATGAGATAAACCGGATCCAGCGGCAGTGGTACTTCGATATCGACGCGCGCCCGTTCAACACGTTGGAACTCTCGCCCGCGGAATACAACGCGTGCAACCCCGAAGGCTACGACCACGTCCAGCCGCTCCTCTGCTACGCCGAACGCAAGAGCGAATCGCAGGGACCGATCATCTTGATCACGGCCATGCCGCTGAACGACGCGTACCTCGCCACGCACTTCGGTATCGCGTCGGTGATCACAACGGCCGACGCTGCCTACGTGGCGCCGATCACCAACTACGAGTACCTAGCGTACATGACCGTCCTGCAGAGCATGCTCATCCAGCTCGACGCGCAGGGCACTATCCCCGCCGACGCATTCGTCCCCGGCCCAACATCAAGCGGTGGCGCATTCGAGTTCATTCCGGCCCGCGACATGTTCAAGGCGGCGATGCTTGCGCCACGTCTCAGCCCGGCGCTGGAAGGGCAGATCTTCAACCGCTTCGGACCTGGATACCTTGAGGTCTGCTCACAGCTGCTCTCGCTCGACTGGCTCTACGCACCGCGTGTCAGGGAGAATCTCTCGAAACTGTTCGGCGTCACGCTTAGCCACTGAGTAGCTCGGCCCAATGGTAGGTCACTGACGCACCTAGTCGCCTCAACCTGGGGAAATCTCCGCCACGCGATCCAGGAAGTACGTCAGCACACAGCATCAAGTTGAGGGGTAAGGGCAGAGTCGGGCAGGTTGTTAAGTGTCAATTTCCACCCACGTCTTCTCATTAATCGCCCGTCGGCACTGAACTATCTCATTGGGCATAGAGTCTCATTGGCTCTGTTTTTGGATCGCACCGCCTAATACGTGTCACCGCGCAAGTCCTCGTTTCACCCTTTGGGTCCTCAGTGAAACGCACGACCTCAGAATACTCAGTGAAACACGTAAATTCACGAGCGACCACTGTGCCAGTGCCGGGTATGAAGCAATCGACAAACCAGTGAGGATAGAGAATCTGGTAGACCTGCGTCCCGAGGAACAAGAGGAAAACGACGATAGCCACCCACACCAACGCCGCCTTCACCTTCAAGCGTCAATCTCCACGAGAGTCTTCTCATTCACTGGTTGCTTACACTGCGGGCACTTCGCCATGCGTTGTTGGAGGTACTTGGAAAACGCACCGGCTCCTCTGTCTTCGGACTCTGCGAAGCTTTACAGAAAGTCTTGGCCATGGTAAGCGTGGGGCATACCAATTATGCAAAGCTGAACGCGCTCCTTTTCCGAATGCTCAATGTTTGAAAATCCACATTGGCGAGGTCGACAATGAAAAGAAACGGAGTCAAGCAGTACGCGCGGAACCTGGCTGTAATAGTCCTGTTAAGTTTGACCTTTTCGACCGTTCTCTATGCCGATTCGATTATCATCGGCGCGCCGGGTACTGCAATAAACTCGGTTCCTTTTGGCGGTGGAGTTGGATCCAACCTTGGAACGCGATACCAGCAGGCGTATTCATCCGTTCAATTCATCGGCACTGGCCCCGTTCTCATAACCAGCATCGCCTTTCTGCAGGGAACCGTCGGAACGGGAGGAATCTTTGCACCGAGCAACTACACATTCTACCTTTCGACGATTAGCGCGGGCATAGACACGCTTAGCAATTTCAACTTTGACAGTAACCGCGGAGCAGATAATACGCTGTTCACAAGCATTAGCCTGAGCGGGGCATCTCCTGCGACATTCATCATCAGTGGTGACACTCCATTTCTCTATGATCCGGCAAAAGGCAATCTCTTGATGGATATCGTTGTCGCTCCCGGCGGTATCACTGCTGGTTCCCTCGGTTTCCCAGCTCTCTATTTGGCGCGAAACGACGCAACAGGCATTTTCAGCCGATACCATAATTTCGCTACGGGCAATATTGGTTTCGGACTGGTGACTGAGATCAATTTCACTTCAGTGCCAGAACCCGCGACATTTGTGCTGCTGAGCACTGGGTTTGCTGGCATCATTGCCCTCGTCTATTGCGATGGACTAAAAAGACGAGATCTCGCGTCCTTCAAAAACACCCGAGCATCCGAGCGTAAGGCTGCAAATGTGACGGCGGTTGGATCGTCACTGTAACTCGCTATAATTTGTTCGTGCTTCTGAAGATTGAACCGATGCGGCTTGTCCGCCGCCCTCGACCGTTTGACCACCAAAAAGAGCTTCGCAACATTTTCACCGTTTAGCAGAAGATCTAACGACAGCGCTTGACCGTTGAGCGTTCGACCATTGAGGTCGTTAGAGAAGACGGAGAACCGTCCAGTCTTGAAGACTAGTGTGTCACTCGGCTGCAGATCGAAGGTGATTGTCTCGCCATATCCCGGCAATTGGAAAGTGAACAGAAGCAGTCCAACCAGAGATAGTTTCTTCATTTGAGCTTTCTCCCGTCGTATTGTTGACTCTTTGAAAGCGCGAGACGCGCGGCGGTAGGGATTCGCCGAAGGGTTTTGGCGCAATAGCTGATGAGAGATTCGTCCAGGTTCATCACATTCACCGTTTAGACGAGAACGAGCAAGGCAGCGAACAGGCGCTTGATTGTACCCGTAAACCGCCACTCTTCCCCGGACCCTCTCAAACCTGTAACCCTTCAGCATGTCGTTACTCGGGTTCCGCACGAATAGCACGGCCAGCCATCGCGGCACTCTGAAGAACTGATACCGCTCGCCGGTGTTCATCGTCACCTGGAGGACGCTTCGGTGCCACGTGGCGGCTTTGTATATGGAGTGGTCGAGCTTCTTGACGGGCGAGGTCAGCGGTTCCACAAGGTGCGAGCAATTCAGCGTGAACTTCCAGCAGTGTCCACACCAGTAGGCGTTGGGGTCGTTGTGGAGGTACTTCGTTGCGGGATGCTGGAGCATAGGGAAAGTGTAGCGCCTCCGATCTTCAACCGCGATGTTGCTATAGGACGAGTGATAGACTAGCTTCGGTTCCCTTTCCTTACCGGAGGCATATGCGCTTCAAGATAGTTTCCACTATCACTCTCTGTCTTCTCCTTTGCCTGATCAACAGCATCTGTGTTCTTGCTTGCTCGTGTAGGCCAAATGGACCGCCGCGAGAGGAACTAGAGACCGCTGTCGCCGTGTTCTCCGGTAAGGTGACGAAGATTGAAAATCCCAATAAAGGCCCAGTTCGGAGTAGCGCCGATCCTGTTTACGTCTCGCTTCAGGTATCCAGGGTATGGAAAGGGAGCATTGCCACAACGGTGATGGTCCAAACTGCGGCTTCAGGTGCCAGCTGTGGCTATGATTCCTTCTCGGTGGGGAACGAATTTCTCGTATACGCGCATGGAAGCGACACGAAACTTGCAGTAAGTCTGTGCTCGCGAACTCGTTTCTTGTCGCAAGCTGCCGAGGATCTGCAAGCCCTCGGCGCAGGTGCAGTGCCAGTAGCACGACTTGCGCAATAACCTTTAGGACACTTCCACCCCAACGTCTTCTCGTTGCTGTCCCGCCCTGCTCGAAGCTCCGAATCCGAATGATGTTCTGATTTCCGCAGAAATGCCCTTCGTGTAAGGTTGGCTGCGAGGCCACGGCGGACTGTCAGTCTTCTAAGGGAAAGTGAGAGCTTCTGGATGGTGAGCAACCAAATTGATTCGGAATCTGCTCCGACGAAGCGCCATTGGTCGCGATGGGCCGCGATGCTGTGTTTGTTCGCAAGTTTGTCGCTGGCAGTGTTGCCAGAGACGGGCTGGGAGTCACGATACGGTATAGCCGCGCTTATTCTGGGGCTGTCGATCGTGTGCGGCATTCTGGAGCGCCAATGGATTCTTGTCGGTATCGCCCTGGTCCCAGGCTGTGCGGTTGTGGCGTCAATTCAGCCGGATCCTCACATGATCGCGCATGAGCAGAATGCTGTAAGGAACCTGAGAACAATCAACGCCGCGGAAGTCACCTACAAGTCGTCCTCAGGCGGCAAGTACGGCACGATGACGGACCTTATTGGTGCCCGACTCTTAGATAAAACATATGTCGGCGACCCCGGCACGAGGGGAGGTTATAAATTCGCAATCACGCTGGATGCGACGGGTCAGGGCTATACGGCGACCGCAGTTCCAGCGTCGCCGAGGTCAGCCCGCTACGCTTACTGCATCGCGCCCGATGCCGTCATCCGCTATTCGACCGACAGCAAACTTGCTCCGTACCGGCAGGCCGGAAAGCCTGTACCGCGGGCGAACAGACATTCGATTTCCACCAACGTCTCTTCTCGTTGATCGCCCCGCCCTGACACCCGTCGGCACCGTCATGGAATGGGCATAGGCGTGGGGAAGAGAATCCAGTACACGTTCGTTCCCACGAACAGCAGGAAAACGACGATAGCCACCCACATCAACGCGGCCTTCACGCGTCAATCTCCACCAACGTCTTCTCATTGATCTCCCGCTTGCACTGCGGGCGTGTCACTTATGGGGCGTCAGCCATGCTTGTCGGCATTTTCTAGAACGCTTCACTTTGCAACTTCCCATACCGCGCTTACCGGCGTCGTCAATGTACCGTTCTACGTCAGCATAATCATACAAACACGCGAATTCGCGGCCCAAGGGAGCACTACCCCCCACGCATTGGACGGACCAGTCGGGATAACTGATCTGATAGATGTTCATGCCGATGAACGCGGGGGAAACTGTAACGACCAGCCATACTATCCAGGGCTTGGACTTCATTCGACCTCTACCAGCGTCTTCTCGTTAACCTTCCGCTTGCACTGCGGACACTTCGCCATGGACTCAACCATCACGTAATCCGTCACGGCGAGGTCGTTGCCGGTAACGCGGTCGAGCACGTTATCAAACGGCAACTCTGCATCGTCTGGAGCGCAGCCCTCGCAGCCGATGATGAGCTTCTCGGGCTCGCGCAAGGTCTCAGCGTCGATAAGAACAACGTTCTGGGTTTCGGGTGGTGGGTCGAAGAAGTCAGGCATTACCCAGCTCCGGCCTCGTCGTGCAGAATACACGAACGTCGACAAGCCTCTTAGAGATCCCAGGCCCCCAGCGCCGACAGGGGGATTTCGATCCAATCGAAACTATCTTTAAACTCGCCGCGTGTTTTTCGAGAAAACCACAAGCCAAGGATCTTACTTTTGAACAGCAAAGGAAGACCACACGCACATGTGTATATCTTCGCTTCGAGGGACTCATCAACCTGTAGCGCCTTGAATTGGATACCGCAAGTACACTCGTAGAACGCCAAGGTTGGCATGCATCAGACCGCCCAGAGTTTCAGACATCAGATAAACAAACGGCCTGATACTACCACGGCATGGCAACCGTCTCTTGTGAGGCTCCTCCGTACCATCTGGACAACAAACCCGTCCACCCGGCGGGCCTGTTCGGTCTCTAATTCCGATCCGAATTGACGAGCCAGAAGCAGACGATCGCGAAGAAAATGAGGAGGACTACAACCCATTCCACCGGCTTTAATCCAAACATGGCAGGGCCTCATAGCGAGTATTCGCCAGAGAACTGACGGGGGTCAAATAAACTGAGACACTACCAGAAACGGGCAAGCTAAATTCAGAAAGCCGGTCGCATGGTAGGATTGCGGGACAAATGAAAAACGATGCTTGCCCAAAATGCGGCTCAACAGAATTGCAACGCGGCGAGATCTTTCCCAAGAGCACAACGTGGGATGTTCGATTTAGGCCGGAACATGCTTCAACATTCAGTCTCAAAAACAAAATCAAGGCATTGGCATGTTCGTCATGCGGCTACATAGAGCTGTTTCTCGCTGACGACGACAAATAAACAAAGCTATTTTCAAAAGACCCCACTACCCCGATTCCCTGACAGTGGACATTGCGGCCTTCCGTGGAGTAGCTTTTAGGAGTTCCATGGAAGGATCCATTGGGTCTCCTTATCGCAGTTAGCACTTTCGGGCCGCATCGGCATGCGGCCCTTTTTCTTGCACCCGGCGGGCCGTGTTAGCAGCCGTGCTCTTCCATGTGCTGCCGCAACGCGCGTTCAGCAGTCTCACAAATCGTGTTGGCGGCTGTTGCAGCGTCATATAGAACCTCAAATTCGCCAAGCGGAACAAGCGCCGCTTCGTGATGCATCCTTAGGACGGCGTTTAAATACCATTGGATTGCTCTTTCGTACTTTTCGCTTAGGGAATCTTTTTCGCGCCTTGACTCCCCTTGAAGATGCAGAGCTTTAAAGATACCGCGCTGTACACCGCATTAGTGCCCTATCTGAATGGAAAAGATCCAACGATTACTCGTAACTGCATCCACGCAGTCACGAGTCTGCCGGGACTGCAGAATTGGGTCCCTGCTGTACTGAACGATCTGGTGGCACGCAGGATCCTTTCATGGGGCTTGCCGCTTGCACTGCTGAGTGACGTCTCATCTCTTGGACCCCTCCGGCGAAAGCTAGCCTCTGCAGTCTTAAAGAACGACGCTCCTGATGCCAGCGATGTGTCAGAGATAGCCGGTGCGGGCTTAGTCCGAGTACTTGACGGAAACCTCACACGAGTGCCGGCGGCGAAGGTCCGAAAGACCCCGGATTTCGTCGCTGAGTGGTCAGGTGAGAAGGTCGATCTCGAAATCACACGTGCGGATGAGAAAGCGGAACACGTTCGTCGGGCTAACGCGGCAAAATACGTAACTCGAGATTGCGGCTATGAGCCGCCTTACACCACAATGCAGCCGACAATCGGCGCAGAACGGTTTTCCCAACTGAAGTATGATTCTCGCGCGTTTTGCGGCACAACGTGAGAATCGTTCGGCCCGCTTGAATACCCATTGAAGGGCCGGAGTTCCGGCCCTTCTTCAAATCAAGTCGTTGGTTCGATACCGATCCAATCGTTGACGGCCTCTCGGAGCCGTTGCTTGCATCCAACATAACGCTCAGTCATTTGTACGGAGACATGGCCGAGCAAGAACTGAATTTGTTCCAGTTCTCCGCCTGCTGCATGACAAACGTGCGCATGATCGGCGTAGGTCGTGGGGAGCGAGTTTTGGGATTCCCCATTTCGTGGCGTATGTCTTAACAACGTGCCAGACCACTTTCTCGGTCATCCCCTCACCCCATGTAGTTCCGGATCGGCACACGCACCTGAATAATCTTCCCTTGGTGATGCTCGCTGCCTGGAACCAATCATCGAGGAATCGCTTTACCCATTCCGGAACTGGCACAGTCCGAATGTGCCCGCCCTTTTCCGATCAAATCGACGATGGCCCAATGATCCTCGCGACGTTGAAGGTGATCGAAGGTAAGGTCTGCCAACTCGCGGCGTCGCAGACCACAACCCAACAAGACAGCGATGATTGCACGATCTCGCTTGCCCTTAAGCGTCTCAGCATTAGGAGACTGCCACAGAGCACGAGCCTCGTCTGCCGAGAGCCAATTTCCTAA
>Ga0070675_100001172_pt1 | contig 18998 bp, 13 predicted proteins | sample KBSM43metaG_FD_65343 | JGI IMG/M metagenome (GOLD analysis project Ga0070675, IMG submission 65343) | Miscanthus rhizosphere microbial communities from Kellogg Biological Station, Michigan, USA - KBS M4-3 metaG | ecosystem: Host-associated > Plants > Roots > Rhizosphere > Soil ... | reverse complement strand
AAGGCGCGAGCTGAGATGCGGCGGCAGTTCAGCCGCTGCGTCTGCCGCGGGTGCCTTGAGAGGGCGCAGCGGGCCGCCGAAACCTAGCGAGGCCGCGACACCCTTGCGGTCGCCCGTCAGGATCGGACGCAGGGCGACCTTCCCGGATGCGCGACGGGTTGCGTAGATCGGCTGTTCGCTCGAGTGCAGAGCGTCGATGCCGGCGCCGGTCCCGGCCCCGATCCCGCCGTAGACGAGCGCGAGGATCGGAATCATCGCCACGCCTCCGTCCCTGTACTCTGTGGCGATCGCCATGCCACCCAGGACTCCCAGCCCCGCCCCGACGGCGAACCCCCACTTCGCGCCGTTGGCAAGCGAGTCGGGGCGCCGCTGGTGGATGGTCGTGATGTCACCCTCGAGGAATGCCCGGAGGTTGCCCGAGACGCGCAGCGACAGTGAGGAGGGCGACAGCTCGGCGATGGCCCCTCGCACCTCCCGGCCGCTGCTGTCGGTGACGCGCACGGTATCGCCGGACTTGACGAGCACCCGGAGCTGATCGAACGAGCCGGCCAACTCCTGGGCCTGGCCCGCCGTGGCGACCGATTCGAGGAACAGGACGAGAAGGGCGACGCGCGAGGCAGGAGACGGCATACCCGCAGCCTACGGGGTGCAGTCCAGCGAAGTCCTGACGGGACGCTGAAAAATGCTGAAAGGCGGACCTGAAGGTCCGCCTCTACATGTACGTGGTTGCGGGTCTTCAGACCCGCCGAGATTCTAGAGGCTCAGCCGCCCCGTGCTGTGGCCGATCTGATCGACCTCGGCTCCCGCCAGGTCCGCCATGCCCAGCAGCAGGTTGGCAGTTGGTGGCTTGTTCTCCGCCACGATGTGGCGGTTGCCCTTCAAACGTCCGTTGGCGCCGCCCACGAGCAGCACCGGCGGGTTGTTGCGGTCGTGAGCGTTGCCGTTGCCCATGCCGCTTCCGAAGTAGAGCAGCGAGCGATCGAGCAGCGTCCCGTCGCCGTCCTTCGTCTGCTGCAGCTTGCCCACGAACTCGGCCAGCTTGCTGACGTGATACGTCGTCAGCTTGACGTACTTGGCGATCCCCTCCGGGGTGTCGCCGTGGTGCGACACCGGGTGGTGCGGCTCGGGGATGCCGATGTGCGCGTAGCTGCGGCCGCTGCCCTCGTGCGCCACCATGAACGTGAACACGCGCGTGATGTCGGCCTGGAAAGCCAGCAGCATCAGGTCGTAGGTCACCGTCAGGTGATCGTCGATGTTGTCGGGGAGGCCGAGCGGCGCCACCGCGCCCTCCGGCGTCGACGCCGCGCGCGTCTCCATGCGCGCGATCTGCTTCTCGACGTCCCGGATGTTGGTCATGTACTCGTCGAGGATGGCGTTGTCGGCCGGGCCCAGATTGCGGCGCATGCGGCCGGCTTCCTCCGCCACGGAGTCGAGCAGGCTCTGCTTCCGGCGCATGTTCGCGGCGCGCCGGCTGGTTGATCCGGTCTCCCCGAACATCCGCTCGAACGTCACGCGCGGGTTGACCGCCACCGGCAGCGGGCTCTTGTCATCGCGCCACGAGATGGCATTGAAGAACACGCACGGGTAGCCGTCGCAGGCACCGGCCGACGTGCCCATGTCCTCGGTGCCCACCTCGAGCGACCGCAGCGGCGTGTCGTCGGCGATCTTGTCGGCGATGAACTGGTCGATCGATTTCTTCGACTGGACGACGAACTTCGCCATCTCGGTCACCGGGCCGGTCCCGTTGAGCCACGCGGCGCTGGCGCCCATGTGCACGCCGCCCATGTCCGGGTTGCCGTCGGGCGCCTTCATGCCGCTCAAGGTCACCAGGTGGCTGCGGTAGGCCTCGAGCGGCTGCATGACCGGCTTGAACTCGAACGCGCTGCCGGCCGCTTCGGGGTGCCACTGCTGGGGATAGATGCCGTTGGGGATGTAAATCGCCCCGAATCGCATCGGCCGTGCCGCCTGCGCCGACAACGCCGGAATCATGGCGTCGAGGAACGGCATCGCCAGCATCGTGCCCATGGCCCCGCGGAGGAACGTCCGCCGCGGCAGGTGCTTCTTCGTGACAATCATCAGTTACTCCTCGACTCGTTCACCGTGCGGCACTGGTCGTCACTGGTGCGGCACCCGATCGCATGGCCGTCCGCATCTGAAATGGTACGCTGCGTACGATGCCGAGCACAATCGACTGCATCGCGTAATTCTGCGCAGCCGCCCTGGTCACGATGCTGCGGACGACGGGCATGTCCACCGGCTCGAGCCCGCGCCCGAGCGCGTAGATCAGCATCTTTTCCGTAATCGTCCCCGCGAACACCTCAGGCCTGGCGAGTAGGGCCGCGCGCAGCGCCGCCGGTCCATCCACCTTGGTGCCGTCCGACAACATGCCGGCGGCGTCGATCGGGAGCCCCTCGCGGGTCTTGGTCTGCCACTGCCCGACGGCGTCGAAGTTCTCGAGGGCGAAGCCGGCGGGATCGATGTTGCGATGGCACGAGCCGCACACCGGGTTCGCGCGATGCCGCTCGAGCTGCTCGCGCACGGTGGACGGCCGGTCCTTGTGCGCGCTCTCCGCGAGATCGGGCACGACGGCCGGTGGCGGCAGCGGCGGCGTGTTGAGCAGGTTCGAGACGATGTACTTGCCGCGCAGCACCGGCGACGTGCGGTTGGCCACCGACGTCATCGACAGGAGGCTCCCGTGGCCAAGGATGCCGCGGCGGTTCGGATCGGTCACCGGCACGCGGCGGAAGCGCGAGCCGTACACGTTGGACATCCCGTAGTGTCTGGCGAGCCGCTCGTTCACGAACGTGTAGTCGGCGTCGAGCAGCGTGAGCGCCGAACGGTTCTCGCGCACGACGCTGGCGAACAGCAGCTCGGTCTCCTTGCGGAAGGCCTGACGGACGTTGTCGTCGAAGTCGGGGAAGAGCAGCACGTCGGGCGTGACCTTGTCGAGGTTGCGCAGCTGCAGCCACTGCCCGGTGAAGGCGGTCATGAGCCCGTCGGCGCGCGGGTCGGCAATCATGCGCCGCACCTGCGTTTCGAGCACGCCCGGCGCCCGCAGCCGGCCCGCAATCGCCAGATTCAGCAGCTCGTCGTCCGGGATGCTGCTCCACAGGAAGAACGACAAACGGCTCGCCAGATCGAGTTCCGTGACGCGGTGGGCCGACCCGGCCGGGATGCCCGTGGGATCCGTCTCGGAGCGGAAGAGGAACGACGGGCTGGTGAGAATCCTGGCGAGGCCGGCGCGAATGCCGGCGTCGAAGTCGCCCCCCGCGGTCCGCTCGTCGCGGTAGAGCGCCATCGGGGCGTCCATGTCTGGCTTTGCCAACGGGCGCCGGAAGGCGCGCCGCGCGACGGTGGACAGGATCCGTTCCGCACACGGCGCTTCCTGCGCCGCTGCCTTGGGCGTGCACACGAAGAGACGCTGTCGCGTCGCCGAGCTGCCCGCGCCGGTCACGGCGTAGGGCCCCTCGATGATCGCGTTGCGCAGCCGCGGCATCCCCGAGGGGTTGTGCGCTTCCTGCGAGGCGCGCAGCACCGGCTGCCACATGTTCTGTTCCTGCTGCGGCCGCTCGACGAACGTGAAGCCGACGTCGTGCAGCCCCGCCGTCACCTTGATGTGCGGCGACGTCATCCGCTTGTTGAACTCTTCGCGGGGGACCGGCGTGTTCTCCTTGGCGGCGTCGTGGTCCGCCTTGCCGCCGATCGGCGCCGAGAACACCTGCGTGCCGTCCACCGTGACGATGAAGAGGTGCGGCGTCTCGTGACCTTCGACGCCGGCGAGTCCCTCGGCCACCGTCTTCAGCAGCCGGCCCGAGAACACGTAGTCGCCGTCGGCGGGGAAGGTGTGCGGCACGACGATGCCGCCGCGCGTGCCGAGCGGCAGCCCTTCCACGTGCTGGTTCTGGGTGACGACGGTGCTGATGGTGTAGGTGGCGGTGCCCGGCTCGGCGCCGGCGTCGCCCACCGCGAGCTCGGCCACCTGCAGGCCGGCCGCCACGTAGCGCTCGAGCATCAGCGGCGACGTCTTGAGGGCCGTCGCCACGTTGTCGAAGCCGAACTCGCCGCCGTCGCTTGGCAGCAGATCCGTCGCGTCGATGGTCACGCCGAGCAGGTCGCGAACCGCGTTGGCGTATTCGGTGCGGTTCAAACGGTGGAGGACGAACTTGCCGGGGTCGTTCTTCTTCGCCGCCGCTGTGTCGAGGCTCGCAATTAGCGACGAGCGGAACCGCGTGAGCTCGGCGGCGCCAGGCGTGGGCGCGCCCTGCGGCGGCATCGCGCCGACCCCAAGTTTTCTGACCACGCGTTCCCACATGGCCGCGTCGGCACCCGGATCGGCGAGGTTGGCCTTGTCGAGCACGAGCGGGGCGCCAGCCGGCAGCGGGTTCCGCGTGTTGTGACAGCCGACGCAGTAGCGCGTGACCATCGGCTGGAAGTCTTCGGCCCTGGCGGCCGGCGCGAGGGGCTGAGCCGACGGTTTCGCCGAGACAGCCGTCGGCTGACTCCGTGGCGAGACCAGCTGTGCCGGACCCTGCGCTGCGACGGTTACGAGGGTGGCCAGCGTCAACGCGGACGCGGCAAAGAGAACCTTCTTCACTGGGCGGCTTCCTTTTGGGTATCGGTGGACGCCGCCACCGGTGCCGCCGGAGGCAGGCCCATCAGCTCGCGGAGCAGCCTGGCCACGTCCTGCTGGCTGGCGCCCCGTCCACCGCGGCCCATACCGGGCGGCGGTCCGCCGGCGCGTCCGGCCGGCGCCTTGGCCGGCTGCCGGCCTTCCGCCACGTCGAGCGCGGTGAAGCCGTCAGCGTTCTTCTGGGCGAAGTCCACCTTGGCGGCGCCCAGCGCCCGAATCATCTCGAGGTTGCCTGATCGGGCGGCCTGGTGCAGCAGGGTGCTCCCGTCCGGCGACTTCGTGTTCGGGTCGGCCCCCGACGTCAGGAGCAGCGCGAACGCCTCTTCTGGCTTGCGGCTGCCGGGCTCGCGATACGGCGCGGCTCCGTCGCGGATATAGGCCGGGCCGCCGGTCATCGCGGGGCCGCGCCCGCCCGTCATCGCCACCATCGCGGCCGGGCGACCCGCATTCGGATTCGGGCGGGGCCCCCCCACGGTGATGTCGCCAGGTTTGATCTCAGGCGCCGGTTCGACAGGCGGCGCCTGATCGACCTTCGCGCCGTGCGCAATCATCAGCTTCAGCGCCTCGACGTCCGCCGCGACGGCCGCGCGAAAGAACGGCGTGTTGTCGAAGCGGTCGGTGTTCGGCATGTGGGTCGAGTGGAACTGGCCCTGGAAGCGCTGGTTCGGATCGGCGCCGCGCTCGAGCAGCATCTTCATCAGATCGAGCGCCGTCTTCGTGTTGGGGTTGTCGGGCCGCCGCCGCGACCCGTCGAACGCGAACTGATCCGTCGTCGCGTCGCGCATCTCGGCGGCGACGTAGAGCGAGCCGTCGTTGGCGTCGGAGCCGAGCTCGATGAGCGTGGCCGCCACGTCGAAGCGGTCGTTGTAGATGGCCGTCATCGCCGCCGAGGCGTCGTCGCCGTTCTTTTCGTTGATGTTGGCGCCGCGCGCCAGGAGCTTGCGCACCATCGCCTCGTTGCCGTTGCGCGCGGCGAACATCAGCGCCGTGAAGCCGCCGGTCGGGTGGTCGGCGTTGTGCCGGGTGGCCAGCGACGTGACGTGTCCCTGCCGGTTCGGATCGGCGCCGGCCTCGAGCAGCAGATCGACGACCTCGAGGTGACCTTCGGCCGCGGCCCACATCAGGGGAGTGGTCTGCTGGAACTTCTCGGCGGCGTTCACGTCCACGCCGCGCGCCAGCAGCAGGCGCACGGTGGGCACGCTGCCCGCCCGCGCCGCGCTGAGGAGCGGCGTCTCGCCCTCGGGATGCGTCCGCTTCGGGTCGGCGCCCGCCCGCAGCAGCAGTTCCACCATCGGCGCGTCGCCGTTGCGGCTCGCCTCGAGCAGCGGCGTCACACCGAAGTCGTTGGCCGCGTCCACCGCCGCCTTGGCGGCGACGAGTGCGCGCGCGATCTCGAGATTGGAGGCGTGGGCGGCCCACAGCAGCGGCGTGGAGCCGTCGCCCGACTTCGCGTTGACGTCGGTGCCGGATTTGATGAGCGCCCGAACGGCTTGGACGTCGCCGGTGTTGACCGCTTTCACCAGCGGACCGTCGCCGCCGGCCGCGGTCACCGTGCCGATCACCGCGGCGGTCAGCAGCGCTGCCAGGAATACGTGTGTGAGCCGACTCATCAGACCCGCTCCTCCTATGCCCGGTTCAACGTGATTGCGCACGTCTTTCCGCACTGCGAAAGGATAGCTGATCGAACGTGCAAACTCGTTCGCACAGCGCAATTTACGGGTTTTGCCGTTCCCAAATTTCTGTCTACCCCATTCGGGTGATCCGGACCATGGGAACCTCGCCCCGCACTCGGGTTCTAAGGCGACATGCGTGCTCACACCCTCTTCCTGTGGTTCGTCGTGCCGGTCTGCCTGTTGGCTCAACCGCAGGCGGCCTGGGTGGACCCGTCCCCGCACACAGCCCGCATCAGCGAGGTGGAACCGGGCACCAGCATCGAGGTCCTGGACTGGAGCGGTTCGGGCCGCACGCTCGTCCTGCTCGCCCAGCTGGGGCAAACAGCTCACATCTATGACGACTGGGCGCCGAAGCTGGCGCGGTCGTATCGCGTGCTCGGCATCACGAGGCGAGGCCACGGTGAATCAGCGATGCCGCCGGAAGCCAGTCTGTCGACCGAGCGCCTCGGGGCCGACATCGTCGCCATCCTCGACGCGTTGAAGGTGCCGAGGCCGGTGCTCGTTGGGCACGCCTTTGCCGGAGAAGAGATGTCCTGGATCGGCTCCCACCATTCAGGCCGTGTGGCGGGGCTGATCTATCTGGATGCGGCCTACGATCGCACCAACGTCGCCGAGGAAGCCGCCATCGCGCGGCGGATTCCGGTCACGAGGCAGATGCGGCCGGAGGACATGGAGAGCGCCCGCTCGCTGGCGCGGTGGATGTCAGCGGGCCTCGGGTTTCCGTTACCGGAGAGCGAAGTCCGGCAGATCGCGCGGTTCGGACCCGATGGTCGTGTCGTGGGTGAGCGAATGTCGCCGGCCACTCAACGGCGCGCTCTTGCCGGGATGGTGCCGGTCGACTACGCGAGCATCCGCGTGCCGGCGCTCGCCCTCTACGCGACGAGAACCTCCACCGACGTGGCGCCGGGATGCCGGACCCCAGCTGACGACTCCGTTCGACAAGCCTGCGTCGAACTGTTCGACTGGACGTCGCGGCAACTCGCGCGCAGTCAGGCGCTGGTCAAGACGATCGGTGCCAGAACGGAGATTGTCGAGCTTCCCGGCACGAGCGCCTTCGTGTTCCTCGCGTACGAACGCGAGATCATGCAGGCGATCGACAGGTTCGTCGCAGCACTCGCCAAGTAGTGCTCCGAATCGGGTTGCCGTTACTGGTGCCGCGTGCGGCGTGCCAGTCTGCGGTAAGCAGCCACCATCTGCGCGTAAGAGTAGTTCGCGTTGCGGCCGCTCGGGTTCGGAAGCACGAACACATTTGAGTCTCCGATGCGTTCCCGCTGGAGCCCCAGCACTACGGCGTCCTTCCGCTCGGGAAACAGCGCCCGGAACACGGTGACGCCGACGAGCGCCACCACGGCCGGGCGATAGCGCAGGATCTTCCGCCGCAGCGTGCGGCGGCCGGCCACGTACTCGTGCCGTTCGAGCGTGTCGATGCCCGGCGTCGGCCGCGGCACGATGTTGGTGATGCCGTAGCCCCACTCGGGCAGCCGGTCGTCGTCCTCGTACGAGATCGGCTCAGGTACCAGCCGCGAGTCGAAGAGGAGCTTCCAGAACCGGTTCGAGAACCCCGCGAAGTGATGCCCGGTCAGGGCCGAGCGGACACCGGGGTTGATGCCGACGAAGAGCACGCGCACGCCGGGACGAATGCGGTCGCGCAACAGCGGCAGAGCCGAGGCGGATCCGGCGGCGATGATGCGAGGCATGCGGCAGGGCTATCTCATCACGGATATCAGCGGCCTCCGCCGGGCGCGAGATACGTCACCGTGAAGGTCGTCTACATCGACGGCTCATACGGCACATCGAGCAGGCGGTCGCCGCTGCGCATGTCCTCGTCGATGAGCGCCAGCAGCGCTGCGGCGGCGGGCCCCGGCCGGCCATCGCCGATCGGACGGCCGTCCCAGGCGACGATCGGCGCCACCTTCACCGAGCTTCCGAGCAGCACCATCTCCCGGGCGTTCCGAGCGTCCGCGGCGGGAATGTCAGCGACCTCGACGCCCGTCAGTACGCCCCGCCCCACCAGCCTCGTCGCCAGCTCGAGCACCCGCAGCGACGTGCATCCCGGCAGCACCCGCTCGAACTTGGGGTGCCGCAGCACGCCGTCGTGCGTCACGAACGCCACGTTCATGTTCGAGCTCTCGCCCACGAACCCGAGGTCGTCGATGAACACGCCGTTGTCGAACCCCGCGGCCTTGGCCTCCATCTGCATCAGCACGTTCGGCAGGTAGTTGGTCGCCTTGGTGATGGCGTAGAGCGGCGGCTTGATCGGATAGGTGGTCGTCATGACCTTCAGACCTTCGGTGTACCACCGCGCCGGATACGACAGCCCGCCGAACACCATCACGAAGAAGCCGGGCTCGGCGCCGGCGGCCGGACTGAGTTCCAGGCTGCCCGGACCCGACGAGAGCCAGTAGCGGATCGCGCCGTCGCGCCGTCCGCTGACGGCCGTCGTGCTCACGATGACGTCGCGCATTTCCGCGCGCGAGCCCGCCAGCTTCAGACGTGAGCGCTCGGCCGAGCCGAGGAACCGATCCAGATGGGCTTCGAGGTCGTAGATGCGCCCGTTCACGATGCCCGCGGTATCGAAAATGCCGTGGCCGCGGTGGACCATGTGATCGTCGAACGGCAGGAGCATCAGCGCTGGATCGGTGACGACACCACCGAGCTGGCTCGAGTAGAACGCATCGAACTGCACCGGCTGGCGGCTGCGCAGCGCACGCAGGCGGGCCAGCACGTCGTCGGCGTTCAGCAGCGGAAGACGCGGGTTCGATGTCACCATAGGTTCAACACTAGCACCGGAGACTCGAGCCGCCGTATGTCGCATCGCAGCATCCTCCAGAACATCGCGCATCGCGCCATGACCCGCTACGGCCTGCTTCCCGAGTTCTCGGCGGCGGCCCTCGACGAAGCCCGCCGGGCCCGACTGGTGACGTCGCACGATCGCGGGGTGCGCGACACGCGCGGCTTGTTGTGGGCGTCGATCGACAACGACGAGTCGCGCGACCTCGATCAGCTGTCGGTGGCCGAATCGCTCGGCGGCGGCCGGACGAAGCTGCTCGTCGCGGTGGCCGACGTCGATGCGCTGGTGCCGGCCGGCTCGGCGTGCGACGAGCACGCGCGCGCCAACACGACCTCGGTCTACACGCCGGCCGAGGTCTTTCCGATGCTGCCCGAACGGTTTTCGACCGATCTGACCTCGCTCCAGGAAGGTGAGGAGCGGCTCGCGACTGTCGTCGAGATGACGGTCGATGGCGAAGGCGAGGTGGCCGCCACGGACATCTATCGCGCAACCGTGCTGAACAAGGCCAGGCTCACCTATGACGCCGTCGGGGCATGGCTGCTCGGTGAGGGACCGCTGCCGGCGCATGCCGCGGCCGTTGCCGGCCTCGGCGAGGTGCTGCGCCTGCAGGACGTAGCCGCCCAGGCGATGCGACGAAGACGTCACGCGCACGGCGCGCTGACACTCGACACGCTCCAGGCGCATCCCGTGTTTGACGGCGACTCGATTACCGACCTGCGGCCCGACTCCAGGAATCGGGCGAAGGAGCTGATCGAAGACCTGATGATTGCGGCCAACGCGGCCACCGCCGCGACGCTCGAACGAAAGGGGTTCGCGTGGATTCGACGCGTGCTCGGCGTTCCGCGGCGCTGGGACCGGATTGTCGCGCTCGCCGCCAGCTTTGGTGAGCCGTTGCCAGAGGCGCCGGATGCGGCGGCGCTCGACGCCTTCCTCCAGAAGCGCCGCGCGGCTGACCCGCTGCGCTTTCCCGACGTGTCGCTCTCGGTGGTGAAGATGCTGGGGTCGGGCGAGTACGCGGTCGAACCGCCCGGCACCGTGCCGTCGGGCCACTTCGGCCTGGCGGTCAGCGGCTACACGCACTCCACCGCACCCAATCGGCGCTTCCCGGATCTCGTCACCCAGCGGCTGCTGAAGGCGGCCATCGCCGGCGCGCCGCCCCCCTACGATCGTGAACGGCTCACCGCCCTCGCGGCGCACTGCACGACGCAGGAAGATCAAGCCGCGAAAGTGGAACGTCAGGTGCGGAAGTCGGCGGCCGCGCTGTTCCTGCAGTCGCGGATCGGCGAGCGCTTCCAGGCCATCGTCACTGGTGCATCTGAAAAGGGCACGTGGGTACGCACAGTGGGCACGCCGGTCGAAGGCCGTGTGGTGAAAGGGGCGTCCGGACTCGATGTTGGTGATCGCGTGGACGTGACGCTCGTTCGCGCCGACGTCGATCAAGGGTTCATCGACTTCGCGCGAGCGTAACCTCGTCGGCGGCGGTTCCGCTGCGCCTCGGCGAGTCGGCCACGCGTTGCACCGTATCGTGGACGAACCGCAGCTTGTCGATCGCGGGTGGTGACAATACGAACGGGTAGGCGTCGGCGAGGCCGAGTCCGCGATTGAGGTTGTTGAGCAGGTAGGTCAACGGAAACCAGCCCGCGATCAGCCGATCGAAGGGGCTGGCGAACGTGCCGGCGGTGGACGGCACGCTCGTCAGCGTCGGTTCGTCACGCCGCCGGGGACGGATCGACACGCCGCAGGCCGCGGCGGTTTCGAGCGTGTCGGTGATGTGAAGGTAATGGGCCCAGGTTTCGGCCCAGTCCTCCCACGGGTGCGCGCTCGCGTAGGCAGTCACGAACCGCGTCTGCCAGTCGGCTGCCGGTCCGTTCGCGTAATAGCGCTGCAGGGCGGCCTGGTAGTCGTCGCGCTCGTCACCGAACAGCGCGCGGAACTGGTCGTGGCGATCGGTCGCCTCGATCAGCCGGTCCCAATAGTAGTGGCCGACCTCGTGTCGCATGTGCCCGAGCAGTGTGCGATAGGGCTCGCCCAATGAATGCCGGCGGCGCTCACGCTCGGCGTCGTCAGCTTCCGCGAGGTTGATGGTGATGAGACCGTCGCTGTGGCCCGTCATGACCGGCACGGAGCCGTCCGGCGGGTCGGCGAGGAATTCGAAGGCCAGGCCTCGCGGATCGCTTGACCGCGGCGCGATCGGGAGGTGCAGGTTGAGCAACGTGTAAACGAGGCGGCGCTTCGCGACCTCGAGCCTGTACCAGGCCGTCGCGTTGCCCTCGATGGTCTGGTCGGGAATCGTCGTCGTCAGCCGGCAGGCCTCGCAGAAGGTTTCCGCTTGCCGGACATCCACCGCCCAGTTGCAAACCTGAGCGCCACTGTAGTTGGCGCACAAACGATACAGTCGTCCCACTGCCGCCGGATGCGGCGACCGCCAGACGCCATCGGCCTCCGGGTCGAGCGACCCGAGATCCATGAGATCGGGCAGGAACGCCAGCACGTGCCCGCACTGTACGCAGTGCGTGTTCTCGAAGAACACCAGGTTGTCGCAGTGATCGCAGTGGAAAATCCGCATCGGCCTGGATCCATGATCCACGACCCCCACGGTTTCAAAGCTGAGCCGCAGACCCTTTTTGTCGTAGCATCTGCCGCATGCCGAGTCCGCTCCGAACCCTGTCGTTCGCCATCGGTACGTTCGTGGTCGCCTGCTCGGCCACGGCCGAGGTCGTCAAACTCACTGTCGAACAGCGTCGGCCGCTCGCCAATGCCAGGCAGCCGTACGAGAAGCTGACCGGCCGGTTCACCGGTGAGCTCGACCCGCGGCTGCCGCAGAACGCCGTCGTCACCGACATCGAGCTGGCGCCGCGCAACGCGCGCGGGATGGTCGAGTACTCGGCCACATTCACCATCCTCAAACCACTGGATATGGGCAAGGCCACGGGCGTTCTCGTCTATCAGGTGCCCAATCGTGGCCGCGCCAACCTCGAGGGCGGCGGCTACTTCGGGGATTTCCGTGGCGCTGGCCACGTGCTGGTGGCCAGCGGGTGGCAGGCGGATATCGCGGCCGGCGCCGGCGTCGAGGCGATGGTGGCCCCGATTGCGCGCAACCCTGACGGCTCGAGCATCACCGGTCCCGCGATGGCCCGCTTTTACGATGCGCCGGCCGGTGCGACGACGCAGCCGATCATCCGCGGCCGCGTCACCGGCACGGCGACGCCGGCAAGCCTCGACACCACGAACGCCACGTTCACCCGGCGCACCTCGGAAGAGGGCGCGCGCGTGCCGATCGCGTCGAACGCCTGGGCGTTTGCCGACTGCTCGCAGACGCCGTTTCCCGGCCGGCCGGATCCGGACAAGGTGTGCCTCAAGGACGGCTTCGATCCCGCGTCGCTCTACGAGCTCACCTACGTCGCCAAGGATCCGCCGGTGCACGGCATCGGCTTCGCGGCCACACGCGACCTCATTTCGTTTCTGCGCCGGCACGACGCCGATCACCCGCTGGGCGCGAGCGTGCGCTACGCCATCGCCCAAGGCAACTCGCAGTCGGGCAACTACCTGCGCAGCTTCCTGAATCTCGGCTTCAACCAGGACGAGCGTCGCCGCCGCGTGTTCGACGGCATGAACCCCAACATCGCCGCCCGCCAGCTCGCCATGAACATCCGCTTCGCGGCGCCGAGCGGCGCGGCTGAAATGTTCGAGCCCGGCAGCGAGGGAGTGTTGTGGTGGGAGGACTACGTGGACGCGGTGCGCGGGCGAAAGGCAGGCGGACTTCTGGCGCGCTGCCGCGCGTCCGACACGTGCCCGAAGATCGTCGAGACGTTCGGGTCGGCGGAGTTCTACTCGCTGCGCGTCTCGCCGAACCTCGTGGGCACCCGTGCCGACAAGGACATCCCGCTGCCCGCCAACGTCCGCCGCTACTATTCGCCGAGCACCCGTCATGGCGGCGGCGGGGGCGGCTTCGCGCACGAGATTCCCGTCGACGCGTGTTGCATGCTTGCGACGAATCCAAACCCCTCGAACGAAACCAACCGGGCGCTGATGAAAGCGCTGGTGGATTGGGTGGTGAGCGACGTGGCGCCGCCGCCCAGCCGTTATCCCACGCTGGCGAAGGGCGATCTGGTGCCGCCAGGGCACGCGTCTACCGGCTTTCCGGTGATTCCCGGCCAGCCGCTCCCCGACGGCGTGTTCGTGCCGCTCTACGACTACGACTTCGGCGCTGCGTTCAAATACGCCGACGTGTCAGGCGTCATGGCACTGCAGCCGCCGGTCGTGCGCCAGGTGCTCCCGCAGCTGGTGCCGAAGGCGGACGCCGACGGCAACGAGCTGGCCGGGATCCGCAGCGTGCTGCTCGAGGTGCCTCTCGGCACCTACACGGGCTGGAATCCGATTGCGCGCGGATTCTTCAAGGGGCAGATCCAGGCGCTCGGCGGCGGCTACATTCCGTTCGCGAAGACCAAGGCGCAGCGCCTCGCGTCGGGCGACCCGCGGCCGTCGCTCGAGGAGCGCTACGGCACGCACGACGCCTACGTGGCGCGGGTGAAGGAAGCGGCCAGGAAGCAGGTAGCCGAGCGCTTCCTGCTGCAGGACGACGCCGACCGGTTCGTCGAGCAGGCGGACAAGAGCAGCGTGTTGCGATGAAGGTCGTCGCTGCCCTTTGTGCTGTGCTCGTGTGGGCCGCGGACGCCGCCGCGCAGAACCTCGTCATCGTCAACGCGCGCGTGGTCGACGGCAGGGGCGGCGTCATCGAGCGCGGCTCGGTTGTGGTGCGCGACGGCAAGATCGCGGCGGTCTCGGCGGGGGCGCCGGCGGGGGTGGCGGGGGCACAGCGGCTCGACGCACAGGGCCGCACGGTCATGCCCGGTTTCATCGATGCCCATCGCCACATCGTGCAGGGCGACGGCAAGGAGTGGCTGGCCAAAACGGCCGCGGCGCAGCTGCAAGAGTTCCTCGATGCCGGCTTCACGACGGTGCTCTGCGCGATCTGCCCCGATGAAGCCGTCGAGATGCGGCAGCGCATCGAGGCCGGCACGGTGAAGGGCCCACGGCTGCTCCTCGGCAGCATCATCCCGCTGGCCCGCGCGGGCGTGCCCGGGGGTGGGCGCGGCGACCCGGCGCGGTTCGACAACTCGCGGCCGCCGCTGCGGCCCACCACGGCTGCCGCCGCCATTCCCGACGCCGACACCATCAAGGCAGTCGAGAGCGTGGCGGCGCGGAAGTTCGACTACATCAAGACCGTGATCACTGCGACGCCGGGCGGACCCGAGACGCGCACGCTGAAACTGATCGTGGACGAAGGGAAGAAGCGCAACCTGCCGACGATCACGCACGCCGTGAGCGTCATCGACACGCTCGCCGCGATCGAGGCGATGCCCGCCGTGCTCGTGCACACGCCGCACATCGGGCGCCTGGAAGAGGACGCCGCCGCGGTGAAGCGCATCGCCGGCGCGGGCATCCCGATGACGTCCACGCTGCAGGTGTTCGTGCCCCACTTCGGCGCCGACAACACGCCGCTCTTCCGCGACGCGCAGCCCTTCCCGTGGGACACGGTCTCCAGTGCCGGGCAGGGGCCGGTGAACGCGCGGCTGCTCTGGCAGGCCGGCATCTCCTACGGCTACGGCACCGACACGACCTGGCCGCCCAGCCAGTCGCTCGCCGACGAGCTGCGCGCGCTGAGCCTGGTATTCTCGCCGCTCGACATCACGAAGATCATGGGACAGGGCGCGGCGCGCTCGGCGCTGAAGCCGGACCTGATCGGCACGCTCGAGGTGGGCAAGCAGGCCGATCTCGTGTTGATCGACGGCAACCCGCTCGCCAACGTCACCGATCTCCTGAAGGTGGTGACGACCGTCAAGGGCGGACGCATTGTGTCGGACCGGCGCGTGGCAGCCGGACGCCGGTAGCCGCGGCCCGCCGTCATGGCACTTCTCGGGGCCATCGACCAGGGCACCAGCAGCACGCGCTTCATCGTCTTCGACGACGCGAGCCGTATCGTCGCGCTGGCGCAGATGGAGCACGCGCAGATCTACCCGCAGCCAGGCTGGGTGGAGCACGACCCGCTCGAGATCTGGCGCAACACCGAAGCCGTAGTCGCGCAGGCGATGCGATCGGCGCAGCTCCAGCCGAAGGATCTCGCCGCAATCGGCATCACCAACCAGCGCGAGACCACCGTCGTGTGGGACCGGCGATCAGGCGCGCCGCTCTACAACGCGCTGGTGTGGCAGGACACCCGCGTCGCCGAGATGCTGCCGAAATACGCGAGCAGCCCCGGCGTCGAGTTCTTCCGGACGCGTACCGGCCTGCCGCTCTCGAGCTATTTCAGCGGCCTGAAGATCCGCTGGATCCTGGACCAAGTACCGGACGCGCGCCGGCTCGCGGACGCCGGCGACGCGCTGTTCGGCAACATCGACACGTTCCTGGCGTGGCACCTCACCGGCGGGCCGCACGGCGGCATCCACGTGACCGACGTCACGAACGCCAGCCGCACGCAGTTGATGAACCTGCAGACACTGGACTGGGACCCGGAGCTGCTGGCCGCCTTCGGCATCCCGCGCGCGATGCTGCCCGCGATTCGCTCGAGCAGCGAGCGCTACGGCACCGCCGCGCCCGAGGCGATTCGCGGCGTGCCGATCGCCGGCATCCTCGGCGACCAGCAGGCCGCCCTCGTGGGGCAGGGGTGCTTCCAGCCCGGCGAAGCCAAGAACACTTACGGCACCGGCTGCTTCATGCTGATGAACACCGGGGAGGCCGCCGTACAGTCCCGCTTCGGCCTGCTGACGACGGTGGCCTACCGTCTCGGCGCCGCGCCTCCGTGCTACGCGCTCGAGGGCAGCGTGGCGGTGACCGGCGCGCTGGTGCAGTGGCTGCGCGACAACCTGCAGATCATCGCCAGCAGCGCCGACATCGAGGCGCTCGCCCGCTCGGTGCCCGACAACGGCGGCGCCTACTTCGTGCCGGCGTTCTCCGGCCTTTACGCGCCGCATTGGAACGACCGCGCGCGCGGCGTGTTGGCCGGGCTCACGCGCTTCGTCACCCGCGGCCACCTGGCGCGCGCCGTGCTCGAGGCCACCGCGTTCCAGACCTGGGAAGTGCTGCAGGCGATGGAGAACGACTCGGGGGTGAGCCTCGAAGCGCTGCGCGTGGACGGCGGCATGACCGACAACGGCCTGCTGATGCAATTCCAGGCCGACATCGTCAACCGCAGCGTCGTGCGTCCGGCCGTGAAGGAGACGACGGCGCTCGGCGCCGCATTCGCCGCCGGGCTGGCCGTCGGTGTGTTTCGCGACGTGGACGACCTGCGGGCACGGTGGGCGGAGAGCCACCGCTGGACGCCCGCGATGGCCGTCGCCGATCGCGAACGCCTGGTGCGCGAGTGGACCAAAGCCGTCACGCGTTCGCTCGACTGGGTAGATGTCGAGGGCGGTCTTTAGACCGCCCTGGAGGTTCGCATGTCTTCACCCACTCTCGGTGAATTCGCCGGCACTCTCATCCTCATCGTCCTCGGCGACGGCGTCGTGGCCGGCGTGCTGTTGAAGCACTCCAAGAGCGAGAACGCCGGCTGGATGGCCATCACCACCGGTTGGGCGATGGCCGTCATGGCCGGCGTGTTCACGGCGATGGCGTTCGGCAGCCCGGATGGGCACCTCAACCCGGCGGTGACGCTCGGAGCCGCCGTCCTCAGCGGCGACTACAGCAAGGTGCTTCCCTACAGCGCCGCCCAGCTCGCGGGCGCGTTTGCCGGCGCCGTCGTCGTCTGGCTGCACTATCTGCCGCACTGGAAGCTGACGACCAACGCCGACGCGAAGCTCGGAGTGTTCTGCACGGCGCCGGCGATTCGCAGCGCCGGCGCCAACCTGACGAGCGAGATCATTGGAACATTCGTGCTGGCACTGGTGGCAGCGGCGATCTTCTCGAACCGCGTCGCCGTGGCGGGGCTCACGCCCGGCCTCGGCCCGTTCCTGGTAGGCGCCCTCGTCTGGGGGATTGGGCTGTCGCTCGGCGGGCCGACCGGCTACGCGATCAACCCCGCGCGCGATCTCGGTCCGCGGCTGGCGCACGCGGTGCTGCCGATCTCTGGCAAGCGGGATGCGGACTGGGGCTACGCGGCGATTCCGGTGATTGGACCGCTGGCCGGCGCGGCGCTCGCCGGCCTCGTCGCGAAGATCGTCGGGTTCTAGTACGATGCTCTGCCCGTACGACATCTGAGAGGAGCTGGTAGTGATCAACAAGAAGACAGTGGCGGCGACGGCCGCAGGACTCGCGCTCGTCGTGGCTTCGGCTATCGCACAGAGCCCCGCGGCGAACATGAGCTTTTTCGTGACGAGCTCGAACTCGAAGGGCGGGAATCTGGGCGGTCTCGCCGGCGCGGATCAGGTGTGTCAGTCGCTCGCGCAAGCGGCCGGCGCCGGCCGGAGAACCTGGCATGCGTACCTGAGCACGAGCACGGTGGATGCGAAGAGCCGGATCGGCAATGGCCCCTGGTACAACTTCAAGGGCGAGCTCATCGCGCAGAACGTGGCAGACCTGCACACCGCGGACAAGAACAAGATCTCGCCCACGACCTCGCTCACCGAGAAGGGCACGACGCCGAACTACCTCGCGATGGTGGATGGCAAAGCGGCGCCCGCCGCCCAACCGTTGCAGCACGACATCCTGACCGGCACCAACGAAGACGGCACCAAGAACGCGGACACATGCAAAGACTGGACGGTGGCCGATGCCAGCGCCAAGGCGATGCTCGGCCACGCGGATCGGCTTGGCCGCAACCCCGGTCTGAACTCGTGGAACGCGATCCACGCGTCGCAGGGCTGCGGGCTCGAGCAGCTCGCGCCGACCGGCGGCGCCGGGTTGCTCTACTGCTTCGCGACCAACTAGCCCTCGCGCGCGTTAGCGCGTCGAGCTGTTCGGGGGGGCAGCGGCTTTCCGCTGCTGCTCTTCCACCGCACGCTGCGCCTTCAGGATGTTGGGCATCCCGTAGTTGCCCTCGTGGCAGGCATACTCGTAGATCGGCTCGCTAATCCGCGTGATCGGATACTCGCCCGACCACGAACGATCCCAGGTGTGCGGATCTTCCACCGTGAACTGATAGCGGATCGTGTTGGCGTCGACGAGCGTGAAGCGCTCGGTCACCTTGAGGTGCTCGGACGAGCCGCGGAACGCCGTGCGCTCGCCGAAGTTGGTGGTCTCGACCACCATCGTGTCGCCCTCCCACCGGCCGCGCGAGTCGCCGTGGAGGCTGCGGAGGGCAGCGCTCATGTGCGGCCGTCCATCGAGCGCCACGACGCGCGCTGCCGGCATCATCTCCGGGATCACCGCGAACTCGCCGGGCGACTGGTAGATCTGCAAATTCGAGTTGTAGCCGGTCGGCATGAGCGGCGGCCCCTCGTGTGCCCAGTAGATGCACCGCTCTGAGATGCCGCGGTTCTGTGCCGACGCGAACACGTCCACACGGCGCCGCGCCGCGGCACGCTCGTCGGCGCGCTTCTTCCCCTCGGCGTTCACCGGCGGGATCCTGCCGTCGACCGGATCGACCACGATTGAGGTGCGCAGCGTCGAGACGCCCTTGAGCCCCTTCTCGACCATCCAGATCGAGTTGTCGTAGTGCGGATCGTCGTCGGGCTGCGACAGGAAGCGATCCTGCGCCTTCTTCGCGTACTCCTGCGCCTGCGCGACGGTGAAGTACTCCTGATCCTTGAATTCGGCCGGCCGCTCGACGGGCGTGTAGGTGGCGTTGGTCCAGTAGCCCTGCATGTCGGGCTTGCCATCGGCCGTGCGCGGCGGGTTGAACTTCGCGGTCGCGGGTTTGGCCGGCGCGGCTACCTGAGCCTGAATCGCGAGCGCGGATGCGGCCACGAGAGCCGGAATCGCAAAGAGTAGAAGGCGTCTGGTGCGCATAGGCGAGAGTGTAAGGCGGGGT
>Ga0070675_100001170_pt1 | contig 19000 bp, 17 predicted proteins | sample KBSM43metaG_FD_65343 | JGI IMG/M metagenome (GOLD analysis project Ga0070675, IMG submission 65343) | Miscanthus rhizosphere microbial communities from Kellogg Biological Station, Michigan, USA - KBS M4-3 metaG | ecosystem: Host-associated > Plants > Roots > Rhizosphere > Soil ... | reverse complement strand
ATTTTCGCGCAGAAGATTTTCCACGAAGGCGCGGACACCTACAGTCACCTGATGGCGTTCTCGGGCGCCGGTTCGATTGTCGGCGCGCTGCTGGTGGCGTGGCTCGGCAAGTACAAGAAGATGGGATTGACCGCGCTGATCGTGCAGGCGATCTACGGCGCGCTGATCATCGCGTTCGCCGTCTCGCGCACGTTGTGGCTGAGCGACATCCTGCTGTTCCTGACCGGCGCCACGCTGATGATCGTGTTTTCAACGGTGACGTCGCTGGTCCAGCTGACCGCGCCGAACCACATGCGCGGCCGCGTGATGAGCATCTACATGCTCGCGTTCCGCGGCGGCATGCCGCTCGGCAGCCTGGTCAGCGGCTGGTTAGCCGGTCCGCCGATCGCGCTCGGTGCCCCGATGGTAATCGGCATCAACGGCGTGCTGCTGGTCCTCGTCGCAGCCTATTTCCTGATCCGCAGCCACGGAATCCTCGACTCGTAGACACACCACAGAGGGTGTGACCACCGAGGCACAGAGACACAGAGAGATTTAAACTCTCATGGATCTGAGGATCTCTGTGGCTCTGTGGCTCTGTGGTTTCTTTGCTCTGTGGTGGAGGGTGGAATGGGCCGTCTGATTGCTGCTCTCGTCGTGGCGTCCTCGGTGGTGGTGGTCGCACAACCGCGGCCGCAGCCGGGAATCCGGCTGCCGATGACCCAGCTCGAAGCGGAGATGTTCCACGTCAGCGCCGGCAAGCGGCTCAAGCCAAAAGCCTGGCCGAATGGGGCGCGGGTCGCGGTCGGCCTCAGCTTCGACGTCGACAATGCGACCGCCAATCTGGCGACCGGCGACCTGATTTCTGAATCGATCTCGCGCGGCGAATATGGCGCCGTCGACGGCCTGCCGCGCATCCTGCGGCTGCTCGAGAAGCATCAGATCCCAGCGTCGTTCTTCATCCCCGCAGTCAGCCACCTGCTTCACCCGCAGATGATCCCTGAGATCCTCAAGAGCGGCCGCCACGAGATCGGCGTTCATGGATGGATCCACGAACATCTGCCTTCAGTGAACGACGCGGCTTACGAGCAGGACATGCTCAATCGCGCCATCGACACACTGACCAAGGCGATCGGCAAGAAACCGGTCGGCTACCGCGCACCGTCCTGGCAGTTCAGCCAGTGGACGATGAAGCAGGTAAAGGACGCCGGCTTCCTCTACGAAAGCAGTTTGATGGCGAGCGACGACGCCTACGAGATCCTCCTCGACAAGCAACCGACCGGCGTCGTCGAACTGCCGATCGAGCGGATCCTCGACGACTTTCCCTATTTCGGCGGCGCGACCAACGGCGGACTGCCAAATCCCGATCTGATCGAACAGGTGTTTCGTTCAGAGTTCGATGTCGCGTATGACGAAGGCGGTCTTTACATCCTGACGATGCATCCGCACATTACCGGGCACCGCTCGCGGGTCGCCGCGCTCGAGAAATTGATTCTCCACATGAAATCGAAGCCGGGCGTGTGGTTCGCCACGCACGAGCAAATCGCGCGCTACGTCAAAGCGAATCCGGGGTCGTAGAGTTTTCCTTCACGCAACATCGCCGTCACATCGGCACCGCATACTGCCACCGAGTGGACCGGTCGACAGTAAAGGCGGTCGTCTGATGTCATACGACATTGATTTGCCGTGCGGATGTGTCGTCTATGTGTCCTGTCACCCTGTAACCGGGCTCGCGCATACGCGGGTCATTCAGAGGCGGAGTACGAGTTGCCCGCGCCGGCATGAAGTCGGCGCGCGGCTGTTTCTCTGGGAACTACTGCCCGACCGCCACCATCTTGCGCATCCGGTGTGGAGCGACGAGGTCTCGAACGACCACGCCAGCGGCGGCCTGGATGGTGCGGCGGTTCAACCGGCGCGCAGCATCCGCGACCGCCGCGCCGCCAGCACGCCGGATGACACGACGACCGCGGCGACTGCAACCATTGACGGCAGCCGTCGGATTTCGCCAACTCTCAGGGAATCGCAGCACACCTCCATCAGGCGGTCGCGACGTTCGGCATAACGCTGATGCAGTTGACGGGCTTCCGCATCGATCACCTGGCGCACCAGCGCCACCTGACTGTTGTCGTCGGTCGGGGCGGCGGCCCTGGACACTTCGTCGGCGAGATGGTCGCTCAACTCCTGCCGATCGTGCAGATCACCGAGTAGGTCCTGCGCTTTCTTCAGCGCCCGGATCGCACGACTGCGGTCCGCCAGGCCGGTTTGATGAACGATTTCGGTTGCGTAGCGAAGCCGCTTGATCGCGATGCGCGCCGAATGCGTCCGATTGGGGAAATAGACGCCAGTAGCGTGTGCAATCGTTTCGCGAGCGGCCTGCGCCCGTTGCTGAACGATCAGCCGCAACTCGCGGCGCCATTTCGCCGTCCGCGCCGTGTGAAACACGCGGAAGCGCATCGGATGGTAGCGGACCAGCGCATCAATCATCTGCGCCGAGTCGAGACGCTCGAGACGCTTGATCAACTTTCTGATCAGCACGAGGCGTTCCTGTTCGCGTCGTTGTCGGACGAGCACCAGCGTCGGTGCCGCGTGGGGGATCCGCTGTTCGAGCGACGCCAGCAAGTCGACCCTGACGTCGGCGTCGCGCAGGCGGCCCAGCGACTTGCCGATTCGCTTGAAGCGGGATTGCAAGTCGTCAATGCTCGCCCAGCCAGGCTCGCGGTCGAGCAGCGGCAACAGTTCACGGACCCGGCGGATCGCGACGCGCGCCGCATGGATTCCTTCGGCCTCTCCATTCAGGACGGCCGGGAACTTTTGCTGCAGATCAAGAATCTGTGTATGAAACAGCGTTGCGGGTATGACAGTTTCCAACACCGTTCACGCCTCCTGATGGCCGGATGCGCGGCTCGCTGACCGTGTTCGGCGGCTCATGTCATTTGGCAGGCAACACACGTACCGACAGGTCGTTTTGGTAGACTCCCGCGGCAGTCAATCTCGGTCAGGCTGATTCGATCGAAACGCTACGACCATCGGCGCGGCGAAGCGAACGCGAACCGGCATCTCATCCACACGCCAGTCCGCGGAGGCAGCGTTTCCCCAGACACCGGATCGCGGTGTGCTCTAATGGCCGATATGAACCTCGAACGGTTGCCGACCTTCGTTGACGAGGAAACATTCCATGTGGTGGTCGAGTCGCCGCGCGGTTCGTCCGTCAAGCTGAAGTACGCCGGCCATTTCGAGGCATTTTCGATTTCGCGGCCGTTGCCAATCGGCTTGACGTATCCGTTCGACTGGGGTTTCGTACCGTCCACCAAGGCTGACGACGGCGATCCGGTCGACGCCGCGATTGTTTGGGACGTCGCAACGTTTCCAGGCGTGGTGATTCCCTGTCGCGCTCTCGCGTTGATCAAAGTCGAACAGAATCGGGCGGGGACCAACCAACGGGCGCGGAACGATCGCATCCTGGCTGTACCGATTGAGAGCCGGCGCGATCGAACGCTCGAATCGTGGCAACAGCTCGGCGATCGCCGCCGCGAGGAACTCAACCTGTTCTTTCTGACCGCGGCTGCGCTTGAAGGAAAGGATCCTCAGATTCTCGGATGGGACGAACCCGCCGCCGCGCTTCAGCTGCTGCGATCGTCGAATGCGTGAGTTCGGAGAATTTACCTCGCTGAACAGCCGACAGCGTACGCCCGTTACAGCCGGCGCGTAGAGTGACGTTCTAACCTCAGGAGGGATCGATGGATGAACATGATGATGACCTGGAAGAGGTCGTGGTCGAGGACGCGTCAGAAGAGGTTGCAGCGTTTCCCAACACAGAGGAAGAACTGGTGTCGCCCGAGTCGGCGGACGACGACGACCTGCCGCTCGACGAAGACGAGACAGAGTTGTAGCGAGCCGCTACCATCAGCGGTGTAACCGGCCAACTCCACTGTCAAGGCCAATCAGTTCAATAGTTTTTCGGCAAACGCCTGGCGGATCGCCGACTCGGATGAATCGCGATCGATGCCGATCAACATCCGCTTCGGCTCTTCGTCGCGCTGCTGGCGCACGACGAGCACTTCGGCGTAGGCGCCACGGGCCTCGCCGGGAAGTACGGCGGCGACCGTGAAGTTTCCCGGCAGTTCGCGCACCGCGGCTTCGGCGATGGCTCGCACGGTTTTCAGGCTCTGTAAGGCATTCATGATTTTTGGGAACGGGGATCCTACATGAATGCGCGCACCATACGCGAATGCCCAAAATCACGATCGATGTAACGTTTCTGCAACATCTATGTAAACCGAAGCGTCACAAAGTCGCGATGAACGTGGTGCGTGAACCTTCACTTGCGCATCACCTCGGTAGCATCGAGGTATCGTTTGCCGCGCGCGATCGAAATACGGGCAGTCAGCTGATACGAACCGTCAGCCGTGCTGACGATGTGAGTTTCGTGCGTCACGGCGATCGAGGCCGGTAACGGACCGCTCTTCAAGCCTTCTTCGATCACTCGGCCGGTCATCGTCTGCGGCACCGGCAGGCCGAGCAACCGGAGCAGCGTTGGTGCGAGGTCGACATTCGAGGTCGGCACCTCGCTGCTCGCGCGCTCGCGAAAGTCAGGACCGGCAGCGATCAGCGTGTTGTGAATATCGTACGGGCTCGAGGTGCCGTGCCCGGCGACGCCGATCTGCGCCGTTTGGCCTTTAATCCCCGCCGCATCCGCCTCGTCGGTCCAATTCGCGGATACCAGGACGTCGCCGGAGCGCGGATGATTCCAGCGAGCCACGTCGAACGAGAGCGTGCCGGGAACCGATCCTTCGAATCCGCCGGCCGGCTTCGGACGAGTGAAGATCGCGCCGACGGCGGGGTGGCGTTGCAACGCGCTGACCAGCGCAGCGCGGCGGCCCTCGTCTGCCGCGCCGCGCAGATAGATCGCGCCTTCGGCGACGACGATGTCCGGCGAGCCATCGGGCAACGGCCGCGCGAACGGTTCGGCCAGAGCGCCGAGCCGCAGCGCCCCGGTGTGCTTGGAAAAACCATGATCGGAGGTCACGATCAGGTTCGTGCGATCAAGGCGGCCGCTCGCACGCAAGCTGTCTTCAATTCGGCCGATCTCTGTGTCGACGATGGTCAGAGATTCGCGGGTCGCGGCGGCGCTCATCCCGTGCGCGTGCGCGGTGGCGTCGGGATCGTTGAGCCAGATCCAGGTGAGATCGGGTTGATAGGTGTCGAGCACCAACTGCAGGTAGGCATCGACAACGCGGCGATGCTGGGCACCGTTTGGCGTTCCCGATGGAGGCGCAGATCCAAATCGAGCAGCAATCTGTTGCTGCAGTTCGATCGGCCGCGCGTAATCGGGATGAATGATTCCGCCGCTCGCAACCCGGTCGTTCAATACGAACACGGCCCCGGTCGTTCCAGAGCCCAGCGCCATCATCGTCTTGCCGGCGCCCTTCAAGATCTCGCTGAGCGTCGGCGCCGTGAGCAGGCGGCCTTCGGCGCCGGCGATCCGTTCGAGGTTTTCGCGCCGACCGGTGTCGAGCCCGCGCCGCGGATCGACCGATGGCACGAACACGGTGTTACCGAGGAGGCCGTGGTCTTCCGGATAGGTCCCGGTCACGAACGACGCACCGTTCAGTCGGGTGACGGTGGGAAACACTGAATGGTGGGCATTGAACACGATGCCACGTGCCGCGAGACGGGCGAGGCGCGGCATCCGGATCGCATCGATGTAATCGGGGCGCAGGCCGTCGACGACGATCACGAGCTGCGCGCGTGCGGCAGGTACAGACGCCGGTTGCCATCCGGCGACGACGGCAAGCGCGACGGCAAAGACGGTTGCTTTCATCGATCAGCGACTGAGCGCAGGATACAATGAACGGACCACATTCATGCCCGTTCTTGAACTGATTACGAGCTCCGGCCTCGGATCGCTGCTCGGGATGCGCCACGCACTGGAGCCGGACCATCTGGCAGCGGTGTCGACGTTAGTCAGCGAAGAGCGCAGCAGCTACCAGGCGGTGCTGCTCGGCGCGTGCTGGGGGCTCGGGCACACGCTGGCATTGGTCGCCGCCGGCGCCGTCCTCGTCGTACTCCGCGTCGAGATGCCGGCACGCGTTGCGGATCTGTTCGAGCTGTCCGTCGCCTTCATGTTGATCGCGCTTGGCGTTCGAGCGATCTATCAGGCGGCGCGCCAGGGCCGCAACGGTCCGGTGCATGCGCACCAACATCGCGGCCGCGTTCACGCGCACGCATCCGGTGCCGCGCACGTGCATATCGGTACATGGACGCTCGCCGTGCGGCCGTTGATCGTCGGTGCCGTGCACGGCCTCGCCGGCAGCGGTGCGCTGACCGCGTTGGTTCTCGCTACGTTGCCGACAACCGGCGCCCAACTCGCTTACGTGGGTTTGTTCGGTCTGGGATCGACAATCGGCATGGCGGCGCTATCCGGCTTACTCGGCTGGCCGCTCGCCCGGCTCGGCGCGAACCGCGCGCTGGCACGCGCAGTCTCGATGACCGTCGGCGTCGTGTCGACCGGACTGGGGATTGTGTGGGGATATCCGCTGGTAGCGAGAATCTGGTAATCGGGTAACGCCGCGTTATTTGACATTGAGCGTCCACGACACATCGGCTGACTCCGGCGCGTAACACACCTTGTCGTCGCACGCCTGCCATTCGACGGTTCCCTTCACCGGCACCGTCGCGCCTGACTTCAGCGAGCCAAGCACCGTCACTTCCTGCATCAGCCGAAACGGTTTCTGGAAGACCGGTACTTTTTCGTCGAGCAACGTCACCAGTTCGGATTTCGGATAGCTCAGCTTTCCCACCTTCACGTTCGCCTGCGGTTCGAACTTCACGGTGATCTGGATGTAGTCCTTCGCGCCCGGCGCGTAGACGTGAATGCCGGGATTCGGCGTCACATCGATGAACAACATCGCTTTCGTTCCCGGCAGGACGCCCAGATTGTCGGGGCCGACGGTCACCGCCGCATGCAGCGGCCGTTTCGGTCCGCGGAATCCGAGGTTCGGAGAAGACTGCGCGGCGAGAGTGGTCGAAAGGAGTGCGACGAAAAGAACAGTGCGCATCAGTGGATTATATGGGGGCTGGGGGCGAAGGGCTGGGGGCTGGGAGAGACACAGAGAAGGACTGGAGGTCCCAGTCCCCCAGTCCCCAGTCCCCAGTCCCCAGTCCCCAGTCCCCAGCCCCCTGCCCCCAGCCCCCAGTCCTACTGCTTTCTCACCTCGTAAATCGTCGCCGCGCCGCCGCCGAGTGCTGCGCCGATCAGCGCACCCTTCTTGCCGCCGATCAGACCGCCAAGGCCCGCTGCCGCGGCGGTCGATCCGCCGATGATCATCGCGGTCTTCTTCCAATCGCGCTGCGGCGCGCGTTCGACCACACGGGTTGATCGAACCGGCGCGGAGTAACGACCGTCGTCAACCCGCGAGTTGCGGTCGACGACCAGTGGTCGCGAGACGGCGGCCCGCTGCGCAACCGGGTACGCTTCCGCCATCGGCACGCGCATCCCGTTGTCGAGCACTGTCACGCGGTCGCTGACCGGTACGCGCAGAGAGTCGAACGTTTGCGCCGCAGCCATGCCGTCTGCGGTCGCGACGCGCGGATTCAGCAACCCGTACGCGATCAACAGCGTGCCCACCGCAATTACTGTCAACACTCCTGCAAGATACCTGGTCATCATCCACCTCGCCTGATGCCGATCAGACCAAGTGCGATGCCATATGGATAGCGTAAATTCAGGCGTGTTTTCGCAGTGTCGAGAATGGCTGACCTCTTTCGGGGTCATCCGTTACGTCCTCCAGATAAAATGAGCGGACTCTCATGAAAACGCGGATCCTGATCGTGGAAGACGATCCGGACATCGCCGAGCTCGTGGCGCGGTATCTCGAACGTGCGGGTTTTGAGACCGAACGGACGGCAAACGGACGCGCGGCGTTGCAAATCGTCGCGACGCGACTGCCCGACTTGCTGATCCTCGACCTGATGCTGCCCCAGGTCGACGGCATCGAGATCTGTCGATCGCTGCGCGCCGGCGCGGCAACGGCGTCACTGCCGATCATCATGTTGACCGCTCGTGCCGACGAGTCGGAACGAATCGTCGGCCTCGAACTGGGCGCCGACGACTATCTCGCAAAGCCCTTCAGCCCCGGCGAACTGGTGGCGCGCGTGCGCGCCGTGATGCGACGTGTCGAACGCAAAACGCCGTCCGCGGCAGACGACCCGCAGTTGCTTCATTACGGACCATTGGTCGTCGATGCTGATCGACATACGGTTCGCGACAACGGCCGCGACGTCACCTTAACGGCCAAGGAATTTCTCCTGCTGCAATACCTGCTGGAGCATCGCGGCCGCGTGCTCTCGCGCGATTTGTTGTTGACCGACGTTTGGGGTTACGCCTACACCGGCGGCACGCGCACCGTGGACGTCCACGTCCGGCGACTGCGGGAAAAGGTGCCGTTCCTGATCGATGCTTTGGTCACGGTAAAGCAGTTCGGCTACAAACTCGCCGAACCGTCGCCGGACCAACCGTGACCATGGCAGCTGGAACGACGCGGTTTCAGCGCAAGTTCTTCCTCGCCGCGATGACCACCGCCGTGATCGCCCTCGGTGTGGCGGGTGTGTTGATGGCCACCATCATGCGCCGGCAGATCGATGAACGCATCCAGTCCACGCTGATCGCGCAGGCCCGCCTTGCGGCAGACCTGTTGTCGCGCGGTGCCCTGTTTACGACCATCGAAGAGCTCGACACCGAGGCCGATCGCATTGGCGAGCTGATCGGCGCGCGGGTCACTTTCATCGACAAGGATGGCCGCGTCGTCGGCGATTCGTCCGAACCGCTCGGCGCGTTGCCGACGCTGGAAAATCATGCGCAGCGGCCGGAGGTGATCGAGGCGAGGGCGCACGGCCTGGGGATGGCACGCCGCTACAGCGCCACCGTGAAAATCGACATGCTGTACGTCGCGGTGCCGGTGACGAACGGGTCAATGGCGTTCGTGCGCGCTGCGCTGCCACTGACCGATGTCAGTCATCAGCTCCGGGCGATTTTCACCGCGACGCTGACCGCACTTGGTCTGGCGTTGGCTGCGGGTTCCGGTATCGCCTGGCTGTTGTCCCGGCGCATTGGCCAGCGCGTTCGGCAGGTCGCCGAAGTGGCCGAGCGCTACCGCCGTGGCGATCTGACGCCGCCGCTGCTCGGCTACGGCGACGACGAACTCGGCACGGTCGCGCGGGCGCTTGACCAGTCGGTTCAGGACGTCGGTCGCCGATTGCACGAGCAGGCGCGCGACCGCGCGCGAATGGAAGCGATTCTCGCGGGGATGGTCGAAGGCGTCATCGTCGTCGATCCGCAGGGCCGGCTGCAGCTGATCAATCAGGCGGCGCAGAGAATGCTGCACGCACCGTTGCCCGCCATCGGCCGCCCGTACCTTGAAACGATCCGGCTGCCGGCGATTGCAGAGCTGGTCGCGGCGACGTTGCGCGGCATCACTCCCAAACCGGTGGAACTCTCGCCGCCGCGCGATGATGCTCGGACGATCATCGCGCGCGCCGCGCGCGCCGGCGAGGCGGCATCGATCTCGGGCCCGAGCGAACTGGTTGGTGCCGTGCTGGTGCTGCACGACATCACCGACCTGCGCCGAGCGGACCAGATCCGCCGCGACTTCGTCGCCAACGTGTCGCACGAACTGCGGACACCGCTGACGGCGATCCGCGGATACGTCGAGGCGCTTTCTGAAGGCGACGCGAGCGGCGACGAGCAGCGGCGCTTCCTGGAGATCATCAACCGCCATTCGCTGCGGATGGAACGCCTGGTGCGAGATCTGCTGCGACTCGCGCGGCTCGACGCAGGCCAGGAAACACTCGATCAAATCTCGTTGGACGTCCGCAGCTTCGCCGACGCGGTGGTGACCGATCTGTCGCAAGCCGCGGAGGCGCGAAAACAGCAACTGCGCGTGTCGGTAGCGCCGGGTGCGGAGAGTGTTCGCGCCGACCCGGCCAAGCTACACGACGCGCTGCGCAACCTGGTGGCGAATGCCGTGAGTTATGCCCCCGAGGGATCGGCGATTACGATCGAAGCCGCGCCGACCGGTGATGGGACGCAGATCGCGGTGTCGGACGAAGGACCCGGAATACCCGATGAAGATATCGGCCGTGTGTTCGAGCGCTTCTATCGCGTTGACAAGTCGCGCGCGCGCGATCCCGGCGGTACGGGGCTCGGCCTCGCTATCGTCAAGCATCTGGTGGAACTACACGGCGGGACCGTGCACGTCGAGAACCGGCCGCAGGGCGGCGCCCGGTTCGTGATCTCGCTGCCGACCAGCCGAGGTGCGGAGGAGAGCCGACACTAGGAACGCCGAGACCGCAAAGCTCGCCGAGACAGTCCGCTAGGTGGCGCCGGCCAGGTGCAACGCGAAATAGGTGACCATCGCGATAGCGAACGCCGCCGGAATCGTCAGCAACCACGCCCAGACGATCTGCGTCGCGACGCCCCAGCGCACCGCCGACAGCCGGCGGGTCGCGCCGACGCCGACAATCGCCCCGGTAATCGCGTGCGTCGTCGAAACCGGGACACCGGTCTGCGTCGCGATCAAGATAGACAACGCCGCGCCGGTTTCCGCCGCGAACCCACCGACCGGCTGTAGTTTCGTGATCTTCGATCCCATCGTGTGAATGATCCGCCAACCGCCCGCCAGGGTGCCGAGGCCAATTGCCGTGTGCGACGCCAGCACGACCCAGAAAGGAATGTCGAATTTTTCGATATACCCGGCCGCAAACAGCACGCCGGCGATAATTCCCATGGTTTTCTGCGCGTCGTTCGCGCCGTGGTTCAAGCTGAAGAAGGCGGCCGAAACCAGCTGCGCGCGGCGAAACCAGCCGTCCACACGTGATGGCGGCACCCAACGGAACAACCAGAAAATCGCGGTCATCAACCCGAGCCCCAACAGGAACCCAATCAGCGGCGAGAGCACGATGAACACCAGCGTTTTCGTCCAGCCGGCCACCAGAATGGCGCTCCAGCCGGCTTTCGCGACGGCTGCGCCGGCGTAGCCGCCGAACAAGGCGTGCGACGAACTGGTCGGCAGCCCGAAGTACCAAGTGATCAAGTCCCAGATGATGGCGCCGACCAGACCAGCGAAAATGACGGCAAAGGTGACGATGTTGACGTCGATCATCCCGGCGCCAACGGTGCGAGCGACCGCCGTGCCAAAGGTGAACGCCGCGATGAAATTGAAGAAGGCCGCCCAGATCACCGCTTTGCCAGGCGACAGCACGCGGGTCGAGACGACGGTGGCGATCGAATTCGCCGCGTCGTGAAACCCGTTGATGTAATCGAAGATCAGCGCGACGAGAATCAGCGCGACGACTACGTAAAGCATCGGCGGCGCTTAACCGTGCTTGACCATGACGCCTTCGAGGACGTTCGCGGCGTCCTCGCATCGGTCGGTCGCCTCCTCGAGAAAGTCCAGCGTCTCTTTCCACTTCATGATCGCCACCGAATCGCGCTCTTCATCGAACAGACGGCTGACCGCTTGCTGGTGGACCCGATCCGCTTCGTTCTCGAGTCGATTGATTTCGATGGCGTTGGTCATCAAGCCCTTGTGGTGTTCGAGCGCCTCGATCGCCAGTCGGACCTGGTGGGTCGAGGCGCTGACGATCGCCGCCAATTCCCGGGCACCGAACCGCACCGTGTCGAGCTGGTAAAGCCGCACCCGCGCCGCAGCCGCGTCAATCGCATCCATGACGTCGTCGAGCGACCGGGCGAGTGCGTGGATGTCTTCGCGATCCAATGGGGTGACAAACGTCCGATGGAGCCGTTGAATAATTTCGTGCGTAAGGAAATCGCATTTGTGCTCGACTTCCTTGATGGTGTCAGCCTTGTCCCATTCGGGATGGTCCGGTGCCAGCATCGCCTCGAGGAGCTGGGAACCACGCATCAGTTCGTCGCCAAGGGCTTTGAAATCGTCAAAGAAGCGTTCCTCACGCGGGATCAATCGGAAGGCCATAAACGGAGGATTGTAGCAGAGCCACTGTACCGGCCCTGTGTGACGGCAACGTAACGCCCGGTGAACGGCCGACGTCCGGGCCGCGTGGGAATATGATTTACCTCGTAGATGGCTGTTAACACCGAAGTTCTGGCGATTGTTCTGGGCGGCGGTCAGGGTTCCAGGCTGTTCCCCCTCACGCAGCATCGATCGAAGCCGGCGGTTCCGATCGGCGGCAAATACCGGCTGATTGACATTCCAATCAGTAACTGTCTTCATGCCGACATTCGTCGGATTTTCGTCCTTACCCAATTCAACTCGGCGTCGCTGAATCGGCACATCTCGCAGACCTATCGGATGGACCTGTTCAGCCCGGGGTTTGTCGAGATTCTTGCCGCGGAGCAGACGCCAGACAATCCCCACTGGTATCAAGGAACCGCGGACGCCGTGCGGCAGGCGGCGCGTCATTTCTTGCGCTACGACGCCGACTACTACCTGATTCTCGCCGGCGATCATCTTTACCGCATGGATTACACCGATCTCGTTGACGATCATTGCGACCGGCGAGCCGACATCACGATCGCTGCACAGCCGGTGTCGGCAGCCGACGCTTCCGGCATGGGTATTTTTCGCTTCGATCGAACGGGGCGGATCGTCGAATTCGTCGAGAAGCCCAATGCCGAGCGATTGAAAGCGATTGGCCCAAGCATTCCGACGGGCTCGACTTTCGGTTCGATCACGCCCGACAAGCCTTACGTCGCATCAATGGGCATCTACGTGTTCTCTCGTGACATGTTGGTGGAGGCGCTCGAGCGCGAGTCCTCTACCGATTTCGGCAAGGAAATCATCCCGGCATCTTTGGGCACCGCGCGCGTGAATGCGCATCTCCATCGAGGCTACTGGGCCGACGTCGGAACCATTCAGTCTTTTTACGACGCGAACATCATGCTGACGCAAGCGGGGGCGCCCTATAACTTTTACGACGCACGGCGACCGATCTACACGCACCCTCGTTTCCTGCCCGGCGCCCGTTTCAGTGACTGCACGATTCGATCAGCCATCGTCGCGGAAGGGTGTTACGTCGACAGCGCCACGGTCGAGCAATCGATCGTCGGCATTCGGACCAACATCCAAAGCGGCGCGTCGATTCGACGGTCTGTTCTGCTGGGCGCGGATTACTACGACGAGGATGCTCCGGGCCGCGGAGACGGACCGCGCCTCGGAATTGGCCGCAACGTCGAACTAGACCGAGTGATCATCGACAAGAACGCTCGAGTCGGTGACGGCGCGAAGCTCCTCAACACGAGGGGCGTGACCGACGCGGACGGTGAGGGCTACTTCATCCGGAACGGCATCATCGTCGTGCCCAAGGACTCCATTATCCCGGCTGGCACGATTATCTAAACGTTGGTTAACCGCCCGAATACCGCCGCTTTTTAGTCCAACCGTACCGATCGCTGGCGAGTTTACGCGCTCTTAACACATCCGAAACAGCCTGATCACGCCGAGTTTCTACTCTCCACTGGATTGACCCACTACGAGGAGGGACGATGAGGTTCTTCAAATCGGTGGCGGTCGCCCTGTGCATGTTGGCGGCGCCGGCATTGGCATCTGCACAGAGCGATCAAGGCAGACTGGCCGGCACGGTTCGGGATTCGAGCAACGCGTTCGTCGGCGGCGCAAAAGTGACCGCCAAGAATGAGCGCACCGGCGAAGTCCGCGAAGCGACCACCAATGCGCAGGGCGCATTTCTAATCGCCCCCCTCAAGCCGTCGACCTACCTTGTCCGCGTAGACCATGCGGGCTTCGCGGCGATCGAGTACACCGCGATGCCGATCGCGGTCGGCCAGGAACTGACGCTGGACTTCGAGCTCAAGCCTGCGGGCGTCACCGAAGACGTCACGGTCGTCGGCACCTCGCCGGTGCTGGACATCAGTTCCGCACGTATGGGCGCGAACGTCAGCGAGCGAGAAGTGGAAGGACTGCCGGTCAACGGCCGCCAGATGTCGCAGTTGATGCTGCAGGCGCCGGGCGCGCAGAACGCCGGCGACGGCACGTGGCAGGACGTCCGCTTCTCGGGCCGCGCGAACGAGCAGAACGTGATCAAGTACGACGGCATCGAGGGCTCGGCCATCATCGACGCGTCGCCCGGCAACGTGAACGGCGAGAACCGCACGCCGTTCCGGCTGCAGGCGAGCCTCGAGAACGTCCAGGAATTCCGCGTCGAGTCGAGCAGTTACCCGGCCGAGTACGGCACGGGCACGGGCGGCCAGGTGACCGTCGTCACCAAGTCGGGCACGAACAACTTCCACGGCGCCATGTTCGAATACTTCCGCGACGATTCACTCGACGCGAGGAACCATTTCGACTCGCTGCGCGCGCCCGACGACAGCGTCATTTCGCAGGGGCCGAAGTCGGCGCTCCGGCAAAACCAGTTCGGCGGGTCGTTCGGCGGCCCGATCGCCAAGGAGCGCGCGTTCTTTTTCGGCAGCTACGAAGGCTACCGGCTGACGGCGGGCAAGAACATCGTCGAGGCGGTGCCGAGCGCTTCTGCGTGGGCTCGCGCTGTCCCGGCGATCGCGCCGCTGCGTTCCGGCTTCCTCGGCCCCGGCGCGATCATCGTTCCCGGCGGATCGGGCGATCCTGACTTCGACATCGCACAGTTGCAGGACGAGCAGCGCGTGAACGAGAACTCGTTCAGCGGCCGCGTCGACTTCCGCGTGAACTCGAACTGGTCGTCGTACGTGCGCGTCTTCCACGACCGCGGTAAGAACGACGAGCCGCAGGGCGTGACCGGCCGCCGTCTGAACATGACGGCGCAGCCGACCAATGCCATTTTCAACCTCCAGGGCATCCTCGGCGGCGGGTTGATCAACGAGTTCAAGTTCGGCTATAACGCCGCCAAGAGTACTTACTTCGGTTCGACGCAGCCCGGCTTCGAGGGCATCCTCATTTCGCTGAGCGGCACCGTCGCGAACACCGGCATCGCCGGCCAGAGCGGCAGTTCGGGCCGCGCATCTCCGGGACAGCTCGTCCGCATCAACAGCGCCGGCAACGGACGCAGCGGACCGTACGATCCGTACTCGCTGACGTTTGCCGACTCGCTCAGCCGAGTCATGGGCACGCATTTCGTGAAGCTGGGCGGCGACGCACGCATCATCCGGATGACCACCGACCAGCAGGGCGGAACCACCTACACCTACGGCAACATCGCGGGCTTCCTCGCGAACACGCCGACCAGCGTGCAGTACTTCGGTGATCTGAGCGAGCCGAGCCCGTTCCACAACGGCGCCTCGGGCGATCGCCACATCGAGCAGGAGTACTACGTGGCGTACGCGCAGGACGAGTGGCGCGTGAAGCCGAACGTGACGCTGAACTACGGCCTCCGCTACGACTACTACGTGCCGCTGACCGAAGCGGATAACCGCATCGTGAAGTTCAACATCGACACGGGCACGCTCGATCCGGATACGACCCCTTTCTACCAGTCGAAGAAGAACAACTTCCAGCCTCGCGTCGGCGCAACCTACTCGCCGAGCAGCAAGAACGTGATCCGCGGCGGCTTCGGAATCTTCGTCGGTCCTGGCCAGACGGAAGACCAGATTCAGCCGATCGAGGCCGAGCGCATCAGCACGACGGTCAATAGCGGTCCGCTGAACATCTACCCGCAGAATCTGGATCTGCTCCGCGCGAACTTCACGGCAAACCCGAACAACCGCTCGTTTCAGCCGCGCGCCTACGCGAACGAGTACACGCTGCCGGAACGGGTGTACGAGTACACAGCGTCGATGCAGCAGGAGTTGATGAACGGCCTGACGGGGTCGGTCGCCTACGTCGGCGCGCAAGGCCGCAACCTGTTCCTCCGCAGCGTCGCGAACCGAACGATCGGCGTCGGGCTACTGAACGGCACGCCAACCCAAATTCGTGAGTTCGACATCGTGACCCGCAATGCTGACGGCACGCTCGCGAGCATTCAGCGACCGTACGCGGAGATCGACTACAAGACGAGCGGCGGCCACGACAGCTACAACTCCATGCAGCTCTCGCTGACCCGACGATCGGTCCATGGGCTGGTGCTGAACGGTCAGTACACGCTCGGCTACAGCAAGGGCAACACGGGCGGATCGAACGAGGCGGTCACTGCTGGCAACAACGCGCGCGCCCTGAGCGACTTTGATTACGACGACGGCTACAACAACTACGACGTGCGCCACACGTTCAACCTGAGCGCGCTTTACAACTTCCCCGGCACCGGCGCGCTGAAGGGCGGCTGGTCGATTGGCGGCATCGCTAACGCGCGCAGCGGCCTCCCGATTCAGGTCACGATCACGCGGCCCGACATCGTCTACGTCGACGCCAGCGGTACCGTATGGAACAACTTCGCCGCCGGCCGCACCGCGGTCGTCAACACTCCGGGCGGCGGTCTCTCGCGTAGCACGCGGCGTCCAGACCTCGTGGCGGGCGTCGATCCCTACATCAAGGACGGTGGGCGTGTCTTTCTAAACCCGGCGGCCTTCACCACGCCGGCGCCGGGACAGTTCGGCAACCTGGAGCGCAACTCGATCCACGGTCCGGACTTCAGGCAGATCGACATGGTTGTGTCGAAACGCTTCGGGGCCGGCCGCGGGTCAAATGCGGAGTTGCGACTCGAGGTGTTCAATCTGTTCAATCAGACGAACTTCGCCCTGCCACCGGCGGTGCTCCCCAACGCGCTGCCGGCGACGGGCGAGAGCCCGACGCAGGCGAACCGCACTCAGCCGGGCGTTCCGTTCACCTCGACAGTCGCCGGATCGTTCGGGCAGGTTGCCAGCACGGTTTCGACGACGACGGGCCTCGGCACGAATCGTCAGATTCAGCTGGGATTCCGCTTCACCTTCTGACGTTCATCGCGACACAATTCGTCGATAGGAACGCCCGGATCCAAGGATCCGGGCGTTTTTGTTTGGAAAGCCAACGCGACCGTTTCGTCGTGCACGCGAAAACCCGAGCAATTCTCGGCACGCGAGCAATACTTGCGCAATAGCTGAGTCCGATCTCAAGTCAGAGCCGAACACCTCGCTGACTTTCCCTTTCAAACAGGCAGAATCAGTAGAGTTTTTGCCGATCGCTGACCTGGCCCCGTCCTTGCCAACGAGCCCGTCACATGCGATCACAACTCATCGGATTTCGTGGCGGAGCCCTGCTCTGCCCGCGGATCGCTCCAGATTCTTTCCTGCCGGCTGTCCGATAAGGTCGCGCAGGTTTATAGGACGCGTGGGTCGGTTGGGAAGTCGGAAGGTGCGTGGGTCGGGGGGTCCGCTGCCTCCTTGCCTTCCCAGCCAGTCTACGCGCCCTATAAACCTGCGTGACCTGAACGACCCGCGCCGCCTATTCTCACCAAATGTGACCGTGGAGTCGAGCGCGCATCACGACGGCGCTCGCCGGGCACGCGCTCGTGAACTCAATCGATTGCTTCACGTCGTCGGGAACCTCTTCGCGGCTGACTGATTGAAAACCGAACCTCGGGAAAAAATTCGCCGCCGTCGTGGTCAGCAGAAAGGCGTTCGTCGCACCTTTGCTGCACGCGAGCACGAACGCCTCTTCCGTCAGCGCTTCGCCGAGGCCTCGACTGCGATAGTTTTCATCGACCGCGACTGAACGCAGCAGAATACCCGACCGATAGGTCTCGAAGGCTGCGCTGCCGACGACACGGCCGTCTTGGCGAGCCACCAGAATATTCGGCAAGCAGCCGCGAACGCCGTCAACCGGGAGCTGACAGACACGCAACAGGCGCTCGACGTCATCGACGTCGGCCGGCGTTGCAAGTTCAATGGTCGGTGTGATCATGCGGACGTTGTCACAGCATACCGCTATAATCGGCCGCTATGGTCCGCTCTTCATTGGTGATCTCGCTGCTGTTCGTTCTCGCACTCTCGGTGCAAGCACAACCACGAAAAATCCTGATCGCGCACCGCGGCGCGTCGGGCCTGGCGCCTGAACATACCGTTGCGGCCTACAAGCTGGCGATGGAGCACAAGGCCGACTTCGTCGAACCCGATCTCGGCGTCACGAAAGACAACGTGCTGGTCTGCCTGCATGACGACACCCTCGAACGGACGACCAACGTCGCCGAGGTGTTTCCGAATCGCGTGTCGAAGGTCGAGATGCGTCAGCCCGGACCACACTGGCTGGCGCTCGATTTCACGGTCGCGGAGATCAAACGGCTCGACGCCGGCAAGTGGTTCAAACCCGAATATGCCGGTCAACGTGTGCCCACGTTCCAGGAGATGATCGAGCTGGTTCGCAGCCGTCCCGGAACCGGCATTTATCCTGAACTCAAATCGCCAGAGCTCTACACCTCGCGGAATATCGATCAAGTGAAGCTGTTCGTCGAGCAGGTGAAGAAGAACGGCCTGGAAAAACCCGAATCGCTGAAGGTGATGCCGGTGATCATCCAGTCGTTCGACGAGGAAGCAATCCGCCGCGTCGCCAGGGAACTGCCGACGATTCCGCGGGTGTTTCTGACCTCACGCGACGAGGACGTCACCGAGGCGAGATTGAAAGAGCTGAAAACCTTCGCAACCGGCATTGCGCCGGAAAAAAAGCTCGTCGCCGCGCATCCCGAAATGGTGAAGCTGGCGCACGACCTCGGCCTGACGGTGACCTGCTGGACGTTCCGGGCGGACGAAAAGACGTCGTTCGCGTCGGTGAAGGACGAGATGTCGAACTTCCTCTACACGCTCGGCATCGACGCGCTCTTCACGAATAATCCGGATCAATTTCCACGACGGTAAAATCGAACGCCGAGTCCGCCGAGATCGCCGAGATCCGATTATCTCTGCAAACGAACGCTGAGATAGACCGACATTGATTTGTCTCGGCGTGCTCGGCGCTCTCGGCGTTCATCGTGGTTACCCACGTGCGTGCATGCGTTCGAGGCGGCGCGTCGCGATGCGCGCCGCCAACGAACACGCGAGGACAATCAACACCAGCACGAGCGCGCCGGCCCAGGCCTGGCGCTGCCAATCCTCGTACGGCGAAAGCGCGTAGGTGAAGACCTGCACCGGCAGTGA
>Ga0070675_100001169_pt1 | contig 19006 bp, 16 predicted proteins | sample KBSM43metaG_FD_65343 | JGI IMG/M metagenome (GOLD analysis project Ga0070675, IMG submission 65343) | Miscanthus rhizosphere microbial communities from Kellogg Biological Station, Michigan, USA - KBS M4-3 metaG | ecosystem: Host-associated > Plants > Roots > Rhizosphere > Soil ... | reverse complement strand
CTTGACCATTTCGTAGAGCGGCGACATCTCACGCAGGCGCCGCACAACCGTCGTCAATTTCTCGATGACGTAATCGACTTCTTCTTCCGTCGTCCACCGGCCGAGGCCGAAGCGAATCGAGGAATGCGCAAGGTCATCACCCGCGCCCAGCGCCTTCAGCACATAGGACGGCTCCAGGCTCGCCGAGGTGCAGGCCGACCCCGAGGACACCGCCACATCGTTGATGCCCATCAGGAGTGATTCGCCCTCGACGTACGCGAAGCTGATGTTCAGGCTATGTGGCAGCCGGTGCTCCAGCGAACCGTTGATATACAGCTCGTCGAGATTTCTGTGGAGCCCTGCGCTCAACCGCTCGCGCAGCTTCTTCAGACGCTCGGCTTCCGACGCCATCTCGTTCTTCGCCAGCTCCGCTGCCTTGCCGAGGCCGACGATGCCCGTGACGTTGAGCGTGCCCGAGCGCATGCCGCGCTCGTGACCGCCGCCGCTGATCTGCTCCGCGAGCAGCACGCGCGGGTTGCGGCGACGGACGTAAAGCGCGCCGACACCCTTCGGGCCGTACATCTTGTGCGCGCTGAGTGAGAGCAGATCGACCTTCAGGTCGTTGACACTGACCGGCACCTTGCCAACCGCTTGCACAGCATCGGTGTGGAACAGGATCCCCTTCTCCTTCGCGATCGCGCCGATCTCGGCGATCGGCTGCAGCACGCCGATCTCGTTGTTGGCAGTCATAATCGTGATGAGGATCGTCTTGTCGGTGATCGCGGCGCGCAGCTCGTCGAGACTGATGCGCCCGTCCTTCTGCACCGGCAGATAGGTGACGCGAGCGCCCTGCTTCTCGAGCTTCTTGCAGGTGTCGATCACGGCCTTGTGCTCGATCACGCACGTGATGATGTGATTGCCCTTCTCGCGGTACATCTCCGCGACGCCCTTGATCGCCAGGTTGTTCGATTCGGTCGCGCCACTCGTGAAGATGATTTCCTTCGCGCTGGCGCCAATCAGATCGGCGACCTGCTTGCGGGCAGTCTCCACCGCCTCCTCGGCTTCCCAGCCGAACGCGTGGTTGCGGCTGGCGGCGTTGCCGAAGTGCTGTGTGAAGAACGGCGTCATCGCCTCGAGCACCCGTGGGTCGACGGGCGTCGTGGCGTGATAGTCCATGTAAATCGGAAGCTTCATCTTCATTCCAGTGGCCGGTCCAAGGACCAGCCTACGTAATCACGCGCCCCGTCGCATTACCGCGACAGGCGCTGCAAATGTTGGCTCGTGATCGGATGCCATATCCGCCAGGGTGACCATCCCGAGCGTCTGAACGATGCGCTCGCGAATCTGCCACAGCGGACCGCGCACGCTGCACTTGCCGTATTGGTCGCAGTCGTGTTTGTCCGACGAGCACGCCGTCACGGTGAACGGCCCGTCAATCGCTTCGACCACATCGGCGACGCTGATCAACGCTGACGGCCGGCTGAGGGTGTAGCCCCCGCGCGTGCCCTGCGTCGAGACCAGCAGGCCGGTGCGCACCAGACGCTGCAGCACCTTGGCCATCAGCTCGATGGGGATGTCGTACTGCTCGGCAATTTCCCGCGCGCACGCAGACGTTGGCCCTGTGTCCTTGTTGGCCAGGTGCTTCATCGCGATCAGCGCGTAATCGGCCTTTTTCGAGAGCCTCAGCATGAAATACGACTACTCTTGTCGGTATTCTAGTGCCGGCCGGGCCTACAAGGCAAGACCCGCCTAGCCTCAGTCCGGCGGGTCCGAAAACAGGACCCGCCCTACGCTTGTCAATACTTGGGCTGGGAGGGATCGACTTTATCAATCCACTCCAAGATTCCGCCCCTGAGGTTCTTCACGTTCGTGAACCCCACCGACTTCAGGAAATCCTGAGCCTTGGCGCTGCGGCCGCCCATCTTGCACTGCGTCACGATCTCGCGATCCTTGGGCAGTTCCTGATACCGGCGTGGCAGCTCACCCAGCGGGATCAGCGTCGAGCCAGGGATGCGGTTGATCTGATACTCGTTCGGCTCCCGCACGTCGAGAATGAACGGCGTCTCGCCGGCGTCGAGCTTCTTCTTCAAATCGACCGGCGTGATCTCCCATTCGTTCACGGTGGCTCCTGTCGTCTGCGCGGGCTCGGGCCGCACGCCGCAGAACTGTTCGTAGTCAATCAACTTGGTCACGGTGGGATTCGGACCGCACACCGGGCATTCCGGATCCTTCTTCAGCTTCAGCTCGCGGAAGCGCATCTTCAGCGCGTCGTAGATCAGGAAGCGACCAATCAGTGGCTCGCCGATGCCGGTGACCAGCTTGATCGACTCCGTCGCCTGAATCACGCCGATGATGCCCGGCAGTACTCCGAGCACACCGCCCTCGGCGCAGCTCGGTACGAGCCCCGGCGGCGGCGGCTCGGGATACAAGCAGCGATAGCACGGGCCGTCCTTCGTCGCGAAGACTGATGCCTGACCTTCGAACCGGAAGATGCTGCCGTACGCATTAGGAATGCCCGAGAGCACGCAGGCGTCATTCACGAGATACCGCGTCGGGAAGTTGTCGGTCCCGTCGAGGATCACGTCATAGCCCTTGAACAACCGCATCGCGTTCTCGGACGAAAGCGCCTCTTCGTAGGTATCAACCTGCACGTGCGGATTCAGCGCCACGATCTTGTCCCTCGCCGACTCGAGCTTCGTCCGTCCGACGTCATTCGTTGTGTGGAGAAGCTGACGCTGCAGGTTGCTGAAATCGACGACGTCGAAGTCCACGATGCCGAGACGACCGATGCCAGCCGCCGCGAGATACATCGCCGCCGGAGATCCGAGACCGCCCGCGCCGATGCACAGCACGCTGCCCGCTTTGATCCGGCGCTGACCATCCATCCCCACTTCCGGCATGATCAAATGCCGGCTGTAGCGCTTGATCTCTTCGGCGGAAAGATCGGTGGATGGAGGGGCAGCCGTAGGCGCGCCACCCGCGACCGAGGGCACGATGCTCAATGTGTCCCCGGATTTCACCGGCGTCGCTTCCTTCTGCAGGTAGCGGATGTCCTCGTCGTTCAAATAGACGTTCACGAAGTTCCGCAGCTTGCCGCTGTCGGCATACAGGTGCTTGCGCAGTCCTTCGTAACGCGTCGTCAGATCGGCGAGCAGTTCGCCAACCGTGGCACCGCTGACCTCGACGGATTCTTTCTTATCCGTGAACGGACGAAGCGGCGTCGGGATATTGATTGTGTTCGGCATGTGTGAGGCTTTCCTCGTCGAAGGCAGAGCGATCCTCGCGCAATCGCCAGGACGTCATGTCCTCGGGCGTGCCGGCGCGGACGGCAACGATGATGTACGAAAAGAACGGCCACGCGTGGTCGAGATCGTATTGCGACGGCCGCGCGGGATGGTCGGGATGCGAATGATAGAACCCGAGCAAATCCACTTTGAGATCGGTCGCGCGCTGCTCGGCGTCGCGGTAGTCCTGCGGACGCACGAGAAAGCGCCGGCGCGGACCCTCTTCGGTGGTGTTCGGCAGCGCATACGTCGCGGTGACGACACCGTCGCGGCCATACAACGCGCCGCAGCACTCGTTCGGATATGTCTCCGCTCCGTGCGCGCGAATGGCCTCGGCCACCCCGGGCTGAAGTGACAACGCCATCAGCTCGCCTCCTCGTCGGTTTCGTCCCACAGACGCTCGGACAAGTATTTCTCGCCGCCGTCGCAGAACACCACGACGACTACCGCATCCGACGTCTCGCGAGCGACGCGCAACGCCCCGGCGAGATTGGCGCCGCTCGAAATGCCGACGAACAGTCCCTGCCTGGCCAGACGCCGAGTCAGGCTGAAGGCTTCCTCGGTACTGATGCCGATATCCTCGTCGGCCAACGTCGCGTCGTAGATGCCCGGCACGATTGCCGTCGCCATGTGCTTCAACCCTTCGAGCGCGTGCAGCGGCGAATCAGGCTGCACCGACACGAGGCGGATGGACGGGTTGTATTCACGAAGCCGCCGGCCAACACCCACAAACGTCCCGCTCGTGCCCAGGCCCGCGACAAAGTGCGTCAGCCGGCCGCCGGTCTGCTCGATCAACTCCGGCGCCGTCGTGTCGTAGTGCGCGCGCCAGTTCCCCGGATTGTTGTACTGATCCGGGTAGAAGTAGAGCTCCGGGCTCTCTTCGAACATCTGTTTGACGCGGATGATCGCACCGTCGGATCCCTGCATGGGATCGGTAAAGACGACTTCGGCCCCGAACGCTTTGAGGATTCGCTTGCGCTCCGGTGTCACGTTCTCCGGTACGCAGAGCCGGACGCGATAGCCCTTGGCCGCACCGATCATCGCGTAGGCAATGCCCGTATTGCCGGACGTCGCGTCCAGGATGATCTTGTCGCGGGTAAGCGACCCGGACCGCTCCCCCTCAGCAATCATTCGGGCTGCCGCCCGATCTTTAACCGAACCGCCGGGATTCTTCCATTCGGCCTTGGCGTGAAGCTCGACATTGCGAAGGCCGCTCTCAAAGCCCGACAGGCGGATCAAGGGCGTATTGCCAATCAAATCAACGATGGACGGGGCGGTACGCAGGAACCCTGGAGAGGCGACGGCCATATCCGACTTGTTCAGTCCGGAATTATATCCTAGCGTCCGTCCGCCACTTTGCAGGCGTCTGAGAGCACCCGTGCCGCCCAGTCGAATACCGTATGCCCGCAGACCTGCTGGCGCAGCGCCCGCATCCGCCGCTCCGCTTCCGCAGGGCCCATTGAGAGCGCCGCATGCAATGTGTCGGCGAATTCGTCTGGGGCAAACGGGTTGACCTGCAGAGCGTCGGGCAGTTCGCGGGCCGCGCCCGCAAACTTCGACAACAGGAGCACGCCGCGGTCGTCAGTACGAGCCGCCACAAACTCCTTCGCCACCAGGTTCATGCCGTCGTGCAGCGAGGACACGACGCATACGTCGGTTGCCCGATACAGGGCCGCAACGTCCTTGGGCGTGTGGTACTCGCGACGGTAGACGATCGGGAGCCAACCCGGCATCCCGTGCCTGGCGTTGATCTTCTCGACAAGCTCGCCGATCTCTCGGCTCAAGTCGCGATACCGGTCGATTCGATCGCGCGTGGGCGATCCGACCTGCACGAGGACCACGCGGTTGCGCCACTCCGGGTATCGCTCCAGGAACCGATCGAACGCAAGCAAACGGTCTGGAATGCCCTTCGTGTAGTCGAGCCGATCGACGCCTATGACGATGCGCCGATCGCCGACGTCGAGGCGGCGACGCGTCGCGGCGGCCTCTTTCGTCCAGGCTGAGCCCGGCGCCGTCCCGTTCCACGTCGAGGGGTCGATGCTGATCGGGTACGGCCGGATCGCCGTCCGATGTCCGCGGCAGTGGACCGAGAACGTCTCCTGATCAATCCGCGCTTCCATCGTGCGATCGACGGTCTCGAGGAAGTTGTTGCAGTGATACTGCAGATGAAAGCCGAGCAGATCGTTGCCGAGCAATCCGTCGAGCACCTCCGACTGCCACGGCAGAATCCGAAACGCTTCCGGGTTCGGCCACGGAATGTGCCAGAACTGACAGACCACGGCATCGGGCCGCGCGGCCTTCACGTACCGCGGGAGCAGTGCGTAGTGATAGTCCTGCACGAAGACGATCGCGCGGGTACCCGCGATCTCTTCGAGCACAACGTCCGCGAAACGCCGGTTGACCTCGACATAATGCCGCCAGTCACTCTGATTGAAGACCGGCCGCGCGTAGGCGATGTGACACAACGGCCACAGCGCGTTGTTCGACACGCCGTAGTAGTAGCCGGTCTCTTCCTGCGGCTTGAGCCACACCCGCCGCAGCGAGTACTTCGGCTTGTCGGGCGGAACCGCGAGTCGGCCCGACGGGTCCGACGACTCCAGATCTCCGCTGCCATTGCCGTGCGCCACCCACGTACCGCCGCAGGCGCGCATCACCGGATCGAGCGCGGTGACGAGTCCGCTCGCCGGCTGCTTCCAGTTGATTGTGACCTTGTCGTTCTGACGCAGCACCCAGCGCCTGAACCCCTTTCGCTCGGTGACTTGCTTCTCGTGCACATAGGGTTGCCGATTCGCCACTACTACCAGCTTGGTATCGCGAAGCCGGTCCGCCATCGTCCGCACGAGGTCGGCTGACGTCATTGCGCGTTCTCCTTTCCGTGCCCATTGCGGTTGGTCACGCCCAAGAGGACAGCTGCGACGTCAGCTGGGGAGTTCAGTCGCAGACGTGCAAGGGAAGGCCGTTGCCCGACGACCACGGTCAGGCCGTCGCGGACGGCCCGGAACGCATCCTCGTCCGTCACGTCGTCGCCAAAGAAGATGCACCAGGCTTTCTGCCGCGCGTGCGCCTCGACGTCGTCGACGATCCAGCGCACCGCGTCGCCTTTATTCCAGGCGATGTTCGGTAATAGCTCGATCGCCTCGCTGGCGTCGAGCACTTTGAGCTCGTCCGAGTCGAGCCACGGACGCGCGAGCTCGATCGCCGTGTGAAGCACGTCCTTCCGGCGCGTGGGTTCGACCGCCCGCACGTGGACGGTGAGTGACACGCCTTTGTGTTCGAGCCTCACGCCCGGCACACTGCCAAAGCCGGTCTTCATCGCATCGGCGACGCGATCGATGACCTCATGCGAGTCGACGAGATCCGGATGATGCCAGGCGTGGTGGCCGTGGCGAATCTCAAGTCCGTGAAGGCCGGCGAGATAGACGTGATCGGGCAACCCGGTGCGGCGGGCCAGATCGTTCACACGTCGTCCGCTGACGAGCCCGACGGTGACGCCGTCGCGCGAGGCCAGCCTTGCGAGTGCGTCTCTGGTGCCATCATCCAGGCAGGGAGCCGACGGATCGACGTCGAACGACGCCAATGTCCCATCAAAATCCGACAGCACCACCAGATGAGCTCGGGGCGGACGGGCTCCGATCGCAGCGAGCACCTCTGGCACCATGTTTAGGATCGTAGTCACTCAGCGGATCGTAGTCACTCAGCCAATTCGCGCAACCTCGACCGCACAGACCTCGACCATTCGGTCCGACCGTCATCGCTGTGTTTGTTTCGGCAGTCGGTGACTGACGCGTCAGTGCACGATACCGCGCCGCGCCGCATAACGAACGACCTCTGCCGTATTGCGAAGGCCGAGCTTCTGCAGCAGATGAGCTCGATGGGTTTCAACCGTGGCCGGACTGATCGAGAGCACGTCAGCAATCTCTTTGCTGCTTTTTCCTTCCGCGACCAACTGAAGCACCTCGCGCTCGCGCTCGGAGAGCGCGTCATAGCGATCGGTGATACCTCGCTGGGTCAGGCTCCTGACGTAGTCATCGAACACGACCTGCGCGACGGCTGGACTGAAGAACGATTTTCCGGCGACGACTGCCGCGATCGCGGCAATCAACTCGGAGCCGGCGGACTCCTTCAAGAGATAGCCGCGTGCGCCGGCCTGCACGGCCTGCGTCACATACGCCTGGTCGCTGTGCATGCTCAGAATCAGGATGCGCACCGTCGGCGCGCGGCGGATGATTTGCCGGGTCGCTTCGATCCCGTTGAGCAGCGGCATCCCGATGTCGAGCACGGCGACGTCGGGGTTGAGCTCGATGGCCTCGCGAACGGCGTCGCGTCCGTTGCCGGCTTCAGCGACGACGCGCCAGTCGCGACGATCCTCGAGAATCTTTCGCAGTCCCTGACGCAGGACGGTGTGATCGTCGCCGAGCAACACCCGCAGTTCATCCACGGTTCACCTCCGAATCGATCAACGACGCAACGAGATCCGGGTCGAGATCATCCAATCGACTCGGCGGAACAGCGGGCAACTCGACATCGATCCGTGAACCGCCGGATGTGCTCTCGATACGCACGCGTCCGCGCAATCCTGTCACACGCTCGCGGATGCTCAGGAGTCCAAGGCCGCGGCGCTTGCCGGGACGTTCAACGTCGGCGACGTCGAAACCGATGCCAGTGTCCTCGATGGTGACCCGGACCAACGATGGATCGATGGCCAGCTGCACGACGCCGCTGGTCGCCTCTGCGTGTCGCGAGATGTTGGTGAGCGCTTCCTGAACAATGCGGTAGATGGCGCGTTCAGTCTCGGCGTGCAGTCGACGATCTTGTCCCTGATGGACGAACTCGACGGCGATCTGGTGTCGGCGACGGAAGTCTGCGATCAGCGATTCCAGTGCCGCCACGAGACCAAGATCGTCGAGCGCCGACGGATGCAGGAGATGCGACAGATCGCGAACGCTGTGCAGCGCGGTGTCGGCGCTGGCTTGGGCATCGGCAAGCAGCGCGCTGGCCGCGCCCATCCGTTCGATGCGCCGTTCGGCAACGGCCAACTGCACCTTCACCGCGCTCAGCGCCTGTCCCACTTCGTCGTGCAGCTCGCGGGCGATCCGCTGCTGCTCCTCCTCACGCGCGTGGACGAGGCGCGCCGACAGCCGCTGCAGATCGCTGGCAATGCGCTCTTCGCGATCGTGCTGTTCCGTCAGCCGCCGCTCGAGCGACGCCGCAAGCCGCGATACCAGCCAGCCGATCACCAGGCTGATGACAAGCGCCACACCGAATACGGTCCAGACCTGACGCTGCATCTCGGCTTGTGTTTGGGTAATCTCTCGCTGCTGATCGATGAACGCGGCGCGATTGAGCGCCTGTACCTCGTCCGAGATACGAATCGCCGATTCGCGCTTCGGCATGAACCGCCGTAGCAGCGTTCGCGCCTCAGCCGGCCAGCGGCTACTGTCGGTGGCCAACACTTCGTCAGAGGCCACGCGGAATTCCCGAATCTCGGAGCGTAGGCGATCGACGCGTTCCCGTTCCGCCGCCGAGTCGAGAAAAGGTACGTACTGCTTCAGCAGCAGATCGATCGCGGCGTAGGCCTTTTCGATGCTCTGACGATGCTGGGCCTGAGCGGTCACATCGGGATCGAGCAGCGCGTCTCTGAGCAACACGGATGCTTCGAGCACCTGCGCGCGTACTGACGCGAGCAACTCCTGAGATTGCTGATAGCGCGAGCCGATGCCCGCGCTGTTGCGCTGCGCCAGGCGCACGCGTTGCGTCACTTGATAGCCCGCAAACAGCCACAGCCCGAGCATCACGCCGAAGCCGGCGAGAAGCACGGTGCGAATGGTCAATCGTTCGATGACCCGACTCACACTCGCATCCTAACGCCTATTCAGGCCGGCCACGCGCGGCACAAGCGCCCTGAACTACAGGATCTCCCCGAGGCGAAAATACTGGGACGCCGGGATATGACGTGCCCCGAGCAACGACTATCGTGACCTCCTGCGTGGGCGGTATTCGATGGTGGCGGAAGCCCGACATCCAGCAGTTGTTGAACCTGACCGAAGCGCAGGTCGACCGCCTGGACACCGTGTTCGAGAGAGAGCGGCCGGAGCGCATCGCATTGCGGCGCAAAATCGCCGAAATGGATAGGCTTCTGCGGCGCATCCTCCTGCGAGCCAACGCCGAAGACGCCACCGTGAAGCGATTGAGCGAGCAAGTCGAGGCGCTGCGCGCGCAGCACAACGTTCGACGGACGCTGATGCGATTCGCGCTCTACAGACGGCTCACGGCGGAGCAGCGTTCGACACTCAGGGAACGCCGGCGAACCGAGAACGAGATGCGGTCGGGACCGCCGCGCGATTCCGACCGCTGAATCGTAGCGTCCGGTCAGCCGGACCCTGCCGCTATGAGATCGGCTTGCCTTCGGCGTCGCGGATTTCGACGGCGCCGAGATTCAACTTCCGCAGCTCGGGTTCGATCTTTGCGCGATCGCCAACCGCAATGACCACCATGTTGGCCGGCACCAGATACTTTTTCGAGACCGCCAGCGCCTGATCCGGCGTGACGGCGTTCACCTGCTCGGCGTAGCGCGTGTAGTAGTCGAGGCCGAGGTTGTAGATGAACACGTTCGAGAAGTTGTTCACCGCGTTCGCACCGCTCTCGAACGCACCCGGCAGCGAGTTGGCGAGCGAGTCCTTGGCCTTCTGGAGTTCCTCGACCGACACCGGCTTGTCGACCATGCCACGGACCTCTTTGAGGATTTCATCCACAGCCGCCGCCGTCACATCGGTGCGGACGCCGGACGCGATCTGAAACGGCCCGGCCGCGCGCCTGAACGAGAACTGCGAGCTGGCGCCGTAGGTGTAGCCGTGCTCCTCGCGAAGGTTCATGTTGATGCGGCTCGAGAAGAGTCCACCGAGCGCGAGGTTCATCACCTGCATCGGCCGGAAGTCAGGCGAGGACCGTGGCGCGCCAATGCTGGCAACGCGGAGCTGGGTCTGCGGGCTGCCCGGCTTGTCCACGATCACCACACGGGCCGGTGTCGTGGCTGGTGTGCCGAGCGCGGGCTGCGCCGCTGTGCCCTTCTGCCAGCCGCCGAAAGCCTTTTCAGCTAACGCCTTCAGTTCGGCCATCGAAACATCGCCCGCGACGACGAGCGCCGCGTTGTTCGGCACGAAGTTCTGCTTCCAGAAGGTCTCCATGTCGGCGCGCGACAGGCTCTTGAGCGCCGCTTCGGTGCCAATCTCGCTGTAGCCGTACGGGTGCTGCGGTCCGTACAACGCGGACGCCGTGACCTGCGCCGCCACCTGATTTGGGTTGTCACGCTGCTGCACCAGCGCGGCCAGACGGCTGGCGCGCTGACGCTCGATCTCCTCCGCCGGGAACGATGGACGGAGGGTGACATCGGCAAGCAGATCCACGGTTGCGCCGAAGTTCTTCGACAGCGATCGCACGGCGAGTGTGGTCGCGTCCATGGAGCTGCTGATGCCGAGCGACGCGCCAAGGTGTGCGACTTCGTCGGCGATCTGCAACGCGTTCCGTGTGGCTGTGCCCTCGTCCAGCATCGCCGCGGTGAAGTTGGCGAGCCCGGGCTTGTCGAGCGGATTCGCATCGCTGCCTGTACGCAGCACGAGATTGGCCGCGACGATCGGCAGCCCCCGGCGCTCGTTCAGGATCAAGGTCAGACCGTTGGGCAGCGTCTCCGATACCGGCGTGGCCAGTTGCAGCGGCTTGGCCGCGGCCGGCTTCGGCATCTGGTTCCGCCACGGTTCATCGGCATTAATCGATTCGCTGCCTTCGCCGGCTGCTACTTTTGATGTAGGAGGCGTGGCGACCTGCGACTGCGCGGCCGGTTCTCCCGGCACGACGTGCATCACGACACGCGCTGTCGGCGCCAGCTGATCCCGCGCGAAGGTCTGCAGCGTAGACGCATTGACGGCGCGATAGCGCTGGATGTCCTGCTGCAGGTAATCGGGATTCCCGAGATAGTGGTTGTAGCTGTTGAGACGATCGGCGACGCCGCCGAAGCCGCCCAGCCGCTCGAGACCGCCGACCATGTTGGTCTCGATCGTGTTGCGCGCGCGATCGATCTCACTGGCCTCGGTCGGCTTCGATCGGAACGTCGACAATTCCTCTTCGAGCGCTTTCTCCAGCTCCTCCACCGTGTGTCCCGGCCGCGCCGTGGCCTGAATCTGGAAGACGGAACCGAGTATCAGCGAGTACTGCTGCGCCGTCACGTCCTGGGCAATCTGCTTCTCGTAGACCAGCTTCTTGTACAGACGGCTCGAGCGACCGCCACCCAGAATGGTTGCGGCGATGTCTGCGTCGGCGTCGCCAGGCTTCAGGATCGGCGAGGTCAGCCACGCCATGTACACGCGAGGCAACTCGACGCGAGCGTTCACTACCGTGCGGCGCTCGGACGTGATCTTCGGCGTCTCCGCCTTGATCGGTGGTACAGCCGGTCCCCGCTTCAGCGTGCCGAAATACTTCTGCACGAGCGCCTTCACCTGCGCCGGCTCGAAGTCGCCGACGATGGCGAGGCTGGCGTTGTTGGGTGCGTAGTACTGACGGAAGAATTTCTTCACGTCGTCGAGCTTCGCGGCCTGGATGTCTTCGTGCGAGCCGATGACGTTGCCGTAGTACGGATGCCCGGCCGGGAACAGCGTCTGCGTGAGGGCTTCCTCAGCCAACCCGTATGGCTCGTTCTCGACGCTCTGCCGCCGTTCGTTGCGGACGACGTCCTGCTGGTTCGACAACGCCGCTTGATCGAGTTTGTCGAGCAGGTATCCCATGCGATCGGACTCGAGCCACAGCGCGAGCTCCATCTGGTTGGATGGGACTGTCTCGAAGTAATTGGTGCGGTCGTAGTCGGTCGTGCCGTTCAAATCGCTCGCACCGGCGGCCTCGAGCAGGCGGATGTGCGAGTCGGGCGGCACATGCTTCGAGCTCTGGAACATCATGTGCTCGAAAAGATGCGCGAATCCGGTGCGCCCTTTCTCCTCGTTGGCAGGGCCGACGTGATACCAGAGATTGACCGCCACCATCGGCAGCCCGCGCTTCTGACTGAGGATCACTTCGAGCCCGTTCGGCAGCGTGTACTTCTCGAACTGCAGACGCGGGATGTCGGCCGATGACGCCGTGCCGCGATTCTGCGCCGACGAGGTCGTCAACCCGGCAATGGCGAGCACCAGCGCAATGAGGAGGGAGATAAACGCTCGTGTATACATGACGTGACTCTTCTACGTGCCTTTGTTGTCGAGACTCGCCCACAGATACCAACAGGCGACGGAGCGATACGGCCGCCAGTTGTCGCCCAGACGAGTCAGGCGCACCGGCGTCGGCGCGATGCGCAGCTTATATGCTCGTTGGACAGCCTTGACGATGCCAAGGTCACCGACTGGCAGCACATCAGGCCGGTGCAAGCGGAACATCAGGAACATCTCAGCCGTCCACCGGCCGATGCCCTTCACGCTTGTCAGCGCGTCAATGACAGCTTCATCTGGCAGCCGCTCGAGAGCATCGAGGGCCAGCGACCCGTCCAGTCTACGCCGACACAAATCGCGGATGTATCCAAGCTTCTGCGGGCTGATGCCGACCGCGCGAAGCCGATCGTCGGGCGTCGCCGCGATCGCCGCAGCCGTGGGGCGGCCATCGAACAACGCCGCGAAGCGAGCTTCGATCGTCGCTGCCGCTTTCGTCGAGAGTTGTTGCGCGATGATGGCGTGGAGCAGCGCGCGAAACGGATCGGTGCGCTGCGCCCTGGCCAGGCCGCATTCACCAAACTGGCGCATCAAATCCCGGATCACGGGGTCGCGGCGCGCCAAAACCCGTCGGGCCTTCGCGTAATCAGCAGCGGTCATCTCGGAAGGTCAAGAAGGTCAAAGGGCAAAAGGCAAAGGCCAAAGGTTAGGTGGTAAGGGGCGTCGCCGTCTACGTCAGTTGGGACGAGCGAACGGCCCACACGGTTGGCCAACCCCAGAGGGTTGGCGGACACTAGAATGGGCGGATGTCTCCGACGGGACCACTCGCCGGCCTGACCGTGCTGGATCTGACTCGCGTCCTGTCAGGCCCCTACTGCACGATGCTGCTCGCCGACATGGGCGCACGCGTCATCAAGATCGAACAACCCGGTCGCGGCGACGAGACGCGGGCATGGGGACCGCCGTTTGTCGCCGGCGAGAGCGCGTATTTCCTCAGCATCAACCGCAACAAGGAAAGCGTCACGCTCGATTTCAAGCAGCCGGGCGGACGCCAGGCGCTCGATCGGCTGGTGGAGCGGGCCGATGTATTGGTCGAAAACTTCCGGCCCGGTACGCTCGATCGCCTCGGGCTCGGCTACGCCGCTGTCGCGACCAGCCATCCCCGTCTTGTCTACTGTTCGATCTCCGGTTTCGGCCAGACCGGACCGCGCCGGAACGAGGCGGGCTACGACGCGGTGATGCAGGCCGAAGGCGGCCTGATGAGCGTCACCGGCGCAGCCGATGGTCCCGCGTATCGCGTCGGCGTCGCCGTCGCCGATCTCGTCGCCGGGCTGCTCGCCGCTCAGGGCATCGTCCTCGCGCTGTACTCGCGAGACCGGACCGGACGCGGTCAGCAGGTGGATGTGGGCATGCTGGACGGCGTCGTGTCGCTGCTCACGTATCACGCGTCGATGCATCTGACGACGGCCACGATGTCGCAGCGCGTTGGCAACCGTCACGCGACGATCGCGCCCTATGACACGTTCAGTGCCGCCGACGGCGAGCTGTTCCTCGCGGTCGGCAACGACGATCAGTTCCGCCGGTTCTGCGAGGCGACGGGGCAGGAAGCTCTGCTCCCTGACAAGCGCTTCGCGACAAACCCGTCGCGCGTCGTCCATCACCGTGAGCTGCGCGAGCGGCTCGCGCCGATACTGCAGCAGCATCCGCGTGCGTACTGGAGCGAACTACTCACCCGCGCCGGCGTTCCGTGCGGAGCCGTGCGTGACGTGCCCGACGCGTTGTCGGATCCTCAGCTCATGGCGCGCAAGATGATTGAGGCCGTGCAACATGCCGCCGCCGGAACGATCAAGGTGCTGGGCGTACCGATCAAGTTGTCGGACACGCCGGGCAGTGTTCGAACGGCGCCGCCGACGCTGGGGCAACATACTGCGCAGGTACTCGCGGAGATCGGCATGACCCTCGACGACGTCGAAGGTCGGCGCGCGACCGCGATCTGATTCGGAGGATTCGTGGAAGTTTCTCACGTCAGAAGACGCGTGCAGGCGGCGATGACCACGGCGCGCGACCGCGCACAGCGGCGACGCCAGCTGGCCGCGGATGCCGAGACTGCGTACGACAGCTTTCTCTCCAACGTCGCCACACCGCTGGTCAAGCAGATCGCCAACGCGCTCCACGCTGAGGGCTATGCGTTCACCCTCTCGACGCCAGGGCGCGGCCTGCGACTCGCCCTCGATCGTGGCCGCGACGATTTCATCGAGCTCGCGCTGGAGACAGATGCCGATGAGCCGGCAGTCATCGGACGGATCCGACGCACGCGCGGCTCGCGCACGATTGAAGAAGAGCACCCGGTCAAGCGAGGCGCATTGCCCGATCAGCTGAGCGAGGAGGACCTGCTCGATTTTTTCGCAAGCGCGCTGGAGCCCTGGCTGGAACGTTAAAACGTTGAGGGAGGCTTCCTCGCAACATGTATGGCCATCAAGCCGCCCAGCACAGGAATCACGCGCGTCTCGGTGAAGCCGTAGCGCGTCATCAGTCCGGCCACCGCCTTCGCACCGGGATAGTTCCGGATCGACTCGGGAATATAGCGATACGTGTCCGGATCGCCGTGCAGGGCGAGGCCGACCAGCGAGCCGACGGCGGTCAGATACGCGTGATACGCCCAGCGGACGATCGGATTCTCGGGACGGTTGAAGTCAAGGGACAGCAGGCGGCCGCCAGGAGCGAGCACGCGATGGATCTCGCGGATCGCTTGATCGAGATCGGGGACGTTCCGCAGTCCGTATCCGGTCGTGACCACGGTGAAACGGCCGTCAACAAATGGCAGCGCCAACATGTCGGCCGTCACGAGTGGCGTGCGTGGATCGTGCCGGCGCTGTTGCGCGAGCTGCAGCATGCGGTGCGTGACGTCGAGACCGACACCTGATTGCGCCGGCGGTACGGCCGAGAAGAGAATGTCGCCCGTCCCGCAGGCGAGATCGAGCACGCGGTCGCTGGCGCGGAGCTCGGCGATCTGAATCAGTCGCTGCTTCCATTGGCGGTCCTGACCGTAGGAGAGGAAGCCGGTGATGAAGTCGTAGCGATCCGCGATGGTGGCAAACAGCCGACGGACGTAGCGCCGTTTGCCGTCTGGCGTCGCAATGTCGGCGCGCAGGCCACTCGAGGGGGTCACTGCGCGCGCAGGAGCAGCACCGGAATCCTGACCAGGTGGCGCACCTTGTCCACGGTCGTTCCGCGCAGCAAGTCCTGGAGAAAGCGGTGGCCGTGCGTGGACATCGCGATGAGATCCACCTTGCGCTCCGCGCACAGTCGAATCAGCTCCGTCGCCGGATCGCCCATCGCGAGCTCGGTGGTGACTTTGAGCGCTGACGCGCTGAGCTCGGCGGCGAGCCGATTGAGATAAGCCCGATCGGCTTTCATCTCTTCCGACTCGCGCAGCTTGAGCTCATCGAAATGGCGCGCGGCCCAGCCGTCGGCAACGTGTACGAGCAGCAGTTCGGCGCCGGTGAGCGAGGCGAGCTCGCGCACGTGCGTCAGGATCGTGCGATCGGCCGGTGAGTTCTCGACGGCGACGAGAATCGATCGATACATCGCTACCCGTTGAACGTCTGGTAAAGAAGGTACGCGTTCAGCGCGGCAATGATAACCGCGACAATCCACGCGAGGATCTGGATCCAGCGCGGCGCGACCAGGGCCCCCATCTTGCGCCGGTCACTCGTGAAGCTGACCAGCGGGAACACCGCGAACGGGAGTTGCAGGCTGAGAACCACCTGGCTCAGGACGAGCAGCGCGCCCGTACCCCGCTCGCCATACAGACTGACGACGATCACCGCCGGCACGATCGCCACGAGCCGCGTGATGAGCCGCCGCAACCACGGGCGCAGCCGGATGTTGACGAAGCCCTCCATCACAATCTGCCCGGCCAGCGTGCCGGTCAGCGTCGCATTCTGGCCCGAACACAGCAGTGCGACGGCAAACAGCACTCCGGCCGCGGTCGTGCCCAGCAGCGGCGACAGCAGCTTGTAGGCGTCGCCGATGTCGGCCACCGCCTCGTACTCGGTGCCATGGAAGACCGCCGCCGCCACGATGAGGATCGCCGCGTTGATGAACAGCGCCGACATGAGCGCAACGGAGGAGTCGATGGTCGCAAAGCGAATCGCCTCCTTCTTGCTGTCGAGCGTGTCGAGATAGCGGCGGGTCTGCACGATCGACGAGTGCAGATACAGGTTGTGCGGCATCACGGTCGCGCCGAGGATGCCGATCGCGATGTAGAGCATCGCCGGGTCGGTCAGGATCTGTGTGCGCGGAATGAAGCCGATGGCGACCTCGGCCATATTGGGCGCCGCCCACCAGATCTCAATCGCGAAAGACGCCGCGATCGCGACGATCAACGCGACGACCAGCGCTTCGACGTAGCGGAATCCTTTGTGCTGCAGGAAGAGCACGATGAGCACGTCGAGCACCGTGATGCAGACCCCCCAGATCAGCGGCAGGCCGAAGAGCAGGTTGAGCGCGATCGCCGCGCCGATGACCTCGGCGAGATCGCACGCCGCGATCGCGATCTCGCAGAGGATCCACAGCGTGATCGTCACCGGCTTCGAGTAGCTGTCGCGGCACGCCTGCGCGAGATCGCGTCCGCTGCCGATGCCGAGCCTGACGGCGAGGGCTTGCAGCAGGATGGCCATCAGGTTGGAGATGAGGATCACGCTGAGCAGCGTGTAGCCGTAGCGCGCGCCCCCGGCGAGGTCGGTCGCCCAGTTGCCCGGGTCCATATAGCCGACCGCGACCAGATATCCCGGGCCCGCAAACGCCAGCAGCTTCCGCCAGAAACCGGCATCGAATGGGACGACCACTGAGCCGTGGACCTCACGCAAGCTCGGCGCGGACCGCGGGCTTCGCCAGCCACCAGGGGTCGTCAGAGATGCATCAGTTTCGTGGTCAGAAGCCATTTAGATTCAACGGATTTTGAGCTTTCAAAATTATGGTGCAGATGATAGCATGCCTAGACTTTTATAGCTCAAATTAGTGTCCGAGTGAATATGCTCGCGTCCAGCACCGTTGAGAACTACCTGAAAGCCATCTACGCAGGCGTCGCCAGACTGGGCCACGGTCAGCGGCTTCTGCCCATGGGCCAACTTGCCGCCGCCGTCGGAGTCACACCCGGCACGGCGACGACGATGGTCAAGACGCTGGCTGAGTCGGGGCTGGTGGAATACGAGCCGTATGCCGGGGTCGCGCTCACCGCGGCCGGACAGAAACTGGCGGCGCTCGTCCTCCGACGTCATCGCCTCATCGAGCTTTTTCTCGTGCGGGTCATGGGCTACTCGTGGGACGAGGTCCACGACGAAGCCGAACTCCTCGAACACGCCGTCACCGATCGCCTGATCGATCGCATCGACGAAATGCTCGGACGGCCCGAGACGGATCCGCACGGCGACCCGATCCCCAATGCCGAAGGACTCGTGAAGCAGCAGGACGCGCAGACGCTGCTCTCCTGCCCGCTCGAGACCACTGTCACCGTTACGCGCGTGATCGATCAGGACAAAGAGTTCCTGCGCTTCATCGAGCAGCATCATCTCAAGCCGGGTGAGGCGATCGCCGTCGAAGCGCGGGACGCGGCTGCCGACAGCGTACGCGTCCGCGGCAAGAACGATCAGCGCATCACGATCGGCACGCGGGCCGCATCCAAGCTGCTGGTCCAGGTCGCCCAGGTGCTGCTGCTCTGCTTCCTTGCGCTGCCCGCGTTCGCGCAGACCGAGCCGGCACGCCGCGAAGCGCCGCGGACGAACCTCTCCGGCTACATGGACTTCCACTTCAACAATGAGGAGTTCACCGACGCCCGTCTCGACTTCCACCGCTTCGTCCTGCTCGTGACGCACTCGTTCTCGCCGCGCATCCGGTTCGTCGGCGAGCTCGAGCTCGAACATGCGTTCGTTGAAGGGCTCGAAGAAGGCGGCGAACTCGAGCTCGAACAAGCGTATGTCGACTTCCTGCTCGGTCGATCGTTCAACGTCCGCGCCGGGATGATGCTGATGCCGATTGGCATCATCAACGAACGGCACGAGCCGCCGGTGTTCTACGGTGTCGAGCGGCCGTTCATCGACACGGTGATTATCCCCACCACGTGGTTCGACGTCGGTGCTGGCGTGCACGGCGAGGTCGGTCGCGGCTGGCGCTATCGCGCGTACGTCGTCGCGCCACTCAATGCGGCGGAATTCAACGCCGACATCGGCCTCCGCGACGGGCGACAGAAAGGGTCGGAATCCAACGTGGGCCGGCCGGCGGTCACCGGACGCCTCGAGTACGTCGGCGTCCGGGGTCTGACGCTCGGCGCCAGCGGATGGTCAGGCCGCTCGGGGTTTGAGTTCCGTCCACGCTTCGACGTCCCGGTGTCGCTCGTCGAGGCCGACGCGCGGTATGCACGGCGCGGCTACGAGTTCCGCGGAGAGTTTGCGCAGGCCTGGATCGACAACGCCGGCCTGCTCAATGACACGCTGGCGCTACGAGTCGGCGTCAACCCGAACATCGGCAGCGCGCTTCGCGGCTTCTCGCTCGAAGGCAGCC
>Ga0070675_100001166_pt1 | contig 19017 bp, 20 predicted proteins | sample KBSM43metaG_FD_65343 | JGI IMG/M metagenome (GOLD analysis project Ga0070675, IMG submission 65343) | Miscanthus rhizosphere microbial communities from Kellogg Biological Station, Michigan, USA - KBS M4-3 metaG | ecosystem: Host-associated > Plants > Roots > Rhizosphere > Soil ... | reverse complement strand
TCGCAGGGCAGCGAGGCGGCCTGGGCTGGAAACGTTGAGGTCGTTGCGGCTCCGGACTTGCTGGCTCTGCTTGCTCACTTGAAGGGCACGTGTCTGTTGCAAGCCCCAGAGCCTGGCAAAGCTGAGGTCCCAGGTATCGGACCTGATTTGAAGCAGGTGAAGGGGCAGGAGGTCGCCAAGCGCGCGCTGGAGATTGCCGCGGCGGGCGGTCACAACATGTTGATGAGCGGTCCGCCGGGAGCAGGGAAGTCCCTCCTTGCTGCCTGTCTCCCAGGCATCCTGCCGCCGCTGCAGCCGGCCGAAGCCCTCGAAGTTTCGATGGTCGCTTCCGTCGCCGGCGAGCTCGAAGGTGGGAAGATGATGCGTCGCCGTCCGTTCCGTGCACCGCATCACAGCGCCTCGATGCCCGCGCTCGTCGGAGGAGGGCTTCGTGTTCGGCCGGGCGAGATCAGCCTCGCGCACCTAGGTGTGTTATTCCTCGATGAGCTTCCGGAATTTCAGCGAACGGTGCTCGATTCACTTCGCCAGCCGCTGGAAACCGGGAATGTCAGTGTCGCCCGAGCGAACACCCATGTGACCTTTCCCGCAAGGGTGCAGCTGGTGGCGGCGATGAACCCGTGTCGCTGCGGCCATCTTGGTGATCCTGCACTGGCCTGCAGCCGGGCGCCGAAGTGCGCAGCCGATTATCAGGCCCGCGTCTCTGGGCCTCTCCTCGATCGCATCGACCTCCACGTCGACGTTCAAGGCGTCTCGGCGGCCGATCTGACACTGCCGCCGCCGGCGGAAGGTAGTGCTGAGGTCGCGAACCGCGTAGCGGCCGCGCGCCAGCGGCAGGCCGATCGCTATAACAGCTCCGGCGTTCGTACGAACGCCGAGGCGGATGGTGAGTTGCTCGAGCGCGTTGCTACGCCCGACGAGCCAGGGCGCAAGCTGCTAGCGAATGCCGCTAGCGCGATGCGATTGTCCGCGCGCGGATTCCATCGCGTGATACGGGTCTCGCGAACCATCGCCGATCTTGCGGGAACCGACCAGGTCGGCCGTATCCACGTCGCGGAGGCGCTTAGTTATCGCCGACAAGCGCCGCGCAATTGATTAGTCACAACTCCGCCTATAGCTAGGGCGTCGGGGCCCCTGTGGCGGAATGGTAGACGCGCTCGACTCAAAATCGAGTTCCTAACCGGAGTGTCCGTTCGAGTCGGACCAGGGGCACCAGCCAAATCCCCGAAAAACGTTTGAATTTTTCGGTTCGCGCTAGCGGCACGCATCTCTGCCGGATATCGTCGATCCATGGACGCTAGCTCCAGCAAAAAGGCGCCGCCGACGGTCGAGGTGCCGCACGCTTTCATAGAAAGCAGCGCTAAGCGCGACCGGCTGCTTGCGTCCATTGCCCTCCTCGCGGGCATGGGAATCGTCATTGCCTTGCCGTTCGCGCTTCGTGCGGGCGCGGAATTCTTCCTTCCGGTCACGGCTGCGCTCGTGATTGCCATCACGCTGGTCCCGCTGCTGGAATGGTTCGAAAGACGCGGCGTACCGTCACGGCTCGCGGCGGGCCTGTGTGTCATCATCTTCCTGATGATTGCGATGTTCGCCATTGGATCGATCGTGCTGCCGGCAATCGACTGGGTCGCTCTAATCCCCGAACGGCTTCCGAAGGTTCAGGCGGCACTGACTCCTGTGCTGGATCTCTATAAGTCTTTCGACCGCTTCGTTGAGCGGATCTTGGCCCAGGTCACCATCGCGCCGCAGAGCGGCCGCACCGTCAGGATCGAAACGCCGAATTCGATCTCCGGACTGCTCGCGACCTCGGCGCCTCACCTACTCATCCAGCTCTTCTTTGCACTGCTGGTGATCTTTTTCTTCCTCGCCGGCTGGACGACGATGCGGAAGCGCACGATCGTCAGCCGCGGGAGCTTCGAGGGAGCTTTGACGACTGCCCGCGTGATCCAGCAGGTGGTCGACGCGACCTCGATCTACATCGGCACGATCACACTCATCAATGTGACGCTCGGAGCCCTGACCGCACTGGTGCTCTGGCAGCTCGGAATGGATTCGCCGATCATGTGGGGCGGCATTGTGGCTGTCCTGAACTTCATTCCTTACCTTGGGCCGATCGCGTCGGCCCTACTGTTGTTCGTTGGCGGCCTGATGGTTTTTCCGGACGTCTGGTCAGCGCTTTTGCCTCCGGCGATCTTTGTCGCGTTCCATCTCCTGGAGGCGAACTTCATCACGCCGATGATCGTCGGCAAGCGCCTGACGATCAGTCCGCTCGCAATTCTTGTATCGTTGAGCTTCTGGGCCTGGGTATGGGGCACGACCGGCGCACTGTTGGCCGTGCCGTTGCTCATCATCATGAAGACGATTTTTTCGGCCGCCGGCACTCCGGACATTGCCGGCTTCCTCTTCGAGCATGGCACGTTGACGCATGCCGGCGAGGAAGAGACGGAAAAAGGGGATAGCGATGTTGACAGCCCGAAGGCTGCCACCTAGGTCGCCGCCACGCCAAAAACGCGGGTGTAGCTCAGTTGGTTAGAGCGCCGGCCTGTCACGCCGGAGGTCGCGGGTTCGAGCCCCGTCACTCGCGCCATTCCTGAAAAGTCGGAAGTGGAAAACGCGGTTCGCTAGTTCTGCGAGCCGCCGGCCGTAACCGCTGTTGCTGCCGCAGTCTGAGGGGCGACCGGCTTAGGCGCGCCGAGCGGCTGCTCGTTGCTCTGGGGCATGCCCCCACTTAGCGACCAGCGCAAATTGTCGGAGGCCTTGACCTTCTCGACATATTCCTCGTGTTTCGCGGTGTCCGAAGCCTTGCGCGCCGTGAGGTTGAAGCGGACGGCAACGCGCTTATCGCCGCGCATCGATGGCTCGAGCTTGATCGCCTGTGCGCCCGGGATATCATCTATCGCACGAGCGACTTCGGTCGATTGGCCGCGGGTCGCGATGTCACGCTGCTCGGCGAGGATTGCAGCCGCCCTAAGCGCGTCAACGCTGGGTTCGGAGCGCGAATAACCCTGTGCGAACGCTGATGGGCGACCCCATGCGCCTGCCCAGCGATAGAAGATGTGCGCCCCTACCACGGCATTCTTGGTCAGCGTCGAGGCCCAATAAGGCACGACGTAGTTGGCGTGATAATGCGTGGCGTTTCCAACGGGCCTGTAGACGTAACCATCAAGAGCAGCCGTTGCGACCGACCGGGCGCGGTCCCATGCGTCGCGGCTGGGCTGGCGGAAGAGCGAGCCATCGCACGTGAATGTGAATTGGCAGCCGGTCGCGCGTGTGGACCCTTGATAGACGACGCCGCACACACTGGCCGGGAAGGCCGGATGACGCACCCGATTTAGGACGACCTGTGCTACTGCGCGCTGGCCGTCGGCACTTTCCTGTCCTGCTTCATAATAAATCGCACTGGTCAGGCATTCGAGCGCGCGAGAACGTGCTGAATCATCGGCTTTCGCGAGTGAAAAGGGCTGAGCCGCAGGATTAGGCCCGTGATCCAACGGGATCTGCTGATTGAACGCAAGCGCCTGCTGCGGCGCTATCTGGCGCACGAGCATGGGTGGAGGAGCGGGCGGTGCTTCTGCCGTCGGTGAACCTACACGCAGCGACGGCGTCGACCAAGCCGAGCCCGCAACCGCGAGTGCACAGGCGAGCGCGGTACCTCCGGCAAGGAGCAATTCCTTGGGGCGCTCGCGCCACATATGCGCGGCGGAAAGGGCGATCGTCTTTGTCACGGAGCTCCAGTGATATAGTCGACCAATACGGCCGGTTCAATCCTACCGGGTTGGGCGGCTGCGCCAGTGACCCGTCTGCGTCCATCGCAGAAGGGGTTTCAGCGGTGCGATCCAAACTATTCCTGCAATTAGATAAAACAAGGCCTGAACAAGAACAGGCCAACGCCCGACGGTGGACGAGAAAGTGGCGATGAGGACTGCCCAGAAAAAGATGAGCAGAATGATCGCCGCGATCCCGGCGCCTTTTCGCCAGTTCGGTTCGGTCACTGATAATACTCCACTCCACTGGGGGTGGCGAACCCATGGAGGGGAACATCCCATGGATCCTGTGGGATCTCGGCGTCGAGGCGCTGCATCTCCCAACCGACACCGATCAACCTCGCTCCTGTTTTGCGCAGAAGGCCAAGGGCGCGGTCGTAATGGCCCTTGCCGCGGCCCAGCCGGGTTCCGCGCGAATCGATGCCGACGAGCGGAACGAACACGAGATCAGGTTCAACGAGAGGCGCACGACGCTTCGGTTGCATGATCCCGAAGGGGCCGGGCTCGAGCGGGTCTCCAGCGCGGAAGCGGAATGGCTTTGCGGGGTCGGGGAAGCAGGGGAATGCCACGATTCGGCCGACGGCGCGGGCTTCTTCCATCGCCAGCAAGGGGCTGATCTCGCTTCCCAAGGGATGGTAGCCGGCAACGACGGACGCGTGCGCCAGAAGCGACGTCAGATGCTCGGCGAGCTTTTGCTCCAGGATCTGGCGATTCGCATCGTCGAGGGTGCGAACGTAGGCCTTACGGGCTGCGAGTGCGGTTTGGCGAAGTGAATCCTTCGCCTGGGGCACTGCCGACGCAGGCTCGAACGAGCCTGGGGGTACTGGAGGGAGTGACGGGACCACCGTGGCCGTTTGCCGGAAATCCTCTGACGCCACAAACGTCAGGTGGGCGCCATATACATCGGACCAGGGTCCGGGCAGGGACAGCTCCCATAAGGATCGATAAGCCTCAGGGATATTCAAAGGCTCGTACCGGGCAGTACCCGTCGAGAGCAATCTAGGCGGTCACCGCCTCCCTCTCAAGGGCTTCGGCCAGGGATTCGAGTCGCTCGGCGATTCGCTCGGCGCGTTCGGCCAGTGCAGGATCTGGAAGCGTGGGCTCTGGCGTGCGCCCATCGTCGACCATCTGATCGGCGAGCAGTAAGGACGCGAAAAGAAGCTGCCGCGCCTCAGAAAGCGTCCCGAGACCCTGAAGGGCCTCACGGCTTTTCGAGTCGACTAGCGAGGCGGCCTTGCGTAGCGAATCTTCTTCGCCGTCGCGGCACGCGACCCGATAGGTCCGGCCAGCAATGAAAACGTCGATTTCCGCCATCAGGCCGTCTCCGCCATGCGGATGATCTGATCCAGCTCCGCCACCGCCTCCCTGACGCGCGTGCGAAGCTCCTCGTCGCGCCCGCTTTGCTGCTTAGGCTGAGAGATTGCCCGCTCGATCCGCAGGATAGCGCGCTCTGCTCTTTCGAATGCTGAAGTAACACGGCCCTCGTCCATGGCCCTTTCCGCTACGCAAGAAGCGCGCCTCCGGCAAGAGCAGTAGCGCCTCAATACCTCCCGCAAGGTTGACGATTCACCGCCGTCCGGCCAAGGGCCGCCGCATCCCGCCCATGCAACATACTCCGCAGCCGACTCAGCGCCGACTTGCCAACGCGATCCGCGCTCTCGCGATGGACGCGGTGGAGACCGCGAACAGCGGCCATCCGGGCATGCCTATGGGCATGGCCGATGCCGCTACCGCTCTCTTCACACGCCATCTGAAGTTCAACCCAGCCGATCCGCATTGGCCTGACCGCGACCGGTTCGTCCTGTCCGCCGGTCATGGCTCGATGCTGATCTACGCGCTGCTTTACCTGACCGGGTATGAGCGACCGACGCTGGAAGATCTCAGGAACTTCCGCCAACTCCACAGCCCGACTGCGGGCCACCCGGAGAATTTCGAACTTCCGGGCGTGGAGGTCACGACGGGGCCGTTGGGCCAAGGTCTCGCAATGGCCGTCGGTATGGCGATCGCCGAACGCCACCTTAATGCAAGCTACGGCGACGATCTCGTCGACCACCATACCTATGTGATTGCGGGTGACGGCTGCCTGATGGAGGGCATCAATCACGAAGCGGTGGGGCTTGCCGGGCATTTGCGACTCGGTCGGCTGATTGTGCTTTGGGATGACAACCGCATCACCATCGACGGTTCCACCGACCTGTCGCGCACGGAAGATGTCGTGGCGCGGCATGCTGCTTGCGGCTGGCATGTTGTCGAGTGCGACGGTCTCGACAGCGACGACGTTTCGCGAGCGCTCGATGAAGCGAAGGCCGATCCGCGCCCGTCGCTGATCCGCTGCAGAACGATCATCGGCTTTGGCGCTCCGAACAAGCAGGGCACGGAGGCGACTCACGGCGCCGCGCTCGGCAAGGCCGAGGTCGAGGCGGCTCGTGCTGAGTTGGGCCTGGAACCGAGGGAGTTCGCCGTTCCGGAAGACGTACTTTCTTCATGGCGTGAAGTCGGAAGAAAGGGAGCATCCGCCCATGCAGAATGGCGGCGGCGTTTGGATGCGAGTCCTAGAAGGGACGAGTTCAGCGCGCAGATCGAGGGCAAGCCGGATGAGAGCTGGCTGAGGCCCTATATCGACAAGCTTCTGGCGGAACCGCCGACAGTGGCGACGCGCAAGGCCTCGGAGATGGCTTTGGAGGCGATCAACGCCGCTGTCCCATGGACGATTGGCGGGTCTGCCGACTTAACTGGCTCGAACAATACCAAGACCAAATCGCTTCAGCCCCTTACGCCGGACAATTACGGCGGGCGCTACATCTACTACGGCATCCGCGAGTTCGGCATGGCCGCTGCCATGAACGGCATGGCGCTGCACGGCGGCGTGATCCCGTACGGCGGCACCTTTCTTGTCTTTACCGACTATGCCCGTCCGGCCATCCGGCTGTCGGCCTTGCAGAAGGCGCGGGTTATCTACGTAATGACCCACGATTCGATTGGGCTGGGCGAGGACGGACCCACGCACCAGCCGATCGAGCATCTGCAGAGCCTTCGCGCCATGCCGCAAATCGAGGTTTATCGACCTGCAGATGCGGTCGAGACAGCCGAATGCTGGGCGCTGGCTTTGGCAAGCGACGAACCGAGTGTTCTCGCTCTCACTCGCCAGAACTTGAAGCCGGTTCGAACCGAAGCCGCGGGTGAGAATCTATGCTCGCTTGGGGCGTATCGACTGAAGTCCGCGCAAAAGAGGCGCAAGGTGATCCTATTGGCGACCGGGTCGGAAGTCGAAATCGCATTGGCGGCCGCTGAACGCCTTGAAGGGCAGGGGATCGGCGCCGACGTAGTGTCCATGCCCTGCACCGAGCGCTTCGATGCGCAGCCTGCGGCTTATCGCGAGGACATCCTTCCCGACGTCGGTAACCGCGAGATCCTGCGCGTCTCGATCGAAGCTGGCACGACCTTCGGCTGGGAGCGCTACACGGGTCTTCACGGTCTTCGGATCGGCATCGACCGCTTCGGCGTATCGGCACCTGCCAAGGACGCCTACGAATTCTTCGGACTCACCCCTGACGCAATCGTCGAGCGCGTGCTCGGCCACATGACACAGAGAGGCATTCAATGACCAAAGTTGCGATCAACGGCTTCGGACGCATCGGCCGACTTGTGGCACGTGCGATCCTTGAACGGCCGGATTGCGGCCTGGAGCTAATAGCGATCAACGATCTCGCCGACGCGAAGGCCAATGCCTGGCTCTTCAAGCGCGATAGCGTTCACGGCGTTTTTCCCGGTGAGGTCACGAGCGACGGCAGCGACATTATCGTCAACGGGAAGCGCATTCACGTTACTGCTGAGCGCGATCCTGCGAAGCTTCCGCACGCCGCGAACGGTGTCGAGATCGCACTGGAGTGCACCGGCTTTTTCACGGATCGAGCGGGCGGCGAGAAGCACCTCGAGGCGGGTGCCAAGCGCGTTCTGATCTCGGCACCGGCAAAGGGCGCCGACCTGACTGTGGTTTACGGTGTGAACGACGACAAGCTGACCGCCGAGCACAAGATTGTGTCGAACGCATCCTGCACGACCAACTGCCTCGCGCCCGTGGCCAAGGTGCTGAATGACAGCATCGGCATCGAGCGTGGCCTGATGACGACTATCCACGCGTACACGAACGATCAAAAGATCCTCGACCAGATCCACTCCGATCTGCGCCGCGCTCGTGCGGCGGCCATGTCGATGATCCCGACGACGACCGGCGCGGCTCGCGCAGTTGGTGAAGTTCTTCCTGAGCTGAAGGGTAAGCTCGACGGATCGGCAGTCCGCGTCCCGACGCCGGACGGAAGCCTGGTCGATCTGACCTTCGTTCCCAAGCGCGACACGACCGTCGAGGAAGTGAACGGTGTCCTCAAGGCTGCCGCAGAGAGCGATCGCCTCAAGGGCATTCTTGTCTACACCGCCGACCCGATCGTTTCGGTCGACATTGTCCACACGCCGCAGAGCTCGACGGTCGACAGCCTCGAAACGGCAGTCCTTGAAGGAAAGCTGGTCCGCGTGGTCAGCTGGTACGACAACGAGTGGGGCTTCTCGAACCGCATGGTCGATACCGCCGTCGCGATGGCCAAGCTCGGCTGACGCTGGGCATGAGCGGATTCAGGACTCTCGACGATTTGCCAGAGGATTTGACCGGCAAGCGCGTCCTTGTCCGCGTCGACCTCAACGTGCCGATGGACGGTGCGAGCGTTACTGACGACACTCGGCTGAAGGCGATGCTTCCGACGGTGCTAGAGCTAAGCGACCGCGGCGCAATCGTGCTTCTGCTTTCTCACTTCGGTCGGCCCAAGGGAGAGGTCCGACCGGATATGTCGACCGCGCAGCTCGTCATGCCCCTCCACCGGCTGGCGGGCCGTTCCGTGCGCTTTATCGAGGATTGCCAGGGCCCGGAGGCAGAGCGGGCGATCACGACGATGCTACCCGGCAATATCGGGATTCTCGAGAACACCCGCTTCCACAAGGGCGAGGAGAAGAACGACCCCGATCTCGCAAAGGCCATGGCCGCGCTCGGCGACTATTATGTCAATGACGCTTTTTCCGCGGCGCATCGCGCTCATTCGTCGACCGAAGGGGTCACCCGTTTCCTGCCGAGCTTTGCAGGACGTGCGATGGAAGCGGAGTTGAAAGCGCTCCAGCGTGCCCTCGGCGATCCCGAACGGCCAGTCGCGGCTGTCGTCGGCGGCGCGAAGGTCTCCACAAAGCTCGCCGTCCTCGGTCATCTTGTCGCAAAGGTCGATCACCTCATAATCGGCGGGGGAATGGCCAACACCTTCCTCGCTGCTCGCGGCGTGAACGTCGGGAAGTCCCTCTGCGAGCATGATCTCACGGGCGAGGCCAACGCCATCTTCGACCGGGCAGATGAGGCGGGCTGCACGATCCATCTTCCCTACGATGTCGTCGTCGCGAAGGAATTTGCGGCGAATCCGCCGAGCATTCGGACCTGCAATGTGCATGAGGTCGCGGCTGACGAAATGATACTCGACGTGGGCCCGGCGGCGGTGGAGGCTCTGGCGGACGTGCTGAAGACCTGCCGGACGCTCGTGTGGAACGGACCGCTCGGCGCTTTCGAGACTCCTCCGTTCGACACCGCGACCGTTCAGTTGGCTCGAACGGCCGCGGCGCTGACCAAGGAAGGCGGGCTTATCTCGGTTGCCGGCGGCGGTGACACAGTCGCGGCTCTCAACCATGCTGGCGTCGCTCAGGACTTCAGCTTCGTCTCGACTGCCGGCGGGGCATTTCTCGAATGGATGGAAGGGCGTACGCTTCCGGGCGTGGCCGCACTGCAGCAACAAGGGGATCGATGATGGCGCCGAATGCAGAAATGCTGGCGAAGGTAAAAAGCGCGAATGGCTTCATTGCAGCGTTGGATCAGAGCGGCGGCTCAACGCCTAAGGCGCTTCAGGGATACGGCTACAACGGCGACGAATGGTCGTCGGACGAAGAGATGTTCGGCCTCATCCACAAAATGCGGACGCGGATCATCTCGTCACCATCCTTCACCGGCGAGAAGATCCTCGGAGCAATTCTTTTCGAACGCACGATGGACGGCGAAGCGAATGGTCAGCCGGTTCCGGCATATCTTTGGGAAAAGAAGGGCGTTGTTCCCTTCCTGAAAATCGACAAGGGCTTGGCCGACGAGGAGAACGGGGTCCAGCTCATGAAGCCCATGCCCGATCTCGATACGTTGCTGGAGAAGGGCGTATCGAAGGGTATCTTCGGCACGAAGGAGCGCTCGGTCATCCATCTCGCCAACCCAGCGGGCATTGCGGACGTGGTGGGCCAGCAGTTCGAGGTCGCGACGCAGGTTCTACGCCACGGACTGGTTCCGATCATCGAACCCGAAGTGAACATCAAGAGCGCCGAGCGGGCGGAAGCTGACGAGATACTTCGCGACGAAATTCGTCGTCACCTCGATCGTCTGCCTGAAGGCCATGAAGTGATGCTGAAGCTTTCGATTCCAGCGAAGCCCGGAACCTTCGACGATTTGATCAAGCATCCGCGCGTTCTTCGCGTGGTTGCTTTGTCAGGCGGCTTCTCGCGAAGCGACGCCTGCCGCGAGCTCGCCAGGAACCCAGGCATGATTGCGAGCTTCTCTCGAGCGCTCCTAGAGGACCTGCGCCAGGACATGAGCGAGGATCAGTTCGATCGATCGCTCGGCGAGGCGATCGACGAGATCTACGAGGCATCGACCGAAAAAGTCGCCGCTTAGCCTTGATTGATGATTTCGATCCGGCCGAGTTCTCGCCGCCCAAGCGGACGGAGCCATGTCGGCTCTATCTCATTTCTCCGCAGGAAGTTGGCGGAAGCTTCCCGGACCGGCTCAAGGCAGTCTCCGCGGTTGAGTCCGTCGCCGCTTTCCAGCTGCGAGTGAAGGACCGCTCCGAGCATGAAGTTGCTCGGCTCGCTGAGCCCCTGCAGCGCATTTGTGCCGACGCCGGCGTCGCCTTCATCGTGAACGATAGCATAGCCCTGGCGAAGCGTCTCGGGGCGGACGGCGTTCATCTTGGGCGGCAGGACGGCGATGTTCGTGAGGCGAGGGCGCTGCTGGGACCGGAGGCGCAAATCGGAGTGACTTGTCACGGCAGCCGACATCTCGCCTTGGAAGCGGGCGAGGCGGGAGCCGACTACGTCGCTTTCGGCGCCTTTTATCCGACGCAAACGAAATTGACGGAACACAGGCCCGATCCAGCGATTCTCGCCTGGTGGTCGAGCCTGTTCGAGATCCCATGCGTCGCGATTGGAGGCATTACCCCCGCGAATGCGTCCATTTTGATCGACCAAGGCGCTGATTTTATAGCCGTTTGCCAATCGATTTGGGGAGATCCCGATCCGCTTCAAGTTACCCTAGATTTCAATGACTTGTTGTTGATCTAGCGGTGCTTTGGTCAACTTTCCTCAGGGTTTCCCCGCGCTTCTAAGGCTGACTGTTGCGCAAAAACATCAGCCAGGAACAGATTAAGCTGATAACGTTGGGAGGCTGAAACCTTCTCGCCGAGTAACAAGTTTCAGCGGCGACAACACAGCAAGGGGTATACCTGAATGCGCAAATATCTACTCGCCGCGGCCGCGGTAGTTGCAGTTGCAACGCCCGCGTACGCACGGGACGGCTCTGGTTATTTTGGGATCGAGGGCGGCGTCCTCTTCCCGAAGGATCAGGATGCCAATCTCAACGCAACTTTCACGCAAACGGCTCAGACGCCTGCGGCCGGCACCACTGCTCCCACCGGGACCGGTAATGTCGGTAACGTGGCCGTGCCAGGCGCGATCTCGAGCAGCGTCGGTGTCAACCTGAAGACCGGCTACGATCTCGACGCCATCGCGGGCTACGATTTCGGCATGTTCCGCCTCGAAGGTGAGATCGGCTACAAGCACTCGAAGATCAACGACACTTCGATCGACGACGCGTTCATCACGGGTCTCGATACCGGTCTGAACCCGCCCTGCACCACGACGACGGGCGCGACTTGCAACGATGTGTCGTTTGTCGATGGCGACTTCGACATCAGCAACAAGGTCAGCGTCCTCTCCGGCATGATCAACGCATTGCTCGATTTCGGCAACCAGGACGGCCTCTCCTTCTATGGCGGCGGCGGTTTCGGCCGTGCTCGCGTGAAGATGTTTGGGGATAGCGACAGCGCCTGGGCATGGCAGGGTATTGCGGGCGTCCGCTTCGCACTTAGCCCGAACATCGATCTCGGCCTGAAGTACCGTTACTTCCGCACCGGCAGCGTTGACCTGGTTCCGGGTTCGGCAACCGTCGTTGGCGGTACGCGCACTGTTGCGGTTCCGAACGTTGCTTCTACGACCGTTCCGACGCCAACGGGTTCGACGGACGTCACCGTTGCCCGCACGGCTGCGCTCACGGGCGACTTCAGCGATCACTTCAGCTCGCACAGCCTGCTCGCGAGCCTGATCTTCAACTTCGGCGCTGCCGAAGCGGCCCCGCCGCCTCCGCCGCCGCCGCCCCCGCCGCCTCCGCCGCCTCCGGCGACGCAGACGTGCCCGGACGGCACTGTGATCCTGGCGACCGAAGCCTGCCCGGCTCCGCCGCCTCCGCCTCCGCCGCCGCCGCCGGCGCCGGAACGCGGCTAACACCTAGTACGCGTACTAAAAGGGGTCCCGGGCGAGGCTTGCTTCGCCCGGGATTTTCTTTGCCTAACAATATTATCCCGGCCGGCCTCCGAGCGTCGCCCCCGCCGACGATCGGTCCGTGGAAACAGTTGATCCCTGCATCGTTGCAACCCCGAACCCCTTTTGAATTCGGAGAGTTGCGTGCGTAACCACAGTCTGTTTGCCACCGTTGCTGCGGCTGCGTTCCTCACTGGAGCCGCCTTTTCCCAATCGACGACTCCCGCCAGGGAGCCAACCAAAGGTGCCGCCGGATCCGCCGTCAATAGCAGCAAGGTCAACCAGGACCTCCTTCAAACTCAGGTCCTGCTAGACAAGGCTGGATTCTCACCTGGTCCCATCGACGGACGCGCTGGATCTTCGCAAACCAAGGCGATCCGCGGCTTCCAGAAGGCCAACGCCCTGACCGTTACTGGGAAGGTGGACGAGCCGACGAAGCGGGCCTTGAACCGTGAAAACATGCCGGCGACGATCGATGTTCAACTAACGTCGGACGATGTTGGCGGACCGTTTACCTTTCCGATGCCGACCAAGCCGGAAGAACAAGCGAAGCTCAGCTTCCTTGGCTATCGCAACATGCTTGAGAAGCTCGCTGAGCGCTATCACACGACGCCCGACACGATTGTCGCTTTGAATGGCTCGGACAAGCTGATCGGGGTGGGGCAGACGCTCACGCTTCCTAACGTAGCTCCCTCCTCGCACGACTATGCCGGTGCCAATCCGAAGCAGCAGCCGTTGCTTGCAGCGTTGAACGTTGAGCCGGACGAGCCCCAAGGAGATTATGTCGTCGTCGACAAGAGCGAAGGGACCCTAAGCGTTTACCAGGGCGACTTCCCATCAGGATCAGACAAGTCATCGGGTAAGCTAATTGCCCAGTTCCTGGTTACAACGGGCTCTAGCCACGATCCACTGCCGCTCGGGAATTGGAAAGTGCCTACCTTCTCCTTCCTACCGCCGTTCAACTACCAACCCAATCTGTTCTGGGATGTCTCTGACGAGAAGGCAGAGCACAAGCTTCCGCCGGGGCCGAACGGGATGGTGGGCGTCGCATGGCTGGATCTGACTAAGGACCATTACGGTATTCACGGGACGCCGGAGCCGCGTTTCATTGGCAAGACGCAAAGCCATGGTTGCCTGCGCATGACAAACTGGGACGTGATGAGGCTTTCAAGGATGATGAAGCCCGGCTTCCAAGCAAAGTTCGTGGCGTAGGAAACAGGAGGCGCAATGTTCAGGACGATTGCCACCGCCGTTATCACGGCGATCCTGACCAGCGCCTTCTGGATATTTGCCTACAACACTGGTGCGCTTCCTACCGCGGAGGCGCGTAAGGTGAAGCCGTCCGGGGACATTGCCGTCATCAATCCCAAGTCCGGTCCGCCGGTGGCGATTGCAGAGGGCGTCGAGGTCGGTCCCGCCGGTCTCGCCATCCCGGTGTCTGGAAAAAAGGCGAACGAACTCACTGACACCTACACCCAGGCGCGGGCGGGTGGAGCTCGCGTTCACGATGCCATCGACATCATGGCCGACGAGGGGACGCCCGTCATTGCCGCGACCGACGGCAAGGTCGAGAAGCTGTTCTTCTCCAATGGTGGAGGCGGGATCACCATCTACGTTCGATCGCCGGATCAGCGCTGGACCTATTATTACGCACACCTGCAGGGATATGCGCCCGGTCTCGCGGAGGGGGAGCAGGTCACGCGCGGTCAGGTCATCGGCCGGGTGGGCCATACTGGCAACGCCAGCGCGGAAGGGCCCCACCTGCATTTTGCCATCAACCGGATGCAGCCCGGGGAGAAATGGTACGAGGGTGAGCCAATCAACCCGTACCCCCTGCTTGCCGGGAAAAAGACCAACGGCTAAGGGCGCGGCCAATCTGCGGTTTCAAACCGCGGCGGCTCTTTCATCAGTGTCAGGCAGGTAGGCGATCCCATGAAGATCAGCGGCGTGGACATCCGTCCCGGCAATATCATCGAATATGAAGGCGGCATTTGGCGCGCCGTGAAAATCCAACACACGCAGCCGGGCAAGGGCGGGGCCTATATGCAGGTCGAGATGAAGAACCTCATCGACGGCCGCAAGACGAACGTGCGCTTCCGCTCTGCCGAAACCGTCGAACGCGTCCGCCTCGACACCAAGGACTTCCAGTTCCTGTTCCACGACGGCGATATGCTGACGTTCATGGACAAGGACAATTACGAGCAAATCGCCCTTCCCGCGGACCTCCTTGGCGAGGCCGGCGACTTCCTTCAGGACGGCATGGACGTCGTCATGGAGCTCTATAACGAGAGGCCGATCAGTGTTCAGCTTCCGGACCAGGTGGAAGCCACGATCGTGGAGGCCGACGCCGTCGTGAAGGGTCAAACTGCAAGCTCGAGCTACAAGCCGGCCGTGCTGGACAATGGCGTGAAGGTGCTGGTCCCCCCCCACATCACCGCCGGAACCCGCATCGTCGTTGATGTTTACAATCGCGAATATGTTCGCCGTGCCGACTAAAGCAGACGATCGTTGGTAGCCCACTCCGGCCTCATCACCGTCATGGAGCGCGCTGTCCGCAAGGCGGCGCCAAGGCTTCGTCGCGACTTCGGCGAGGTCGAGCAACTGCAGGTCAGCCGCAAGGGCCCGGCGGACTTCGTCTCTATGGCCGACAAGCGCGCCGAGCAGACGATCCTCGAAGAGCTCCGCAATGCGCGGCCGGACTGGGGAATCCTGGCCGAGGAAACGGGCGAGATCGAAGGCAATCCGTCCAAGCCGCGCTGGCTGGTTGATCCGCTCGATGGAACGACCAACTTCCTTCATGGGATACCGCATTTCGCCATTTCAATCGCGGTCGAGGAAAAGCGCCCCGACGGCCGGCCGGAGATTACTCACGGGCTCATCTATCAGCCGCTGACGGACGAAAGCTTCTGGGCGGAAAAGGGCAGGGGTGCCTGGCTTCAGGACCGGCGGCTTCGCGCGTCCGCAAGGCGGGACCTGGCGGATTGCGTCATCGGTACGGGAATTCCGCACGCCGGCCGTGGCGAGCCTGCCGAATGGGCGAAGATCTACAGCGCCGTTGGACCTCATGTCGCCGGCGTTCGGCGTTTCGGGTCCGCGGCGCTGGACCTGGCTTGGGTCGCGGCGGGCCGCATGGACGGATTCTGGGAGAACGACCTGGATCCGTGGGATTCGGCCGCCGGAGTTCTACTCATCCGCGAGGCCGGCGGTTTCGTTAGCGACTATCGCGGCTCGGACCGCATCTTCGAACGGCGTGAATATATCGCGGCTTCCGGGGCCATTCACAGTCGCCTCCAAAAATTGATCGCCGGGGCGCTCCGTTGATCCTCGCGGCGATGGCTGCGGCGGCGATGCAGCCGCGCACCATCGTCACCGTCGATCCCAGTCACAGGTTGATCGAAGGCGTCGCGAGTGATGGGCGTCGAATATGGCTGTCGAGCCTGATCGACCGTGAAATCCTCGCTTGCGCCAGCCGGTGCAAGACTCTCGCAACGCTTCCCACTGGTCTCCACCCGTTTGCAATTGCCTGGGACGGTCAACGGAAGCGGCTGTGGGTTGCTGCCGACTGCCCGCCCAATGTTCCTTTCATCAGGGCTTGTGAGCGAGGGGCCTTGCTGGCTTATGATACCCGAGGCCGACTGAAGAAACGCATTTTACCGGCCGTCGGCAAATTCCATCCCGGTGACGTCTCCGCGACCGACGGTGAGATCTTCGTAAGCGACAGTCAGAACGGCGCCGTCTTTATGCTCACGTCGGGCGGTCGCGCGCTTAGCACGCTTGTATTGCCCGGGACCGGCAAGAGCGCCCAAGGGAGTGCGTTTGATGCCGCTGCCAATCGCCTGATCGTTGCCGACTATAGCCAAGGAATCACGTCCATCGATCTGGGGATAGGTGCGCGGACTCTCCTTCCTCGCGAAAATGGAAAGCCCTTGCGGGGCATCGACGGGCTTATCCGCTGCGGCGCCGGATTTCTTGGAATCTACAACGGCGAGAGTCCTGGGCAGCTTGTGGCGTTCCGCATTGAAGGCGGTGGACTGAAGCTGAGGGAGCCGGTGCCCGGTTTCACGATGGCCGACCCAACGCAACTTGCGAGTGACGGCAGCAGAGTGCTCATCGTTCCGGAGTCCGGTTGGGAGATCGCCCTAAAAGGCAACGTCGTCCGTCCGGTAGGTGCGTCGATCGTAAGCTTCTCTCGGTCAGCAGTTTGCGGCTGATTTGCTTGAATCTGCGCCCTGCGAGTGTTGCGGCGCGCAAATCGCTGGCCTAAAGCGCCGCCAAGTTCACGAGCCCCTCCGGAGTTTCTCTTGTCCAGCGTAGCCGCGGGATACCTTCCAATACTCATCTTCCTCGGCATCGCGCTGGCGTTGTCGACGGGCTTCGTCTTGCTGCCGATGCTGGTTTCCCGTCTGACGGGCGCGCACAAGCCCGATCCGGCAAAGCTGAGCGAATATGAGTGCGGCTTCCCGGCGTTCGAGGATGCCCGGGCGCAGTTCGACGTTCGTTTCTACCTGGTAGCGATCCTGTTCATCGTATTCGACTTGGAAGCTGCATTCCTGTTCCCGTGGGCGGTTAGTCTCGACTTCACGAAGTGGCCGGGATGGATCGCAATGATGATCTTCCTGGCGGAACTTGGCCTTGGCCTCGCCTATGCCTGGAAGAAGGGTGCGCTCGAATGGGAGTGATGCTCGATCCGCGGCACGACCGCATGCCGACCGAGGAAGAGCTTGCTCGCCTTGCAGGCCTCGTTCCCGGCGATATCGACCGGAATAAGCTGGAAGAGCTTCGCCAGAGCCTCGACGAAAAGGGTTTCCTCGTCACGACGACCGAGGACCTGTTCAACTGGGCGCGCACTGGCTCTTTGTGGTGGATGACGTTCGGCCTGGCCTGCTGCGCGGTCGAAATGATCCACGTGAACATGCCGCGTTACGACCTTGAACGGTTTGGCGCTGCTCCGCGCGCAAGCCCGCGCCAGTCGGACGTGATGATCGTCGCCGGAACGCTCTGCAACAAGATGGCTCCGGCGCTTCGGCGGGTCTACGACCAGATGTCGGAGCCGCGCTACGTGATCTCCATGGGCAGCTGCGCCAATGGCGGCGGCTACTATCATTACAGTTACTCGGTGGTTCGCGGGTGCGACCGGATCGTGCCCGTGGACATTTACGTGCCGGGCTGCCCGCCGACGGCGGAGGCGCTGCTGTATGGAATCATGCAGCTCCAGCGGAAGATCCGCCGCGAAGGGACGATTGAGCGCTGATGGCCGTTCAGTTCGCCTCCCACGTGCCGAAGACGGCATCGAACGATGGTGTCATCGCGGCTGCTAAAGCGGCGCTTGGCAAGGCCCTGCTCGATACGAAGGATCATGCCGGCGAGATCATCCTCACGGTTCACCGCGACAGCGTGGTCGAAACGCTGCGGGCGCTGCGCGACACTCCCGGCCTCGAATATCAGCAGCTGATGGAAATCGCCGGGTGCGATTATCCTGAGCGAGCCGAGCGGTTCGAGGTCAATTATTGCCTGCTTTCGCTTACGAAGAACCGCAGGATCATCCTGAAGGTGATGACCGACGAAACGTCGCCGATTCCGAGCGTGACGGGCCTCTGGCCGGTCGCAAACTGGCTGGAGCGGGAGGTCTTCGATCTCTACGGCGTGCTGTTCACGGGTCATCCCGACTTGCGCCGGATTCTCACTGACTACGGCTTCGAGGGCTATCCCCTCCGCAAGGACTTCCCGATGACTGGCCATGTGGAGCTCCGCTACTCGGAGGCCGAGAAGCGCGTGATCTATGAGCCCGTCGAACTCCCGCAGGATTTCCGCACGTTCGACTTCCTCATGCCCTGGGAAGGGCCGGAATACGTTCTTCCGGGCGATGAGAAGGCGAGGGGCGAGCAGGCCGGCGCTCCATCACCCAGCGCCGCACCGAGCGGCCCCTCTCCGGCGAATGTAAAAACCAGCGCCAAAACTCCGAAAACCACGGACAAGGCGTCTGACACAGGCGGTGGCAAGCCCGCTGATGTCGAGGCCACAAAGCAAGCCCGCAAGTCGAGCTCTGCCAAAGCGAAGAGCGAAGTCAGCAAAGCAAGTGACACGCCCAATCCGCAACCGAAGGCGAGCGGCCGTCGTCGGCCTGGTGGTGGCGCTGCATGACAGACACGCGCTCGCGCAAGATCGAGATGAACGTTGGACATCCTGTTTCGCAGGGTGACGACAGCGTCAGCAACTACACGATCAACTTCGGCCCGCAGCACCCGGCGGCGCACGGCGTCCTGCGTCTGATCATGGAGCTCGATGGAGAGATCGTGGAGCGCGTCGACCCGCACGTCGGGCTGCTCCACCGCGGCACCGAGAAGCTGATCGAGTACAAGACATACGCCCAGGCGCTGCCCTACTTCGACCGGCTCGATTACTGCTCGCCAATGTGCATGGAGCACAGCTTCGTGCTCGCGATCGAGAAGCTCCTCGGAATCGAGATCCCGATCCGCGCGCAATACATCCGGGTGCTGATGGCGGAGCTGACCCGCATCTCCAACCACATGCTCAACCTAGGCAGCCACATCATGGACGTGGGCGCGATGACGCCCAACCTGTGGCTGTTCGAAGTGCGCGA
>Ga0070675_100001162_pt1 | contig 19028 bp, 13 predicted proteins | sample KBSM43metaG_FD_65343 | JGI IMG/M metagenome (GOLD analysis project Ga0070675, IMG submission 65343) | Miscanthus rhizosphere microbial communities from Kellogg Biological Station, Michigan, USA - KBS M4-3 metaG | ecosystem: Host-associated > Plants > Roots > Rhizosphere > Soil ... | reverse complement strand
CTCAGTTCGCGTACGCCGTCGTCACCCTGAATCCAGAATCGGGAAGCTTCGGCAATAACGTGATCTCGCGGCGGAAATCCCATACTGGCACCAATTCTCGTGGCTTCATGGGGGCCCCTGCCGAGAACACGGCCGTGAAGAATCATCACCACACCAAACAAAGGCGCGTCTGCCGTTACAAAGGTGGAGGAAGCTTCGGAGAAATCCCGTAGTTCTTCAAACGTGATGTCCGACATGGCGGCATGAGCATAAACAAATCTCCCGGGCGGTTAAAGAGTATTTAAAGTGCCGCGGTGGAATGGAATCTGAAGTGCACCTCTAAGCGCAGTAACGGAGGTGCCATATGACTTGCCCATCATGTAGAAGCAGAAACGAGATGTTGTTCTCGGCCCTTTCGGTCAGCTTTATCTGCGAAGAAGAGCCCTGCGGATTTGAGCTTGCCGTAGACCCTCACACAGCGGAAGTCCTTCTGCAGCCTGAAGTAGAACTCATCCTGGCGTAGAATCGCAGCGTGAAGCTGCTGCTGTTTGATATCGACGGAACCCTGGTCCTGACCGGTGGTGCGGGCCTGCGCGCTCTCAATCGTGCCTTCTGTCAAGTTGTTGGCATTGTCAACGCCTTGGATGGAATGCGGTTGAACGGAAAGACGGATCCGGCGATCGTCCGCGAGGTTTTTGCCGCACGGGGGGCTTCACAGCGCCCGGACTCTCTGGGAGAAATACTGGAAATGTATGTAAAGATTCTTCCCGAGGAAGTTCAACAGTCACATACCTACACGGTGTTGCCGGGAATCCTCCAGTTTCTGGAGGACTATCAAGGGCACCCGAATCTTGTCGTCGGCCTGGCAACGGGGAATGTCGAGCGTGGCGCCCGAATCAAACTCGAGCGCGGTAATCTGAATCGCTTCTTTCCATTTGGCGGCTTCGGCTCGGATGCCGAAAGCCGAACCGAACTCGTCCGGCGCGCGGCTCAAAACGGAGCGCGACATGCCGGAGCATCGATCGATCCTCGCAACGTCTTTGTCATTGGTGATACACCGCGCGATATCGACGCCGGCCGCGAAGCAGGATTCCAGACTGTCGCTGTCGCTACCAGCGAATATTCCATGCGGGACCTTGAAGCAGCAGGCGCGGATCTCGTTGTTGCAGATCTTCAAAGCGGCCGCGAGGCATTTCTGCGCATGACCCAACTCGGTTAGTCTGCCAACCAGCCCACCTTTGCCTCCGTCTAGTTTGGTGAGTTATCGATTGAGGAGGCGCATCATAATGAAACCCATTGTCGCCGTCATGGCCATCCTGGTCATGGCGATACCGACTCTCGCGCAGGAAAGCGGTTGGATCGGCATTTCGATCGCGGAGCAACCCGATCGCGGCGTCCTGGTGCGAAGCGTGGAAGCGAACAGCCCTGCCGAGAAGTCTGGATTGAAGGCCAATGACGTCATTGTTCAATTCAATAAACAGGAAGTTGTTGGCGTTCTCCAGTTGACACGGCTTGTCAACGAAACACCTCTGGGACGCAGCGTCGATGTTGTCATTCGGCGGGATAATCGCGACCAGACTTTGAAGGTCGTCTCGGAGAAGTCACCGTTCTCGAGTGGAAAGATGCACATTCAGGTTCCGAATGTTGCGCCCTTTCGCGATCACATCTCCGACTCGTTCCGGTCATTCGAAGTGATAACGTCGGCGAACATGACACAGGCGGGAATACGCGGGGACTCCATGACCCCGCAGTTGCGAGAGTTTTTCGGTGTTAAGGCTGGCGAAGGCGTTCTGGTCGCATCGGTGGATGCGAATTCTGCCGCAGCGAAAGCTGGAGTGCTGGCCGGAGATGTCATTACCGGCATCGACGGAAAGACCATTGGAAGCCCGCAGGAGTTTACGCGTGAACTGAGATCAAAAACGGCTGCGTTCTCACTGAGAGTTGTGCGGAATAAGCAGGAGAGAGAAATTCGGGTCGAGCGACTTAGCGAACGAACGTCTAACTCAGGGCGCTAGTTCTTTCGGACCGCCCGCATCGTGACGTCCACACGAGTGACCGGTGTCTCTCCCTGCACTGGAACCGTCTCGATTTTTCGCACGACGTCCATTCCCTCTACAACGCGTCCGAAAACCGTATAGGTTCCGTTGAGAGCGGGCTGCGCGCCCAGCACGATGAAAAAGGATGTCAGCGCGCTGTCGATTTCACTTCCGCGTGCCATCGAAACAATTCCGGCCTCATGGCGCACATCATTGAGTTCGGCCCGAATCGGCACAACGAACCCGTTCACTTTTTCCGTGAGCGGTTCCTTTCGAGTGTTGAGATCACCAACCTGAATCACGAAGCCAGGCGCTACTCTGTGCACCGACGTCTGATCGAACGCGCCGACCGACGCGAGCCGCAGAATATGACGCACATGATTCGGCGCCTTGTCCGGCAGCATTTCCACGATGATCTTTCCCAACGATGTCTCGATCGCCAGTTGAAAGTTCTTCAGCTCATCGATGGTTTCGGTCGTGAATGGGGGCGCAACGGGCGGGGGAGGGGGAGGGATTTTTTGAACGTTGACGCGCTTGACCTCAACGCGCTCGGTCGCCATGCGCTTGTCATCTGTCGGGGTCGTGGAGATTTTTTCCACGACGTCCATTCCGTCGGCGACGTAGGCAAATGCTGTGAATTGTCCATTCATCTGAAACTGGTCGCCGACACAGATGAAGAATTGCGATCCGGCGGTCTCCACGCCAGGCACCGTAAATGCCGCAATCGTGCCTCGCTTTAAGGGAAGGTCTGAAACTTCCCGCTTGAGCCCCATGTTGTAACCGCCGCTCCCATACTTATCCCGCGCATTCGCATTCTTCGTTTCCGGATCGCCTCCCTGAACGACGGCCCGCGCCACCATGCTGTGAAATGAGGTTCCGTTGAAGTAACCGTCACGCGCCAACTCGAGAAACTTGCGCACATGGTTCGGGGCCTGGTCCGGATAGAACTGGACAGTGAAAGTGCCGGCAGATGTCTCAAACACTGCCTGCAGGTCCTTTGGGTTTTCCTGCGCGGGAGATTGGAGCAGAAATGCCAGGACAGGAAGCACGATGAGCATCATGCGCAGATTCTATTTCAAAAGGTTGAGGGGGAGTGTAACGAATGAATCGGACTGAGTGTTAGTCGGACCCTGTTCCGCCTCTCGCCAATGACGAATGTGAAATGTGCTGCTGTACGATGAGAATTGTACTTAGCCGGATAGTCGGATGACCCAACTCAAGTTCTCTTGGATTGTCAGGACATCGTTACAGGGTGGTCGGGCGATACATCCTTCACACCCTGAATCTTGCGTAACTGCTCTACCTTATCGCTCGCAGCCGAACCCGTGACGGTTCCGACCTCCTCAAGAACCTGATCCACATCAAATCCCGCGGCCTTCAAGTCCGCGGCGACCTTCTTTATGGGACGTTCGTCTGAGACTGTAACAATCCACAGCTCCTTTTTCTTGCCAGGCATATCGCCTCCTCCAGAGGTATCTCGTCACTACAGTCTAACGCGCCAGTCTGGATATGGCGCGTTAGACCGTACGCCTGGTTACGGTGCCTGCACGAGACCAGCGCCAACATCCGTGGGGGGAAGTGGAAGATGCTTGGCGGTTGCGATGAGTTTGGCCCGCAGCGCCGGTCCTCTAAGGCTCGCGCTGCTTTGAGCCCATAAGGCGGCACAGCCAGTCACATGGGGAGTGGCCATGCTCGTGCCGCTGATGGTGTTGTGGAGTCTTGGCCTCGGCCACGACGAGAACACGTTCACTCCGGGACCTGCAATATCGACCTTGCCGCCGGATGAGAAGTTGGCGATACGCAAGGCGCTGTCGACTGCACCGACGGACACGATCGTCGGTGAATTTGCCGGAGAGCCGGCCGGAGCAATCATTGCGGGACGATTGCTCGCGTTTCCAGACGCCGCGATGATCAGGCACCCTGCGGCCAGCGCCCTGGATCCGGCCTGAGTGTAGGAGGGCTGGGGAGGAACTCCGTCGGCGCCAAGCGACATGGAGATCACGGCGCATCGATTGGCGATAGCCCAATTCATGCCGGCCAGAACCCCCGCCTGTGTTCCGCCACCGGCGTTCGACAGAACTTTCCCAATGAAGATCTGGGTGCGGAATCCGATTCCATAGCGCTGGATCGGACCCGCCGGTGACTGAGGTCCGCATGCGGTACCCGCGGTGTGTGTGCCGTGACCATTGAGATCTTCCACCGGCTGGCCCACGAAAGTGTTCGTGACGAACGACCGTCCGGTGAACTCCGGATGGCCCAGATCGAAACCGGTATCGAGGATGGCGACTTTGATTCCGGTGCCGTTCTTGGTGCTCGGAGGCACTTTGCACGCAGTCAGTCCCCACGTTGCTCCGGCAACTTCTGCGACGACGTCTGGTTGCTCCAGTCCCTCTTCGAGTTCGCCCAGATCCGCATAGATCATCTGGGCCGCGCGGAGCACGCCCTTCAAGTAGTCGTTTGGATTCACGCCTGACGCGTACATGAAATACTCGGGATCGATCGAGTCCACCGGGCTGTCGGCTGCTGCGGCGAAACCCTTTGTCATCGCGCGCGCGGCTGCCGCTTCTCCCGAAACGAGGGCGACCCCGATTTCGGGAAAGACAAGAGCCTCGGCATCGCCGGTGCCCTGGAATGACACAGCCTGTTTGGTGAAGTCGCGTGCACTGGCGACTCTCAGGCCGTGCCTGGTTTTCAGAGCTTTCATTCCCGCTTCCCCGGCGCCCTCCTTGAAGGTCACGAGGGATCGGCCGGTTTTCGATGTGTCGCCGCCCTGTTGCAGGGCCGACAGCAGAAGGTCGTCAGGGGTTGCAGCGATGTGAAGGGCAGAGAGTTTGGGCGTCGTTGCGCCTTTGGTCCGCTTAACCATGTGTTCTCCTTTGTGGTGCGATGTGCCCCGCCTGTCACAGAATTAGTGCCGGGCGGAATTCAAATGCAGAAGAGTGTGGCGATGTGTACCACACGTTGCAGTACGGAAGATTGCTGAGTCGTTGCAAAAATACGATGTAGTCCCCCGCGCCCCCGGCCGGGCCTGCAACAGACGTGATATAGGATGGCGATGAAAATGCCGAGCTTTGAGGTCACATTAATCCCTCTCGTCCCGGGTGTGAACCTGCCCGGGGTGGCTTCCGCCCGTACGCGACGCGAGATTCCTTCGGGTCGAGGAGTTCAGGAAGAATGTCTGCCTTTTACTGCGGCAAGCGCTCTGGGTTTGCTGATCCCCTCGCCTATAGAGTTTGGCCTTTGCGCTCCGGAGGATCTTCCTTCGGGATGTCGCGCGTTCCGTTCGCCTCTCAACCGCCCGGGGAGTGACGGACAGTACGCGGATCCACGTGCTTTCTTCGTGTTCGATCGTCCCGATTGCCGATTTCGGGGCAACGCCTACGAATTCCAGGAGATCCCAGGGCCCGGATCACAGCAGTCGACGATAAGAGAGCCTGGCATCAGCTTCTTCGATCGCGAAGATCAGCAAGACCTCTTCAAATTGCACCTGCCTTATATCTGGCGTACTGCGGAGTCGATCGACACTCTGTTCCTGCCATTGCTGAATCGTCCGGGCAACAGACCGGAAGCCTTGGCGGGCCTCGTCGAGACGGACTGGTATGCGAGTCCTGTCAACCTCGTGCTTCGAAAAACAGCGGGGGCGTTCCACGTGCGCATCGGAGATCCCGTCGCTCAGGCCGTTTTCATTCCTCGTGACCTTCGCCGTCCGTCCGTGGAGGTGGCAGCGTCGCATGCCCGTATCGCGCGGGAGGCCCGCAAGGGCCTCGTCGAATGGGACCGGCAGCATGCTGCGTCCGAAAACGCGTACAAGATCCTCGCCCGCAGCCGGCACGGCCATATTGAAAACGACAGCGCCGAGTAGCGTCGGTAACAAAATCTCTACGCTCCTTAAGTAGACAGCAGACGTATGGCGAGATCCTGCTTCATGGTAGAGTGCGACCACAAGACTATGCACCGCAGTGGACCTTCAAAATTCCAGACGACTTCCTGGAGCCTTGTTCTCACTGCCGGTCATGACCCTGCCGTGGACTCCCGGCCCGCTCTTGCCAGGTTGTGCGAAACCTATTGGAATCCGGTATTCGCCTTCATTCGACGCAGTGGTTACGATCGCGATCAGGCTCAGGACCTTACCCAGGGCTTCTTTGCATTGCTTGTGGAGAAGAATTTTCTGGAAGTCGCGGATCCCCAGCGCGGGCGATTCCGCTCCTTTCTACTGACGGCGGTCAAAGGCTTTCTCTCGAATGAGCGCGACCGCCTTCACGCGATGAAGCGTGGCGGCGGTGAGACTCATGTGTCTATCGACGTCAATGCCGACGCGTTGTACGCGCCGGTGGGCGCCGAAAGCGATACTCCGGAAAGCCTGTTTGAGCGCCGCTGGGCACTCTCGTTGCTGGAGCACGCGATGGCAAAACTGCGTGCGGAATTTTCCGCCGTCGGAAGAGACAGACAGTTTGAAACTCTCTCGCCGTTTATCAATCGTGAATCCATGGGGACGCGGTACGAAGAGGTGGCCACGGAACTGGGCGTTTCGGCTGGAGCGCTTCGCACAGTGGTGCACCGGATGCGGAGGCGCTATCGAGAACTTCTGCGGGCCGAGATCGCAGAGACCGTCGCTTCGCCCGAAGACATCGATGAAGAGATTCGTTTCCTGATGTCCGTGTTGAGCTCATAGGAGGAAACCAATGGCGGAATTCCTTCGTTGTGAAACGTGCGGCGGCACACTTGCACCTCAAGGGGAACTTGGCCTCAGCTGTCCACGCTGCCTTCTCTCACTTGCTTCTGAGCCGGAAAGCCCGAATCAGATCGAATTGGAGATATCCGATATCGACACGGAGCCACTGCCTTTCGAGGGGAGTCGCAAGTAAGTACGGAACAAGGGAGCTGCCCAGGATTTACAGGCGAGGCGCCAGTCATTGCAGTGATGAGTCATCGCACAAGCGGCAGGAAATCCCCTCCATAAGGAGGGGTCGGCGCGCCGATCAAGCAAATGCCACGCTACCTTAAGAAATCGGCGCGACGGGGGAGGTCATAAACGGACGAATTCCGATGTCTGACCTCCCCCGCTGCGCCCTGGCTGAGGTAGCGTGGCATTTGCTTAGTAGGGCGCAGCGACCCCTCCTTAAGGAGGGGAGTTTTTCGCAGGCCGGTGGATCGTCCAATTCCGAATCCTTCCTTGAGCGTGTAACAAAACCGCATTGATCCTTAAGTAGTCGGTAAACACGGCCACATTAGTCGTGGTCCGCAGGATGCCGATGAAATCAAGAGCCCTGGTCGTATTGGTCTTGCTGGTTGTTGTCGACGCTTCGTTCTTTGGGCAGGGAGCGGCGGGGAGCCGTGGATTGCGTGTGAAGTGCGATGGCGTGTCACCCGCCTACACGCTCTTTGCCCCCATGAGCTCGGGTGTCACATACCTGGTGGACATAAACGGGCAGGTGGTGCGGACCTGGAAGAGTACGCTCCTGCCGAGCGCATGGATCTATTTCCTGGACAACGGCCACGTGCTGCGTGGTGGCAGCGATCGAGGACTCTCCCCGATGAGTGGCGGCGGCCAGGGAGGCCGGTTCCAGGAGTTCGACTTCGACGGAAACCTGGTCTGGGACTTTGTCTACAACACGCCTCAACTTCCTCACCACGACGTCGCCGTGCTTCCCAATGGAAACATCCTCGCAATCGCCTGGGAAAGCAAAACCGCTGAAGAGACGCGAGCCGTCGGCCGCCGTCCGTCCGCGATACCACCCGGCGGAATCTGGCCCGATATGTTGATCGAGTTCGAGCCTCAGCCGCCCAACAATGCACGAATTGTCTGGGAATGGCATCTCTGGGACCACCTCGTTCAGAACATCGAGCCCACTCTGCAGAACTACGCTGATCCCGCATCGCGTCCCGAAAGAATCAACATCAACAGCGACGCAGGAGGTTTTGGTTTCTCTAAAGACGTCTTTCACACGAACGCGGTTGCCTACAATCCGGAGCTGGACCAGATCGTCCTCAGCGTGCCCACCTTTAATGAGATCTGGGTAATCGATCACAGCACTACAACACAAGACGCTGCGGGCCGAACTGGCGGCCGCTCCGGTAAAGGCGGAGATCTAATTTATCGCTGGGGAAACCCTGAGGCATACGGCCGCGGCACTGCCGCCGATCAGTTGCTGGGTTTCCAACACAACGCGCACTGGATTCCTCAGGGACGTCCGGGAGCTGGACACATGACGGTCTTCAGTAACCAGACTCCGTCGCCGACTGGCGAAATCACAAAGGTCTATGAATTTGTCCCGCCAGTCGATGCTGACGGCCGTTATGCAACGCCGGTTGCCGGTCCCTTCGGACCTGCCGCGCCCGTGTGGACCTACTCCGATAGTTCGCTTCAGGCCTCGAGCCTTTCGGGAGCGGAACGATTGGAGAACGGCCATACGCTCATCAGTTCGGGCCCGCAGGGACGGGTCTTCGAAATAACAACCGAAGGGAAAATTGTCTGGGATTACTGGTCCCCTTACGCGGGTCTTTTGGGAAACAGTGGGAACGCTTTCTCCCTGTTTCGAGCGACCAGAATTCCAGCGGATCATCCCGGCCTGGCGGGGCGTGACTTGCGGCCAATGGATCCTCAGCCGCCGCATAGTCCTTTGGCTTCGATTGCGGCTGCGCCGGATACGGGATCGTGCCCACCACCCGTTATCCCTCCTGTTGTCCCTCCCTTGATACTTCCGCGCCCGACCTTAACCAGCATCACGCCGGCAATGGGGGCCCGCGGCGGCACCCTGGATGTGACGTTGACCGGAACCAACTTCACCACCGGCCTGACACTGAATGCAGGACCTGACGTCCTCGTCGGCAATTTGCAGGTCATGAGTTCCACGGACGCCAAAGCGCAACTCCGCATTGACGCGGTCGCAGCGTTGGGTTCTCTCGACGTGGGGATCACGACAGATGGAGGAGCAAGCAACACAGTGTCGTTCGCCGTGGCCGATCCCTTTCCCGATTTGGCGATCAGCAGCACGCATGCGGGGAATTTTGGTGTCGGCTTCGATGAGACCTACGACATCACGGTCAGGAATGTGGGCGGCGCGCCTACCGCCGGCACGATCACGGTAACGGATCTGCTTTCGGCAGGATTCACGTTTGTGTCTGCATCGGGCTGGTCGTGTTCTGCGTCCGGCGCTCTTGTCACGTGTACACACTCTGGCGTCTTGGCTCCGAATGATTCGAGCCGCTATCAGATCACCGTTGCCGTGAATGGCGATGGATCGGGCCGCGTGAACCATTCTCCTTCTGTCGCCGTCGATGGCGATCTGAACGTGGCCAACAACACAGCCTCGGATGTGACGTCTGTGGTGACCGCGTCTCCCGCGTTTGCGTTCACGCCGGCGGTTCTCAGCCCAGGGCAGCAGGCAACCGTTGCGATCACGATGGCGACGCCGTTTCCCCACGACCTGACCGGCTTGATAGACCTGACGTTTTCGTCCAACGCCGTGGTCCCTGTAGACGATCCGGCTATACAGCTTGCGATCGGTGGCAGAGAGACAACGTTCACGATTCCAGCCGGCGAGACGGAAGGGCGATTCGGCCCGGCGTTGCAGCGCGGGCCCCTGGCCTTCCAGTCTGGTACGGTGGCTGGGACGCTCGCCTTCTCAGGAACCTTCACAGCGGGCAAGATCAGAGGAAACTTCGCTCCAGCTCCTGGCGTGGACGCGCTCACTATTCCACTCCGCGCATTGTCGATTCAAAGCGTCAGGACGAGTACCGACGGCGGTTTTGCGGCCTCGATTCTGCTGATGTCCGCCGCGCGAGAAGTCACGCATCTGAGTCTGTCGTTCAACACCAATCCAAGAGTCGCGCTGAGTTGTGGAACCACGCCGGGTTGTTCCGTATCGGGCAACACGCTGACGCTCGATGTTTCACCGCTGTTTTCAAGATGGTTTAACGGAGACGAAGCCTTTGGCGGCATGGCCCAGCTCCGGTTGCCGCTCAGCATTGAGGGCGGCGCGGTCCGGGGCAGTGTTGCCGTCACGTTAAGGAACACGAAAGGGGAGTCCAACTCGCAGTCCTTCACCTTGCCTTGAGCAATGGCGCCTTGAGACGACGGCGATTTAGGAAACGTCCGCAGAGAAAGGAAGCAGAAATGAATTCGAATTCAAGATGGATGCCAGTGACGATCGCACTCGTCGTCGCTTCACTCACGATTGCCCGCCTCGAGCCGGCCGCCTTTGCAATAACTGCGGAGGAGCTTCCGCGAACTGAAGAGAATGTTGCCGTCAGCACTTCTTCAACGACCCTCTCGAACAGACCGGCGATCATGACGACTTCTGTGGCTCAGGCGATTCCGCCGAGCCAGGGTCCGCGGCCGGCAACTCCGGCAGCGCGTTTACCCTACACACCGCCTAAAAAACAGTCGAGTGGGAAGTCGTCCAAGAAGTGGATCTGGATTGTCCTGGCCGCGGCCGGAGCAGGTGTTGCGACTGCGATTCTCGTGGGTGGGGATGATGATTCAGACTCGATTCCGACCGTCGTGGTCGGCGCTCCATCGGTGGGACAACCCCAATGAGCGCGCCAACTCGACTTCGCATTGTGGCGACGCTTGTAAGCGTCGTTCTGATGGTTACCTCGATGCGCGCGGCCCAGTCTGCCAGTTCGCTTTCCGGCCCCGTGCTCGGCTATTTGTTTGACCGCAACACGGGCAAGTTGCGACCCGTGAGAGGCATCCTGGGCAGCGCGACGATCGGGGCACCGGTCGAAGCGAGCTTCGCCATCTCCCAGCTTTTCCCACTGGACGCGCGCTACGGAATCGCAGCCATAGACTCCAGTTCTGACCTGGTGGCGCTGACTCTGGCCGGCGGCCAGTCTTCGACGGTGGTACTGGCCGGCATTCCAGCGAATCCAACTCGTGGCGCGGTAAATCTGCAGGGATCAGCCGCTGTGTTCCAATATCCCGGCGCACAGGAGATACGCATCGTCGCAGGGCTGCCCCTGGAGCCACATCAGGCCGCGATCGTGCCCATGGACAAAGCGGTGACCCAGATGGCCGTCAACCACGACGGGACCGTACTTGTGTATGCCGTGAGAGAAGGCGAAGGTGAAGCAATCTATGCCTGGACGGCCGATTCCGGCAATCCGCGATTTGTGACTTCTGCCGTTTCAGTATCGGGCATCGCAATCACCCGAAGCGGCGACGCAATCGTGACGGATCGCGGCGCGAACGAAGTGTTTGCGATCTGGGATGTCGCCGGAGGAGCAGTTCGAAGGCTTCTGGTTAACGAGAAAGAGGGTGTGTCTGAGCCGGTAGGAGTGGCTCTGTCTTCCGGCAACAGGATCTACATCGCTAACGCAGGCTCAGTCATCGTCCTGGATTCCAATGGGCGTTTCCTGAAAGCCCATTCGTGCAACTGCACGATCACCGGCATGTATCCCTTTCGCGATTCCGTGTTTCGTCTTACCGACGATCCCGGGCGAACCACTTTCCTGCTGGATACCAGCTTCCCTGACGAGCGAATCGTGTTTGTACCTCCTCCAAAGGAATAATCATGAAGAACCACACCATCCCATCAATGAAGCGATTCATCCTCGGAATGATCGCCCTCATCACGTGTCTCCACTTGCTGGCTGAGTCAACGTTCGGTCAGTCGATTACCACCTATGCAGGGGGGCAACTTCCGATTGATGGCGCGCCGGCAAATACGCAACCTATCGAGCAACCCTCTTACGTCATCTCCGATCGCGCCGGCGGTGTCTATTTCACGAGCTATGGCAATCCCTATCAGAGGGTATTCCGAATTTACGCCGACGGAACGATAACAACAATCGCCGGGGCGTTGTCGGGTTTCAGCGGAGATGGCGGTCCTGCACGTTCAGCGCAACTGAGTAGCCCTCAAGGGCTCGCCCTTGATGCGAGTGGAAATCTTTACATTGCAGACACTCAGAACAGTCGTATCCGCAAGGTAACTCCAGCCGGAGTCATAAGCACGTTTGCCGGCACAGGACAGTTTGGATACGCCGGCGATGGTGGACCGGCAACCCTTGCTCGTCTAAGTTCTCCTAGCGATGTCGCGGTTGACGGAGGCGGAAACGTCTTTGTCGCCGATACCAGTAACAGTCGCATCCGAAAAATAACTCCCGCGGGGACGATCAGCACGGTGGCAGGTGTGGCTGCTGTCGGGCCACCGGCCAGCGGGGGAGACGGAGGCCCCGCCACCAGCGCTCGACTCAACCAGCCGCGCGGTATTGCGATTGACGGAAGCGGGAATATCTTCATCGCCGAAGGCAGCGGCCACCGCGTCCGCAAAATCAATCCCGCAGGCGTAATCAGTACTGTCGCAGGCGACGGGATTGCAGGCTTCACCGGGGATGGAGGTCCGGCAATCTCGGCTCGTCTCCAGTTTCCTCAAGCTCTGGCGGTCGATGGAAGCGGCGCTCTTTTCATTGCGGATTCGAGGAACCATCGCATTCGCAAAGTGACTGCCGATGGCGTGATCAGCACTGTCGCGGGCAACGGCCTGTTCCAGTTCAATGAAGGCGATTCCGTAGCGACTTCTGCCGCGCTCAACAGCCCTGCGGGAATTGCCGTCGATGCAAGCGGGACTTTGTTCATTGCGGACAGCGGCAACTCGCGGATCCGCAGAGTTACTGTGAATGGCAACATTGCCACCCTGGCCGGCACTGGCGGCCAGGGTGGCATCGGCGACGGAGGTTCCGCGACTCTCGCGACATTCAACCGTCCGAATGGTATTGCCGTGGACAACGCTGGAAATCTATTCATTGCCGACACAGGAAATTCCCGGGTTCGCAAAGTAACGCCAGGTGGTCTCATCAGTCCTTTCGCCGGCAATGGAACTTATGGCGCCGGCGGAGACGGAGGTCCGGCGACGTCCGCGCAATTGGAGAGTCCGGGCGGTATCGCTGTCGATGCTGCAGGTAACGTTTTCATCACCGACTGCAACAGGCTTCGCAAGGTGGGCGCTGGAGGCATCATCGAGAAGGTTTCCTCCAAGAGTTGGTCGTTCTGTGACTACTACTACTATTACTACTATTACTACGACTACGTAGTCGGGACAGGCGGTGGGATTGCGGTCGACGCAGGCGGTAATCTGTTTGTCGCCGACACGTTCAACAACCGAGTCTACAAGGTCTCACCAGACGGTACTGCAACCGCCGTTGCAGGATCGGGCTCTTTCGATTTCAGGGCGCCACTCGGTGACGGCGGTCCGGCACTCTCGGCAAGTCTTCGATCGCCCTGGGCCGTAGCCATCGATACTGCCGGCAATCTCTATATCTCGGATCAAGACAATCAGCGTATCCGCAAGGTGACACCGGAGGGAATTATCAGCACCGTCGCGGGAATTGGTGTTTCCGGCTTCATCGGCGATGGCGGACCTGCCACGTTGGCCAGGTTGAATGCACCCGCGGGAATCGCCGTGGATGCCGCGGGCAATCTTTTCATCGCGGACCAATTCAACAATCGAGTCCGTAAAGTGGCGCCATCGGGAATCATCAGTACCGTAGCGGGAACTGGAGTTGCCGGTTTCAGCGGTGACGGGGGCGAGGCGACATCTGCACGGCTCGACTCTCCCACGAATGTCGCCGTGGACGCTGCAGGCAATCTCTTTATCGCGGATACTAACAACTTTCGCATCCGCAGAGTGGGTTTCACCCTGACAGTTCCGACTTTGCTGAGGGTTTCACAAACCTTCGGTGCTCCGGGCTCGTCCGTTACGGTTTCACTGGACGGCACCAGCTTTAGCAACCCGCTTACCATCGACGCCGGCGTTGGCGTTGCTGTCAGCAACGTAAATGTTGTGAGCGACGTTCGTGCAACGGCAACGTTCACAATTGCTTTGAATGCGGCGGTCGGCGCCCGCAACGTCACCGCGTCGACGGCTCTTGGGACCAGCAACAGCATTGCGTTCACCGTTGTTCCGCCATTTCCGGACCTTTCGATCACAAGCTCCCATGGGCTTCTCGGGGTCGGCTTCAATGCGACTTATGTTGTTGGGATCACCAATGTGGGTTCGGCTGCGACGACAGGTACGATGACGGTGACCGATTTTCTTCCCCTCGGTCTGACTTTCGTGTCGGGTTCTGGAAACGGCTGGTCGTGTTCTTCTGCGGAGCAGAAGGTGACCTGCGTGAAGTCGGATTTGCTCACGGCCGGCGAATCGACGAGTTTGGATCTCACGGTGGCTGTTGGTGCCAGTGCGCCACCGGGTTTGATTCCCTTGCTCAAGGTGGCGAGCGATGGCGATGTCGCTACTGCAAACAATGCCGCTGCCGATCCCACAACAGTGGCAATCCCCCTGGCCAGTCTTCGCTTTACTCCGCAAGCTCTTGTGGCCGGTGAACAGGCAACGGTGGAGGTGACGCTCCCAGCCCCCTTTCCCTTTGACGTTACCGGCAGACTGGAGATCGGATTCTCTTCTAACGCCGTCAATCCCGTCGATGATCCAGCGATTCAGCTTGCCGGCGGAGGCCGTACCGTCACCTTTACGATTCCGGCCAATACACTTCAGGCTCGTTTTGAGAGTAGTCCTCAGGCTGGGCCTGTCGGCTTTCAACCCGGTACCGTCGCCGGCACCGTGTCGTTCAGTGGAATGCTGCAGACAGGCAATGTCCAAACCCCTTTTACTGGCCAGGCAACCATACCCCGTCTACCACCCAGAATTCACAGCGCCCAAAAGCAGTCTGTGGATGCAGCCGGTTTCGTTCTTGTCTTGAATTTATCGTCGACTCTGAGGGAAGTCACACGACTGAGCGTGGGCTTCGATACAACGCAGGCGGTTCGTATTCACTGTGGCGCAGTGGCAAGTTGCTCTGCTACCGGGAATGGATTCTCGCTCGACGTGAAGTCGATGTTCGACACCTGGTTCGCCGGCGATGCGCTGTATGGAAGCACCAGTACCCTGCAGGTGCCCCTCTCCATCGGGGGAGGTCTTCGAGGCCATATCGTCATTACTCTGTTGAATCGCCTGGGAGTCTCGAATTCCATGAGCGTCGAGCTGCCGTGAAACACAACGCGCCCCGTTGGTGGGAAAGGGGCTCGCCTGGTGCCCTGAGTTAGGCGTATCGGCCCCTCCTGGCCCAGGGCTGAACCGCCAATTTCTCCTCGCACGCCTCCGGCGTGCGTTTCTCCAGGATTCACCAACCCCCGGTGTCTCGCTACGCTTCGCTCACCGGGGGCTAATTTCCTTCACGCCTCCGGCGTGCAAACCAGCAGCCCGAAAGGGCTGCTCGGACATTAGCCCCGGGTTGAGCGAAGCGATACCCGGGGTCACCGCGACCCGCTACACAAACGCACGCTGAAAGCGTGCGAGGAGATTCCCGTTGAGCAACAGGCCTGGCCCAGGAGGGGTGTCTCTGGCACTGAGAAAGGGCGCGTTAGCGACCTTATGGCGAGAGACGGGGTGTTTGGTCAACATCAAAAAGCTTTGTTGGAGTTGAGCCACCACCCCGTCCGCTCCATCAAAGGAGCTTCGCGATATTTTTCTTGATGTCGCGTCCACCCCTCCTGGCCAGGAGGGGTAATCGGTCGTCCCTGACTTAGCGAACGAACCTCTAAGAGCTATTGCGCGCTCGCGGATCCCTTAGATCCGTTTTCTGAAGTTTCCTTTTGACACTCCAACATCGTTGATATAGCTTCGCGCCAAGTTTTCACCACGTTTGGAGAATTTGGAAAGAACCAGGGAGCAGTCCACGTTCTCTCAACAAAAACTTTTATAAGGGGGAGCGTATGCGTCGATACGTTGCAGGGGCGATGTTTCTTGTTCTGTTGGTGGCAGGCCTCGCGTTTTCTCAGAATGCCCAACTAAGCGGTATTGTTACAGATCCCAGCGGTGGCCTGGTGCCCGGTGTCACGATCACCGCTACCAACACGGAAACCGGTGTCGCTAGCACCACGATCACGAACGAGTCGGGGGCATACACTTTCCCCAGCCTTCAACCAGGGAATGCTTATAGAGTCAGTGCTTCCCTGCCAGGGTTCCAGACCCAGACCGTCACAGGTCTCGCACTGGCTTCGTCCGTGCGGCAAAACTTTCAACTGCAACTGAGCGCAGCGCTGACGACGGTAGAGGTGAGTGCGGATTCCACCCTGGCAATCTCCACAAACTCCGCGACGGTGGGCGACGTTCTCCCGGAAAAGAAGGTAAGCGACCTGCCTCTGGTGGGGAACAACGTACTCAGCCTCCTCACCGTACTTCCGGGCGTTCGCATCAGCCAGGGGGGCACCCAGTTGAATACGATCGGTGGCCTCGGGCTGAACACGATGAACATCACGCGAGACGGCTTAACTTCGAATGACACGCGGTTCGGGCCCGAAGGAGATCTTAGTGCCAACACCACACTACCCAACTTTGGTGGCCTGGGGGTGATGTCCCCGACGACGATCAACCCGGACCTGGTCGGCGAAATCCGGCTCATTCTTTCGCCTGTCGATGCGGAGCTCGGACGCGGTAACTCTCAGATGCAGATTCAAACCCGGTCCGGAACAAACAAGTACTCGGGAGCCGCGGTCTGGAACATACAAAACAGCGCACTCAATGCAAACACGTGGGACAACAACAGGCAAACCGATCCGCGAACCGGCGCCTGGTCTCCGAGAACGCCGGACTGGAGAAATGTCAACCAGTACACCGTCAGCTACGGCGGACCCATCATTAGAAACAAGACGTTCTTCTTTGCGTTGTGGGATCAGAACATCTCCGCTCTACGGTCGACCCAAAACCTTCGTGTTCCGACAGCCGAGGCCCGAAACGGCATTGTCAGATTTTGGGAAGGGTGGACCAACGATAGCGCCAACCCAATCAATAACCCTACTCAGCTTCCGAGTACCGCAAACAACCCGACTATTGCCTCCGTGGATATTTTCGGAAAGCCTCTCATGCCGCAGGTCTGGCCGGACGGCTCTCCCTATAACGGCCGGTTGGTATGTTTCAGCGTTTTTGGAACAACGACAGTCAGCGGTGCTCCTTTTGCTGCAGGACCCAACACCAATTTTTGTCCGAGTGGAGTCGATAGTGCCGGTCGTTCCTACAACGCATTGGCCATGACGCCTCCTGCCGGCGCCGCTTCCTGGGATCCCAAACGTCCGGTCAGCTTTAACCAGGCGGGATACTTCGCCAAGGTCCTGAACACCATTCCCCTGCCGAACGACTTTGATAACGATTTCGGTGGTGACGGTCTGGTGACTGGAAACTATCAGTACGTCCTGACGCGTAACATCGGAGATCCCACCTTCTACAACGAGACCCTCGTCGGCAACGATCCGTATTCGAACCGCAAGCAAATCAACATCAAAATTGACCAGAACTTCAAGTCACACCGCCTCAGTGGCGGCTGGACTTATCAAATGGACGACAACGTCGTCTTTCGCGGAGATCTGCCGAACGGACTGGAAGGCGTATCCTCCCGACGTCCGAATGTCCTGACATTCTCTGCCACATCGACCTTAAGTGCGAATCTCCTCAATGAGGCTCGTTTCGGGATCAATATCAACAAGGGCGAACAGAATCCTCCATGGACTTCGACAGATGAAAGCATCCGTAATGAGGCGCAACAGTTTCTCGGGCAGGGAGGAGTCAGGCCGGGAACGACGAACAGGTACCCGGTTATTGTTCGTCCGCAAGCCGGGCTCGGCACCGTGTTTGGACCCTTGAATGACGATGCGAGTCTCGCATTCGACAACTTCAACATGGGGACCCGCCTGAATGCTGCGACGGTCAACGTCTCCTCGTTCAACGACCCTTTGTACCAGGTGAACGACACGATCAGTTGGACTCACGGGAGACATGCGTTCCGGTTTGGCGGCGACTATCGGGCCCCGCGCACCAGCGGATTCAGCTTCCAACCTTACGTCACCGCCTTTTACGGGAATCTTGGCGGCGCCGCGACGGCAAGCCCTCTCGCCTCGGAAAGCGCCGGTACGGGGACGCCGTCCCTGGGGGCCACGACTGTAACGTTGGGACCGGGCCAAACTTACGCTACCCAATGGGCTGCTACCGCAACGAATACACAGGCGTTCAATTTTCGACAGACCTCGAGAACCATCGCGGCAAACCTCGCTTATTTGCTGACGGATTCTATCGGTGGTCTCAATACTCCCTATTGGATTTCCAGTGCAAATGATGCGAGTCAAGGCATCTCGGGTTGGCAGGACATCACAACTCAGTCGAATCGGCTTCGGAACTCTGCTTCGAACGACTATTCCTTCTTCGCCAAAGATGACTACAAGATCCGACCGAGCCTGACTCTTAACCTGGGGGTGCGCTATGAATACTACGCGCCACCTTATCTCAAAGACGGCTTAACGTCGGCCATCGTCGGGCTCGGCAGCGGACTGTTCGGGGCCAGTCAGAGTGCTGCCGCGGGAGGGCAGCTGTTCAACAACTGGCTATCGCCCGGGAGCCTCTATTTGACCAACTATGGAAGCGGAACCGCTATTCCGGCTGGGGGAGCACCTTTAGATTGTCAGACTGGCGCGCAGCAGTCGACATTCCTGCCCACCTCGACGTGCGATCCGAACAGCCTGACGACCATTCGATATGTCGGATCGGGGTCGCAAAATCCAAACGAGACCATTCTGCCTCGCGATAGAAACAATTTTGGCCCGGCGGTTGGTTTTGCGTGGCAGGTTCCCTGGTTTGGCGCGGGAAAGACCACGGTGCGCGGCGGATATCAGGTCACGTTCCAACGCGCTCAAGTCCAGGACCAGGTACTCTCCGGAGTACCCTCCGCGAATACGCTAACGCAGAACGCAGCCGCCAGCGACGGCGACATCCTCGCAATCACAGGTGCGCGCGCCATCAACTACGATGACATTGCAACGTTGGTTCCCAGGTTACCCGCGAACGCCCCGGGCACCCCCACTCCGATCTATGCGAGAAATGTTGCTCTGACCGCTTACGCTCCCGATCTGGCAACCGCGTATACCCAGAACCTCACACTTTCGGTGACGCGGTCGATCACCCGGAACATCACCCTCGATGTGCGCTACATCGGCACACTGGCAAGAAAACTGGTCGGAAATATGGACCT
>Ga0070675_100001161_pt1 | contig 19036 bp, 13 predicted proteins | sample KBSM43metaG_FD_65343 | JGI IMG/M metagenome (GOLD analysis project Ga0070675, IMG submission 65343) | Miscanthus rhizosphere microbial communities from Kellogg Biological Station, Michigan, USA - KBS M4-3 metaG | ecosystem: Host-associated > Plants > Roots > Rhizosphere > Soil ... | reverse complement strand
GCTGGCGCCGACAGGCAAACTCTGTAACAGAGATTAGGCCCTTGGCGAGAGGCCGGGGGCCGCGTAAGCAGCATTCCGTCAACCACGCGCGCGAAGACCCCTTTAATCTTATCGTCCCTTAAAACGCGGCGACGCATATGCGGCACTCGGTGAGACGAAGCCGGCGGATGCCGACTACGTCCGCGTATCAAAAGTGTTTCCACAATTCGCGGCGCACGCGTTCAGCGAACGCAACGGGCGGCGTATCAGAAACACATAATAGTTTTCAGTTTCGGAAATAGCTAAGCAGCGCTTGGATTCACGAAGAATCGGAGTGTCTTGCCCCGTCTGGCTGGAACACGTTATGACACCGAGGACACACCGCCCGTGGGTCAGAACTTCAGAATCAGCGCCCCGCTCGCACGGTTGAAATCGAGCTTCGTATCGCCAAGTGTGATCCCCACGTCGCGCAGGTCCTTGAACGACTTGAAGTGGCGGAGGTCGCCGCGCACACCCACGTGCTCCCCGACAAAGATCATCAATCCGCCGCCCAGGTCCCACCCGAAATGGTTGTTGTGGGAGTCGAGCAGCGACGTCGGCGTGAAATCGATGTTGGTCTTTATGAGCCCGAGGCCGCCGGTCGCGAACGGACGCGCCGGCCCGTACTTCGGCGCCAGCAGTACGTTGCCCATCACGGTGAGAACGCTCGACTTGTATCCTGGCGCCCTGCCGAAGAAGTCCTTCGCGTACGAGATTTCGAGCTCGCCGCCGATACCATCCTCCATTGACCCCACGCCAACGCCAAGATTGAGCTTCTTGTCCTCGCAGCCCGTAATGTTCGGACATCCCGAGGCCCCGCCCCAGTCATAGCCCAGCAGCGGGCTGATGAACCCCTCCGCCCGCGCGGAGTCAGGCATCGCGAGCACCAAAACGACGATCCCTATACAGAAATGTATTGAGAATAGGCGAGTTGGCATTGTGCGATGCCGCAGCTGCAAGCGGGACGCCACGCGTCACATGACGCGCCGGATTTTCTCTATTTTGGTCCCTCGCTCGGAGGTGAGCCGCTCGCGGTCGCGCCGGTACTCCTCTGCGAGACCAAGACGCCTACCCGAACAAATCGGGTCGCTCGACTTCTGTCATAGGCATGGGCAAGCGCCTGGAGTGTCGTTGTGCATCGAGAACGGTAAACGCCGATCTGATTCCCGATCCTCAGCGAACGCATTGGTCAGCACTGCGCGACCTTCGAGTAGTATCTTCCGCGGCCGGAGGAGCGATGTGACGCGGAACTGCTGGAGGACGCTATGCGACGAGCGATTTGTGCAGTTGCGGCGGTCCTAGTCGTCAGCCTCGGTGGATCGCTAGCTGCGGGGCAGCAGGACGCGAGCCCACAGGATGCAGCGCTAGCGGAAGCGCTGTGGCGCATTGCCATCACAACACACACACGAGTCGGCTTTCAATCGATTGGTCGGACTCAATTCGTCCACGTGAACAAGAGCACGAATCCCGAGTTGTTGGACCTATCGCACGCAGTGGATGCGGTGCTAACAGCGGATCCGCGCTACGAGTGGCACTTGGTTGGAGAAACCGCCGTGGTCCGGCCTCGCGAGGCATGGACCGACCCGGCAGATCCCTTGAATCGTCGCGTGCCGGCCGCCCAACTTAAGAACCAAATGACGAACGGCGTGCTCGAAAGACTCAGTAATCTCATCTTCTATAACCAATTCACGCTGATGGACGAGCACGACCATTTCGGGCTTCCGGTTTCCTTCCAGATGAAAGCAGGAACGGTCGTCGATGCACTCAATCAGCTGGCCGAGCAAGCCGGTCAAGTGATGTGGGTCGCGTGGGCGCGTCCGCGCGATAACCCTGGCGGGTGGGACGTGTGTAAGACTCCTGGTGGACCCACCTGCCACGCCGACTTGGAATTCGATCTTCGGGACGCCGAGCACTCCAACGGAGGCGTCAGCACTCAGCCGCAGCCAGGGAAGCCGACGACGATCAGGGTGCCGAAGTAGCGATAAACGCCGCAGGGTTTAGCAATGACGATAGTGCAGCAGCACCGTAGCGATTTAGTGAAGCGATCACGGTTGAACGCCGCGCCCGTAGCTCAGTGGGATAGCGCATCGGTCTTCTAAGCCGGGGGTCCCGCGTTCGAGTCGCGGCGGGCGCGCCAATTCCTAAAGATTTCGCAAGTATCGATCGCGAAGAAATTTCTCGGCGAACACACATCGAAAAAAGTGACCGGTCTTGCGAATGTGCGCCACATTCAGCACGTGCAGTTTCTCTAAGCGTTTCGATCGATCTCACGATCGTGAGGTGGAACGAGTAGCTCACTTGAATAGAGCGATCACCGGCCATATATGCCGGTGATCGCGTTAGGACGCGCGGCGCCAATGGCATCGTGTGGGTGTTAATGCGTATATCGACTGTCACGAACATCGTGTGCGGTTTCTTTGTGGTGCTGTGGGCGGCGGCGTGACGATTGTGTTCACGCCGCACGTCGGCCACGTTCACTCGGCGACGTCACTCACGATTCCGTTCATGGGCGCGTTCGCGACGGATCAGAACCTGAGGTTGGCGCGCGAGCGGCGCGATCGTCTTCGCCTTCTTGACGCGAGCCAATCGCTGCGAGCCCGTGAGGGTCAGTCAGTTGATACCCGCCGGGCAATTGTCGGGATGGGGTGCGTCGATCCGTCTCACGGCTGCCGCCGGAATCAGTTGCACGGCAACGGTTCTGGCGACAACGCTGGATTCGTTCCGCAGCACGTGCGTGTGCCCGTTAACGACATCGACGAACGACATCCCTTGCTGGTAGACGTGCGGGACACAGCCAGGGTCGTCTCCTTCGTACGCCGTCACCATCCCCTCGGTGACGATCACCAGGCTCAGCCCAGGATGCGTGTGCCAACCCGTGGTTCCTCCAGGCCGCCATTCGTTGCTTTGGACGTACAAATCGGAGAGACCTTTGGTCCTGAGCTGCGCGTTCCAAAAAGCGGGAATCGTGTGGGTCTGAAGATCGATTTCGTCGAACGTGCCCTTCGCAATGGTTGTTGGGGTGAAGTCCTGGCCTGGCGTCGCGATAACCCTGCTCGCGTACGATCCGCAGGCAAGCACAACCGCAATCACTCCCCACGTCAATTGCTGCTTCATCTTCTCCTCCTTCGCCGCGACGTTTCGGCGCTCGCGACGCGATCTCTGGGACTGAGCGAGATAGGAACGAACCGCTATTACTGGTGCGCAGACGACTTTGTCTTCTGCAGTTCGGCGCGGACGGCATCTCCTGCTTTGACTGCGGCATCGGTCTCGTATCGCGACCCGCACGCACTGCATATCTCTTTGAGCCGCAGAATCGCAGCCGAAGAGCTTCTGACGTAGTGGTCGCTCAGGACCTCGATCGCGTGCTGCAATTCATGGCCGATCGTTCCGATCAGGTCCTCGTCCGATTTGCGCGGATCGACGGCGATGCGAAGAAGTCGGTTCGGGCCAGCAATCGTCACCATCGCCAACAGACACGCTCTGACTCCTTGACCGCATTCGCCCTCGGCGACGTACACGATCCCGTCGGTCGTCAGGATCGTGTCGACGAGCCCACGAAACGTTTGCGACCGCGTAACGGCCTCGGCGATGACTGCATCTAGTCTCGCGTTGGCCCCCCGAACGCGTGTGCGTGCCGTCGTGGCAGACGGCTGACCGGCGACAACAACAACGTTGGAGGCTGAAGCAACAGCCGCCCACACCAGCAGGGCCATGACAAATGTCGTTGAGACGATTCGTGTTGTTTTCGTCATCGCATTCTCTCCAGCGGCGGCCGGACTTGACGCCGCCGTCAGAGTGGAATGCGGGAACGCGCGTCTGCAGGGTGAAGATCGTCAGGACTGCTCCCAAAAACGGCCAATTAGGATTTCAGCGCGACCGGTTGTCCGGGCGTAGAATCGGCCCGTCCATCAGGAGAGACGTTGGTGTCGAGAGATTCGTCCGCGGCGGTCACGCAGCTGCTGCGCGCATGGAGTGACGGCGACGACGCCGCATTCGATCAACTTGCGCCGCTGGTGGAGGCAGAACTCCGGCGCCTGGCCCGCGGCTACATGGCCCGCGAGCGACCCGGCCACACATTGCAGCCAACGGCGCTGATCAACGAGGCGTTCCTGCGACTAACCGACGCCCGCCATATTCGATGGCAGGACCGCGCACATTTCCTGGGAATCTCATCTCGCCTGATGCGTCGTGTGCTCGTGGATCATGCGCGCTCGCGGATGTATCGCAAACGTGGAGGCGACGGACACCGCATCACACTTGACGACGAGTTGATCGCTTCGCCGGAGCCGTCATTAGACGTTCTCGCCCTGGATCGCGCATTAGAGGCATTGGCCGCCGTCGATCCGCGAAAGGGCCGTGTGGTCGAGTTGCGGTTCTTCGGTGGCTTGACGGTCGAAGAGACAGCCGAGGTGCTACATGTCTCTGCAGACACGATTAAACGCGATTGGCGATTGGCCAAGCTCTGGTTGATGCGAGAACTCGAGGGGGAAGAGCATTGATCGACAATCGCCGGCGGCAGATCGAAGAAATTTGTGACGGCGCCCTCGACCGGCCGATCGACGAGCGCGCCGCGTTCGTGGCGGCAGCGTGCGGCGATGACGAGACGCTTCGAAGGGAAGTTGACGCGCTGCTGCTGCACGCGCAGAACGCGGATGCCTTTCTCGCCACACCCGTCGACGCACTGTCGGCAGGCATTTTTGCTTCAGGTCAGACCTCGTTCGCTGAAATGGAGATTGGATCGTACCGGATTGCGGGTTCTCTCGGGGCCGGAGCGATGGGGGAGGTGTATCGCGCGCGCGACGTGAAACTCAATCGCGAGGTCGCCATCAAGGTTCTACCCGAGGTTTTCGCGGCCGATCCCGAGCGCCTGGCGCGCTTCAAGCGCGAGGCGCAGATATTGGCCTCTCTCAATCACCCGAACATCGCGCACATCTACGGGTTCGAGGAAGCGCGGCCCGCGAACGGATCTGGATCCCCGGTTGTGGCATTCGTGATGGAACTGGTGGAAGGCGACACGCTTGCCGAGTGTCTTGCGAAGCGACTGCCGTCGCCTGGCGAGGCGCTCTCCATGGCGCGGCAGATTGCCGAGGCGCTCGATGCCGCGCATGAGAAGGGCATCATTCACCGTGACCTCAAGCCTGCCAACATCAAGGTCACTCCGCAAGGCATTGTCAAGGTTCTCGACTTCGGGCTGGCGAAAGCCGGTGCGCTCGCGGGGGAAACCGCCAACGCGACGCGCGACGGCGCGATCATCGGGACGGCGGGGTACATGAGCCCCGAGCAGGCGCGCGGTCAGGCAGTGGACAAACGCACCGACATCTTCGCCTTCGGCGCGATTCTGTACGAAATGCTCTCGGGGCGCCGCGCGTTCGACGGCGAGACCGCGATGGATGCCGTAACGGCGGTGCTGAACAACGACCCACCGGAGCTAGCTGCGGCGGAGCGCCACATCCCGCCGGCCCTTACGCGCATCGTCGATCGGTGCCTGAAAAAGAATCCGGAGGGCCGATTCCAGAGCGCCAGCGATCTCGTCTTCGCACTGGAGGGCATATCGCCGCAATCCGACACGGCTGCGGGGGCACTCATCGCCGACGGCCGCACGGGTCTTCTGCAGAACCCGCCTACGGCCTGGGTGATTGCGGCGAGCGGTGCGCTGGTCCTCGTGCTTGCGCTCGCCATACCGCTTTATCTCCGTCGTGCGGCGCCGGAGCCGCTCGTAACACGTCTGGATATCGTGACACCGGCGACCGGCGATGCGTATTCGATGGCGCTCTCGCTCGACGGACGGCAGCTGGCGTACGTCGCCAATGGCGACCATGGCTCGCAGCTGTGGGTGCGGCCGCTCGATCAGGCGATGGGGCAGCCGCTCGCGGGGACCGAGGGAGCAATGATCCCGTTCTGGGCGCCCAATGGCCGCGCGGTTGGCTTTTTTGCCGAAGGCAAATTGAAGCGGATCGACCTGCCCGGCGGCGCCGTGCACGTGCTGGCTGACGTATCCAATCCGATGGGTGGAGCGTGGGGGGCGGATGGCGTGATCCTGTTCACGCCCTCGAGCACCGACCCGCTGCTCGCCGTCCCGGCAACCGGCGGACCCGTCACGTCCGTCACTCATCTTGCGGCCGGGCAGGCGGGCCATCACTGGCCGGAGTTCCTGCCGGACGGCCGCCGCTTTCTCTTCGTCATCTCGACGGGCCAGCCGGAAACGTACGGCATTTATGTGGCGTCGCTCGATGGGGGCGAGCCGACTCGCATCATGCCGGACGCCACCAGGGCCGCGTACGCTCCACCCGGATATCTTTTGCTAGCCGCGCGCGACGACAGTCCGCCGCCTGGCGCCAGCGGCAGTGCATTGCTCGTCGCGTACCCGTTCGACGCGGCGAGTGCGACAGTGACAGGCGAGTCGATCCCGGTGGCCCAGGGGGTCGGCAGTTGTTGTGACCACGGCGCCTTCTCGGTGTCGGCGCAGGGCATCCTCGCGTATCGCGGTGGCGTCGTGACTCGACGACAGCTCGCGTGGATCGACAGGGCGGGCCATCTGCTCGGCGCCGTGGGTGCGGTTGACGACAGCGCTCCCTCCTTTCTGGATCTCTCCCTGGACGATCAGCGAGTAGCGTTCATTCGCGCGGTGCAGGCCAACATCGATGTCTGGCTCATCCGCGCCGGTGAGAGTGTGCCTCGTCGCTTCACGTTCGAGCGCGCCATTGACAGCGGGCCCGTGTGGTCACCCGATGGGAGCCGGATCGTCTTTCGAACATTTCGCGGCGGCGCCTACAACCTCTACGAGAAAGCGGTTGACGGCACCATCGACGAACAACCGTTGCTCGTCACGCCATTCGCGAAAGCGCCGCAGGATTGGTCACGAGACGGCCGGTTGCTGCTCTATAGCAATCAGGATCCGAAAACCGGGACCGACCTGTGGGCGCTGCCGATGACCGGCGAGCGGAAACCGTTCCCTGTCCTGCAGACGCGTTTCGACGAAATTCAAGGACAGTTCTCTCCGGATGGCCGGTGGCTCACCTACGCCTCGAACGAATCAGGGCGCTACGAGATTTACGTGCGGACGTTTCCAGAGACGGGTGGGAAATGGCAGATTTCAGTGGCGGGCGGCCTTCAGCCGCGCTGGCGCCGCGATGGCCAGGAACTTTTCTACGTCGCGCCGGACAACCGGTTGATGGCGACGCCCATCCACGTCGCGCTCGGCACGAAGGCGCTCGAGGCCGGCGCACCCGTGCCGCTCTTTGCAACGAAGCTCGCGACAGGTGTCAACATCGTGCCGGCCGGATTTCAGGCTCGCGCGCAGTACGCGGTCGCGGCCGATGGCAATTTTCTGATGAATATTTCCGCTGACGAGGGCGTCATCTCACCGATCACGATCGTGCAGAACTGGACAGTGGGGCTAAAGAAATGACCTCGTGTCCGTCAGCATGACATTGCTCAAACGCACTTGTTTGTCGAACGTCAGCTGGGGCACGTTGTGACTGTCTTAATTCAATCGGTTACCTGAGAACGATTGGAGAGGTTTTTCGAACGCGGACGCGCCCGTAGCACAGTTGGATAGAGCTAGCGCGATCCCCGGTCTTCTAAGCCGGGGGCCGCAGGTTCGAGTCCTGCCGGGCGCGCCATTTCCTAAACAATTCGCCCATTTCGATCGCCGGACAAATCGTCGGCGAACACAAATCGAAAAACGTGACCGGTCTTGCGAATGTGCGCCACATTTCGCGCATTCGATTTCTCAAGCATTTCCGCGCGCTCGCAATCCGTGCGGTAACGCCGTGCTGAAGCCTCGGGTATCGAGGCCGCGGCCTACCATGGCGGGATGTCGGAGGCGGCCCGCACGCGCGTACAGGACCGCTTCGCGTCTGGCGAGTTCCGCCGTCTGTGCCACCAACGCGTTCGGCATGGGGATCGATCGTCCCGACATCGAGGCTGAGGGATCAAGAGACGTGTGTCCGTTATTCATTGACACGCCCCTCGTGTGGGCGGATCATCCGCGCTGTCCGTCGGGGGGAGTGGGGGCGTGGCGCAGCATCGGTGCGGCGACGGCTGTTCCGGCGGACGTGGCGCGTGGGATCGGATAACGGACATTACGTCAACCGGGTGACAGTCGCTTCATAGTTCTTATCGTCTCGTTGTCGGCGTGGTGCTTCATTTCATGATGTGGGAGGAGCCCTTATGGTCAACATACTGAGTTGGCTCTTCGTCAGACGGCTGATGGTACTCGTAGCGATCGTGGCGTTGCCCGTTACGGGATACGCGCAAGACGCGACCTTGACTGGTACCGTGACGGATTCCACGGGCGGCGTGCTTCCTGGGGTTACGGTCACCGCGATTCATCAGGCGTCGGGCAATACCGTCACGGCCGTCACCGACGACCGTGGAGCATTTCGGCTTCCCGGGCGGGTTGGCAACTACAAGATCACGGTGGAGCTCGTGGGCTTTACCACCGTGAACAAGACCGTTGAACTGGCGGTGGGGCAGACCACCGTCACGAATTTCCAGTTGTCGGCGGGGGGCGTGCAGGAGACGATCACGGTCAGCGGCGCGGCGCCGCTCGTCGATACCACTAAGTCGTCCATGGGCGGCACGATCAACCCGCGGCAAATGGACAACATTCCCTTGAATGGCCGGAACTGGATGGATCTCACCCTGATGGCGCCTGGCAGCAACATGAACGCCGTTAGCGACGTGCCGACCGGCGCGGTCGGGTCCAACTCCGGGAATTACCAGATCAATATCGACGGGCAGCAGGTGACGCAGACGATGTTCAACACCTTTGGGCAGGCCCATTTCAGCCGGGACGCCATCGCGGAGATGGAGGTCTCCGGCCGGTTCGACGCTTCCCAAGGTCGTTCGAGCGGCATCCAGGTGAACGCCATCACCAAGTCGGGCACCAACAGATACGAGGGCATCTACTCCGGCTTCTTCCGGAGCGACAAATTCAACGCTCCCGATTTCATCAACGGGGTCACGACGATCGGGGCGCCTCCCGGACGGTCGCAAGTCGGTTGCACGATTGGCGCGGCTGGCTGCAACAGTAACGTTCAACCTTACTCGAATCAGACGATGACGTGGACCTACGGCGGCCCGATCAAGAAGGACAAGATTCATTTCTTCGGCAACTACGACTTCTCGCGCCAGCCGCAGACCTACCCGTACAACACCCCCTATCCGTCCTTCAACCTTGACCAGCAGTTCACCACGTGGGACAGGAAGGGCGGCGGGCGGCTGGACTTTCAACTGTCGACACGAACCCATCTGGCGGTGCGCGGCAATCATTCCTTCTATACCGAGCCGGTCGCGACCGGGAACGCGGCGACGCCCGTCGGTGGCAACAACTTGCATCCCTCGACGCCAGTGATCACCGAAAGGTTCAGCAACGACTTGTTCTTCACGCTCACGCAGGTGTTGAACAATCGGATGCTGAACGAGGTCAAGGGAGGGTATGCCGGCTTCTACTGGACCCGCACGCCTATCGTCACCGGCTGGAAGAACCACCCGTTCGGCCTCGACGTCGGCACGCCGATTCTCACGTTTACAGGACCATTTACCATCGGCCAGGCCCACAACAACTCGCCTCAGAAATGGGTGTCGGATCCGTACAACATTCGTGACGACTTCACGTTGACGTTCAACAAGGCCGGACGTCACACCGTGAAGCTCGGGAGCGAGTACCTTGCCGACCTGTTGAGTGTCTTCGTTTGCAACATTTGCATGGGTCAGTACGACATGCAGGCCGTAGGTGTTCCCATTCCTGCGAATATCGAGCAGATAATCCCCGTGTGGAACGACGTCAACACCTGGAACCTTGCCGCGTTGTCCAGGAACACCAGAAACTATACGGTCGGCCTCGGGCAGATGAAGGTCTACAACAAGCGGCAGGTCTATTCCGGCTGGGCGCAGGATAACTGGGAGTTCTCCAAGGTGACGTTGAGCCTTGGGCTTCGTTACGACTTCTCCACCGGGCGCGAACTGCAGACCGCGATAGAGCCACTTTTCGGTGCTCGTCCGTCGGACAAGACAAACTTCGGGCCGCGCTTAGGCATCACGTACTCCCTGAACGACAAGACGGTGCTGCGAGGCGGATATGGGAAGTACTACGGAGCGCCCGACGACAACGAGGCCATGTGGACGATGCTCTACGCTGGAGAGATCCATCCTCAAGTGAACAACGACGGCCGGGCCGACTTCGCGGCCGATCCGTTCAACGGCCCCATCCCGACGTACACGCAGGCCATGGCCTCGTGGCAAGCCGACGTGGCGAGCGGGTGTGCCGCACGCAACTCGTGCAAGTTCAACCGCATCATCAACATCCTGTCGCCGCCGAATCCGACGACGCCGTACAGCCATCAGGGGTCCGTCGGGTTGCAGCGCCAGTTGGGCATGTCGATCTCGGTCGAGTCCGACTTCACCATCAACGATACTCGCGGCGCGCAGAACGGCCAGAACGTCAATCAGGCCTTCAATCCCGCCACCGGATTCAACTACCCCTACACGGATCGTTCCAAGAAACCGTACCCAGGGTGGGACGCCATTACGATGCGCATGAGAACGGCCGCGGCCAATAACTACGGGTGGCAGTCGGCTCTCACCAAGCGGATGAGCAACCACTGGCAGGGCTCGGCGACGTATCTGTATTCGCGCGAGCACGATTATCAGACCACGCCGCGCCAGCCCGGATGTCAGTACCCGACGACCATTACGGCGTCGGGCTCGTTTACCTGCAGTGTGCCGGTCGTGTTGAACGAGGTCATCGCGGACGAGTGGTATTTGAGCCCCAATCAGCGCAATCGCTTTGTCTTCAACGGCATCCTGGACGTGAGCCACGGCATTCAGGTGAGCGGGCTCTACTTCTACGGTGACAACGGGTACAACACCGCGACGTCCGGGGTGGATCCGATTTCGTCGAACAACACCATCACCCGCGTGCGCGCCGACGGCTCCATCATCCCGCGCAACGGCCTCAATAACCCCGACCTCCACCGCGTGGACATGCGCGTCCAGAAGCGGTTCAGGATCACCAGCCGCGTGGGCATCGACGGCATTTTCGAAATCTTCAACGCGTTCAACCACGGGAACTTCGGAACCTTCACGATCAGCGAAACAACAGTGGCGAGGTCCAATGGGGTGTTGCACCTTGGCTCGCCGGCGTTCAACAATCTTGTTGCCTATCAGCCGCGCATGATGCAGCTGGGGTTCCGGGCCACGTTCTGATCGGCTCGCGCAACACATAAGCTGCTGCTAGCATCATGGGGCCGGGCAGGGAATCCTGCCCAGCCCCGTTTTGTTTTGAGGGAGTCTTCGTTTCGTGTTTTCGTGTTTTCGTGGCCAGGGTTTAGCCACCGGGACGGCATGACCGGCCTCATTTATTTTCTCTTCTTCTGCTCAGGCCTCAGCGGATTGATCTATCAGGTCGTCTGGGTCCGCGTGTTCGGCAATGTCTTCGGCAACACCGTGTACTCCGCCTCCCTCGTAATCGCAGTGTTCATGCTGGGCCTGGGCGTCGGCAGCTCGGTCGTTGGAACATGGGCGGATCGGCGTTACGCCGCCAGGCCCGAGTCGCTGCTCAAGACGTACGGCTATTTCGAGCTGACCATCGGCTTGGTGGGTCTTGCCATCTCTGTGCTCCTGCCTCACCTCGGTCGAGTCTCGGCGCTCGTGTCCTCCTACGTGCGCGACCCGGGCGGCTGGTACGTCCTCTCGACGGCCTCTTACCTCGCCCGCGGAGCGATCGCCATCGTCTTGCTCGCGCCGATTACGATGTTGATGGGCGGGACGCTCACTCTGCTCATTCGCCATCTCGTCGGACGGGACCTAGAGGTTGGGCACTGGCGAATCGCCGTTCTCTACGGCGTCAACACCGCCGGCGCGGCGTTGGGCTGCATTCTCACGGACTTCCTGCTGGTGCCTGCCGCCGGTCTTCAAGGCACACAGATGTTCGCGGTGTTCTTCAACATCGTCGCGGCGGCGGGCGCATTCGGACTGGCGGGCGCCCTGGCGTCCGGGGCGACACCGGCACCGGCCCGTAAGAAGAAAAAACCCAGTATCTCTGCCGTCACCGCCCAGACCGTCCCTCTGTCGCCGCCGGCATCGTCGGGTCTCGCGTGGACCAGCCTGGCCCTCGCGCTGTCCGGCTTTGCGGCGATGGGAATGGAAATCGTCTGGTTCCGTCACTTCACGCTCCTGCTGGGCGAATTCCGTGCCGTGTTCTCTCTGTTGCTCACCGTCATCCTGATCGGCATCGGCGCGGGCTCGCTCGCCGGAGGTTTTCTCCTTCGCCGAATTGCGCGACCAGCACAGTGGTTGATGGTCGTACAGGGATTCTTCGTCGCTTCCACTCTTCTGGGACTGGCCGTTGCCAGTCTTGGGAACATCAAGGACGCGGCGTTCGCCAATCCTGCTTATCGAGCGGCGGTGGGTCATATGGTCGCGGCAGCGCCCGGCGTTGAATCTGATTTGGCGCGAACGCTGCGGGAGTTGTGGTTCAATGCGAGACCCATCCTGTTGGAGGTTCTTGTCCCTGCGCTGCTGATGGGCCTCGCGTTTCCGCTGGCCAATGCCATCATCCAGCGCGCGGAACGCCCGGTCGGACGTCGCGCGGGCATTCTCTATCTCTCCAACACCGTCGGCGCCGTCTGCGGCTCGCTGGCGGCCGGCTTCCTGCTTCTGCCCGTGCTCGGGATCCAGGGCAGTGCCACCATCCTCACCACTGCCGCGGCGTTGGCCGTGGGGCCTCTCTATCTCGCAACAGATGTAGGGCGCGCCTTATTGGGTCCGTCATCCAGTGCCGCGTCTAATAAGACCCGGCCTACATATCCCCTCGCATTCGCCGTCTCAATCCTCGTCGCCGGCGGCGCCATCGGGCTATGGCTGCGGCTGCCTTCCAATTACCTGATCACCGGGGCCCTGGAACTGCCGATGCGGCACGAGCGGTTGCTCACCTTGAGTGAAGGCGTCACCGAGGTCATTGCCATCACGGAAGAGCCAGGCACAGGCCGAACGCTTTTCACCAACGGGCATCGGATGTCGTCGACGGCGCCGCTTTCGCAGCGCTACATGCGTGCATTCGCGCATATTCCGCTCCTTTCGGCCGACAACCCGGAGACGGTTCTCGTGATTGGCTTCGGCGTTGGCAATACCACACAGGCGGCGACGCTTCATCCATCCGTTCGACGCGTCGAGGTGGTGGATCTCTCCAGACATGTCCTGACGCACGCCGGCTACTTCAAGAATTCGAATGGGGACGTGCTGAACGACCGGCGAGTGGCCGTCTATGTCAACGACGGGCGGCAACACCTGCAGATGCAGCGCCCGGGCTCGTACGATTTGATCACGCTCGAACCGCCACCTATCGCGCAAGCCGGAGTGGCGGCTCTCTATTCCGAGGAGTTCTACGCTCTAGCTAAGACGCGCCTCAAAATGAAAGGCTTCATCAGCCAATGGCTGCCGGTGTATCAGGTACCGGCGGCCTCGACCTTGGCGATGATTCGCGCGTTCGTCGACGTCTTCCCGCAGAGCGTGCTCGTCTCGGGCGCAGAAGCCGACCTGTTGCTCGTCGGCGCGAACGACTCGCGCATCGAGATCGATCCGACCCGGGTGGCCAACGCCATGACGAACGCCCCGGCGCTGCGGGCCGATCTGCAACGGGTCGACCTCGGCAGCGTGCGTGAGATCGTCGGCGCGTTCCTCGCCTCACCCCAGAAACTTTCGGCCGCGACTCGAAACTCGGCTCCCGTGACCGACGATCGCCCGATTCAGGAATACGGGGTGCGATCGCTGCTTACGCTTGGCGACGGACTACCGGCGTCTGTCGGTGACGTGCGCGACGTTGCGGCGTGGTGCCCGAAGTGCTTCGCGGACGGGAAGCCCGTCCCTCTCGTGCAGGGCCTCGACACGTATCTTGCTCTGCTCGGGCGCGCGTACAGTGCGACGCCGGCCGAAGCGGCTCGCGCGCGCCTCCTCGCCGAGGGAGGGACGCGGCGGGTCGACGGTAGCGCCTATCTGGGCGCGCTCGTCCCCGAATCGGCGGAGATGCACAACATCCTTGGATCCGCGCTCGCGGATAAAGGCGAATTCGATCGCGCGATCGCGGAGTTTCGCGAAGCGCTGCGACTCGAACCAGATTCGGCCTCGGCGCACGAGAATCTGGGGCTCGCGCTCGCGTCGCACCAGGCGCCTGAAGAAGCCGTCGTCCACCTGCGCCGGTCCGTGCAGCTCGACCCCGGTAGCGGTCGGGCGCACTACGCTCTAGCCGGCATCTTTCTCGCCGCGGGTCAGTACGAGGGCGCCATCGACGAACTGCGCGCGTCGCTGCGGGTGATGCCCGATTCGGTCGAAATCCACGAGGGACTGGGCATCGTGCTCGCATCGCAGGGCAAATTTGACGAAGCCGTCGACGAGTTTCGCGCGACGCTTCGCCTGAGGCCGATCTCTGCCGGAGCCCACAACAACCTGGGCATGGCGCTCGCCTCGCAGGGCAAGCTGGACGCAGCCATCGACGAGTTCCACCAGGCGCTGGCGTTGCAGCCGGAATTCGCCGAAGCGCGGCGAAATCTCACGACCGCGCTGCAGCGGCGCCAGCGCCGCACCAAGACCGACACCCGCTGACACGCCTCGGCCAACGCGGCGACATCGCGGCGATCGGTTTTGACGCGTCGGCTGCGCTCGCTATACATGGGCGCGAACGTCAAGTCCCACCCTTGACGTGGGGCATCTCGAGAAATTGTTCGAACGCGTCCTCGTTGATGTCGGCGACACGGCGCCACACGTTCGCCGTCTGACGAGTGATGCCGGCTTGTTGCAGGGCGAACTGGTAACTCGTCAACCCGCGTGACGAGTTCTTGTACGGGCGACCACCGTCGCTGCGTTGCCCAAGCGACAGTAACCGGCCGGCTTCACGGGCGGCGCGCAAGTATTTCGCGCCAATGGACGCAACCGCGATCGCGTTGTGAAGCACGCGAGCGCACGCGGCGATCGCGCACGCGATCGCGTTGTCAACGGACGTCGACTGTTCGACGTGTATCGGTGTGCTTCGAATCGTTTTCGTCATCGGTGACATGATGCCAAGACGAAAACGAACATGCCGGAATCGCACCCCGAAGGAACCCATTCGGGGTGCGGGGGCTGTTCAGCGCTTTGATGCGTTCAGGTTTGATCGGTACCGAGCCAGCAAACGATTCACGCTGATGCCATTGGCCTTGGCGGCCGCACGCGCGATCGCAGTGAGGTTTGGATGTTCACGGCGACTCGTAAGAACGGCAACGCCATCACGGACGCGATTGTGATGATTGGAAAGAGGCTGAGCGCGAGTTACGTGACGAGATCAACTAGTAGATCCGCGATCGGTTATCGCTCCTGGCTCGCCGCGAGACCGAAAAGCCGACGAATTGGGGTGATGATCGCGTACGAACAGTGTTCAGCCGGGCTCGACTAAAACCGCTATATAACAACCGATCGGCTTGTTTGAAATCGGCGAAAAATACGCCAATCTTGTGAGGGCTCAGACGACGGGCCTTCTAAGCCGGGGGCCGCAGGTTCGAGTCCTGCCGGGCGCGCCATTTCCTAAACAATTCGCCCATTTCGATCGCCGGACAAATCGTCGGCGAACACAAATCGAAAAAAGTGATCAGTCTTGCGAGTGTGCGCCATAACTCGCGCGACTGGACGATTGCCGGTTTTGCTGAGCAAGCGAGCGATCTTCTCGCGTGCCCGCTGCGGCTACCAACCGAGGTCGCCGCACTGTCGCCCCGCGGTCAACCCGGCGCGGACGATCATGGGAAAGCTGCAGCGCGTGAGCTCCTGACCGTCCATGCAGTCGAAGAAATAGATCGGCAGCAGCGACAGGACAACGAGCGCCGCGATGCCGATGGCGCGGGCCTTCGGCGGGAGTCGGCGCGCCAGGAACCACACCACCAAGCGCCCAGCGACGAGAATGATCGCGACCTCGCCGATCATGAGCGCTGCGGCCGCCAGTCCCAGGAAGGCCTCCTGCTCAATCAGGTTGGCGCTCAGGACCAGCACGGCAACGGGCGGCACGACCGCAAAGCAGTACACGAGAAAGAGCGGGCAGGGTAGTGTCAGGAGCACGACTGTCCACAGCAGTGAGATGCGCGTGGGCATGTGCGCCACCATTATGACTCCTGCAGCGGCGTGAAACCGCCGGATCGGCGAACGGCAGCATGGCGATGTCAGCGCCCCGCATATCGCCGCTAGTCACGCGAAAATGGTGCCCGTGACGAGCTCGCCCGCCGGCTCGTAGGTGGCGATGATCACACCGGCGTCGCCGACGCGGCTCTTCACGAGCTTCCACGTGGCCGAACCCGTGCCCTCGGCGAACAATCGCTTGCCGGTGCCGATGGTCACGGGATGCGTCCAGAGGTGCATGCGGTCGACGAGCTTTTCGCGAAGCAGCGTCTGGATCAGGGTGCCGCTACCCCAGACGATCATGTCCGGGCCATCCGCCGCCTTCAGCCTGCGGAGCGCGGCGGGCACGTCGCCCGAGACCACCTTCGTGTTCACCCAGTCGGGCTCGAAGGCCTCGTGCGACACGACGTACTTCGTCGCCTCATTGAACGGCTTCGCGATCGCGTTATTCGGATCCTGTTTCGGCCAAAAGCCGGCGAAGATGTCGTAGGTAAGGCGTCCGAGCAGCATCGCGAACGGCGGCTTCAGAAACTCGTTGAGGGCCTCGCCCAACGAGTCGTCCATGACGTGAGCCTGCCATCCGCCGTACTTGAACCCGCCCGACGCGTCCTCCTCCGGTCCGCCCGGCGCCTGCATGACGCCGTCCAGCGTGACGAAGGTCGTGGTAATGATCTTCCGCATATCAGATTCCTTGGTGAATAAGGCGGTCGCCGCCTTCGTGACGATGTCCCAGCTATGGCCCGGCCTCGCTTCAGTGGATAGTCGATCGAAAGCGATCGAAACCGACAGAGCCGAGCGCGGGCGCGATGTCAGGAATCAGAGCGGCGTCAGGCAGGACCTATCGGTGCCAACGCGGGAGGCAGCGCGCCGTGACCGGATTGTTCAGAATTACTGCAGCTCCCCGATCAGGCCGTCAAGACTCCGGTCCAGGAGCACTTGGATCCAGTGATAGTCGCTCTGCAGCATCCTTGCGACTTCGTCCCGTGTCTTCTTCTGTGCGACCATCTCGTGCACGCGGGTGCGCAGGGCTAGCGTGCTGTCGCGGAATTTGCGCATCTCCTGCTTCGTCGTGATACTCCCGTGACCCGGAACCACGGTGTCGAAATCAAGTTGCAGTGCTGAATCGAGCGTTTTGGTCCATTCCTTCGCGCTGCCGCCGCCGGCATAGTCGATCAACTGGGGGGTCGCGTCGCCGAACACGAAGATATCGCCCGAGGCCAGCGTCCGCGCGGCTGGGAAATAGACGACGATGTCGCCGTTGGTATGAGCGCGGCCAAAATAGAAGAGCTCTGCGCGCTTGCCCCCCAGATGAATCTGCATGTGATTCTCGAACGTCACGTTCGGAAAGCCCGGCTGCGTGTCGATGAACAGGCCGTCGCGTGGACTGCCCGCCATATTGTCACTCGCCTGCTGGGACGCGACCACCTGGACGTTCATCAGCTGCATCTTCAGGTTGCCGCCACTGTGGTCCGCGTGATGATGCGTGTTGATCACGTATCTGATCGGCTGGTCAGTGACCTTCTTCAACGCCGCCATGATGTTGTCGTGGTCGACCCCGAACTTGTCGTCCACCAGCACGACGCCTTCGTCGGTGATGAGCGCCGTCGTGTTGCCGGGGACGAAGTCGTTGTGGATGACGTACAGGTCGTCCTTGATCTTGATCAGTTCCTGTTTCGCCGCTATTGGGCCCGGCTGCTGACCGTGGACGTATGCGACCCACATAGCGCCACAGAGCAGGAGCCCAATGGCTACCCGAAGAAGAGGCCGGTTAGTAGTCATGGCCTGCGAGTGTAGCAGGCTGAAGGGACCATCCCGCCCGAGCGCCTTTCCCCCACTGGGAGGCTGTTCTACATTGAACTCTTGGAACTGTCATCAGCCTCGATGGTGTCGCCCGTCGAACGGCCCAATCGATCATCGGCCGCACGGTCTGGACGTACCAGTCGTAATGCCTCTCCCACCCGGCCGATGTGTCTTCCCAGGAGGCTCGCTGTAGCTCTTTCAGTTGGTAGGCTTCGGTCATGGAGTTCCAAGATGACTATGGCGGCGCGTTCGATTGTAGAAGGTATCGATGTAGGCGGCCACGGCGGTTGTCGCTAGCTCTCGGTTCTTGTATATCTGTTTCTTGATCCGCTCTTTCTTCAGGCTACTGACGTGCGGAACAAGGCCCGCACGAAGGTCTTCTACATGGGTTTCACCGGCACGGTGGAGCGCCCCGCCAGCATGTCGAAAGCGGCCTCGATTGCCCTCGGTGAAGCGTCGGCGAACGAGCCACCGCCCATCGCCGTGTGGTACGAAATCGGCGGGTCGATCGGACACTCGTTTCGCTACTAGTATTGTCGGCGCGTGACTGACCTTCGCCAACGTCGGTGCGACGCCGCGCTATCGCAGCGGCAGTGCAGTGCGCTGACTTCTTGAGCGTACCGGTGAACACCTTGGGGTGTTCGGGACGATTTTCAAACTTGGTTCGTGCAGACTGCAGCGTAGTCGCGATACGTGAGGTTACGCGTTCGCGCCTTTCGCGATCGGCATCGTATAGCACACCGCGTCACCGTCGAGGACGAGCGTTCCGTCGTCTCTGCTGACGCTGGTCTTGAGCTTCGTGATGGGTTTATCGGTTCGCACCTCGAGTACCTCGGCGCGGCCAGTAATCGTGTCACCGGGCCGAACCGGTGCCTTGAAACTCCAATTCACCTGAAGGAATACGGTGCCAGGCCCCGGGAGGTCTTCGGCCACAACCGCGTTCAGGATTGCACTCGTTACACCCCCCTGTACGACAATCTCGCCGAACCGGCTCGCCTTCGCCACGCCCTCATCGTAATGAAGTGGATTCCTGTCTCCGCTGATCTCGGTGAACCGTTCGATATCTTTCGCGTTCACC
>Ga0070675_100001159_pt1 | contig 19044 bp, 15 predicted proteins | sample KBSM43metaG_FD_65343 | JGI IMG/M metagenome (GOLD analysis project Ga0070675, IMG submission 65343) | Miscanthus rhizosphere microbial communities from Kellogg Biological Station, Michigan, USA - KBS M4-3 metaG | ecosystem: Host-associated > Plants > Roots > Rhizosphere > Soil ... | reverse complement strand
GCGAATTCGGCCGAGAAGTAGGCAATCGACTTGCCGTTCAATCGTGGAAAGGTGTTTGTCCACCAGGTGTTGCGCGCGGCGCGCGCATCGTCGAGCGCGGCAATCGCCCGATCGTAGAGCCGCATGATTTCCGGATCTGCTGCAGCCGCGTCGATCGCTTCACGTGACATGGTGCGCAGCATCCGCACCGGGTTGTGCGCGGTGGCTCGCCACAACGCGTAGTCGAGCCGGCGAAAGACCGCACGGGCGTCGCGATGCCAGCTCCACCACAGGTCGGTGGCAAGTTCTTCGATTCGGGCGATGCGCTCCGGCATCTGAGGTCGTCCGCTATATGCCGTCATTAGCTATTGGGGGGCCCCACAGGCGCCGACGAGCGAGGCGAAGCGAGACAAGTCGATATTGCCGCCCGACACCACCGCGACGATTTTTCCGCGGCCGGCGCGTCCGCTCAGCGCGGCGGCGATGGCGCATCCTGCGGCGCCTTCGGCGATGACGTGGGTCCGTTCCGCAACCAGCTTCATCGCCTGCGCCACTTCGTCGAGCGTCACGACGATTGAACCGGCCAGTTGCGAGAGCAGCGGCCACATCGTCGGCAGCACCGACTTGCCGCCGGCGCCATCGACAAACGATGCCTGCCATTTGTCGAAATACTGCGGCGAGCCGGCAGCCAACGAGACCGACAACGGTGCGGCGGTTTCTGGTTCGGCCGCATAGACCCGCGTCGCTGGCCGAAGCTGGCGGGCCACCGCCGAAATGCCGGAAAGCAGCCCGCCGCCGCCGAGCGGTGCAATGATCGCGTCCGCGTCGGGCAGATCTTCGAAGATCTCGAGTCCCGCGGTCGCATTGCCGGCAATGAATTGATCGTCATCGAACGGGTGAACGAAGTGTCCGGTCATGCGATCGGAGGCATGCGATTCGACGGTTCGCCAGCACTCGTCGTACGAGCAGCGCACGATCGATGCGCCGAGACGCTCGATCGCCTTGATCTTTGTGTCCGGGGCGGTATCCATCACCATGACCGAGCAGCGAACGCCGGCCTTGCGCGCCGCGAACGCCACGCCTTGGGCGGCGTTCCCGGCGCTCACTGTCCACACGCCGTCCTTGAGTTCTTCCGGCGGCAGTTGGCGAACGGCGTTGTAGGCGCCGCGGATCTTGAATGAACCAATCGGTTGAAGGACTTCGAGCTTCAGATAGAGATCGTGGCCTTCGACCCGGATCAGCGGCGTGCGGACCGCAGCCGCGTAGACGTGCGCCGCTGCATCGCGCACTGCTGCGAGCGGAATCTGACGATTGTGAACGATCGCCGGCAAGACTCTCGGATGGTAATCCAACTTTATTGCTTCACCAACTGCAGAACGCGATCCACCGGAATGGCGTCGGCGCTGCCGTTTGCGGAGCGAACGCTGGTCGCCTGGAACAACGAGTTGTAGACCGCTTCCTCGGTGGCCTCCAGCGCCGCTTCGAACAGCGGTGAAGCGGCGTCGGGTCCGAGTATCTGCCGCGTTCGCGGCGTCGTGTCGTTGAAGCGGCTCCGCATTTCCGGCGATGTCGAGAATGCAATCGCAAAATCGCCGCTGCCGTTGCTGTAGGCCGATCCAGTTCGCGCCAGCCCAAACACCGCGCGCGCTGCCAGACGTCGCAGTTCGCGCGCATCGATCGGCGCATCGGTCGCGACAACCAGCATGCAGGAACCGTCCGCCGGCGAGCCGGCCGCGTCGTCGTCGTTGTGGTCGCCTGCAGGCCGCCGGCTGGGCGGTTGGAGCTGCTTGTATATCGGTACGCCGGCGATCGTGAGGTTGCCGCCGAAGTTGGTTTGCGCAAGCACGCCCACGACATAATTGCCGGCGCGTCGTGAAGAGGTTCCGATGCCGCCTTTCCAGCCGTAGCACACCGTGCCGGTGCCGGCCCCGACAGTGCCTTCCGGCACTGGTCCGGATTTGGCATTTCGGATTGCGTCAATCACATGGTTTCGCGAAACGTTCAGGCCGCGAATGTCGTTCAAGCCGCCGTCATTCGTTTCACCGACCAGCGGATTCACCGATCGCACTTGTTCATTTCCCGGCTGCGCCAGCGTGTAGCGAACCACCGCGTCCATCGCCGTGCCGACCGACAGCGTGTTGGTCAGGACAATCGGCGTTTCGATGGTTCCGAGTTCCGCAACCTGTGTCGAGCCGGCGAGCTTGCCAAAGGCGTTTCCCACAAAGACCGCGCCGGCGACCTTTTCCTGGAAAACGTTTCCGTCGTGCGGCACCACGGCGGTAACGCCGGTCCGAACGCGATCGCCCTCGATGAGCGTCGTGTGGCCGACCTTTACGCCGGCGACATCGGTGATCGCATTCAACCGGCCGGGCTCCAGCACTCCGGGTGCGATGCCCGCTTCGCGAGCCCGCGGCCGTTGTTGCGCATGAGCAACAATCCAAAAGGTCGCGGCGAGGATGACAAAACTCAAAACGAAGAACGAGAAAGGCTGCGTCTTCATAGGGACAAATTTTACAATCAGGAATTGATTGAAAAGAGAGTGACCCTTTGATACTGTGGCGCGACTATCTCGACAGCTATTTAGTTCCTTGATGGGCCACAGGGTCGTTTCCCCCACGACAGCTTTGAGGCTTGCCTCGATATTCGCTGCGTTCGTTGCGGTTCTCGCAGCCGTTCGTACGGTCTCATTGGCTCAGGGACTGATGCCGTCCGCAAATGCGAATCCCGGTTCGCAATCGGACGGTTCCATCCTGCTGCCCAACGGCTGGCGGGTCGCGCCCGCCGGCAAAATGCTCGCGGTCGGAACCTTGCCGCTGAATCTGGTCACCTCGCCTGACGGCCGCTACGCGATCATCACCAACAACGGTATCGCGAAACCGTCATTCAGCATCGTCGACCTCGCGAATTGGACGGTGAAGAACACCGTGCTCGTCGAAAACGCGTTCCTAGGTCTGGCGTGGAGCACTGACGGCACGAAGTTGTACTCGAGCGGCGGCGGGCAGAACAACGTCCAGGAGTTTTCGTACATCGACGGGACACTGACCCGCGCTCGCACGATGGCGCTCCCCACAAAACCGGGTGAGACCCTTGCCGGCGGCGTCGCGATGAGCCGTGATGGGCGCACGCTGTACGCGACGCGCGTGTTCGCGATGACGTTGTCGTCGATCGACGTGGCGTCCGGGCAAGTCACGAAAACGATAGCCCTCCCGGCTGAACCCTACACCTGCGTCGTCGCGCCGGATGGTCGTACGGTGTACGTCTCGTTATGGGGCGACCGACAGGTGCGTGGCTACTCCACGGATTCGCTGACCGAGACAATGGTCTTTCGGACCGGCGAGCATCCGAGCGCGATGGCGATTTCCGCCGATGGCCGTCGACTGTTTGTGGCCAGTGCGAACAGCGGTGTCGTCAACGTTCTCGACACCTTCAGCGGCGAATCGCTCGAAGACATCTCGACGACGTTGTATCCGAATGCGCCGCGAACCTCGACGCCGAACGCGCTGGCGTTGTCGCCCGACGGCAACAAGCTGCTGGTCGCCGCTTCGGACTTGAACGCGATTGCGGTCGTCGATACCAGCAATCCGGCGCGCAGCTTCGTCGACGGGTTTATTCCCACCGCGTGGTATCCGACCGGCGTCGCATTCTCGCGCGACGGCAAACAAATCCTGATTTTGAGCGGCAAAGGGATGACGCCATCGGCCAATCCCCTGACTGGCGGATCGGAAAAACGCCTGGTCGGGCTGCTGTCGATGGTGCCAACTCCCGACCGTGTCACGCTGGCCGACATGAATCGCCGCGTGATGTCGTTGACGCCGTACAGCGACACCATCCGGCTGAGACCTTCGAATATCCCGATCGGCTCGCCGATTCCCCAGGTGGTGGGCGGCAGCTCGCCGTTCAAGCACGTGATCTATGTGATCCGCGAAAACCGCACCTACGACCAGATTCTCGGCGACCTGACGGAAGGCAACGGCGATTCGAAGCTGGCGATCTTCGGCAAAGAAGTCACACCCAACGCCCACGCGCTCGCCCAGAATTTCGTCGTCTTCGACAACTTCTATGTCGACGCCGACGTGAGCTTTGACGGTCACGCGTTCTCGACCGCTGCTTATGCCACCGATGTCGTACAGAAGCTATGGCAGACGCTCTATGCCAATCGCGGCGGTATGTATCTGGGAGAGGGCGGCGGTTTCCTGCGCAACGCGTTTGGCAATCTCTCGACTGCTGAAAACGGCTACATCTGGGACTTCGCGACGCGTGCCGGCCTCTCGGTGCGCAGCTATGGCGAATTCGTCGATCATCAGGCGAAGACGTCGGCAGGCGATGTGCTCGCGGTTGCCGCCGTGCCCGGGCTGCGCGGTCTGGTCGCTCCGACCTTTGCCGGGTTCGATCTCGACATCTCGGACAACAAGCGGATGGACAACTGGCAGAGCGAATTCAGCGACTACGTCAAGAACGGCAACCTGCCGCAGCTGTCGGTCGTGCACCTGCCCAACGATCACACCAAGGGCACGACCCCCGGTTCGCTGACGCCGCGGGCGATGATTGCCGACAACGATCTGGCGCTGGGTCGCCTCGTCGAAGCCGTCTCGAACAGTGTCTACTGGAAGGACACGGTGATCTTCGTCGTCGAAGACGATGCGCAAAGCGGACCGGATCACGTCGATGCGCACCGGTCGGTTCTGTTGCTCGCGAGCGCATTCACCAAACGTAGCTTTGTCGATCACTCGTTCTACACCACGTCGGGCGTACTGCGGACGATGGAGCTCATCCTTGGACTCGAACCGATGAGTCAGTACGACGCCGCCGCAACGCCGCTCTACAACGCTTTCGTCGGAACGCCGAACCTGGCACCCTACACTCGCATCGTGCCGCGCGTGCCGCTCGAGGAAAAAAATCTCGCGTCCGCGTTCGGCGCGCTGGAATCGCTCGCGATGAACTTTGACGAAGAGGATCGAACGCCAGAGGTGCTCCTTAACGAAATCCTCTGGCGATCGATGAAAGGCCCCGATTCGCCAATGCCACCGCCCCGGCGGAGCGCGTTCATCAAGCCAGTCGGGTCAGCGCATTGAATAATCTGGCAATTTGTTGATCGGGTAATTTGTTAATCTGGTCATTGAATTGCTCGATTGAGCCGTCCAATTACCAAATTAGCCGATTATCCGATTACTCGATCCGCCGCGCTGCTTGTCGCGCTGTTGACCGCGTTCGGTTGCGGCCGTCCACCGTCCCCGCCGTATCCACTGGATTTTTCGATTACCGGCGCCGCCTCAGGCGCGATTGTTCAGTCGCGCGAGTCGTCTGTACCAGTAACCCTGATCAACACCGGCCAGCGGCCATGGGACCCGGCGCGGATTCACCTCTCGTATCACTGGCTTTGGCTCGTGCCGCGCGAGCTGCCGTCGCGGTCACGATGGGATGTGCCGTACCACGACGGCATTCGTACCGACCTTCCGGACGTCGTGGCGCCGGGAGCGCGGGTCGACCTCGAGGCCCGAATGCTGGCGCCTGAGTGGCCCGGTCTGTACTGGCGCCAGTGGGACATGGTGGAGGAGGGCGTCACCTGGTTCGCACAGGTGGCGCCGCGCCAACCCCGCCAGTTGGTGCTGGTGTTGCCGCCGCTGATCTGGTTCGCCGCGCCGTTGCCGTTCATCGCTGCGGTCTGGGGTTGGATCGCAATCCGGCGTCGCGCACAATTCGCCGCGATCACCGACGTGGTGTGGTGCGCGGCGGCGCTGGCGGCGAAGCCGTTGACCGTCGTCTACGACGCGCTGCTCGAGCCGACGAAGCTCGCGTACTGGTTGATCGCCGCGGCGGCGACCATCCCACTGCTGGTCGCGTTGTTTCTACCGAGGCGAATTCGCGCGCTCGTGCTGCTGACGCTGGGCACGCTCGGCTCGCTCGTGGTCCTCGCCGACGTCGTGTACTACCGGTTTTTCGGTGACGTACTGTCCGCACCCGCACTGCTGGCGGTCGGCCAGACCAGCCACGTCCTGGGGTCGATTCGCAGCCTGTTTTCGCCGCTGTTGCTGTGGCTGGTCGTCGACTTGCCGATTGCCGCTGCCGTCGCCAGCCGCCTCGCAGTGTTAAAGCTGCCACCTCCGCCGATCGCCCACCGAGCTCGAACCGCGGTGATGGCGATCGGCGTGCTGGTCGCCGGCGGCATCGCGGTGACCGTCCCGAACGGCGTCACGGCGCTGTCGCTCGATCAAATGTTTCGCGACCGCGCGGTTGTCGAGCAGCTCGGTGTGTTCGGCTTCCACTTGTACGATTTCTGGAACTATATGCGCGCCACCGTGCTTCGTGAATCGGCGTCGGACGCGGAGATCACCGACGCGGAACGCTGGTTTGCGGATCGCCGCTCGATGCGGGCGGACCGCCAGTCGCCCTCGTTCAGCGCCGCCCGGGGCAAGAACCTGATCGTCGTCCAGGTTGAATCACTTCAGGATTTCGTCGTCGACTTCCGCGTCGGCGACCAGGAGGTGATGCCGAATCTGAAGCGCTGGACGGCGGACAGCCTGCGCTTTACCAACGTCACGGATCAAACCAACGAAGGCCGAACCTCGGACGCCGAATTCACGACGATGACGTCGCTGCTGCCGTTGGATCACGGCGCGGTTGCTTTTCGGTATCCCGGAAATCACTACACGGCATTGCCGCGAGTCCTCCGCGACAACGGTTACTCGACGCTGTCCGCAGTACCGTTCGAACCAGGCTTCTGGAATCGACAGGTGATGCATCCGGCGTACGGATTCGAACGAAGCTTGTTCGAGCCCGACTTTCAGATGACCGAGCAAATCGGCTGGGGGTTGAACGATCGTGATTTCCTCCAGCAGATGATTCCGCGCTTGACTGAACTGCGCCAGCCGTTCGCGGCGTGGTTGATCACCCTCTCTCTCCATCATCCGTTCGAGAATTTCCCGGACCGCTACAAGACGCTCAAGCTCGGAGTGTTGGAGGGCACGTCGTTCGGCAATTATCTGCACACCATGCACTTTTTCGACGCCGCGCTCGAAACCTTCAAAGCGTCGCTGGCTGCGCGCGGGCTGTTGGATTCCAGCGTCGTTGTCGTGTTCGGCGATCACGACGCCGGTTTTGTCCGGGATACAGCACTATCGCGAATCATCGGCATTCGCGCGGACGACGTCGCGTGGACATTGAACGACCGGGTTCCGGTGTTCTTGCGGATCCCTGGTGCCGGAACGGAGCAGAAACTCCAGGGGCGACGCACGATGGCCGCCGGGCAAACCGACCTGGCGCCGACGCTGCTGGGACTGTTTGGCATCGATGCGAGCGGGCTCGCCTACGTCGGCCGCGACTTGCTCGGCCGCCCCGAGGGTCCGGTGCTGCGGCCGTACGGCGAATGGCTGAATTCGCATTACCTGTTCACGACCCGCGCAACGGCGGCGCTCTGTCGCGACCTGACGGCGAATCACGATGTCGCCAACGCCTGCGGCGACGTCGATCGCGACGCGCGACGCGCTCGCGCGATCAGCCGCCTGGTGGTCGAGACCGACTTGCAGGAACGGCTCCGCGACGGTTGGAGTACTTCGGCGCGCTGACGTGTCCCGCATCCACGCCGCGCTTCTTTACTTTTTCAGGGCGCTCCGCTGGACATTGCCCCCGCGCCGAGTGAACGGAGTAAGGGAGACACGGAGTGTTCGTAGCCGCGTGTACGCGGTCTCAGACGGCGCGCGAGCGAACCTCCGGTGAGGACCATCCAGTCCGGCGAGCGGCGCGCAGCGCCGCGGCAGGACACCGCGATCCGCGAAAATGAAACGCCCGGCGCCAATACGTTTCGTTTTCACGGATCGCGGTGTCCTGCCGTGGGCCTGGCTTCGCCAGGCCACTCGCCGGACGCAGACCCGTTTGCTCTGTGGCTCGGTGACTCCGTGGTGATCTTTTGCCATTGAATGGGCTGCCGGGCTCGCGGACGCAGCCTGCCAGACCGGCGAGATCAGTAAAGTACAATTGCCGCCTCCGGATGCGCGCGCTTACGGTCATCGTCTGCTGCCTGGTGGGGTCCGTCTCGGCGTTCGCGCAAGACCCGCCGCCGCGCATTCCATTGTTAGCCGTCGACCTTCACGCGACGGTGCCGCGGTTTCCGAGCTCGCAGGAGCTCGCCGATAGCCGCAACCTGACGTTGGCCGAATTGCCGGGAGCCGGGCTCGGCGGGCAAGCCAGCCTGCACCTTTATCCGGTTCGATGGCGCGCGATCACGTTCGGGATCGGCGGAGAGGTGGCAGGGAGCCGAGCGCGCTACTCCCCGCCGTCCGACGGCGCGACGACCCTTCAGTCGACCGAGGAAAAGTTTTTGACGGTGGCGCCGCAACTGTCGTTCAACTTTGGCAACGGCCACGGCTGGAGTTATTTGAGCGGCGGGATCGGTTGGTCGCAATGGTCGTTGATTCCCGATGGTCGCGAACCGTATCCGGGCGACACCGAGCGGCTGAAGACCATCAACTATGGTGGCGGGGCGCGCTGGTTTCCGAAGTCACATCTCGCGTTCAGCTTTGACGTGCGCTTCTACGCGATCAACCCCGGCCCTCCATACCTCGGTCATCCAGGTAGTCCGCGCACCACGCTCGTGATCATCGGCGCCGGAATTTCACTGAAGTAATTCGCGCCTCTACAGCCGGGCTTCCACACGGCACCTGCCTTGCTCTTTGTCGAGCTCGGAGGGCGAATTGCTGGGTAGATCGACGGCATGGTGGGTAGCTGGGTTGATCGCGACCACCGGCGCGAGTGCGTGCGGAAAGAGTAGCGCACTGATTCCGGTGACTGCGGATCGAACGTGGACGCTCTCGGGCGTGGCGGCCGAAACGGCACCCAACACACATCTGCTCGCGGGCGTTCGCATCCAGATCACCGACGGCCCGGACGCCGGACTTGTCGCGACCAGCGACAGCGGCGGATCGTTTCGCTTCGCGGTTCTGCGGCCAGGAATGGTCGGTATCGTCGCCACCAAGGACGGCTACTTGCCTTGGCGCGTGCTGAACCTGAGCGTCGAAACCTATCCGCAAATTCAGATCGTGCTTTACCCTGTGCCGCCAGTGAATGCATCGGGCACTCCCGCCACTGCGCGCTGCAACGACGGAACGTGGAGTTGGGAAACGTCACTTGCCAATCTGTGCGCCGCGAATGGTGGGATGGCCTACACGGTGTGCCCCGGGCCACTGTGCATCGGAGGTCGGCAGTAAGATGACGGCGTGCCTGTCTTCCTTTCGTGTTTGATCGCGGCGGTCGCCGGTCTCTGGCACATCAATCAACCCGCTGAGCTCGGAACTCTCCGGCTCCATTACGTTCAGAAGCCGATCGGATACGAGCGCTACAGCATCGCGCGAGATGCCAGCGGCGTCACGCTGACCGCCGATTTCGACTTCACCGATCGAGGCGGGCGTGTCCAACTGGCGTCAACGCTTCGCACCACGACCGATTACGCGCCGATTGCGTTCACCGCGAAGGGCAAAACCTACCGGTTCGTGAACGTCGATTCGCAGGTCAGGGTTGACGGCACGACTGCCACGGTCGTCGCCGATGGCGCCGAGTCGAAGGTTCCGGTCGATCGCACCTTCTACACCATTGATGGATATGCGCCGTTCGCGGCTCAGATGCTGATGCTGCGATATTGGAAACAGCATGGCCGCCCGCGGGTGATGCACACGGTACCTGGCCTGCCAGTCAACGACGTGATCATCGAAGCCAGGCCTGCTGAAACGGTCAGCGTTGGCGGCAAAGCCTTTTCGCTCGAACCGTTCGTTGTCGATGGCGTCGTCTGGGGTCGAGAAACGCTGTGGCTCGATACTGATGGAACGTTGGCGGCAGCAATTACACGCGCCGGCGGCTTGAGTTTCGAGGCGGTCCGAGAGGATCTCGAACCCGCGCTGTTGCAGTTCGTCGAGCACGCAACCCGGGAACGGATCAAAGACCTGGAAACGATCACGAAGTCGGTCGAGGTCGCGCACACCGGAGACTACGCGCTTGTCGGTGCGACCGTGATCGACGCGACCGGCCGCGATCCAATTCAGGATGCCGTCGTCGTGATTCGCGCCGGACGGATCGCCGACGTCGGTCCGCGCTCGACGACGACGATTCCTGCGGATTGGCCGGTGGTGCGCGTCGATGGCAAGACCATCGTGCCCGGCTTGTGGGACATGCATACGCACGTCACCCAGATCGAATGGGCGCCGGTGTATCTCGGCGCCGGTGTCACCACCGTGCGCGACATGGGGAACGAGTTCGAATTCATCACGGCGCTGCGCGATGCTGTCGCATCCGGCCGTGTCGCCGGACCGCGGCTGCTGCTCGCCGGGCTGATTGACGGCGGTGGACCAAATGCGTTTGGCGTCTACTACGCGACGACGCCAGACGAGGCGAAGCAGATGGTGGCGAAGTATCGAGCCGCTGGTTTTCAGCAAATCAAGGTCTACAGCTTGTTGACGCCATCGGTAGTCGCGGCGATTTGTGCAGAAGCGCACCGCCTCGGCATGACGGTGACGGGCCATGTGCCGGCTGGTATGTCGATCGAACAGGCGGTCGCCGCGGGGATGGATCAGATTGCACATCTCGCGATTCGCGGCGAAGCCGGAACACCGGAGGTCGAGTCGACGATCGCGTTTCTGAAACAGCACCGAACCGTGATGGATCCGACGCAGTCGTGGAACGAACTGCTCGGCCATGCGGCCGCCACGCCGATCGCGCAGTTCAACCCCGGCGTCAACAAGATCCCGTCTCCGCTCAATCGGCTCTTTTCGAATGCCGGGAGTGCCAGCATCGATGCCGCCACGGCGCGCGGCCGCGTCGAGCGTGGCTTGCGGATTGTTCGTGCGCTTCACGATGCCGGCGTTCCGGTCGTCGTGGGAACCGACGAAGGGTTGCCCGGTCACAGCGTGCATCGGGAAATCGAGCTGTATGTCGAAGCGGGACTGACGCCGATGCAGGCGCTGCAGTCGGCGACGATCGTGCCGGCGCGGGCGATGAAGCTGGATCGCGAGCTCGGGACGATCGAGAAGGGCAAGCGCGCCGACCTCGCAATCCTCGATGCGAACCCGATCGAGCGGATTCAGAACATTCGCCGCGTGCGCTGGACCGTCAGTGCCGGCAGAATGATCGAAGCCGCAGCGTTGTGGAAGAGCGTCAGGTTCGAGCCGTAACGTTCAGTCCGCCAAGCTGAAGGGCGGATACTCGTCGATCATCAGCAGCAAGTACGCTTCAACCCTGAGAAACCAGCGCAGCATGCCGACGCCGAAATCGAACAGACCTGCCGGATAGGCGGCCGTAAACAGAATGAACAGCCACGCGATTATTGCCGTAATCCACCACGCCAGACCCAGAAAGGTGAGGACGATGAAGTGCGGGATGGCGAGGAATAGGCGAAAGCCAATCGATAGCCGGTCGCGCGCCGTCGGGTCGACGATCGTCAACGAAGCCGGATACGCACTGTCGCCAAATGGCGGGTAGCGGTCGGTCAGGAGCATCAGGTACGCCAGGGCGCGAACCCGCCAACGCAAATAAAACGCCGTGAACTGACGGATGCCGGGAAGGTGGCCGACGGCGAACACCAGGGTGAACCAACTGACGATCGCCAAAAACACCGCGACTGCTCCGAGCAGGCCGGTCTCCCCGCCGAAGTTCACCGCATCGTTGCCGGACTGGCGCGTAGCGCCGAAGCCAAGTCCGCCGACCAGCACCATGTGGGGAATCGCCAGCAGCAGGCGAAAGGCAACGGTGAGGCGGTTGCGACCGGTTAGCGCGGGCTCCACACTGACCGACACGGGATAGGCCACTGATTTACCTTCTTTCTGGTTCCACCGCGTGGAACGTCGTGCCGCGGGTTTCTGGGCCAAACCACAACAACACAATCAGAATCGTTCCCGAGCCGCCAATGCACGCCGCCATCGCGTAGGGCAGCGCGTAGCCGCGATCCTGCAGCGCACCGATCAGTGTCGGCGCGAACGAGGCCACGCCCGCGCCAACGTGGTAGGCCAACCCGGCGCCGGCGGCGCGGACAATCGTCGGGAAGCGCTCGGTCAGGTAGCCGGGCACTACACCGAAGTTGCCGGCGCCGAAGAATCCCATCGCCAGCGCTCCAGACAACAGCAGCGTGGTGTTGGTGGTCAGCACGAAAATCGGAATCACCAGAATGCCGACGATCGTCGCCAGCGCCGCTGCGCCGCGGCGTCCGAGTTTGCCCTCCGAGATCTGACCGAAGAACAGCGCGCCGGTAATGCCGCCGATGTTCAGCAATGCGAGATAGGGCAGCGTCGCATGATGCAGCTGGCTGCCGATCAACGTCGGGTACCAGTAGGTGATCGAGTGGTACATGAAGATGAACGCCGACATCACCAGCGAGGTGTGAATCGTCGACGGCAGCACGTCGCGCCAGAACAGACGAATCAGCGAGTTCGGATCGCGTTCGTTGCGTTCCTTCAAGTGGCGTTGACGCTCGAGCCACACCGGGCTTTCCTGCACGCCGCGAATCATCAACAGGACCGCGATGGCCGGAATCACGCCCATCCATAACATCACGCGCCAACCGAAGTTCGGACGATTGACCAGCGGATAGGCCACCTGAAAGACGACCGACGACAGTAGAAAGCCCATCGAGTAGCCGCTTTGCATCATTCCCGATGCAATGCCGCGGATGTGCGCCGGCCAATGCTCGAGCGCCAGCGGCATGCCCGCCGCCCAAACGCCGCCCATGCCAATCCCGAACAACGCGCGCAGCAGAAACAGCATCCGGTAGGTTGAGGAGAACCCGCTCAGAAACCCGAACAGCGAATACCAGACGATCGAGAACAACAGCGGTCCTTTGCGGCCCCATCGGTCCGCAGCGGCTCCCGAACCAAGGCCGCCCAGTACGCGGCAGATCAGCGTGACGCTGCCGAGCGCGCCGGCCCACGCCTTATCGATCGTAAAACTGTGTTGAATGTCGACCAGCAGGAAGGTGAGGATGGTGAAGTCGAACGCGTCGAGCACCCATCCGAAATAGCAGGCGAGAAACGCGCGCCACTGCGTCGCCGACACCTGTCGGTACCACGGCAGCGTCGTATTCACGTCCGCGTTGACGGCGGTCGATCCCGCCCGGCTCATCGCGTCGGCTGCGACGAGGGCGGTACGATGCCTTTCATCCGAAGATAGGTGACCAGGTTTCCGTAATGCTCGCTGTCGTGCGTGACGTTCAGCAGCAGCGAGCTGAAGGACGTGTCGCGGCGATTCGGCGCCGCCGGCTGCAGTGTCTTCGCCTCGTCCCTGGCTGCGGAGTAGACGGCATTGCAATACGCGATCGAGTCGTTGATCGCCTTCACCAGTTCCGCCTTGGCGGCAATTTTCTCGAAGGCCACTCCATCTTTGGGATTCTTCTCGCCCTTCGCGCCTGCGCAGATCATGTAGTGCTCTTCCGCGAGGTGACCGATCAGCTCGCCAAAGGTTCGCACGTCGGGGCTGGGCTTGAACGAGTAGCCGGCCTCGGGCATCGCCTCAGCCGACGCCGCCACCATCCGGGCGACGCGTTGCCAGCTGCGCGTCAGCGTGCCGGTATAGGTCTCCGCCGATGGTGTTTGTGCGCGCGCGATCGATGCAATCAGAACGAGCGTAACGGCGACGATGAATGATTTCATGCGCGCCATCATACTGAAAGAACGGGGTTCGCGGGGTTCGCGGGGTTCGAGAGGTTCGAGAGGTTCTGGGTTTTATTGTTTTGTCAGCGTCAGCGGGCCTGTGGGGAATGGTGGTGCGCAGGTGCTGCTGCTGATCGTCGGGGTGCCGGCCATCGTGGAGACTGCCGCGATGGTGACGGCCATTGTTCCGGTGATTTGTCCCGCACAGGCAGGCTGCAGGGGGATCCCGCCGGGAGCTACCGAGATCACATACGTCAGCGTTGTCCCACTGACTGAACCGGTCAGAAAGCCGTTCATCAATACCAAGCCGCTCGATACTGTTAGCAGGACGGGTCCGTTGACCGCCGTGCCGGTCTGCGAAAGTGTCCACGTCATCCGTGCGGCGGTGCCGAGCGCGGAGACCTGCCCGGCCCAGGTTCCGGCAACGTTCGTCGTCTGCGGCGTCGGAGTAATGGGTGCCTGGCCCTTATCGCTGCAGGCGGTCATCAGCCCGACGCCACAGCACAGCACTACTGCCGCAAGACCTTTCCACATCGGCTATCGATGGGTTTGTATTGCGAAATCCGTACCTTGCCTCCGATGAATCGGTTCATGCTATTGTGAAGATTCGAGGAGGCTGAATGAAACGACTCGTCCGGTTGTTGCCGCTCGCGATTCTCGCGTGCGGGCTCGCCGGTCCGGCTGCCGCCCAGAGCCCTGCCGCCGCGGAGCTCAAGGTCGGCGACCAGGCACCGGACTTCACGCTGCAGGCCACCGACGGCAAAACTTACACGCTGAGCAAGGATTTGCGCGGCAAGTGGGTGGTGCTGGGTTGGTTCCCGAAGGCGTTCACCGCGGGTTGAACCGCGGAATGCAACTCGCTCCGTGAGAGCGGGTCTCTGATTCGCAAGTTCGACACGGCGTATTTCATGATCAGTGTCGACAACCTCGAAGACAACAAGGCGTTCGCCGAAAAAGAGCACGCGGATTTTCCTATGCTCGCCAATCCGGACAAGAAAACCGCGTTCGCGTACGGCGTGATTGCACCGGACGCGCCTCCCGAACGGCAGTTCGCGCGCCGCTGGACGTTTTACATCGATCCAACCGGCAAGATCGCGATGATCGACAAGCAGGTGCGCCCAGCCTCCTCGGGCCAGGACATCGTCACGCACCTCGGCGAGTTGAAAGTCCCCGAACGCAAATAGTCAACCGCACTACGCCCTTTCCCGTCTAAGCCTCAAAGCTTAGCCGGGAGGGGTGTGTGATCAGCGAACTCGCTCAAGACCTCCGGTACGGTGCCCGCAGCCTGGTGAAAGCGCGCGGCTTCGCCGCGATCGCGATTCTCACCCTTGCGCTCGGCATCGGCGCCAACAGCGCCATCTTCAGCTTTGTCGACGGCGTGCTGCTCAAGCCGCTGCCGTACCACGATGCGGAGCGCATCCTGAACCTCTGGGAAAAACCTCCCGGCGGCGGCAACAACGTCGTGTCGGCGATGAATTTTCTCGACTGGCGCGCCCAAAGTACGGTCTTCGAAACCGTGGTCGCGGCGACCGGCGGCGCGATGACGCTCTCGGGCCACGGCGATCCGACATTGCTGCGTGTCGGCCGTGTCTCGCCCGGTTACTTCGACATCTACGGCATCAAGCCGGCGCTTGGCCGGACGTTCCAAACTGGTGAGGACGAATTTGGCAAGCACTCTGTGATCGTTCTCAGTCACGCGCTGTGGCAGACCCAGTTTGGTGGCAACCTGCAGATTGTCGGCCAGAAGATCATCCTGGACGACGAACCGTACACGATAGTCGGCGTCATGCCGGCCGGGACCGCATTCGATCGCGGCTTCAACCGCATCTGGCGGCCGCTGGCATTTCGACCCAGCGAGCGCACGCGCAACTATCACTGGCTGCAGGTGCTGGCACGACTGAAGCCCGCGGCCACCATCGAACAGGCGCGCGCGGAAATGGACGGCATCAGCGCGCGCATTGCCAACGATTACCCCGACTCGAACAAGGGGTGGGGCGTGTCGATCGTCCGCTTGGTCGACGTCGTCGTCGGCCAGCAACTGCAGCGTTCGCTGTATGTGCTGCTGGCGGCGGTCGCCATGCTGATGCTGATTGGCTGCGCGAATCTCGCAAACCTGTCGCTGGCGCGCGGCACTTCGCGTGAGCGTGAAGTGGCGGTGAGGGCTGCGCTCGGCGCCGGGCGCGGCCGGCTGGTCCGCCAGTTTCTCACCGAAAACGTGCTGCTCGCGGTAAGCGGCGGATTGGCCGGCATCGTCGTCGGCTACGGCATGATCGCGGCGCTGAAGGCGCAATTGCCGCCGTTCACGCTGCCGCGCGACGTCACCGTGAACATGGACGTGCGCGTACTTGGCTTCGCGATGGTTCTGTCGATCGCGACCGGCCTCGTGTTTGGTCTGGCGCCGGCACTGAGCGCCACCAAACCGGACCTTTCGAGCGCTATGAAAGAAGGCGGACGAGGCTCGAGCGGCGAGGGTGGCCGTCGGCGTCTGCGCAGCGCGCTAGTGATCGTCGAAGTCGCGCTTGCATTCATCCTACTCGCCGGTGGTGGTCTGCTGGTTCGCAGTTTTTTCGAAATGATGAACGTTGCTCTCGGCTTCGACCCGACCAACGTGTTAACGCTGCGGCTGCCGGTAGCGAATACGCGATTTGCGACTCCAGCTGAAATCGCGGCGCACACGCGCGAAATCATCGCGCGCATCGAAGCCGTACCGGGCGTCCGTGGCGCCGCGGCCACCGATTCGCTGCCGCTCGAGGGTTTCAACAACGGTATGCCGTTTCTGATCGCCGGCCGCGACGTCGTCGACCGTGCCAATCGCCAGTCGTGCGGGTTCAAGATGGTGCAGGCGTCGTACTTTCAGGTGCTCGGCATCCGCGTCATCAAAGGGCGCGGCTTGACCGAACGCGACGTGAAGGGAACCCAGCCGGTCGCGGTGATCAATCAGACGATGGTGAATCGCTTCTTCAAGGATCAGGAGCCGATCGGTCAGCGGCTGTTGATCCAGGACATCATTCCTGGCAGTCCGGCGCTCGGTCCGGAGATCTCCTGGGAGATCGTCGGAGTCATCGCTGATGAACGGACCGCGTCGCTCGAAGGGACGACTCGAGCCGGGGTGTATGTGCCGATCGAGCAGAGCCCGACGACGTTTGCCAGCGTCGTGGTTCGCGGCGCCGTCGAACCGCAGGCGCTCGGCCGCGCAATCACGCAAGCCGTGCACGAAGTGGATCGCAATCAGGTGGTCAGCGATATCCGCACGCTCGAACAGATCAAGGATGAATCAGCCGCCTCGAACCGCCTCCGCACGACACTGTTGGCGGTGTTCGCAAGCCTGGCGCTGTTGCTGTCGGCGGTCGGCATCTACGGCGTGATTTCGTACACGGTCGTGCAGCGGACGCACGAAATTGGCGTGCGCGCGGCGCTCGGCGCATCCGGGGCGGCATTGTTGCGGATGGTGCTGACCAGCGGCATGGGCCTGACGCTGTTCGGACTGGCGATTGGGCTCGGCGGCGCGCTGGCTTTGACGCAGCTGCTCGGCAGCCTCCTGCTCGGCGTCAGCGCGCGCGACCCGCTGACGCTCGGCGCCTCAGCGATCGTGTTGGTGTTGGTGGCGGTTCTGGCGTGTTACATCCCAGCCAGACGGGCCGCCAAACTCGATCCACTGGTCGCGCTTCGCGAGATGTAGGAATTCTCAAGTCTCAGTTCTCAGTTCTCAGTTCTCAGTTCTCAGTTCTCAGTTCTCAGTTCTCAGTTCTCAGTTCTAGGTTCCCACTCCCTTGACCGTCCGACAGCCGCAGACCAACGCTCGCGCAGCGCGTCAGCCTTGCTCCTCGGCATATGCGGCTCGAACTTTCGATCAACACGCCATTGGCCGCTGACTTCGTCGATCGATTTCCAGTAGCCGACCGCGAGACCAGCCAGGTATGCCGCCCCGAGCGCCGTCGTTTCGGTGACCGCCGGGCGGACCACCGGCACACCGAGCAGGTCGGCTTGGAATTGCATCAGGGCGTTGTTGGTCGCGGCGCCGCCGTCGACGCGCAGTTCGCTGAGCGGGATGCCGGCGTCAGCCTTCATCGCATCGAGCAGATCGGCCACCTGAAAGCCGATGCTTTCGAGTGCCGCCCGCGCGATGTGACCAGCGGTCGTTCCCCGGGTGATGCCGACAATGGTGCCGCGCGCGTACGAATCCCAGTGGGGCGCACCCAGTCCGGCGAACGCCGGAACCAGGTAAACGCCACCGTTGTCGGCGACAGATGCGGCGAGCGGTTCGATATCGGCTGCCGTTTTGATCAAGCCGAGGCCGTCGCGCACCCATTGCACGACGGCGCCGCCGATAAACACGCTGCCTTCGAGCGCATACTCGGTGCGGCCGCCGATCTGCCACGCCACCGTCGTCACTAGTTGCTGCCGAGACTGCTTCGGTGCTGTGCCGATGTTTTGCAGCAGAAAACAGCCGGTCCCGTAGGTATTTTTCGACATGCCTGGCTTGCGGCACATCTGCCCAAACAACGCGGCTTGCTGATCGCCGGCAATCCCGGCGATCGGAACACTGTCAATGCCGACGGTTGGCGCGACTCGACCGTAGACCTCGCTCGAAGAGCGGACCTCCGGCAGCAGGCTCCTGGGAATTCCGAAAATCTTCAGCAGTTGGTCGTCCCATTGCAGCGTGTGGATGTTGAACAACATCGTCCGCGACGCGTTGCTGACGTCGGTGACGTGAACCGCACGGTCGGTGAGGTTCCAGATGATCCAGGTGTCGACCGTGCCAAACGCCAACCTGCCGGCCTCGGCCCTGGCGCGGGCGCCGGGAACGTTGTCGAGCAGCCACCGGATCTTGCTGGCCGAAAAGTACGCGTCGATCAGCAGACCGGTTTCATTTTGAATGGTCGCTCCGGCGCCCTCGGCTTTCAGGCGCTCGCAGTAATCCGCCGTCCGGCGGTCCTGCCAGACGATCGCGTTGCCGATCGGTATGCCGGTTTCGCGATCCCACACAATCGTGGTTTCGCGCTGGTTGGTAATGCCGATCGCGGCGACGTCCTTCGGCTGAAGATGCGCGCGTCCCAGCGCCTCCACGGCGACGCCGATCTGGGACGCCCAGATGTCCTGCGGGTCGTGCTCGACCCAGCCAGCCTGCGGAAAGATTTGGGTGAACTCTTTTTGTGCGACCGCTTTTACCGTGCCGTCACGATCGAAGACGATGGCGCGGGAACTGGTCGTGCCCTGATCGAGCGCAAGAATGTAGGACATTGCGCGTCACTATACAATGTCCGCGCGAGGACCCCATGTCGAGAGCGCTCACCCGGGAGTTGCTGGCGGAATTCTTCGGGACTTTTATCCTGATCCTATTCGGCGTCGGCGTCGTGGCGCAGGTGGTATTGAGCCGACAGACGGCGGGAACGTTTCTGTCGATCAACATCGCGTGGGGCCTGGCGGTGACAATGGGCTGTTATGT
>Ga0070675_100001158_pt1 | contig 19050 bp, 13 predicted proteins | sample KBSM43metaG_FD_65343 | JGI IMG/M metagenome (GOLD analysis project Ga0070675, IMG submission 65343) | Miscanthus rhizosphere microbial communities from Kellogg Biological Station, Michigan, USA - KBS M4-3 metaG | ecosystem: Host-associated > Plants > Roots > Rhizosphere > Soil ... | reverse complement strand
ATAAGTAATTATACCGTTCAGCCTACCTGGAAAGGCTACGGGTAGAGTTCTTGCTAAACACCGCGCACAGGCTGACAGCCCGCTTGAGCGGGCCTTCGTGGCGGGCTACTGCAGCCGGCCAGAGACAGTTGAAACGGAGGAGGGGTCAAGACATGCATGGATTGATGAAGAAGAGCCTCGTGCTCATCGCTCTGGTCGGTGCGACGACCGCGCTCGGTACGCGCAAGGCCGAGGCGGACTTTCTGGTCGGGCAGGTGGACATCACGGGTGACGTCGCGAAGAACAACTCGCAGGCGACTTTCGGCGACACGAACGTTGAAAGCGTGTCCGGGGACCTTACCGCGTTCATCGCCGAAAACGATGCGGTTGACCACGTAAACCCGCTCGTGTTCAACCCGTTCCCGGCCGGAGGCTACACCCCGCTGTGGAGCCACCCCAGCGGCGTCGAGTTCGATCTGTTGACGCTCGTCGTGGAGCTCAACAACGCCAGCTTCCTGGTGCTGTCGGGGACTGGCGTGTTCAGGGCACCCGGCTTCGATGACACGCCTGCCGAATGGAACTTCACGGGACAGGGCTTCTCTGGTGAGGGTTCGTTCTCGGCGAGCACGCTCACGGAGGAAGTGGTGCCGGAGCCGGTCACGCTCAGCCTCCTTGGTCTGGGTCTGGCGGGCCTCGCCGCACGTCGCCGTAAGCGGGCATAGGCGGCCGATAGCCGGACCTGAGAGCCGGCAAGGCAAGTGCGGGCGCGGCGGTGGCCTTCGGTCACCGCCGCGCCTTTTTCAGTTTGGGTCGATTCTGGATGGCCCGCTTGTTGCGAGCGCCAAAAGCCGTTCGCGCTTGCGATGCCACTGATGTTGAAAAGGGTGTGGAAAAGGTGATGACCGTACGCTTCCCGTCTGTGCTCATCCTGGCGACCGCCACCGTCATAGGGTGCAGCGATCCCGCGAAGAGCCGGCAGGAATATGTGACCAAGGCGAACGCCCTGCTCGAAACCGCTCATTATCGGGAGGCGGTGATCGAGTACAGAAACGCCCTCAAGGTGGATGGGCGCTTCGGTCCAGCCCGCCTGGGACTGGCGCGGGCTCTCGAGAAATCCGGAAATCTGTCAGCCGCCAAGGGCGAATATGTTCGAGCGGCCGATCTGCTCCCTGGCGATGCCTCCGTGCAGCTGGACGCCGCTCGGGTGCTGCTCGCGACAGGCGACTATGAGAACGCCCGGGCAAGGGCCGACCTGGCGCTCAAGCTCGATCCGAAGAACGCGACCGCCCATCTGCTGCGCGGTCGGGCGGCCGCCGGCATGGACGGATTCGACGAAGCGCTCAAAGCGTTCGAAGAAGGCATCACTGCCGACGGCGACCGAAGCGACCTCTACATCAATGCCGGTCAGCTCAGGGCCATCCGGGGCGAATCGGCCGAGGCGGAAGCGTCGTTCAAGCAGGCCGTTGCAGTGGCGCCCGAGTCCGTCGATGCGCGCCTGTCGCTGGCCGACTACTACTGGTACACGGGACGTCTGCCCGACGCCGAGCGCACGCTGGTCGAGGCCGTGAAGCTCCAGAAGGACGGCAGCAAGGCCAACCATCTTCTGGCCATGTTCTACATCAGGAACGGCCGCGCAAAAGAGGCCGAAGTCCCGCTCAAGCTGGCAGCCGAGGCCGACAAGCGGCCGCCGCTGCGGTTAATCCTGGCGGAGTACTACGCGTCCTATGGCCGCGTCGACGAGGCGCTGGCCATTCTTGGCCACCTCGCCGGGCAACCGAATACCCGGGCGTTCGCTACGGTGAGGATTGCGGAGATCGAGTTCGCGCGTGGCCGCAAGAACCAGGCCTATCATGCGCTCGACGAGCTGATTGCCGCGGAGCCGAAGAACACGCTGGCCCTGGTCACGAGAAGCGAATTCTTCCTCGCGGACTCGAAGCCCGATAAGGCGCTGGCGGCCGGCGAAAACGCCGTCCAGTCCGATCCGGCCGCCTGGATCGGACATCAGGCGCTCGGGCTGGCTCAGGTGCGGCTCCGTCGATGGAACGATGCGGACAAGTCGCTGCGGGAGGCCCTCCGGCTCAGTCCGAGGGCGTTCCGCTCGGACCTCGGCCTCGTAGAGGTCAGTCTGGCCCATGGGAAGGCTGACGAGGCTCTTCGTCATGCCGAAAGCGCAGCACGCCTGCAACCCTCGAACGAGGCGGTTCGTTACGCATTGGCGCGCGCGTATCTCGCCAGCGGTGATGTCGTCCGCGCACGAGCCTCTGTCGCGGGATTGCCGGATAGCGCGCAGGTCCAAAGCCTCAGGGGCCGGATCGAGCTTCGTGCGAAGAACGTCGACGGCGCTCGCCGCGCGTTCGAGGCGGCGGCGGCGCTCGACCCGAAATCCACCGACGCGCTCAGCGGGCTGGTGGCGATCGACGCGTCACAGAAGCAGATCGGCCGCGCCGTCGCCCGCGTGGAGCAGCATCTGTCGTCAAACCCCACGTCGGCCGCGTCGTATCACCTCGCCGCCCAGACCTACCTGGCAGCAGACAGGATGGCCGAAGCGGAGGCTGCGGCACGAAAAGCGATTGCCCTCGATCCGTCCCTCCTGGCCGCCTACAACATCCTGGGATCGCTGTACCGTCAACAGGGCAAGCTGGACGACGCGCAGAAAATGTACGACCGCTTGAGTACGGAACGACCCAACGATGTGCCTGCGCAGACGATGGCGGGTACGATTCGCCTGCTTCAGGGCGACATGTCCGGTGCGCGCGAACGCTTCGAGAAAGTGCTGGCGGTGGACTCGCGTGCGGCCATCGCGTCGAACAACCTGGCGTACATGGACGCGGAGGCGGGCGCGAACCTGGACATCGCACTCAACCGCGCCCAAACCGCGAAGGCCGCACTGCCCGACGACCCGGGGGTGGACGATACGTTGGGGTGGGTGTACGTGAAACGCGGGCTGCCGGCGCTGGCGTTCACGCCACTGGAACAAGCCGTTCGCAAGGATCCGAGGAATCCAGTGTATGCGTACCACCTGGGTACCGCGCATGCGAAGAATGGCGACCACGACCGTGCCCGTGAGATGCTGCAGGCCGCGTTGAAGTTGTCGCCCTCGTTTCCAGGCGCCGACGACGCCAAGCGGACGCTGCAGTCGCTGGGGAACTGACGCGTCGCGTGGGAACCCCATACCGGATCGCCAGCGTCGCTGGCGCACGTCCGAATTTCATGAAGATTGCCCCGATCGTCGCCGCCTTCGGCCGGCGACCCGGGACATTTCAGTCGCTTCTGGTGCACACCGGACAGCACTACGACGAGAAGCTGTCACAGGTGTTCTTCGACGAGCTCGGCATCCCGCGCCCGGATATCAACCTCAACGTCGGCTCGGGCAGCCACGCGCAGCAGACAGCGGGCGTGATGGTCGCTTTCGAGCGCGTGCTGCAGGAACAGGCCATCGACATGGTGCTGGTGGTGGGCGACGTGAACTCGACCATCGCCTGTGCCCTGGTGGCATCCAAGATGGGCATTCCCGTTGCGCACGTGGAAGCCGGGCTTCGCAGCTACGACCGCAGCATGCCCGAGGAAGTGAACCGCGTCCTCACGGACCAGATCTCGGACCTGCTGTTCACGACCGAAGCGGGGGCGGAAGAGAACCTTCGGCGTGAAGGCATTGATCCAGCGAAGGTGCATTTCGTCGGCAACGTGATGATCGACACGCTGCTGGCGCATCGAGATCGGGCGCGGGCCACGAAGACCGGCGAGTCGCTCGGGCTGGCCGATCGCGGGTACGCGCTGCTCACTCTGCATCGGCCGAGCAACGTCGACGACGCGCAGGCCTTCGATCGGCTGATGCAGGGGCTCGAGGTGATCGCGGCCGATGTGCCGATCGTCTTTCCGGTGCACCCGCGCACCCGCCCGGCGATCACGCGCTCACGTCGCGCGGCCGACATGGTCGCGGCCGGCGGCCTCCGCCTGATCGATCCGCTGGGTTACCTGGATTTCGTCGGCCTGATGGAAAGGGCGCGGGTCGTGCTCACCGATTCCGGAGGCGTGCAGGAGGAAACGACGATCCTCGGCGTGCCGTGCCTCACCTTGCGTGAGAACACCGAACGGCCGGTGACGATCACGCACGGGACGAATCGACTGGTGGGGACCGATCCCGCGGCGCTGACGGCGGCGTGGGCTGCGGTGAAGACGAGCGGTGCGCCAGCGGCACGCCCGCCGCTGTGGGACGGACGCGCCGCCGATCGCATCGCCGAGATTGTCGGCGCGTTCTTCGACGATTCGACGATCAGAAGGTAATGCTTGCCGTGTTCGTACAGGTTTGCGTGCCAGATGCGCAAACCTTGTAGGTGTACTTCGCGGGATTCAGCGTCAGATAGTTCTTGAAGTAGCCATCGTTGCTGGTGTTCGTCAGCCTGGTGCCGTTGCGGTAGATGTCCACTGACGTTCCACTCACTCCGGCCCATGTGAGGATGGCGCGCCCCGAATCGAGGTTGGTGACCTTTTGGACCGCGAGCGTCCTCTGCGAGGTTGCCGCGACCGGTTCGTTGGTCGACGTGGCGGTCGGCGGATACAGCGCCTTGGCGCCGTTGATGTCGTCGGACGCGAGCGTGCGCTGCGTCTGCGAGCAGTACGAGTACCCGGAGCGCATGGTCGCGCCGCTCGACGAGGAGTGACTGAGGCCCAGCGCGTGTCCGAACTCGTGGGTGGCAACGTCTTCGAGGTATGCGGCGTTGGCATAAGTGCCGCAGCCGCTGGTTCCAGTGAAGAACCTGAATCCGCCATCCCACACGACGATGTCGGCGTCGAGCATCCTGTTGTTCGAGTCCCACCACGAGTAGGTGGTCGCGATCGCGCCGCCGTTGGTGGAATTGCGGAAGAACACGACATTGCGGTTGTCGTATCTCGTCGAGGTGTCGCTCGCCGTGCCGCCGTACTGGTAGCGGAACGACGACTGCGACTGCGTGTTCCAGACGTTCATCGCATACTGCAGCGCCCAGTTCGCGGCAGTGGAGGTGACGTCTGAATTCGCCCCGTTGATGTAGAAGATCACGGGCACGGACGGCCACTTGGCGTACGACGAATACCCGTAGGCGCCGGCGCCGGCGAGCAGCACGGCAGCGGCAACCGCTGCGGAAACGGCGCGCCGCATCAACGACCTCCGGCGGCCAGGGCGGCCCTCACCTGCTGGCGAACGTCGCTCAGCGTGGTGGCCGCGGCTCCCTCGATGCGGTCCGTCTCCGTCACCCTGAGAATCCCGCGCCCGCGCATGTGCGGAGTCTCCATGCCGGACTGGTCACGATTGAGGAAGAACACCGCACGGTCGCCTGGTTTCACCGCCGGAAGGTCCGACACTCGCAGCGTCAGGTCGCCGACCGTGCCGCCCTCGACGAGCACCTGCAACACCGCGGCAGGCGCTCCCTTGAGCGTTTCGGAGACTTCCACGAAGAGGGTCGACACAATCAGTTGGTCGCCGAAACGGTTGGTGTCGAACCGTGATTGCACGTCGGTCACCTGGGCGACCACGATCCGGGCGGCCCCTCTCGCCGTGACGGCGACGTCGGTGGGTGGGCCGATCTCGGCGAACAGCGGCGCCGTGACGCAGACGAGCGCCACAACGAGAAATACTCGATTGTGCACAGAACCTCCCCGCAAATGCCCTGACGATGGGATGGACACGGCGGAGCAATTTCGGTGCCTGCCTGCAAGACATTGAAAATCAATGACTTACGCTCCTGTTAGTGTTGAGTTGTGGCCTGGCTGTACAGCATCCCGCCACCAAGTCGCTCTCGAGTCTGAAAAATATGCACAGGCGTGCTGATTCAGGCCCGGTTTGCGCGGCGACACTTACACAGTTGTCCGTATTGCGTCAGATACCTTCGGAGAGAGGGAGGCCGGTAGCGAGGGGGGAGTGTCTCGTTTCTGGAAGATTTTGGCGACGGTCGCGGGCTCGAGAAATGCGATGTAGCTCGCCACCATCACCTGACTGAACGGGCCGAGTTCCATGGTGGCCCACAAGCCCAGATGGAGCCCGACGCCGGCGATCAGCACCAGCGGCCTGGTCCGCTTGAACACCACGAGCAGGGGGAATGCCAGCTCGAACGCCAGAGTGCTCCAGGTGAGAAACGCGACGGCGAGGGCCGCTGTTTCGGGTATGACCCAAGGCAGTCGGTGAAATTCATTGAGGTTGATTGCCCAATGGACAGCCGACCCGTCTCGCCAGATCGGGAACGACAATTTGTGCAGACCCGAACTGCCATAGATGAGCGCGATCTGGAAGCGCATCAGCTGGAGGGGCCAGGCCGGCTGCATCATGAGCGGGTGGGGCCCCGATCGGCGTTTGCGGCGGGCATCCCACGACAGCACCGCTCCGGAATCCGTCCACACCAGGCAGAAGATCAGGACGACCATCACCTGATGGGCCGACGAGAGCGGCAGGCGGTTCCAGTGCACCTGGCCCACCAGCCCGATGAACGCGCACAGGACGGCCAGGTTGCTGCGAAGGCCGACCGTCATGGCCGTAAAGGCCACGGTCAACGCCACGAAGAAGGCCCAGCCTGCCGCCGTGCCCCAGCCGTTGGTGTAGAGCCAGCTGCGCAGGCCCGAGTCGCTGCCCGAGAGCGGCGTGATGCCGTCGAGCGGCCAATACATGTCGACCGGCGTGAGCCCGATCAGCGCGAGCAGGCCCAGCAGTCCCAGGGCGATGCGAAGCACCCCATAGCTGTACGGAGGGATGTCGCGGGACCACGAGTGAATGACCACGCGAGGGAAATTCCGCGCGGCCGTGACCAGCCTGCTCACGGCTCCTCGTAGTATTCGAGGATCCAGCTGATATCCGCCTCGTGCTCGCCGCCGTGATACGGCGGGTAGGGCGGAACGCTGATCCGTTGTTCGACTGGCCCTTCGTAGTAGTCCTGGAGCACGGAGATCCGCTCGGCCAGCACCGCGCGATCGATCGGACGTCCCAATCCAGGTGTCGGCGCTGTCCCGATCCACACCTCGATTCGCACGATGCGCTCGTTGTCGTTCTTCAGCGCCGTCGCCTGGAACCGCCGCGCGAAATACCGGCCGATCGGCGCCAGGTCCTTGGGGAGTTGCGATGGCTGCGTGTCCGGTTCAATCAGCGCAGGCTTGCGTTGCCGGTTGAAGGCGGCAAGCGCGATCGCCATGGCCTTGTCGGTATACGAGTCCCGAAAGGACTGCCACAGGCGCACCCGATCCTCGCGATGGGCGGGCCTCACGAGCTCGGTAGCCATCCACAACCGGCCGCCAGGCCTTTGAACGTAGTACCTGATGCGCATGTACGAGTCGTATCGTGGGGGGTTCGCAAACATCGCCCACGACTGGCCCAGGCCCGTGACGTCGCGATAGGACGCGGTTGGACGGCGGAGCGGACTGGTGATCCGCCACACGCTCTTTTCGATCGGCACCATGGCCGCCGCCAGACCGTCGAAGGCGCGCGTGACGTAGTCTCGCGCCGACTCGGGGGGATCCCGTTTCGGAAAGTTATCCCAGCGGTCCGGCCCCGGAAGCGCGCCGAGGACGATGGCCACGAGGTGCCACGCGACGAACCCGGCGATGAGCACTTTTCTCGTCATCTCGGCAACGGGAGACGAGGATCATTTTCTCATTCCGCGTGCGCTGGCAACCGTACAAAGAAAAAGCGTGAAGGGCGGTTGGCCACCCTTCACGCTTCAGGAGGTCTCGGCTCGACTTACTGACGACGGCGCATCCGCGTCGCCGCACCCGCGAGACCGAGGGCCAGGAGCGACAGCACCGCCGGCTCCGGCAGTTCGTCGGTCGTGGTGGGCTCGTCGGTCGTCGTCGGTTCGTCCGTCGTCGTCGGTTCGTCCGTCGTCGTCGGCGTCTGCGTCGTTTCGTAGTTGCCGTCCGGCGAGAGATTGCCGCCGTTCTGGACCTTCCCGTTGGCCGGGTTGAGGCGTAGGAAGCCCGCGCGCAGGTTCACCGCGCTGTCGGCGCCGATCGGCGCGACACCGTCGGCGAAATCAACGAGGAACTCCCACTCGTTGGTCCCGTCGGTAATGGCTCCATTGTTCCCATCCCCGGTGCTCCCCGCACAAACCGCGTTTGCCTGGAAGGTGTCGGTCGGGCCGCAATTAGTCGGAAGGTTGCCGTAAAACACTGCCCACGGCAAGCCGTCGGCCGGTGTGGAATTCAGCGAGGGCTTGGCTTCATAGCCATCAGGCGTCGATGCGCCGTCGTACTTGAATTGAATGTCGTCGATCCAATCGGGCGACGTCGAATCGCCCACGATCTTGACCGTCAACAGGTAGTCGTTCGCGTCACCTCCGGCGACTTCATCGAAGGTGAGACTCGCCTCGGAAACACCGGCGGGACATGTGTCGCTCGCCCCGCTGAAACCGCAGAAGTTGAAATAGAAGGAAGCCGCCTGAGCGCCTGACGCACCCAGAAGGCCGGCGGCCAGAACGGCCGCTCCCACAAATGCTTTCCTCATTGTCCATGCCCCCAATTCGCATCGTGGCCCAAAAGCTCACCACCGACGGTCCAGAAATCTGGAATTCTGGGCAGGACTTTAGCAAGAAAACAGCCACGCGCAGAAAAGCGCGCTACCGGGGTTTTTACTGGGGAAATGGCGCCGATTTTGCCATCCCAGCCATTGATAGTCGCCTGGGAGACCGACTTTTGTTGCCGTGCGCGAGGCTACGGAGACTTCCCGAGGATGACGGAATCCCGGGAAGCCCCCGCCCTATATCCGCGCCCGCTACGAACGTCCCGGCGTCTTCCGCAGGCGCCGCCCAGCCATCGCCAGCGCCACGCCAAACAGCGACAGCACCGCGGGCTCCGGGACGTTGCCCGTCGTCGTCGGGGTCTCGGTGGTGGTGGGGGTTTCGGTCGTGGTGGGCGTCTCCGTCGTCGTCGTCGTGGCGACGGTTCCCTCCGGCGAGAACAGGCCCGCCATGGCGCCAGAGGCGTCCACGAAATAGGCGCGAAGATCTACGGGACTGTCCGGTGTAATCAGGCCATTTCCGGCGAAATCCACAGAGAAGATCCATTCGTTGATTCCGGCCATATCCGGCCCGTTGCCGGTCGTGGACTTAGAACAGACGAACTTGTGGTTGCCAATCTCGCCCGAACAGTTGTTGTTGGCGCTGGCGCTGATTTTGTCGAACCGCGTCGTCCAGTCGCCCAGCACGGTACCCTCGGGCGCTCGCGTGAGGACGGGCATGGCGGCGAGCGCTGGGCCGGCCGTGAAATCGATGGCATCGATGTACGTGTCGGTCAGCGTGCCAACGAACCGAATGGTTACGCTGTAGTCGTTCACGTCAGCCGTCCCGTCGACGGTGGCAAACGAGAGGCTGGCCTCAGTCAAGTCGGCGGGGCAATCCGCATCGCCCGGACAGAAGTTGAACGTGAAGGTATCCGCCTGAGCGGCTGTGACGCCGCCAGCGAAGAGAAGCGCCGCCAGAATTGCTTTCGATCTCATAGTCCACCCTGCTCCGGCGACGCCGGCTCGTTTCGGGCGGCCGCGAAACTGCGCACGCCCCTGCTCTCTAGCTCTAGAGCAACGGAGACGCCGGCTGGATCTGGCCTGCAAGTGACTGCGTGCAAACCACTTACATTATTTGGAGCTGTGAAATTCGTCCGGCTGACCGACTTCGGCTGGAGATAAGTCGCCGCGGACGGCGACCGATGAGCTTGTGCGAGGGCAAAAAAACCAGCGACAGAGCACCTCTCTGTCGCTGTTGGGACGGAACGAAGTCGCCCCCGAAGGGGAGGGTCCCTTAGTTGGGCGAGGTCCCGTAGGTGAAGTAGACGTTGTTGAGATCGGTCTCTTCGAGACCGTCAGGAATGTCCAGTACGAACTTCACGATTCCCTCGATGAGGGCAACGCCGTCCAGCCCGCCGTTCCCGCTACCGGCCACCCACCCGTCGGACACGATGCCGAAGTTGATGCCGTCGAGCGCCTTCGGGTTGTCGTAGTTTGAACCGTCGAAATTCCCCTTGTTGGCGTTCGCGATCAGGTAGCCGCTGCTCGAGAAGCCTTGGGAGTCCTCATCGAGCCAGTTGACGCCACCGGACGCGTAGCTGAACTCCTCGCCCACGTTCGTCTTGTCGGTGCAGTTGTGTTCGCAGTTGGTCCGGATGATGGCTGCACCCGATTCCAGTGTCGCCGGGACGGGAGTGAAGGTAGCGGTGCCGAGATTGAAGAACAGCCCGCTGACGACCTCGGACGGCACGATCGCCGAGCCGGCGCCGGTCACGGAGTCGGTATTCGTCAAGAGGATCTTCAGTTGCCGCGAACCCGCAGCGCCGGAGATCGTGAAGGACGCGGACGAGGAGAGACCGCTTGCCGAGTTCGAGAGCAGAACGGTTGCCTGGGCATTGGACGCGACGGTCCCCAACACCAAAACTGTAATCAAGACGGCCCCACAACGCGACACGCTCAGGAACCCTTCTGCCCGCGAACGAGCAATCGCATAGCTATCGCCCAAACCGAGCAAGTTGACGGCCATCAAGGCCCGTCTTCGATATCCAAGCAAACGGCAGAGGGTGACTCGACGGTAAACCGGAAGTCACCGCGAGGCCGGGCTTTTGTTCCGCGTGGGAGCGTCTCGCCGCTAATTCCCGGCCGGCGCGAGCTTGGCTTGGAGTTCCTGCACGTCGGCCTGCTTCTCGAGCGCCGGACGCAGCTTGATCGCCTCCTGGAGCTCGATCAGGGCCGCAGCACGGGCCCCTTGCGCAGCCAGCGCGAACGCGGCATGGAGTCGGATATCGGGGTTCCTCGGAGCGCCCCTCGTGGCCTGGACCAGCAGCTTGGCCGCCTCGGCGGAGTTTCCCAGCAGGAACTCGATCCATCCCACGGTGTCGAGAATCGTCGCATCGCGCGGCGCCTGCGCCAGGGCGCGCCGCGCCAATGGAGCCGCCTGCGCGGGCTTGGCTTGCCGCACGGCCAGGTCGTAAGCGAGGTTGTTCAAGGCGACGACGTGGTTGGGCTGCAGGGCGAGTATGCGCTCGTAGTGCCCGGCCGCAGCCGCCGTCTCGCCTGCCGACGTGAGAAGGTCCGCCAGCACTTCATGCGGCCTGACGACGTTTGGGCCGGCGTCGACGGCCTGCTCGAGAGCGCGGCGGGCGGCAGCGACCTCGCCCCTCCCGAGTTGCGCTTCGGCCCGGACCATGAGCTTGACCACTTTCTCACTCGCCCCGGGCATGGCCGCGCTCCCCACCTCGAGCCGGCGCTTGGCGAACCAGACCGGAAGGTCGAGCTCCGAGTCGATGCCGCCGTCGATCTCCGATTGCGTCAGTGCCTTCCGCGGAAATGGCGCGCACAGCGGATCGCCAATCACGATCGTCTGCCAGCTCAGATGCGGAATGGCCAGATAGAACGCTTCCACGAGATTCATCCCGGACAAGTAGGCCGGAAAGAGGATGTTGGGCCGCACCGCGCTCTCCAGATACGGCTCCGAGACCTGACCGGCCACTCCGGTGGCGCCCTCGCGAATCAGGTCGCCAACCAGCGACTGCGCCGACCCGCCGAAAAACTGATTGCGGTTGGCCAGGTTGGTCGGCGTCCATTCGGCGGGCGGCTCCTTGAACGTGCGTGCGTCGGTGCTCACGAACGTGGCCGCCAGGGCACCTGGAGAAAAATCCATCTTGGTCACGCGCACGCGGTTCTGCGGATCGGTCGACCCCCACGAGTAGTAGCCGATGACCGGCGAAATCCCGCGGGCGGGCTTGGGCGTGGTCTCGAGCGTCACCCGGCTGCCGAACCCGGCTTTCGTCAGGTTCTGCGCGGCGAGCGCCAGCCAGTCCTCGCCCTGCCGGTTGACGAGCGCGTCGCGCTGGTCGAGTACCACGCGGCCGTCGCGCGAAGGCTGCTGTGCCTTCACAACCAGCGAGATCGCTTCGTCGGCCGTGAAGCCGTCGAGACGGGACACGAGAAAGATGTCGTGGTCGCGGTGCGTAAAGGGCTTGGCTTCGGACAGCGGCTGATCGCCCAGATAGTAGGGGTTGGCAATCTTCCCGCGGATCAGCACGTTGCGGCCGGTGAGACGGCGATAGAGGAGGGTGAGCTCGGAATCCACGCTGGACACGGTGCCCTCGGGACCAGCCGTGCCGAGCACGCGCAGCGGCAGGCCCTTCGTGAGCACGATGTAGAGCACGCGATCGACGAGGTTCCCCTTGAGGAGGGCGGCCCTGATCGGCGCTTGAATCGCCCCCGCGAACTCCGCCAGCTGGATGCTTTCCTCGGTCGTCGTTTTGAGACGGATGACGTTGGACGCGGGGATGCCGCGCGCCTTCACGTAGTACTCGCCGATCTTCACCGAGTCGGGGCTGGCTTCGTTGATGACGACCGCGACGTTCTCGCCCGTCTGGCCCATCACCGTGCGGGCGGCACCCAGAATGCCCACCAGCATGACGGTGCACACACGACGAGTCAGCAGGACGCGCATCGAGACTCCTGCGCCAATGATAACGGATGAAAATGCGCCTCAGCGGGCGCGGCGGGGTGCGGCGTCTTCGATCTTCAGCACGCTGAAGGACGACGCAGCGTCGTCCTTCACAACCACGTATCGCTCCCCGGCCGGACCGGTCGCGATCGCGACCGGCGTGCCGTACGCGTCGAGGCCGATGCGGATGCCGTCCGCGCCGGGCTCCGACTCCACCAGGTCCGTGCCAGTGGCTACGATGAGACGACGGTTCCCGCGCCCACTGCCAATCGCGGCGAGACTCTCGTCGGCACCTGCTCCCGACGCAAACTCGACGCGCTGGCCGTCCGGGGCCACGGCAAGCACCTGGGCGGCGTTGCCTGTGAGCCAGAGCATGCGGCTTTGCGAATCCCACACGAGCCCGCTTGGCTGGTCCAGCGCTCTGGCGACCACCGGGCTCTGGTGTCCGTCTGGGGTTCGCCCATCCGAATCGAACACCAGCACCGTTCCCGCGTACGGGTCGCGCTGCGACGTCATCGGCATGGCCACATACATCAGCCCGTTGCCGTCGATAGCGAACGGAGCGACGAGATCGGCCGGCATCAGGAGACCAGCGACCACCGTGGCCGGCTGACCGAGCGCGCCGGCCAGATACTGCAGCCGCAGGATCTCGAGCTCGCTGGTGGATCGATCGTGGGGCCGCTGCTGCGTGACGAACACACGGCCGTTGGCGGTGAACTGCGGGTCGAGAGCAATCGTGTGCAGGGTCGCGCCGCTGTCGGCGACCCACATCGACCGAGCCGAGCCGGCCTCGATGCTGATGACCCGGCGGCCGTTCTCGACTGCGAAAAGCCCGCCGTCGGGCGATGCGACGAGAGAGGAAACGTCGCCGAGTCCAGTGGCGACCCGCGTGACGACGAAGCAGTCGGCCTGGCAGTCGGCACCTGCAACGGGCTCGTTCACTCGACCCGGGGGCAAATCACCCGGCACAGTACGCGTCCCCACCGCGGTCACCTCGGACGAGCGGGGCCCGAAGGTCTTGCCGTCGAACTGCGCGGCCACGGCGAAGAAATAGCGCCGGGCGTTGAAGGCGGTGCGATAGATGTAGAAGTTGCGCGAGGCCGGCACGTCGAATGTCTCGGTGTATCTCTGGGACGACGTGCCCACGAAGACGCGGTAACCCGTGACGTTGGGTGCCTCCATCAGGTCCCACATCACGGTGATGGTCCCGGCATCGGCGCGACCGGCGCACGCCGCCCAGACCACCAGAACAATGGCTCCGAGGAAGGCTTTACCGACACCCTCCCTTCCGACGCGCCAGCTCCACATACCGCATCACTCCAGCCCCGCCAGACGCACAAGAGGTCACTTGGCGACTCCAGCGGTCGAAACCATTCGCGGACGATACGTCACGGTCAAAACGTGGCGATCTGTCCTGCCACTCGCGTCCTGACCGGTCAGCGTGATCCTGTTGATACCTTCACGGAGTCCGATGCTCGGGATTGCCCACGTGCCGGTGCCGGCTGCCACGCCGGACGAGCCCGAATCCGAGCTCCACGTTACCTGCGTAACGTTATCGGTAGCAGTGCCTCTCAGCGCTACCGTAGCCGTTCCGGTCGTCCACTGCGAGTCAGCCGTTGGAAAAGCGAGGCTGAGCTTGGGAAGGGGAACCGGCCGCACGACCGCCAGCACGGTGCTGGTCATGTCACCACTCGCCGATACCGCCGTCACCGTGATGGTGGTCGTTCCCGGCGTGATGGTCAATGCCGGAATCGTCCACTGCGAGGTGCCCTCGGCCATTCCGCCGTCGCCCCTGTCAGTCGTCCACTGGACGGCCCCGATGCCCGACGCGTGGCTCGCGAGGCCTGTGAGCGCTATCGACGAGGCCGTGGTTGTGAACTGCGCGCCCGTCGTCGGCGCCGAAATGCGAACCTCGGGCGGAGCTGCCGGCGCTTCCTCGCTCGGCTGCGGCAAGCTGAGAGCGCTGCTCTCGGCCGGCGTCGCGTTCGCGGTCGGCGGGGTCTGCGGAACGTTGCGCAGGGCCTGTTGCCACGACGCCAGCGCCGAGTCCCCGTAGGACGAGGCGAGACTGCTGGACGGATCCGGCGTGGGCAGCGACGGCACGATCGGTGTGCTGGTCGTCGTCGGGGACTGCAGAGTGGACGACGGGGACGGCGTGGGGCCCGACGGGCTCGGCGTCGATAGTTTCGTCGCCTTGCTGCTGGACGCCGGCGCGGGCGTGACGACGAGAACCGCCGTGCCGGCGTTCCCGGCCGCGTCGCGAGCGGTCACCGTGATCACGTTCGGGCCGGCGGCCAGAACGATGCCCGACGCGCTCCAGCCGGTGGTCCCGAACGCTGTGCCGCTGCCACCCCGGTCATTCGCCCAGCTGACCTGCGTGACCCCGACGTTGTCGTTGGCCGTGCCGCCGATGACCACGCTGGTACTCGGGGTGGTGAACGCGGCCGCAGTCGTCGGGCTGTAGAACTTGACGACCGGGGCCGCCCCGTCCACGTAGGCCGCGCTCAGCGCGACACTGCTGGAGTTGCCGGACTGGTCGTGCGCCGTCACGGTGATCACAGTGGTCGACCCGAATGGCAGCACGATCGACGGAATGCTCCAGGCGGTGGTGCCCGTCGCGACGCCGACCTGCCCCTTGTCGGTGGCGAACGTCACGCGTGCGATCCCGGAATCGTCCGTGGCCACGCCAGTCAGCGCCAGGTTCGACGACGCGCTGTTGTAGGTCGCAGCCGTGGTCGGACTGGTGAGCGCGATGGTCGGGAGGCCACGTTCATGGGCGATCGTCACCCTGTCGGTGGAGGCGTTGCCCGTGGCATCGACGGCGCTGACCGTGATGACGTTGACACCGGGTTGGAGCGTGATCCCACCGACGATCCAGCGGGCATCTCCCTTCGCGACGCCACTGGCACCGCGGTCGCTGCTCCAGTTGACGCGCGCCACCCCGAAGTCATCGCTCGAAGTGCCTTCGAGATTGATGACGTCGAGCGACGTCGAAAACGTGGCGTCGGCCGAGGGGCCCGTGATGCGCACGGCCGGCGCGGTCGCGTCCGTCGCCCGCACCGCCAGCGTGGCCGACGCGGTGTTGCCGGCCACGTCGCGCGCGGTCACCACGAACGTGTTCAAGCCGAGCTTCAGCGGAATGCGCGGGGCCGACCACGTGGCCGTGCCGGTGGCGACGCCGCTGCCGGCCTGGCTGCTGGTCCAGGTCACTTCGGCCAGCCCCGTCTCGTCGCTCGCCACACCGCCGAGCGAGGTGGCGTTTTCCCTGGTCTGGAAAGTCGCCGCGTACGTCGGCGTCTGAATGTCGATTACCGGAGCACGTGTGTCGAGCGTCACCGTCAGCGTCGCGGTCGCCACGTTGCCGGCCCCGTCACGGGCGGTCACCGTAAGGATGTTCGCGCCCGACAGCAGCGCCACGGCCGGCACGTTCCACTCCGTGGTTCCGGCGGCGCTGCCGGCGCCACCGCGGCTGCTCTGCCAGGTCACCTGGGTGACGCCGGTATCGTCGGCGGACTTGCCGGTGAGGCGCACCGTGGCCTGGTTGGTGATGAGAGTGGCAGCCGTCGTCGGCAACACCACTGCAATCGTCGGCGCCAGCGAATCGCGGTTGACCGACACCGCCGACGTGGTGCGGTTGCCTGCCGCGTCCTGCGCCACCACGGTGATGACGTTCACGCCGTTCTGCAGCGTCAGGTTCGGGATGCTCCAGTTCGTGGTGCCGTTCGCGCGCCCGCTGCCGCCGCGGTTGCTGGTCCACGTCACCTCGGCAAGGTCGATCTCGTCGCTGGCCGTGCCGGTCAGCGTGACGGTCTCGGCCTTGGTGACGTGGGGCGACACGGCCGGCGACGCGATGACGAGCATCGGCGCCCTGCCGTCCGACGTCACCGTGATCCGGTCGGTCGACGTGTGCCCGGCCGCATCGCTCGCCGTAACGGTAATCACGTTCGCGCCGGGCGCCAGCGGCAGTCCGGCAATCGACCACGATGTCGTTCCCACCGCGACACCCGAGCCGCCGCGATCGTTGATCCAGCGCACGTCGCTGACGCCGAAGGCGTCGGACGCGGTGCCACCAAGCGCCGTCGTGGCGGCCGTCGTCGTATGCTTGTCGGCCGCCGTCGGCGTCGCAATCGCAATCACCGGAGCCACGGCATCGGTCAGCGTCACGGTCAGCACGTCGGTGCCGATGTTGCCGGCGGCATCCTTCGCGGTCACGGTGATGACGTTGGTGCCTGGCTGCAGCGACACCCCGGCGACTGACCATGCGGTGGTGCCGGTCGCCACACCGTTGCCGCCCTTGCTGTTGGACCAGGTCACCTGCGCCACGCTGACGTTGTCGTCGGCGGTGCCGGCGAGCGCCAGGGTCGTGGACGTGGTCGAGAAGGTCGAGCCCGCGATCGGGGTCACGAAAGCCAGGGTCGGCGCCACCCCGTCAGTCCTCGTAACGGTCACCACGTCGCTGCCAGAGTGGCCGGCCGCATCCTTGGCGGTCACGGTGATGACGTTCACGCCAATGGCCAGTGGCACCGCCGCCACCGTCCACGACGTCGTGCCGGTCGTCGTGCCTGCGCCGCCCTTGTCGCTGGCCCAGGTCACCTGCATGACGCCAAACGCGTCGCTGGCGCTGCCGCCGATGGCGATCGAAGCTGCCGAGGTCGTGAACGTGGCCGACGCGGTCGGTACGGCAATCGCGACGGCCGGCGCCATACCGTCGGTCATCGTGACCGTGACCGTATCGGTGCTGGCGTTCCCCGCCGCGTCGCGGGCGGTCACGGTAATGACGTTGGCGCCGGACTTGAGTGCCACCGCCGCGGCCGACCAGGCCGACGTGCCGGTCGCGATGCCGCTGCCGCCGCGGTCGTTCGACCACGTCACCTGAGTGACGCCGAACGCGTCGGAGGCCGTGCCGCCGAGGGCGACGGTCTCGGCGCCAGTCGAGTAGGCACTGGACGCCGGCGCGGTAATCGTCACCACCGGGGCGACACCGTCGGTCAGCGTCACCGTGACCGTCTTGGTCGTCTTGTTGCCCGCCGCGTCGTGAGCCGTCACTGCGATGACGTTGGCGCCCGAGCGCAGGGCGACTGCCGCGATCGACCAGGCGGTGGTGCCCGACGCCGTCCCGCTGCCGCCGCGGTCGCTGATCCACGTGACCTGGGTGACGGCGACCTCGTCGGCCGCCGAACCGCTTATCGCAACAGTGGCGGCCGTCGTCGAGGAACCGGAGGCGGGTGCGGCGATGGTGAGCGTCGGGCCCTGCCCGTCGGTCTTCGTCACGGTCAGCACGTCGGTCGCGACGTTGCCGGCGGCGTCGCGCGCCGTCACGGTGATCAGGTTGGTGCCCACGACCACCGGGAGCGAGGCCACCGACCAGCTCGCCGTGCCGGTCGCGGTGCCGCTGCCGCCCTTGTTGTTGGTCCAGGTGACCTGCGTGACGGCCGCGTCGTCAGAGGCGGTGCCGGCGAGCGCGATCGTCGCGCCGGCCGTGGCAAACGTCGACGCCGTGGTCGGTGTCGCGATCGTCACCGTCGGAACCCTGGTGTCGGGCACGCTGAAGTCCATCGCGCCGCTCCAGGGACCGGCGCCCGACGCGTTCGACGCCCGAACCGACCATGAGGCCCGGCCGGCGGCGAGCGACACTCCAGGGCTTATGTGGCAGACAGCGCCCACCGTGGCGCAACCGGCTTGCACCGGCGTGAGGTCGATCTGAATACGCGGGTCGGTCGAGCTCGCGTCGTCCACCCACAGTCGGTAAGAGGTCGCGGTCGCGACCGATTCCCATTCGAAGGTTGGCGTCGTCGTGGCGATCGCGCCCGTCGGACGCAGCGTCACCGTGACACCCGGCAGCCCCGCGGCGATCGTCCAGGTGAACGCCTGCGTGGTGCTCAAGTTGCCGTCAGAAACCGTGGCGTGCGTGCTGACGGTGCCTACGGCCGTCGGCGTACCGGAGATGAAGCCCGTGTTGGTATCGAGATTGAGACCGGCGGGCAGTCCGGTCGCGGAATACGTCACCGGGCTCGACTCGGGATCCGAGCCCTGGAGTTGCAACGTCAGCGCAACGCCCACCCCGTGTGACTGGTTGCCGGGATTCGTCAGCGTGGGCGGACGATTGCCGCTCGGGTCAGTGCACACCTCCACGGACTGTTCGCCGAGCCGCGGTCCCGGTGAATAGGCGGCGACGGCGAAGCAGTAGCGCTGACCGTCGGCGGCGTTGTTGAAGGTGAAGGTCGTCGTGTTGCCGACATCAACCGACTGGGAGTACACGCCCGACTGTGTCCCGATGTAAACGCGGTAGCCCTGCACGTCGACCTCGACGTTGGGATCCCAGGCAATCGAGATCGTGCCCGCGCCCGCGACGCGAGCGCCAACGACGAGGGAAAGCAGCAGCGTCGTGACGGCACGTCGAGTGACTGTGTGTTCGTGTTGCATGTTCCAGGTCCGCCGGAGACCGCTCGAGAGAGAGGCTCAGGCAACCCGGACAGTGCAACCAGGCGACCACTAGAGGTGCAGACAGTAAGTGGCTATTATTCAGTCGCTTGCGATGTTTATGTCATTCGACATATATCGATGGCGAGCGCCGTCTTTGCGGCGTGGAATCACAGATCTGTTTGGCGTGTTCCAAAGTGAGCATCAGCCCGTAAGTGGCAGCCCAGGGAAGCCT